>ERZ795060.3111-NODE-3111-length-15724-cov-4.760802_pt1 | contig 15724 bp, 13 predicted proteins | sample MGYA00375144_ERZ795060 | MGnify/ENA primary metagenome ERZ795060 (study PRJEB30189, sample SAMN05720157) | activated sludge metagenome | isolation source: anaerobic digester from wastewater treatment plant | place: Japan | collected 2015-05-15 ...
CAACCGCGGTCGGATCGCTCGCCGTGCCTGAAAGCGTTTCGCGGACTGCGCGCGTCGCAACGGCAAACCGGCGGCTCGTGTCGTTGCCGGGTTCGATCGATGTGACAACAGCCACCAGGTCGGCCGCGGCCTCACGCCGGGCTTCGATCGAGGCGTCGGCATCCGCGAGCACCGAAGCCGAGTCCGAATCCGTTGTCGAGCGTTCCGGGCCGGCCGGTGTTGGCGAAGTACCGATCGCGGCGGGCTCAGAGCCTGGATTCCGGTCGTGGGTCGTCCCGCCCGGCGCCGGAGTCGGGCTCTGCATGTCGGCCGCTCCCGACTCGCCCGATCCCGCGGCGGCTTCGCTCGGGCCGGCGCGGGGAGGCTGCTCCGGCGAAGCCGGTACTTCAGAGGGACGCGAGCCGGGCGGGCTCGGTTCGCTCGCGGTCGGCGATTCACGCCGCACGCCCGGTTCTGGCGGAATGCCCTGACTGGTCGAGCGCCCGGCCCGTGAACCGCAGGCGCCTAATAGCAGAGCCGCGGGGAGCCCCAGAACCACGAACCCACGCCAAATGCGCTCACGCCCCTTTTGGCGATGCCGAGTCGCGAGTTGGCTCCTGTGTGGGTTCGTCATGCCGCGTCCGGTCCCGCCCGTCGGCCTTGGCGGCCTGGAGGTCACACCGACGTTCTCGGGCGTGGACCCCTCGATCGCCGATGTTCCTGTCCTATCGGCGGTTGCGCGGCGTGGACGGCAAAACACGCGGGATACCGACCCGACGCCGACCGATCGCCCGCGCGGCACCTCTATACTTCCTCGTCCCCCGACCGGAAGGCACGATGAACGACTGGTTCGAAGCCGAACAACTCATCGAGCGTGCCCATGAGCACTACGAGCATGGGCGCTGGGAGGAAGCCGAGACGGCCCTCCGCGAAGCCCTTGCGCTCAACCCGTACCGGCCGGAGTGGCACTTCAACCTGGGACTGACCCTGGAGGCCGCCGGGCGCTACGCCGAGGCGGCGCGGGCGTTCAAGGATTGTTACGCACTGGAGTCCGACGATCCGCAGGTGCTCCTGGCGATCGGGTTGAACCTGTTGCGCTGCGACGAAGTCCGCGAGTCCATCGAGTGGTTCGAGAAGGCCCACAAGGCCGACCCGAGGAACACGCAGTCGTTGGTCCGCCGCATCGAGGCGTACACGCTCCTGGGGGAGCACGAGCAGGCGGAGGTCATGTTCTACCTCAGCCAGCAGCAGGACCCGCACAACGCGGAAGCGCTGGCGGCGATGGCCGACAGCCTGCTGGCGCGGAAACTGACGGACAAGGCGGTGTGGTGTCTGCGAGAGGCCGCGGGCTACGACCCCTCGCTCCCCGGGATTCACTCGAAACTGGCGCACGCGTACGCCGCGACGGGCCGGCTCGAGCGTGCGCGGCAGTTGTACCTGCGCGAACTGCGTTCGGACCCGGGGGATATCGACACGCTGCTGGACCTGGGCGAACTGCTGGCGGAGATGAACCGCCTGGGCGAGGCCGGTGAGAAGTTCCGACGCGTGCTCGAACTTGAGCCCGACAACATCGACGCCCATTTCCAGCTCGCCGAACTCGCGCGGCGCGAGAACAACCTGACGGAGGCGCTCGAGCACTTCGACATCGTGCTGCGCCTCGACGCGACGTTCCCCGGCGCCCGCAGGCGTCTGGCGATGATGCTGCTGAGCGCCCCCGACGCGGGTGTGCGCGAGCAGTCGTCGCTGCGCGTGCGTGAACTCCTCGACGCCGAACTCAAAGACGTCGAACAGGAGTGGGAGCATGCTGCGGGCGCCCGCGATCAGGGCCGACCGGGCGAGCGGGGCGTTCCCGCCGTGAGGGCCGCCGAAGACCTGCACGAACTGGCGCAGGTGCTCCTCGATGCCGGGCGCGCCGCGGACGCCAAGCGCGTGCTCTCGCGCCTGCTCCAGACGTCCACGACCGACATCGAGGCGATGCACCTCTTCGCCGTTGCATGCTTTGCGCTGGGGACCGCGAACGACCGTGCCGCGGGCATCGAGGCGTGCCGGGGCGTGCTGCGCCTGGATCCGCGCTTCGTCCCGGCGATCCACAACATGGCGGTGGCCTACACGCAGATGCGTCAGTGGAACCGCGCCCGGTACTGGGTGCGCCAGGGCCTCCGGCTGGAACCGGACGACGCGGCGCTCAAGCGCCTCCGCATGCGTCTGCGTCTGTGCGTCTTCGCGGACCTGTGGGCCGGGGCCGTGTTCATCGCGCGGGCGCTGAACCCGATGCGCCCCGAGCGTCCGATGCACACCTGAGATTCAGGCGGCTTGCATCGGTTCCGAGACCGAGACTGCCGCGATCCCCTCGCGCTCTTTGACCAGGTACAACAGCAAGGCGCCGAGCACGAAGAACGAGCACATGATGGTGAGCGCGGCCGTCGCGCCGACCTTGGACCACACCCAGGCGAAAATGAACGGCCCCGCGACGCCCGCGCCCTTGTAGATCATGCCCCAGAGGCCGAAGAACTCGGCGCTCTTCTCCGGCGGCGTGAAACAGCCGACGAGCGCCCGGCTCGCCGTGCCAATGCCGCCGAAACCGATGCCGATACCCGCCGCGGGAATCCACAGGGCCGCCTTGGGCGCATGCCAGTAGTACAGCGCGGCGATGGACCCGATGGTCACAAACCAGACCGCCAGCACGCCGCGCAGCGTGGGAACGCTTCCCCAGCGATCCTGGTACTTCGCGAGCACCACGGACGTCGCGCCGGCGCTGAGCGACAGCAGCAGCGTCATCAGGAAGAGTTCCTGGGTGCTGAAACCGAAGTCGGTCGCGATCGAGCCGGCAAAGTAGACCGCCGTCTGGGTGCCCAGGCTGTACACGAAGAACACGAGCAGGAACGTCTTCAACTGGCGATAGCGCACCGCCTCCCGGATGGTTTGGCCCAGGCGCCGGAACGCCGCGGCGATGATCCACTCCCGGGTGTCCGCGCCGACGCCACGCGGACGATCGCGGAGAAAGAGCATCGACGGGATGACGCCCAGGGCGAACCACACGCCGCTGAACACAAACAGCGGGCGCCATTGCTCGGGCGTCTTCCAGTCGAAGACCGCGACACCCAGCAGCACCGCCAACTGAAGGACGATCGCGCCGACGTAACTCATGGTCCAGCCCAGCGCCGAAACGAAGCCCATGTTGCGCGGGCTGGCGAGATCGGGCAGGAACGCGGCGAGCACGTTTTCACCAAGCCCGACCAGGATCGCGGCGGGGATATACAACGCCGCGGCCAACCACAACTGGTCCTTGCCCACCAGCGCCAAGCAAGCGGTCAGGATCGACGCCGCCAGGCCGCTCAGAACCAGCAGCCTCGCTTTGCAAGACTTTGCATCGACCATCGCCCCGATCACCGGGGACAGCACCACCACGACGATGAGTGAACCTGAGACCAGGTACGACCAGAATCGGCGCCCGTCGTCCTCCGACCTCGCAACGACCTTCTGCAGGTACACACCGAAGAGCAGCGTGTTGATGACGAGCTGAAACGACTGGTTCGCCAGGTCGTACATGGCCCACGCCCACACCGCCTTGGGATTGTCGAGCTTGGCGAAAGGATTGAACTTTGGCACGCCGGTAGCCTAGCAGGCACTAGCCTGCGGCACATGGCGGCTCTATCTCATTGATTTCATTGAGTTTACAGATTCCAACCGCAAGCGCCGTGGACCCCGGAAGATATTATTGATACGCTTGTCTTTTATTGAACACCCCTCTCTGGCGAGTCCACCATGATCCGGTACGTCCAAGGCGACATCCTGCTCTCCACATCCCCCGTCATCGCACATGGCGTGGCGCCCAACGACGACTTCCACACCGGTTTGGCCCTGCAACTGCGCGAGCAATTCCCCGCGATGTACAAGGATTTTCGGCACTACTCGCACGTCGGCCATCCCAAACCCGGCGACTTCTGGGTGTGGTCGGGCGCGGGGCCCCGCGGCTCGGTGCGCATCGCATCGCTTTTTACCCAGGAGGGCTCGTACGAACACGGGGGCAAACCAGGGCGAGCCCACACCGAGCACGTCAACCACGCGCTCAAGAAGCTGGCCAAGTGGGTGGCGTCGGAGCGCCCGGCTTCGATCGCCCTGCCGCGCTTGGCAACCGGCGTCGGCGGGTTGGAATGGGCCGCCGTCGAGCCGCTCATCCAGCAGCACCTCGCCAACGCGGGCGCGCCCGTATTCGTGTACACCACCTACGCCAAGGGCGTCGCGGCGCCAGAACTGGGCGGCGCGAAGTCCGGCTCGCGCTAGGCCGGCGATCGGGCTCGATCCGAGAACTGCACACTGGCGGGGTCTGTCGCGTGCGCCCTAGGGTTGGCGCATGACGACGTACAAGCGCCTCGTGGTAGCGGCACTGATCCTGTTCTTGACCTCAGCCGCGGCGTTGATCTTCGTCGCGTCGCGCGATCGAACCGTGAAGATCGATCCTGCGCAGCCCGACGAGCGCGTGCTGGGGCTTTCGATCGCGCCGTTCAGCGCGGTCGATCAGGACGGCCATCCCGTCACCCGCGAAGACCTGAACGGACAGGTCACGGTCATGAACTTCATCTTCACCCACTGTGTTCTGGTGTGCCCCGCGATGACCGACACGCTGTCCAAGGTCGTCGACCGCCTGAAGGGCACGCGGACGCGCTTCCTCTCGCTCTCGATCGACCCTCGGCACGACACGCCCGAGACACTCAAGAAGTTCGCGGCCAACTACGACGCCGACCACACCCGTTGGCGGTTCGCCGTCGCGCCGGAGGGGCAGATCGAGACGCTCCTCCGCGATGGGCTGAAGTTCGCGCTGCGCGAGGACCCGGACCCCGCGAACCGGATCAAACTGCCCGGCGATGACGCCGGTGAGATGTCGAACATCATCCACCCCTCGTGGTTCGTCCTCGTGGGGCGCGACGGGAAGGTGCTGGGCGTTTACTCGTCGACTTCGTTCGAGGAGATTGACGCGCTGGTCGAGCGGGCGCGGGCGCTGGACAAGCCGTGACCGCACGAACCTCGCTCGCCGTGACCCGGACGTCGAGCCCGGGCAACTGGAAGCGGCGCGGTTCCGTGGAGTCATCGCGGATCGCCGCGATGACCGGCTGCAGCACGCGCCCCGTCAGGCGATCGATCCCCTCCGCTGCCGCCCCCCCCACCACCACCACGCCCATTGACAACGCGTCTGCGTCGCGGTCCGCCGCTTGAGGCGAGCGCGGCGGACTCCGTCCTCGATCGGCCGCGGCCTGTCGCAGCGTTTCACCGATGACCAGCGCACTCCGGCGGCGCAGGGCATTCCGAGGCCAGCGGTACACCGCTTCAACGTCGTCGACGCGAACGTCCGCTCGCTCGACCACGCGTTGGGCCGCGGACTTGGCCAATCGATCGGCGTCCCGGAGCAGTTCGGCGCAGCGGACCGATGCCTCCAGGCACGCGGGGCGCAGACGCTTGAGTTCGGGCAGAACGCGCCCACGGATCGCGGCCCGCAGACGCGTCGTGTCGGAGTTGGTCCGGTCTTCTGCCCATTCAAATCCCGCGGCGCGGCAGACAAGCTCCGAATCGGCCCGTCCCGCGCCCGCCGCGAGAAGCGGACGGATCAGTGCAAGCCGCTGCGTGACGCCCCGATCGCCCGGTCCGGCGCTATCGACGCGGCTTTCAGCCCAAGCGCCGCGACTCAGCCGGGTCGGCAGGGCGCGGCTGGGGGCAATGCCCGCAAGCCCGCGCAGGCCCGAGCCCCGGAGCAGGTGCATCAGCACCGTTTCGAGGTGATCGTCAGCATGGTGCGCTGTCGCGATGAACCGTGCGCCGCGCACCACCGCTTCGTCCGCCAGGGCTCGGTACCGCAGCCGTCGCGCGACCGCCTCGATGTTCCGTGTGGGAGGCCGTCCCTCGGCCAACCCGCCCCGGATGGCTCCGTGAACCGAGACCTCACGCTCGACAAACTCGACACCCAGGCCGTCGCACAGCGCGCGGGCGCGATCCCGGTCTCCCAGCGCCTGGTCTCGCGGGCGCAAGTCGTGCAGGACATGCACCGCGATCAACCGCTTGCGGATCGACACCGGTCCGGCGCAGAGCGCTAGCAGCAGCGCCGACGAATCGGCGCCCCCGCTGAGCCCGATGATCGTGAGTTCACCCGGCCCCGACCGCCTCGACCGCGCCGGAGAAGTCAGCCGTCTCCACGCGGCGATGATCCTGCCCGCCTGCGGCAGCCGGCGAACGCCGGCCGGGTCGGGGCGCGGCGAACGGCCCGCCCCGGGTCTCCGCGTCCGCGTTGGGCGGCTCGACCGGCTCATACACCGATGGTACGTTGGACGATACACTGCTGTTGAAGTCGGACCGGACCGCCGCGGTTCAAGGATGAACCAACCCATGGGGATCGCCATTCAGCAAACGCTCCTTGTCGTCGCCCAATCGGCGAGCGATCCACTCGCGCCCTTCCCCGATTCGTCCCGGTCGACGTCCTCGTTGTGGATTGCCGGGATTATGCTCGTCGCCGGCGCCGCGATTCTGGCCGCCGTTTTCCTCTTCTTCCGTCGGAGCGGCGCGAGCGGGCCCGGTCGCGTCAGTCTTCGGCGGGCGTGGGCCGGCCTGAGAGGGCTCCTCACCGGGGGTGCCGACAGGCACCGTGCGACCCCAATGGATCACGCCGATCTCGCGCCGGCGGTGCTCGCCGCCGACCAGTCGTATCGGCGCCTGTTCGACCTGAAACGCGATGTCGAGGAACTGGCGCAGCGCCTGGCGATCGAGATGGACGCCCGCGCCGCGCGCCTGGAGGAACTGATCGCCAAGAGCGAGGATCGGATCTCGCGGCTGGAACGGCTCTCGCCGACGACCGCCGCCGCCGCGGGCTGGGGTGCGCCCTCGCCGGTTTCGCCCCCGCCTCCCCCGCGCGTGGAAGTCGTCCCTCGCGGCGTGCCGACAACTCTCGGCGCCGGCGTTTCCGCGGGCGCAGCGCGTTCGACAAGCGGTTCAGCCGCGGAGTCTCCCGTCGCCGGCGCGTTGTCCACGCGCCCGGCCATGGCGCCCGGCACGCCGGGGCTCGACGGCCTGTCCGCCCAGATCTATCGCCTCGCCGACGAAGGAATGTCGGCGGTGGAGATCGCTCAGAGGCTCGGTCAGCCGACCGGCAAGGTCGAACTGATCGTCGCGCTACGCCGCTGATACCCCGCCGCGGGCTCGCGCACGGGTCGATCGTTACGAGACGGTTGTCAGGCAGATGATCTCGAAGGCGATGTGCGCCGCGAGCAGCGCGGTGATCCCCGCGTGATCGCGGTCGGGCAGAACCTCGACCACGTCGCCGCCGACGACATTCGCCCCCGCGCACGACCGGACAAGCTCGAGAGCCTGCGCCGACGTCAATCCGCCGACGCTGGGCGTGCCGGTGCCCGGCGCGAAGGCCGGATCGACGCAGTCGATGTCGAACGAGACGTACGCCGGTGCGCCGCCGAGTTTGCGGACAAACGCCCGGAGCCCTCGCTCGCCGTTGCGCGCCGCTTCTTCTCCGGGGATGATCGTCACGCCATGGTCGCGGGCGAACGCGAGATCGTCAGCGGAGTTGAGCGGCCCCTTGATCCCGACCGAGATCATCCGGCGCGGGTTGACGATTCCTTCCTCGATCGCGCGACGGAACGGGCTCGCGTGCCCCCACTTCTCGCCCCAGACCGCGTCGACCGTGTCGAGGTGGGAATCAAAGTGCAGGAAGGCCAGGCCGCCTTTGGGTGACCCCGCGCGCTCGTGCGCCGCCCTGATGCACGCGTACGCGATCGAGTGGTCGCCGCCCAGGGCGAGCAGCCGCGCGCGCCGATCCTCGAAGCCGCGAGCGAACTCGTACACCCGCTTCGCGTTGGCCTCACAGTCGTAAGGCGCCACCGGCGCATCGCCCGCGTCGCACAGCGACAGCCGCTCACAGACATCTACGTTGTGCGCCAGCGAATACCTCTTGAGGTACTGCGATTCCTCACGGATCGCCCGCGGCCCGAACCTTGCGCCGGGGCGGTACGTCACGCCGCCATCGAACGGCACGCCGAACACCGCCCAATCTACCGGCCGGTTCTCCGGGGACACGTCCTCGAACCGCGGATAGCGTCCGAACGTCACGAGTCCGGCGAACCGCGGCGAGATGCGCGGGTCGGGGAGAATCGTGCGTGCCCCACCGCCGCGGCCGCGCCGGTTCTTCGCGGACGAGACCCTCTGGGCGGACGCCGGGCTCGAGACTCGTGGCTTGCTCATGCGGATCGCGCCTTGCGGGAGTTGCTGGTGCGGGGAACGCGCCGCGCGATCACGCGGGCGCTCGGGAACGGCCTGCTCGCCGCGTCGGCCGCGGTCCGACCGCTCTCACTTCCGACCTGCGGCATGATCTTCTGCGGCAGGTGGGGGTCGTCCGGGTCGTAGGGAATGGGGTCGTACTCGAAGGCCGGCTTGGCGAACGTGGCCTGGCGCCTCATCGCGACCGACACGACCAGACCGGTCATGAGCCACGACGAGAGCATCGACGAACCCCCGTAGGACACGAAGGGGAGCGAAACACCGATGACCGGGAGGATGCCGATCGTCATCGCGATGTTCACGAACGCCTGCCCGGCGATGAAGGTCATGAAGCCTACGACGAGCAGACGCGCGAAGGGGTCCTTGCTGAACGCGGCGGTCAGGTAAGCCCCCAGGAACCACACGCCGTACAGTCCACCGACCAGCACGCCGCCGAGCAGGCCGAACCGGCACACGATAATCGGGAAGATCATGTCGTTGTGCCGCTCGGGGAGGCGGTTGAAGCGGATGAGGGAGCGTGCGCGCCCGTCGGACTGACCGAAGACCTCGCCGCTGCCCGCGAGCGTCTTGGCGGTGACCATCTGGTAGTTGATGTCGTTGGCCCCGCGCCGGGGGTCCTTCATGATGAGCAGCAGGCCCTCGATGCGTTTCTTCTGGTGCGGCTTGAGGAGCGGGTAGGCCGCGGGCGCGGCGAGCATGGCGCACACGACGACGATCGCCAGGTGCTTGGTCTTGGCGCCCGAGACAAAGAGCATGGCGAAGAGCACGGGGACGAAGAGCAGCACCGTTCCCATGTCCGGCTGGAGCAGGATGAGGCCCATGGGCACGCCCGCGAGCAGGCCGTACAGCACCAGCCCCAGGAACTTGCGGTGCGTCTGGCGATAGCGGAGCGTGTGCGCCGCGACGAGCACGAACGCGATCTTCGCGAGTTCCGCGGGCTGAAGGTCCACCGGTCCCAGGTCGATCCACGCGCGCGCGCCGTTGCGCGGGCGCACGATGCTCGTGGGCACGAACGGAATCAGCAGGAACGCGAGCAACCCCAGCACCACGATCATCGACGGCCACGCGAGGGACCGAACGATCTTGTAGTGCGGGAGCGCCGCCAGGGTCGCGGCCATGAGCCCGGCGCACAAGAACAGAATCTGCTTGAACACCACGCCCTCGATCGTGACCGGCAGCGAGCCCGAGGGCGGATCGTGCGCCCCCAGATCGATGGCGTAAAGCCCCAGCAGGCTCAGCCCCAGCCCCGAAGCAATGCACAACCACGCGCCGTGCTTGAGCGTCGTGTTCGATCCGATGATGTTCCGGAAGAGCACGATCATTCGCGGTGCGCGTCCGCTCCCTGGGCGTGAACCAACGCCGGATCGCTCACCCTCGGAAGGGGCGTCACACCGGCATCCTCGTCGTTGTCGCCCGACCCGGACGGAGTGTGATGATTTGCGAGGTCGGGCAGGTATCCCTCGGCGACGAGCGCGGCGATGATGTTGTTCACCACCGGCCCGGCGCACTTGCCTCCCGAGCCGCCGTGATCCATGACCGTCGCGATCGCGTATTCAGGCCGCCCGACGCCCACGAGCGCTACGCACCAGGCGTGGTCGCCGTCGTACACCGCCGGACCGCCGGGAAGCCCCAGGTCGGCTTTGAAGGGCGCAACGTCGGCGGTGCCCGACTTGGCCCACACCGTGATGCCGGGGATGGTGAAGATGCGCTCGTAATGCTCTTCGCCGGAGGCGCTCGGGACCTTCACCGTGTAGGTCGTGCCGTCCTTGGTGTTGGCGCTGCCGAAAAGACCGTCCAGTGCCTGGTGTGTCGCGAACGAACTCAGGTGCAGGTCCTCCGAGCGAACCGGATCATCTACCCGGATGCGCGGGATCAGGCGGGTCCCGCCGCGGGCGAGCGTCGCGTACGCGTCCGCCGCGTGCAGCGGCGTCCACGCGACGGGCCCCTGCCCGATGCCCATGAGAATCGCCTCGTCGAGCGAACTCTTCAGCGGGTCCCGCGGGATCGCGCCCGGCGACTCCTGCCCGATGCCGAGGTTCCAACGCTCCGCGCGCGGCCCGACGCCGTACTTGGTGTACCACTCGTTGACACCCTGCGTCCCGAGCCGCCGGCCCATCTCGAAGAAGAAGATGTTGCACGACCCCGTGATCGCTTCCGCGCCGTTGGGTTCGTGTCCCAATCGATCGGTGTGCGTCGTGTGGAACTGCTTGTAGATCCAGCAGCGGTACTTCGTGGGCTTGTCGGGGAAGAAGTGGCCCGTGCAGTCGACTCTTTCGCCGTGCGCGAGTTTGCCCGATGCATCCGCGGCGCACAACATCAGCGGCTTGACGATCGAGCCCGGCGTGTACCACTTGAACGTCGCGCGGTTGATCAGCGGCGTGCGGTACTTGTCCTCCCAGAACGCCCGCGGCTGCTGCTTCAGATCAGCCCGCGTGAACGACGGCTCCGAGACCATCGCCAGGATGTGCCCGGTGGCGATGTCGATCACGACCGATGCGCCGTTCAACGGCGTCCCCAGCGGGATGTCCTGCGGGTGGTCGGGTTCCTGTTCATCGTGCCGCGCTTGATGCCACGGCTGCGCGATTGCGAGCCCGACCGACGGATCGAACAGGGCCTGGATGCGGGCCTGCAAGGCGATGTCGAGCGTGAGCGTGACGTCGCGCCCGTGCTTGGGGTCAGCGACTTCCACGGCCTCGGTGTCGAGGTGACGCGTCCGCACGCCGCGCGTGCCGCGCAGGTCAAACTCGCCCGCATACTCGATGCCTGAGGCTCCGACGGGATCGGTCGCGAAGTACTGCCCGGCGTCCGAAGGGAGGTCGCGAATCAGTTCGGCGATCCGGGCGTTCACCGCCCGCTCCGCCGCGGCCCGGTCTTCGCCCCGAAGGCCGTCGGGCACGCTCGGGACCTCGATCCCCGCGCGCCGGAGGCGTTCGGCATTTCGCCGGGTGATATCGTCCGCCGTGATCCGCTCGCGCACCCACCCCAGCACGTGCGTCGCCACGCCCTCGACGCGGACCGTCTGCTTCCCGCTGCGACGCAGCGGCCCCGGGAGGTAGCGCGTATCCACGTCCACGTCCATCGTCTCGAGCGGGTACTCGCGCCGGACCGAATCCAGCACACGCACACCGGGCAGGAGCGCCGAAGCGTCGCTCGCATCGCCGGGCGTGCCATCGGCCTCCGCCAACTGGCGCAACCGGAATCCGATGGCGTCAGGAACATCCGCGAGAACCGTGTGGTACGTCGCTTCCTCGGCGATCTGTCGCTTGACCTCGTTGGTCCGCACCTCGATGCGCTTCGACGGGTCGACCTCGCTGGCGCTGAGTTCTTCGCCCTTGTTGAGTTCTTCTTCCAGCGCTTTGCGTTGCGCCTCGGTCACGCTCGCCGCCAGCGCCCGCACCTGATCGATGATCTGCAGCCGTTTCAACTCCAGGTCCGATCGCGGCACGCCCGAGACCATCGACAGCGTCTCCCACATGCGGTCGATGCGCTCCTGGAACTCGGGCAGGTACTTGTTGACCAGTTCCTCACGCTGCTCGGGCGCGAGTTCGTTCCAGTGCGGGTTGAACCTCCGCGCCCTCGCCGCGGCCTGCGTGTACGCCCACTTGCCCGTCAGCACGGGGTAATCGACCGCGATGTCGAACGACGCCCGGTCCACCGCCAGCACACGACCCTTGCGGTCGACAATCTGCCCCCGGATGGTGCGGATCCAGCGCTGGTTTACCAGCCGCTTCTCCGCCTCGGCCCGCAGTTCGCCTCCCTTGGCGACCGTCAGGTTCAAGACCTGTAGCGCGGGCAAGGTGAACATCAGCACGGTCCCGCCGGCCACCAGCAGCAGCCGCCGCTGATACATGCTCGGTATGATCTTCCAGGGGCGAATGGGCATCGGGAGCATCCTGCTTCACGACACGACGCGGCGGATTCCATCCATCGGTCAACCGCCCGCGGGAAGGCCCATCGAAGCCCGGGCCGCCCGGTCGTTTGTAAGCGTAGTGACGGTCGAGTTATCGGGCTGATTCAGGCCGGTCTGGAGTCGACCCGGCCTGGACCTGTCCCTCTGCACGCAGAACGGAAAAACGCGCAAACTCCCCTCGCCAACCGCCCGAAAGCGGTTCCCAGGCCCGGCTTAAGGCAATGAGCGGCGATCCCGGGCGTTTGGCTTCGTGAATATGAATCGGTGATCGGCACGTTCTGGAGCCTGATGGTTTGAGTCCGACCTCCCATCCCTCGCTCAGCCGTTCAGGCGGCTCGGCTTCGGCCCAGGCCGGCCCGGTCGATGTGGCGGCGCGTCCAGCGGGGAGTGTGTCAGGGGCCGGGGCTGACCCGGCGATGGTGGCCGACCTGCTCTCCCGCGCCGCCGCGGGGGACAGCGAGGCCTGGAGAGGCATCGTGAACTTGTACGCGCGAAGGGTCTACGCACTTGCCCGGTCCCGCCTCGGCGGGCCGAGCGGGGGCGGCTCGCGCGGCTTCGGACACGCCAGGACCCGATCCGCCGATGGCGTCCTGCAACTGATGCCCGGCCAAGGTGGCGGCGACGACGCGGCGGAGGAGATCACGCAGTCCGTCTTCGTGACCGTCGCGGCCAAACTCGGACGGGGCGAGTACACCGAGACCGGCCGGTTCGAGGCGTGGCTCTTCCGCATCGCGATGAACCGGGTGCGAGACGAGGCCCGCCGACGCAAGCGGCACGCGACGCTGACCGACGACGACCGGACGTTCGACGAGGCGCGGAGACCCGGCGCCGGGCAGAGTGCCAGCGCCGGATTCTCAGACGGCGCAGGCACGGCCGTCGATCAGCGCGAGCTATTCGCGGCACTCCGAGAGGGGATGGATCAACTCGTCGACGCCGACCGCGAGATCATCGAGCTGCGCCACCACGCCGGCATGTCGTTCAAGGACATCGCCGATCTGTTGAACGAACCGGTCGGCACGCTCTTGGCCCGCCACCACCGCGCGCTCCGCAAACTCAGAGAACTACTGCCCGATTCGCTGCGGCGGGGTTTCGAGGGCCGAGACGGACCGACCGACGACACTCAGAAAGGGGGCGCCCGATGAGCGCCGAGAAGACCGGAAACAACTCGAACCCGCCGCTGGACCGCGAGATGGAAGCGCGGCTCAACGCCCTCGCCGCGAACGAGCGAGCCGCCGCGCCTTCCTCGCTGGAAACTGTGGCGCATGCGCTCAGCGCCGCCGAACTGGCGACGGACGCCGACCTGGCGTCGATTTCCGCGGCTGTGGACGCGCTCGCCGCCGTCGGCGAAGCGGCGCCGGAGGGCCTCGAAGACCGCGTCCTCGCGTCCTCGCTGGCCTCGCTCGGATCCGCGAAGGCCCCGGCACAGACTCATGGCGCTTCGGGCCGCACGCCCGGCGCTGCGCCCCACAGACGCCCCACCCGCGTCTGGTGGCGCTCGCGGAGCGTGGGCCTGGCGTTCGCGGCGTGCCTGACCGTCGCCGCCGGCCTGGCATGGCTGGGCGTTGACCGCGCCATTCGGCAAGCCGCGCAGAGCGAACTGGCTCGAGCGCAGGAGGCGAGAATGCTCGCGGCGCAGGTCGATTCGTCGATCGACCAGATGTGGGAGTCCTTCAGCCTGACCACCGATCCCTCCGGCGAGTCGGCCACCGACACTTCGAAGAGTTACGACCCTGACGCGCTTGACCAGTTCCTGCGCGGGGAGGAGGTTTCATCGTGACGCGTCCGACGACCATGATCGGCGTGCTGCTCTGCGTGGCCTCTGCGCTACCGATCGCGCAGGGCTGGGGCGTGCAGCCTCCGCCGCCCGCCGACGCCTCCGCAGACGGTCGCGACGCGCCCCCGCCGCGTGCCGAGAACGACACGGGCGGGCGCCCGGCGCCCGGCCGCGAGCGTGGAGTCGAGATCGGCCGAGATCGGCTCGAAAAGGCCGTGCAGGTGCGTCTGGAGCAGATCGAGCGCGAGCTCGCCCAGTTGCACAAAGTCAAAGAGCAACTCTCCGGCGGTGCGTTGCCGCGCGATGTGCTCCGCGACTTTCCGCTGCTGCACCGGCTGCTGGAGCGGGACCGGTCCGGCCCGGGCGGGGAGGTCGGACCCGGCGTGCGCCGCGGACCCCAGCGCGAGCCCGGGCCGCGCCCGGACGGTCCGCCGGGACGGGGCGATCGGCGTGACATGGCCCCCCCACCGCCGCCGATGGAGCCTTTCGCCGAGATCGATCACCTTGTGCGCCGTCCGGGGGACGAACGATTGCCGCCGCTCGACCGCGACCTCTCGCCCGAGGAGCGGACCGCGGTCAACGAGTTCCTGTCGGCGGCGATGCCCGGACTGGCCGCGGACCTCCAGCGTCTGAGCGAGCGCGACGAGCCCGCCGCGGCCGAGCGTTACCGCCGGGTCTTCCCCCGCTTGCAGCGTGCGCTCGAACTGCGCGAACGTAATCCCGAGCTCTATCAACTCGTGCTCGGCGGCCTGACCGCGCGCCGGGCGATGTTGGATCAGGCACGAGGGCTCTCTCGCATGAACAAGGACGCGCCCGATTACGGCGCGAAACGCCGCGAACTGCTCGACACAGTCGACCACCTGCTGTCCGTCTCCCAACAGGTGCAGCAGATCATCGCGGCGGAAAAGGTCAAGGACCGCGCCGCACTGGTCGAACGCATCGCGGACTGGGCGGTGCAGCACGAGCGCGACTTGAGTGAACGCCGGAACGACGAACGCGAAGGAATCGACCGCCCCGAGCGGCGCCGCGAGCGGGGGGAACCTCGCGACATCGAGCGCGCGGGCGGGCCGGACGGTGGCGACGAACCACCGCCGCCGCGTCGGTAACCACCTTTCACCCTTCAGGGCCATCAACCCGGCGGCATGTCGGGCAGATTGAACGTGACCACCACGCTCGACGGCGTGAATGGAAACTCGATGCGCACGCGGTGCACACGGAAGCGTGACGCGTCCCAGTCAGCCGGGACCGGACGGAGCACCGGGCACGTTCACGATCGAGCAGCGACCGAACTGCATCGTTGCGCCGATGGCCGGAGACGTGACAGAGCCCGACCCCTGCGCTCCCGCCTGCGCCGCGAACTTTGACGGCTCCGGCGGCGTGGGAGTTGCGGATCTCTTCGCCTTCTTCGATGCCTGGTTCGCCCAGTTCCCAGGCGGCTTACCGGGCGAACCGAACGCTGACTTCGATCGCTCGGGTGCGGTCACCGTCGCCGACCTCTTCGGTTTCCTCGACGCCTGGTTCGCCGAGTTCGGCACCTGCGGCGTGTAGCACGCGCTGAGTCTGTCGCTCGGGCCTTCGGCCTTGATGCCCCACGCTGCTCAGGGCCCGAGCGATCAGCGCAGTGCGACGGCCCTGCACCGTCCGCCCTCGATGGGCTCGCTCCCACGCGACGCCCTCGGCGGCGGACTTTTACTTGGGCTAGCCATGGATCTCCGCGATAAGCGCCGGCGCGGTCGAGCGGCCCCGGACCCAAAGCACCCGCCGGTCCCAGTTCCAGCATTCTGTGCGGG
>ERZ795060.3114-NODE-3114-length-15707-cov-19.807117_pt1 | contig 15707 bp, 14 predicted proteins | sample MGYA00375144_ERZ795060 | MGnify/ENA primary metagenome ERZ795060 (study PRJEB30189, sample SAMN05720157) | activated sludge metagenome | isolation source: anaerobic digester from wastewater treatment plant | place: Japan | collected 2015-05-15 ...
TAGGGCTGGTGGACCGGATCGGATTCGAACCGACAACCTCCCGCGTGCAAGGCGGGTGCTCTAGCCAAGTTGAGCTACCGGCCCTAATTTTTTCTGGTTTCTTTTTTCTCGTTAATTATCAAAAGTGGGCGCAGAAGGGATCGAACCTTCGACCTCAGTCTTATCAGGACTGCGCTCTACCACTGAGCCATGCGCCCAAAATAAATTTTATTCTTCTTTTAAAATTAAACTTTCTGCTCCAGAAATATCAAAATGAGTAGTTATTTCTGCTGGACCTTTATAATAAGAAGCACTCTCAATGTTTTTAACTAAAAACTGAATAAAATAAACCCCTAATCCAATCAATAAAATCAAAGAGATAATAATAACTGTCAAAATTACCTTTTCAATTGTTTTTTTATTGTTCATATATTAACACTTTTTAAAAATTATTCAACATTTTTTAAATAAATTCTTCCTAGTAATTTAATTTCTATTCCTTCATCAGCCGCTTGAGAAGTTCTTGTTAATTCTAATTGTTCAATCCGAATAGCCGGGGTTAATTTCTGAAAACCTTCCAGACAGCTCAATACTGCCTCTTGTTTTCCGCCAATAGTTAAAGAATAGTTATAGCTTGGCGGTTCATTTTGAGCCACCGTATTTTTTGAACCAAAACGAAAAGATAACTGCACTGGATAATTATTATCTAAATTATTAATTTTATTCTCTAAATTAATTAAATCCTTTTCTGTCGGAAGCATTTCCTGAAGTCGTGGATAATAAGCTTGGGCTTTTTGCCATTCTTCTTCCCAAAGAGTCACTTTTTGAAAAATTGATTCCTTCAAAGACAAATCGTTTTTAATTATTTCTATTTGGCTAATTTTTTGTTCAATATCTCTAATAAAATAAAAACACAGGATTAATAAAACAATCAGGGCAATCATTACCCATAAAAACTGCCTAAAAAATATTTTTGTTATTTTACTCTCCATAAGTTTCGTTATCTTCTTGTTCTTCAAATTTATGTTCTGGAGAATCTAATGGTGTTATTTCGTAATCAATTTTTTTACCGGTAATTCGATAAACATCTTTATCTATTTTTGAAAATTCCTTAGAGGCATTATTGTACATTGAAACCGTTGTTGATAAATGATCACCTAATTTCTGCATATAAATTTCGTAATGAGATAAATGACGAAGCAAATCCTCTACTCTTTTTTTAATTAATTGAGCGGATTTTTCAATCTCTAAGGCCTTTAATCCCTGCAGAACTGTCTGCAAATAACCAAAAAAAGTGGTTGGGGAAACAATTAAAACCCGCTTTTTCCCAACGGCATACTGAATTAAATCCTCGGTATCGGATTTCATTGCTCCAACTTTGTTAATTAATAAATCATAATAAACTGCCTCGGAAGGAATAAACATAAAAGCAAACTCAGTTGTCCCCTCTTCGGGTTTAATGTATTTTGCTGTCTCATCTATCCGGTTTTTTAGATCATTTTTAAACAGATCTTCGTATTTCTTTTTTATTTCCAGATTATCTTCTTCAATTAATCGATTATAATTTTCCAAACTAAACTTGGAATCAATCGGAATAATTTTATCTCTCAAAAAAATCACAGCATCAACTTTTAAACCGTCTTTAAATTCGTATTGCATTTGATAAACATTAGGGGGCAAAACATTTTTTAAAACCGTTTCTAAATAATATTCTCCTAAAACTCCCCTTTGTTTAGGATTAGTTAAAATATTTTGAAGTTGCTTTAATTGACTGCTGTAATCAACTACTTCTTTAGAAGTCGATTCAAACCTAGCGAGAGCTTTAGAAATTTCTAATCTAATCTGTTCATTTTCTTTTAACTGTTTTTCAATCGTTTCTCGAACTACTTTATTAGCTTCATTTAGCTGATCACCTAAATTACGATTGTGTTCTTGAATTTGGTTTTGAATTTGAAGGATTTGATTTTGCAATAAAAGCAGGGATTCACCTGAGGACTGATTTTTTTTAAAAGCAAAAAGGAAATATATTAAAATAATAGTCAAAACAATAATTATTGCTCCAAAAAAAATAATCAGCCCGCTCATATTTATTGAGTTAATTCAACTTCCTCAATCTTGCTTGCTTTTTCGGAAGAAATCGATTTATACAAAAAATAATGGAAAGCAATCGAAAGAGGATTTAAAAGAAAAATTGATAAAACTTCACTGAGCAATGCTCCACTAGAAACAGAAAGAGAAGAAAGGGCAATAATTGTGTTGCTAAGTAATCCTAAACAGAAGAATAAAAGAGCCAAAAGCAAATAATACTTAAATACTTTTAACCAATTGCCTTTGACTAAATCATAACTTTTTCTTATGGCTAAGATTGGCGAAGTTTTTTCTTCGACAAAGACAAAAATCGAAAAACCTAAATAAATTGATAAAATAAGTCCGGGAACAATAAACAAAAGAAATCCTAAACCATTAATTAAAGCCACAATGATATTCAAAAAACAAAAAGCAAAAATCATAGAAAAGCCTTCTTGAAAAATTGCTTTTATCCCTTTGCTTTCATCTTTTAAAGCAATTAAAAGTAAAAGAGAAACTAAACAAAAAAGATAAAAAATTCCTAACCAAAAAATCCAAAATAATGGATCAGTAAAAAAATTATATTTTAAAATATTGGGGAGCAACACTTGTTGCAAATAAACAAAAATCGCCCAATAAGAAAAAGCAGAAAGTAAAAGAGAGGGTAAAATTCGCCAAAAATTTCTTTTATACCATTCAAAGGACTGAACAAAAAGATTAGAAAAAGATAAATTAGCCATATTTTTTAAATTTCTTTTATTTCTTAAATTTTAACAATTATTTAGTTTTATTTCAACTAACAACTCTTAAAAAAGCCCGGAGGGGTGGACTCCAAAAAACCATAATAAGTGAGTGCTCAGCCTCCGGGCATCTATATTATAAAGGGATAAATAAATTTTGTCAAAATTTTGGAAATGATCAATGATGAATAATCAGAAAAATTGATCAGAATAAAATTAAATAAAACCGACCTAACTTTTTAAGTTAGGTCGGCGGCCCTTTGGAGCCGGCGAGAAAAGGCATTGCCTTTTTTCGCCATTAGCACTCACTTGAAAAGAATTATACTCCTTTTTTCCAAAAAAGTCAATTTTCCATTAGGGGTTTGAACTTAGAGATTTAATTATCTTCTTTAACCTTGACTTTAATTTTTTTCTCTTGAGAAGGCTGAATCTTAGGCATAGTAATTTTCAAAATACCATTCTTAAAGGTAGCCGCTGTCTTCTTTTCATCAATAGCAACTGGTAAGCGAATAATCCTTTCAAAACTTTCTGACCTGATTTCTTTACGCCAATAATCTTTGCCTTTCTTTTCTTCTTCCTGCTGTTTTTGACCTTTTAAATAAAGATTTTGATTTTCAATTGCCACATCAATATTCTTTAAATCAAAACCCGGAACAGAAACTTCTACTACCACATCTTTATCAGTTTCATATAAATCTACTGCTGGTTCAGGAACTTTCAGCACTGGAAAATATTGATCCAAATCCCAGCCTTCATCAGAGAAAAAACGATCAAGATTAAAGAGACGACGAGGGATTAAATCAGCCATAGTTTTTATTTATGACATTAATTTAATTTTTCGACCGTTTTTTAATGTTTTTTAAATTCTATTATTGCTATTATAATATTATACCAAATTTAATTTTCTGAATCAAGAGATATTTCATCTTTTCGATTATCTTCAGAAAACAAAGTAATCTTTCCTGATTCTAAATCTTTCAAGAAATCAAAGAGGCAAACTGACAACGGAATAGCAATAACAATTCCTAAAAACCCAGCTATATGTTCACCAATCATAATGGAAATTAAAAGCACTAAAGGGTTAATTTTCATCGCCCGAGAGCGGATGAAAGGAGCAAAAATAGCTTCAATTCCTTGAATGAGAATAACTACTCCCAAAACAGTAATACCCAAAAATAAATTTTGCTGAAACGCAACAACACAGGCTAGAAATCCGGCAATTAGAGGTCCAATATAAGGCAAAAAATCCAAAATTCCTGCTAAAATAGCCATTAATTCTGCGTATTCTAAGTTTAAAATCTTAAAAGTAGCATAAATTAATAAACCAACAAACAAGCTAATAAAAATTTGGGAAGTAAACCAGCCAAACACTTTTTCATTAACATTTTCCCAAAGACGAACAAAATAATCTTTATATTTCTTAGGAGAAAAAAGGCTAATTCCCCTTTTAATAGTATCCCTTTTAAGATTTAAAAAGAAAGACAAGAGTAAAGACAGAAGGACTAATGACATCCCGCCAATAACATTAGACAAAAATTGAAAAGCTTGATTAAAAATATTTCTAATATTTTGATTTTGGCTTAAAGAGAAAGAATTATTTTCCAATAAAACCCTCATGTCAAAATGTTGAAAAAAATCTTTGGCGAGAGGCAAATTCACAAAATCATAGAAAATATTCTTTAAAGAAGGAGAAACTAACAAAATTAGAAGGCCTAAGAGTCCCAAGAGCAAGAGATAAACCAAAATAACGCTTAATAAACGATTTTTTATTTTTTTCTCCAAAGCATTAATCGGCCTATCTAACAGAGAAGCAATAATTACTGATAAAAGACCAATTAAAATTAAACGACGGAAATAATAAAAAGCAATAATTAAAAGAAAGGGCAGATAAAGAAGAAAAATGCTTTTTAAAGATAAATCAAATTGTTGAGTTTTTTCTTGAGCCATAATAATGGATTTATTTTAATTGAATATATATTTTTTATACATAAACGAAACGCAACACAAAACCTTTTTACCTTGAAGATTCTTTTAAGATTTTAACAAATTTTTCTTCTTTTTTAAAGGGACCAATGATTGCCATTCTTGTTCGCTCCGGAGTAATTAATTTTTCAAACAAATTTTTTACTTCTTTTAAATCTACTTGACTAATTTTTTCTAAATATTTTTTCGGAGGAATAATCTCCTGCCTTAACATAAACATCTCCCCATATTTTAAAGCCAAATTATGAATATTCTCTGTTTTTAAAGCTACTACTCCATTAAGATAATTTTTTGCTTTTTTAACCATTTCTTCGTCTATTTTGTCTTGCAAGCTGAATAACTCTTTGAAGAAAGTTTTAAGAATTTCATCTATTCTTTTTAAATCTAAACCCATTGTTATTGCCAAATAACCCCGGTCAGTATAAGAAATATTATCAGAAGAACAATAATAAGCAGCTGATAGTTTCTCTCTTAAAACCTGAAATAAAAATGCTGACATTCCCCCGCTCAAAATTGTATTTAAAACATCTAAAGGGTAATTTCTTTTATCAAATAAATCAAACGTTTTAAAGCCAATAATCAAATGAGCCTGATCAGTATCCTTATGCTTTAATAAAATAACTGGCTGTTTTTCTGGCTCTTTGGTTTTTGGCCGGTTTATTTTTTTCTTCGGTTCTAAATTTTGGAAAAAATCAAAAATCTCCTGATTAATTTTTTGATTAAAATTTCCCGAAATGATAATTAAAGTATTATTACGATGGTAATATTTATTTCGGTAATTAATTAAGTCTCTTCTTTTAAATTTTAAAACCGTTTCTGGGGTGCCAGCAACTGGCCGTCCAGCCGGTTGATTTTGATATAAAAGATAATCCCAAAGATCCCAAATATAGCTTTGAGGATCATCTTGATACATATTGATTTCTTCAATAATGACTTTCTTTTCTTTTTCTATTTCCTCTTCATTAAATAAAGAATTCAAATAAATATCAGCGACAATGTCTAAAGCTTTCAAATAATTCTCTTTTGAACAACGAATAAAATAACCAGTTAGTTCTCTGGAAGTGAAAGCGTTGTACAAAGCACCAATATTATCTAACTCTTGAGTAATTAAAATATTCTTTGGTCGTTTTTTTGTTCCCTTAAAACACATATGTTCAAGAAAATGAGAAAGACCATTCTCCTTGGGTTTTTCCCAGTCGCTACCAGTACCAACCAAAATTGTCACCTGAAAAGATAAAACATCCTTTGAAGGAACAAAAAGGATTTTTAAACCATTTGATTCAGTTTTTAAAAGATAGTTAGACATACAATAATATATATAAAATTTTCAATTTTCAATCAATGTTTGGACATCGCAAGTCGTTACAGAGCAACGACTGGCACTGTCGTTAATTGATCAATGAATTTTAATCAGATTTTTTCCTCTAGCCATTGCTTTATTTCTTTAACAGAAATTCGTTCCTGTTTCATTGTATCTCTATCTCTAATAGTGACTGTTTCATCTTCTAAAGTTTGATGGTCAATTGTTACACACCAAGGAGTACCAATTTCGTCTTGACGACGATAGCGCCGGCCAATTGAACCAACTTCATCATAATCAATAGAATAAGGCAATTCTTGTTTTAAAGCAAAGTAAATCTCTTGAGCTTTTTTTCGAATTATTTCCTGATTGCGCACCAAAGGGAAAATAGCCATTTTTATTGGGCTAAGCAAGGGATTAAGTTTCAAAACAATTCTTTTTTCTCCATTTTCCGCCTCTTCTTCGCAATAACTATCTAATAGAAAAGCAAGCATTGATCTTTCTACCCCAACTGAGGGTTCAATGACATAAGGAAAAAATGATTGTTTTGTTTCTTCGTCAAAATACTGAAGATCTTTTTGAGAATATTTTTGATGATTTTTTAAATCATAGTCAGTCCGATTGGCTATTCCTTCTAATTCTCCCCAGCCAAAAGGAAATTTATATTCAATATCAGTGCAGGCCTTCGCGTAATGGGCAAGTTCATCTTTTTGATGTTCTCTCAGCCGTAAATTTTCTTTTTTCAATCCTAATTTTAAAAACCAATTAAATCTTTCTTCCCGCCAGTATTGATACCATTTTTCATCCTCCTGGGGATTTACAAAATACTCTAATTCCATTTGCTCAAACTCCCTAACGCGAAAAATAAAATTAGAAGGAGTAATCTCGTTTCTAAACGATTTTCCTATTTGGGCTATTCCCAAAGGTAATTTTTGACGGGAGGTATTTAAAATATATTTAAAGTTTATAAATATCCCCTGAGCAGTTTCTGGTCGAAGATAAACAATTGAAGCTTTATCTTCGGTCGGCCCCAAAAAAGTTTTAAACATTAAATTAAATTTTTTCTCTTCTGTCAATTCTCCTTGGCAATAAGGACATAAGTATTTCTCGCCTTTCTCTACTACCTTGCCATATTTTCCTTCTTTTAAATCATCAAAGCGAAAACGATTATGACAGGATTTGCATTCCACCAAGGGATCGGAAAAACTTTTTAAATGGCCGGAGGCTTCCCAAACTTTTGGATTCATAATAATTGCTGAATCGAGACCAAAAACATCATCTCTCTGGATAACATTTTTTTTCCACCAATAATTCTTAATATTTCTTTTGACCTCTACGCCCAATGGTCCAAAATCCCAACTATTAGCTAAACCGCCGTAAATTTCAGAATTCTGAACAACAAAACCTCTTCTTTTACAAAGAGAAACGATTTTTTCCATTAAATTATTTTCTTTTAAATCGCTATTTGTAGGCATTATTGTATCTTTCAATATTTATTTTCTATTCTCAAAACCATTTTCTATTTTCTATTAACATTTTATGGCCCAAAGGTTTAGGAAGTTGAACTTCGTAAGGCACTCGTTAACTAAATAATAATGTCAGTTAATGAATTTTTAAGGTTTTACTATTCCCTGATCAGAAAAAACAGTTTTATCAGTTAACTGGTTAGACATTACTGGCGAAATAATTTTTTCTATCGCTTTACCAGTAAAGGCATCAATTGCTCTGAGAGAAGTTTCACCAATAATTGGAATAGCCTGATTAGTATAATTGGCCACTGGAGTAACTCTTACCTGAAAAACTGCTTCATAACCTTTATCTAAAATCCCGGAACCAGCTTCTACAATTGGAATACTCCAAGTTACTGTTTTTGTTAAAGAATCATATTCCGGCCTTGAAGGTCCGTAATTACCGGCTACTTGAGAAGTAAATTCAACCCAATAAGGTAAAGTGGTTTGAACAACAACATTATTCAAGGCATTGTAAGTATTTTTTATTTTCCAATGAATAGTAAAATCAGTCGGCTGATTAACTCTTAAGGGTAAATTCCCGGTATTAGCTATCGGAGCAGTAGGATCACGAAAATAACTTTCAACAATTAAATCAGTAACAGTGTTAATTTTCACCGTGCTAACAAAAGAAGATTTAGGTAATTCTGATAAATCAGTATTTTCTGGCAAGTTAGAACTTTCAATAGTTGTTTTAATTTCCAAAACTGGATTTTGCTGATCTAATCTTACCATTGGCCAGTTCTTTTTTAATTTCACCGTAAATTCCAGAGAACCATCTTCGTGAGGATTAAGATTATAAAGTTCTGGCACATATAAACCATCCCAAGTAATTTGATGAAGATTGCTGGCAAAAACTCCTTTTGGAGCCTTTAAAGTAGTAAAATCAAAAGCTTCTCCGTTTAAACTTACTACCAGTTTTAAATTTCTTAATGCACTAGAATAATTATTCTGATAATAAATTTTTACGTTTAATTCCTCGCCTAAATCAGCTTCATAAGAAGTACCCCCATTAACTAGAGTATAAACCCTTAAAGGATTTTCCACTAACGTAAAAACTCCTTCTGCTTTTGCCAAGGGGAAAAATTGGTCGCCTTGAACTATTCCTAAATTAAAAATTACTTTTAAAGTTTCTCCGGCTTGACCGGAAATATAGCCTTTAAGATTAACCTTGCCTTGACCGCCACTCATTAAAGCGCCTAGAGACCATCTATTATTGGAAGAAAAAGAAGTTTGAGGGTTTGATTCTGACAAAGTAAAATTACTTGGCCATTCTGCCCTTAATTCTACATTTTCAAAAGGATAATCAGACATATTGCTCCAAGAAACAGTAATTGGAAAGTTCTGGTCAATAAAAATTTGACTGGGATTTTGAACATTTAAACGAAATATTGAATCATAAATCAAAACTTTCGCTAAATCTCTTTTTTCAAAAAGAGCGCTGACACTTTGAGGCCGATAGTGAAAAACAACTTCTACCTGTTGCAAAGTGTTATTTTCACCGGTAAAAAGCAGAGAAAAAGACCTATCTTCTTCTGTTTTAGCAGCGATTTCCCCCAAAGAAATAGTCATTTTCCTTGCCGATGGATCCTCGGGATTAAATACCCCTTCTGGTAAATTAACTATTAATTCTGTGTCAACCAATGGAGTTTGAGAATTATTGAAGATTTGACATTGAATATTTTTTAATTCCCCGGATTTTGCTTCTTGAGGACCAATAACCCGAAAATCAACTCCCCCTTGATTTAAAAAATTATAAACAAGGTAACCTATGCCAACAATTACCAAGGCAATTACTAAACCACCCCAAAAACTTTTAAAAAAATCACTGATTTTTTTGTTCATAATTATTTAAATTAATTTTAATGATTATTGATTATTGATGATTGATGATTAATAATTGATGATTAATAATTAATAATTCACGTAGCGGTATCTTTGGTAGAAATTGTCTTGTTTTTTCAGAGAAAATTATTCTTATCCTATTATATCCGATTTTAAGAAAAAAGAAAAATCGCTTAAAAATTTTTCAAGAACTTCTTTATTCTTTAAAATTTCTTTTAAGGAATTTAAACTTTGAAAATTTTTAAGAGAGGAATTAAAAAGTAATTGTAAAGATTTTAACCCTGATTCAGTTAAAAATAAATCATCTTTTTTCCGGTGTTTTTGGCATAACAGTCCTTTTTGGCCGAAATTAAAATAATTGGCTTTTTGGTGGCAAATTAAACAATCTTTAAGATACGGCTCCCAACCAGATATTTTTATCAATTGAGATTGAAAATAAAAATAAACAAAATCGGCTATTGTTTTTCCGTGAGAAATATTCTTTTCCAAAAAAGAAAAAGATTCAAAAAGCAAATTCCAAATTTTTTCATCTACTTGATACTCTAAAGTCAATTCATCTAAAAAAGATAAAATTTTCAAAGAAGATAATAGGGCCGACTGATTTTTTTTAATTGGTAAAAAATTATTCTCTTCTAACGCGCTGACTAATTTTGGTCGATGGCCTAAAATAAATTTTATCCAAACCAAGGCTGGTCTTTCTAAGTGGCCAGATAAACGAGCAGTTAATTTCTGGCTACCAACGGCTAAAAGATTCAATTTTCCGTAATTCTTAGTATAAAAAGTATAAACTCGATCCTGTTCTCCTGACGGTTCTTTTTTTAATACAAAAGCCAAAGATGAAAAATATTCCATGCTTTTTAATAACTTAATGAGTTTTTATTTCAAAAATACTGATAATTGCCCGGCAGATAATTATAATATCTAAAATAAAACTTCTATTTTTAAGATAATAAAAATCAAAAGCGGTTTTTTCTTTGACTTCCTCTACTGAAGCAGTGTGAGGATAATTAATTTGAGCCCAACCGACAATCCCCGGTTTAATCAAAAAACGCATCTTATAAAAAGGAATCTCTTTTTTATAAAGATCAACTAATTTTTTTTCTTCTGGCCGAGGGCCGACAAAAGACATTTCTCCCTTAATAACATTCAATGATTGAGGCAATTCATCTAAATGGCTTTTCCTTAGGAATCTCCCAACCTTTGTTATTCGAGGATCATTTTCTAATGTCCAAGAAGGGCCAAGAGAAGAAGCGTCTTTGACCATGGTCCGGAATTTATAAATTGAGAATTCTTTCTCGGCTTTACCTACTCTTTTGGAAGTATAAAAAACTGGACCTTTCGATTCTAATTTAATCATTAAAATAATAATTGGCCACAAAGGTAAAAAAATGATAAAAAGCAATAAACCGCTTAAAAAATCCCCTACCCTTTTGAATGATTCGTATAAACTCCAATCCCGATTAAAAATATTTTTCACAAACCAATCAAGAGTTAAAAAATCAATTGGAATTTTGCGAAAGATCATTTCATAGAAGTCAATCAACTCCATTATTTCAAAATCAAAGATTTCTTCGCTTGAAAAATCTTGTAAGGAGGAAAAAATTGCCGAATCAAAAACTATTAATGTTACTCCCTTTTTTAACCATTGGTCTTTTTCTTCAAAAAAATCTTTTAAGGAAGAAACTTTTAATATTTTATAACCTAATTGTGAATTTTGATCTAAGGTATTTTTTAATTCTAAAAGCTTATTATTTTGAGTATCCTCAGAAACAATAATTGTTTTAATAAGATTAGCTTTAAATAAATTATAAGCATAACGATGCCAAAAAATAATAAAAATAAGCGAGAAAATAAAAAGAAACAATAAGGTAATTTTTGGCTGATAATCCGGGGAGAAGGCATAAAAAACAATAATGGTTAAAATAATATTAACTATCAATAAAATAAAAATTCGATTATAGTAAGAAAATTTATTTTTTAATAAAAGCAAATCATAAGCCCGACCAATATAAAAAATAAAAATCCAAAGAAGAAAAACAAAAAAGAAGTTAGAAAAAGCCGGCAAAAGAATATCTTTCTCAAATGAAAAATGATAGCGAATTAAAAAAGAAAGGGTTAAAGCTAAATAAAACAGGAAAAGATCGCCTGAAATCAGAATGAAAGTTTTTATTTTAGAATTTTTTAGCATAAGAAAAATTATTAAATTTTCAATTTTACAATTTCCTTCATTTTATATATTTATCTCTAGCTTCAAGATGATTGTCATAATCAACGGAAAAAATAGTTTTTCCTGATTCTCTGTCAGTCAAATAAAACCAATAATCATTCCTAATTGGGCTAATTGCCGCTTCAATTGAATGGAGACCAGGGTTGCTCACTGGTGTTGATGGCAGCCCTTTTAAGAGATAGGTGTTATACGGGGAAGGAATAAGAAAGTCCTCTGGATTTAAATCGCAGTCTTTAAAATTAAAAAATAAACCATAACAAATAGTACAATCAACTTGCAAAGGCATCTCACTAAGTAAACGCCGCCAAAGAAGATCAGCTACCATTCTTTTTTCCTGATTGTCTTTGACTTCTTTTTCTAAAATAGAAGCCATTTTTAAAATATCATAAAAAGAAGGTGAATAATCTTTTTTTTCTTCTTTTCTTATTTCCTGCGGATAAAGAACTGAGAAATTTTTTTGAAAATCATCAATTTTTTTCATTAATTCCTCGTTCTGTTTTGTTTTTTGACAAAAGTTCTTTAGAAAAATTTTTAAAAGTTCTTCCTCCTCAGCGCCTAAGGATAAATAATAACTATCAGGGAAAATAAATCCTTCTAATGATAAGTTGTTATCATCAGTTAAATCATTCAAACAGTCAATCTCAAGAAAATCTTTAATTTGATAATCTAAAAAATTGCGATTAATAATAAAACCAGCGTCCTTTAAATTTTCTTCAACTTCTTTCAGGGTTTCCCCTTCTTTAATAACTAAAAGAATATTTCTTTGATTAGAAGGAGTAGTGATGGTGTTAATAATTTCGCTTAAAGAAATTTTATCAGGAAAAGAATAATAACCGGGATAAATATTTTTGTCTTGGCCTAAAATCCTTAAGGTTAAAATAAAAACCGGCTTAAAATTAATAATTTTTTCTTCTTCTAACCGATCGGCTATCTCCTCTAAACTTTCATTTTGATAAATAATAAAGTCTTTATTGGTAAGAGAATAAGAATAATTTACTAATCCCCAAAAGAGAAAGACAAGAATTAAACAGATAAAAAAAGGAAGGGAAAATTTTCCTTTATTGTTATCCTGATTGTGGTTTTGAAGAAAATTAATCATCTCTAATTGCTATTATTAAAAAATATCTTGGTATTTAATCATCGAACCAATAATTCCTAAGCAAATAAAATTCGCTAAAATCTGAGATCCTCCCAAAGAAACAAAAGGCAAACCAATGCCAATAACAGGTAATAGACCAGTATTCATTCCGATATTAATAAAACTCTCAACCAATATTTTAGCGGCAAAACCAATAATAAAAAGAGAACAAAAATTATTATTTAAATTATTAGCCCAAAAGATTAATCGCCAGATAAAAATCAATAATAAAATTAATAATAAACTAACCCCAACTAATCCTAATTCTTCAGAAAGAGCCGCAAAAATAAAATCTGTTTTAGCTAAAGGAAGAAAACGAAATTGAGTTTGAGTTCCCCATCCTAAACCCTTGCCAAAGATCCGACCAGAACCAATGGCAATTAAAGATTGCTGACGGCTATAACCGCTACCCATGGGATCGGTTTCAGGATTTAAAAAATTAATAATTCTTTCTCTTTGATAAGGCTGCAAAAAGAAAAACCAACCTAAAATTAAAATAATTAAAAATATAACTATTAAAAATACTATCTGGTTTAATCTAATACCGCTAACTAAAATCATTAAAAACCAAATTGCTGTTAAAACAATAACTCCACCTAAATCCGGTTGGAAAATAACAAACATTACCGGTAAAAAAGTAAAAAAAGCCGTTTTTAATAATAAAGGATACTGCCAGATTTCTTTATGATAAGAAGATAAAAATTTTGCCAAAATTAATATTAAGGCAATTTTAGCTATTTCAACTGGCTGAAAATTTAATGAGCCAATTTGAAACCAACCAGTTGCTCCTTTAATAGTTGTTCCAAAGATTAAAACTAAAAATAGTAAAAATAAAGAGAAAAAATAAAAAGTAATAATAAAAGAGCTGTCTAAAAAAGACCGCCAATCAATTGAAGATAAAATGAAAAACACCGTAAAACCAAGGATAAAAAAAATAGCCTGCCTTTTCAATGAATAAAAAGCAGGTTCTTCGTTCACCGAAATACTGGCTAGAGTAATTAAACTTAAAGAAATTAAACCGATTAAAGCAAAAAACAATAAAAAATCTTTTCTAATAAGTTCCATACCTCATCTTTAAAGTTTACTTTATAACATTTGAAGAGCTCAAAATATTAATAGAAACTACCTCATAACAAATTTTTATTCCTTGGGGCAAATCCTGATAAAAATTCACCCTGAAATTTTTTCTTTGATTAGAATAAATTCCTTCAATAAAGGTTTTGCCTATCGCTACTTCTTGGTTTTGCTGATTGCATAAAATAAAGCCAACTTCTCCTTCTTTGAAGTTATAAATTGAACTATTAAAAATTTCTCCGGTAATTTCTAATTTAGCTTGGGCTGGACTGATAGTACCTCCTATTAACGATGGATTATATTCATTTTCCTTAGAGAATAATTCATTTAATTTTTCTCTGGTTGCCTTATCCACTACTCCAGTTGGCTCCAAATTATATTTTTTTTGAAATTCTTTTAAGACTTTTTCGGTGTTATCATCAAAAGTACCGGAAATCAATCCTTTTGGATGAGCAGTAGAATCAATCATTAAGGCTCTCTGCAAATTGGCTACTTCTACTCCACTCATTCCTTTTTGAAGGAAAGTATTAAAAGTATAAGAAAATGGTTCCGTATATCCGGGGCCAAAAAGTTCATTAAGCTTTGCCCTTGTTTGAGGCCCAACTTCACCAGTAACCCTTATTCCATATTTAGATTGAAAACGTTTAACAGCTTTTTCTGTTAATTCTCCAAAATAACCAGTAATTTGTCCTTCCGGATAAACCGTCGGATCTTGAGCTAAAACTTTTTGCAAATTATAAACCTCAGCGTCTTTCATGCCTTTTTCTAACGACTTAGTGAATAGATAAATATTTTTTCCTCCTTCTTCTTCAGAAGGATAGTACATTTTTAAATTAGTCAGAAGAAACGCATTGCCTAAAGCAAGATTAATGCCTTCTAATGGTTTTGCCCATTGAATATTATCACTCATTATCTCGACTTCGGCTTTTGAAGGAGTAAAAGGCAAAGCAATTTCTTGAAGTAAATAATATCTAATTTCGTGAGGAAGAATAAAACCTTTTTGAATTAATTCTTCTTTTAAAGTTCCGTCTGACGAGTAAAAAACAACTTTATAATAAAGTTCTTCGGCTCCCCATTCCTCAGAAATATTTCTCAATTTAAAATAAAGATCAACTTTATTATTTGGTTTTAAAAATATTTTTGGCTCACTGGCAACGGTCAAAACTTTTTGATATTTTAAATCACAAGGTAAACATATTCCCCCGCAATCAATATCTTCCTCGTTCTGATTTTTAATACCATCATAACAAGTAGGAACTGGTTTTAAAGTAAAGTAAATATCGTAAGAAATTAAAATAACTAATCCTAATAGAATTCCCGAAATAATAAGTTGTTTAAATAAACGTCTTTCCATTATAATAAAAAAGTTTGTTATCTTCCGAAAACAAACCAATTATAGCATAAAAAGTAAGAAATCACTATTAAATCAAGACCCTGTTTTAAACGACAAAGATTTCCAACTAAAAAATCCTCCCGGCAAAACCTACTTTCCCCACAAAGGAGTATCATCGGCGCCAAGCGCTTTCACTTCTGAGTTCGGAATGAGATCAGGTGGTACACACTTGGCTAAATCACCGGGAGGATTTTTTAGTTCAATAAAAACTAAATTTTAAAAATTTAATAAAAGGCAAAAATTATTTTTCTTCCTAAAGATAGGAAAGTTGTCTTCGATTTATTAGTACTCCTCGGCTTAACTCGTTACCGAGCTTCCACCTAGAGCCTATCCTCACTTAAACTTTAACATTTAAGCAAGTGCCTTACGGCAACCTCATAGTCTTTGAGGAATCTAAAACGATACCTAATCTTGGGGTGGGCTTCGCGCTTAGATGCTTTCAGCGCTTATCCC
>ERZ795060.3118-NODE-3118-length-15696-cov-5.496068_pt1 | contig 15696 bp, 11 predicted proteins | sample MGYA00375144_ERZ795060 | MGnify/ENA primary metagenome ERZ795060 (study PRJEB30189, sample SAMN05720157) | activated sludge metagenome | isolation source: anaerobic digester from wastewater treatment plant | place: Japan | collected 2015-05-15 ...
TTGTGCCCGAGTTCGTGCGCCGCCGTCAGGCCCATCGCCGTGCCCAGTTGCTCGATGCGCTGCGTGCGCGACACCCCCATGCCCTGGCCGTTGATCGCGGCGAGCACCGGCGTGAAGTTCGGGATGTAGACGTTGCAGGAGCCGTCCTTCTTGACATTCCGCCAGTCGACGCGCGGCGCATCTCCGAAGTCTGACGGCCCGGGGACGGCGTCGAAACGGATGAGTTCCGCGTTGGCGATCACGCCGCCCCACGAGAAGCCCCAGGTCATCCCGGGCTGGTTGTACGCGTTCGTGATCGTGTCGATGATCTTGTTCTGGAGCGTGATGCGCTCCGAAGCGTTCATCGCCGTCCACGTCGGAACGCTGGCCTCGAGCGTCGCGATGCGCGCCGCGAAGTTGTCCTCGACCAAGCGGACCGTGATCGCGCCGTGCACACTCCCGCACAACCACAACACCGCCGCCGCGCCCAGCAACGCCGGCGCACGCACACCTGCAAGTTGGCGATTCATCTCTCTCTACCTCGTAATAAGGCCGACGCCCCATCTCGAAAAGTTCGTGCGCCGGGCGAACGGTCTTGGACCGGAGCGCGGGGGCGAGCAAAGCGGCCTGCTCGGGGCAGCCTAACCCATCCGTGCCCGGCAAGTCCAGTGAAAACCGAGGTCCGGCCTTTGGCCCGCCGGCGACGGTCGACGTCCGCGTTTGCGGAGATTCGCGTCCCGTGCTTTCCGACTGCGCAAGCGCCGCAGGCCTTTCCCCCCACTCCACCTGTCCCAGGGCCCATTCCGGGCTCGGGAACTCACCTCCGCCCGGCGTGAACGCCGAAGAACCGCCTGGAAACGCCTTCCGAACGTGGCGGTAGAACCCACACCGCCCGCAGGCCGAACAAAGGGTCAACGCCTCAAGCGCGCCCTTCCAGGAACCGGACGCCCCCATGACCGATACCCACCCCCACAACCCGACCCCCGCACCGACCAACTCCACCTCCCTCGTCGGCGACCCCGCCGCCGCGATCGCGCAGGTGCGCCAGGCGTACGAGCGTCTGCACACCGAGGTGCACAAGGTGATCGTGGGGCAGGAAGCGGTGGTCGACCAAGTGCTGATGTCGATCTTCTGCCGCGGCCATGCGCTGCTGGAAGGGGTGCCGGGGCTGGCCAAGACGCTGCTCATCTCGACGCTGGCGCGGACGCTGAGCCTGGGGTTTGCGCGCATCCAGTTCACGCCCGACCTGATGCCCAGCGACATCACCGGCACGGAAGTGATCGAGGAGGACAAGAGCACGGGCGTGCGCGAGTTGCGGTTCGTCAAGGGCCCGATCTTCGCGAACGTGATCCTGGCCGACGAAATCAACCGCACCCCACCCAAGACCCAGGCCGCGCTGCTCGAGGCGATGCAGGAGCACCAGGTGACCGTGGGCGGCGTGCAGCACCGGCTGCCGCAACCGTTCTTCGTGCTGGCGACGCAGAACCCGATCGAGCAGGAAGGCACCTACCCGCTGCCCGAGGCGCAGTTGGACCGGTTCATGTTCAACATCCGGATCAGTTACCCGACGGCGGAGGAGGAACTGGAGATCGTGCGTCGCACGACGAGCACGGGGCGCGGCACGCCGCAGGCGGTGCTGAGCGCCCAGGACATCGCCCGCGTGCAGGAACTGGTCCGCGCGGTGGAGGTGCCGGACTACGTGGCGCGGTACGCGATCCGCATTGTCCGCGCCACGCGCGTGAGCGAGCCGATGGAGGCCGGACTCGAGCGCCCGAAACTCGTCAAGAGTTACCTGGGCTGGGGCGCGGGGCCGCGCGCGAGCGAATACCTCATCCTCGCGGCCAAGGCCAAGGCGGTGCTGGGTGGCTCCATGCACGTCACGCCCGAGCACATCCAGGCGATCGCCAAGCCGGTGCTGCGCCACCGCCTGCTGACGAACTTCAACGCCGAGGCGGACCAGGTGACGACCGACATCATCATCGAGTCGCTCCTGCGCGACATCCCCGTCGAGGGCCTGGGCGGGCCGCAGAAGCGCCAGATGGACGCCGTGATGAACTGACCGCCGACCAACGCACGCTTTCCACGGGAGCCGGCCACCCATGGCGACTCTTGAGCCCGACCGCCCCGCGCCTCGCACCCTGCCGCGCTGGCTGACGAAACCGCTGCTTGCGCTGATCGTCTCGGCGCTGGCGTCGGGCCTGCTGCTCGTGCTGCTGCTGGTGATCGGCCAGTTGATGGCGCCGGGCCTGGTGGGCGTCAAGGCGGCTCTTCGCGTCGCGCTCGCCTCGTGGTTCCTGGGGTTCTGGGTCATCCTGTGGCGGGTGGTGTTCCCGGCGCGCCGCGAAGAGCCAGCGCAGGAGCGGCCGCCGACCGACGCCGCTTGAATCGCCCGCGAACGCGGGGCGCAGCATCCGCCGGCGTTATACTGGCGGCATGAAGCTCATCGCGGACGAAGCGCGCGTGGACCAACTCATCTCGGACCTCGGACGCCAGATCATCGCCGGCACCGTGGAACGGGAGCGCCTGGCGCTCATCGGGATCCGGCGCCGCGGCGACGTCCTGGCCGCACGCATCGGGCAGAAACTCGGCGTCAAGGACGTCGGCTCGATCGACATCACGCTCTACCGCGACGACCTGTCGGAGACGGGCGCGGCGGCGCGCGTCGGCAAGACCAACATCCCCTTCGACATCGAGGGGCGCGAGATCGTGCTGTGCGACGACGTGATCATGACCGGGCGCTCGGTGCTGGCGGCGATCCGCGAGATCCTCGATTTCGGGCGCCCCCGGCGCCTGCGCCTGTGCGTGCTGGTCGAGCGTCCCGAGCGAGAACTGCCGCTGCAGCCCGAGCACTCGGCGCTCATGCTGCACCCCGGCCCGGGGGAGAAGGTGGACGTGCGTCTGAAGGGTCAGGACGAGGTCGAGGGCGTCTGGATCAGCCAGAAGAGCGAAAAGGCCTGACCGCCCGCGCTTGTGCGAAACGATCCGGTCGGCGATGATGCGGCATGGCCCAGCCCGGTCCGTCCGACACCCGTGAGCAGCCGCCCCGACGGCGCATCCGCCCTGTGCACGTCGCGGGCGCCTACACCGCCGTCGGGCTGGCCTGGATCTTCATCAGCGACACGATCGCGCACGGCCTGACGCGCAGCTCGACGGCGGAGTTCAGCGCCGACGTGATCAAGGGCTCGCTCTTTGTCGTTCTCAGCGGCGTGCTGGTCTTCGTGCTGGCGTCGCGCCTGGTGCGCAGCGCCGACGCCTCGGAGAAGCGCGCCGAGGCTTCGCGCCGCCAGTTCGAGGAGAGCAAGCGCCTGCTCGACGCGTTCTCGGCCCACTGCCCGGCGTCGATGTACCTCGTCGGCGATGACGGGCGCATCCGCATGGTCAACCCGCGGACGGCGCAGCACCTGGGGCGGGCGCCCGAGGCGCTCGTGGGCGTCGGCATGTCCGAACTGTTCGACCCCGCGCAAGCCGCCGCCGTCGAGCGCCAGCACGCACAGATCCTCGCGTCCGGCAGGCCGGAGATGCTCGAGGAGCACGTGCGGCTCCCCGACGGGCAGCTGCGCCACTACTCGTCGTTCAAGTTCCCGGTCTTCGAGCCCGGCGGACGCGCCGTGGCCGTCGGCGGCTTCTCGATCGACGTGACCGACACACGCCGCGCCGAGGCCCGCTACCGCCTGCTCTTCGAGCACACGTCCAGCGGCATCACGATCAACGACAAAGAGGGGCGCTACCTCGACGTGAACCCCGAGGGGTGCCGCCTGCTCGGCGCATCACGTGACGAGATCCTGCGGCGCACCGCCGGCGAACTGGACCTCCGACAGCAGATCGACTCTGCCGGGCCCGGCTCGGAGGCGGCGGCGCCGGACGCCGAGCGCTCCGGCGTCATGCGCTTCCGCAACTTCGCCGGCGAGGAACGCGCCGTGGACTTCGTCGCCCACCCGCTGCCCGACGGCACCTACCTGACTGTGTTCAGCGACGCGACCGCCCGCCTGCGCGAGGAGCGTGTGCGCGCCGAGTACACCCGCGTGCTGGAGATGCTCGCCGGCGACGCCCCCCTGAGCCGCATCCTCGAGGAGATCGTGCGCACCGCCGAGCAGGTGGATCCGCGCGTGCTGGGGTCGGTGGTGCTGCTGGGCGACGACGGGCGCACGATGCGCCGCGTCGTGGCCCCCAGCATGCCGCGTGCTTATTCCGACGCGCTGCTGGGAATCGAGATCGGGCCCGACCGGGGCTCGTGCGGCACGTCGATGTTCACCGGCCTGCGGGTGGTCGCGCACGACATCGAGACCGACCCGCGCTGGGCCGATTTCCGCACGCTTGCGCGCGAGCACGGGCTGCGCGCGTGCTGGTCCGAGCCGATCCGGTTGGCGAGCGGCGAGGTGGTGGGCTCGTTCGCCATGTACTACCGCGAGCCCCGCTCGCCCAGCGAGTCGGAGACGGCGGTCATCACCGGCTGGGCGCACCTGGTCGGCATCGCCATCCAGCGCGATCGCGCCGAACGCACGCTCAAACGCGAGGCCGAGCTCTTCACCTCCAGCCCGATCATGTTCATGCGCTGGGGCGCCGAGCCGGGCTGGCCGATCGTCGCGGCGTCGCGGAACGTTGACCTGCTCGGGTACGACCGCGACGCGCTCCTGCGTGCGCGCACGAACTGGCTCGACCTGATCCACCCGGACGATCGCGACCGCATCCGCCAGGAGATCGCCGAGTTCCGCAGGAACAACCAGGACCGGCACTCGCCCCAGAGTTACCGGCTGCGAGCCGCCGACGGCGCGTACCGCGACATCCTCGACTTCACGGTCGTGCTGCGCGACGAGCGCGGGGCGATCCACTCGGCGGAGGGCTACCTGCTCGACGTCACCGAGCACGTGCAGACGCGGCGCATGCTGGAGCGGATTGAGAAACGGTACGAGGACCTGTACGAGACGACGCCCGCGATGCTCCAGTCGATCGGGCCCGACCGCCGCCTGCTGAGCGTCTCGAACCACTGGCTCGAGATGATGGGCTACCGGCGCGAGGAAGTGATCGGGCGTCCGGTGACCGACTTCATCTCCGCCGAGTCGGCCCGGCGCGCCAGCGAGCGCGACCTCCCGGAGTTCTTCCGCACCGGCTACGTGCGCGACCTGCCCTACCAGATGGTCCGCAAGGACGGCTCGATCATCGAGGTGCTGCTCTCCTCGGCGGCCGAGCGTGACGAGCAGGGGAACTTCGTCCGCTCGTGCGCGGTGATGGTCGACGTGACCGCGCTCAAACGATCGATGGAGGACCTGCGCCAGTCGCAGTGGCGCGCCGGCAAGATCCTCGAAGGGGCGAACGCGATCTTCTGGGAGGCGGAGCTCGACGCCAGCCAGTTCGTCTTCGCCGCGGGGCGTGTCCGCGAGATCCTCGGCTACGAGCCGGAGGAGATGCTGCGCCCGGGTTTCTGGCCCGAGATGGTGCACCCGGAGGACCGCGAGCGCGCCGCGGCTTTCTGCCGCGAGGAGTCGCTCGCCGGGCGCGACCACGAACTGGAGTACCGCGCGCTGCGCAAGGACGGCACGACGGTGTGGCTGCGCGACATCGTGAGCGTGAAGTCGTCGAACGGCAAACCGGCACACCTGACGGGCGTGCTGCTGGACGTGTCGAGCGCCAAGGCCGCCGAGTCCGCGGTGCGCGACAGCCAGGCCCGCCTGTCGCGCCTGGTCGCGCAGTCGCCGGTGGCGATCTTCGAGATCGACCCGCGGGCGCACGTGCTGGCGTGGAACCCGGCCGCGGAGCGCATCTTCGGCTGGAAGGCGGAGGAGATGATCGGGCGGAAGTTCTGGCCGATCGTCCCGCCGCACGCGCGCCCGGCGGTCGAGCGGGTGTGGAACGACCTGGTCGCCAGCCGCGGCGGGTGGCGCTCGACCAACCAGAACATCACCAAGGACGGCCGGATCATCGACTGCGAGTGGTACAACGCGCAGCTCACCGACGACCAGGGGCACGTCCTGGGGATCGTCGCGATCTGCGAGGACGTGACGGTCCGCAAACAGGCCGAACGCCGGCAGGCGCTCATGCTGGCCGAGCTCGACCATCGCGTGAAGAACAACCTCGCGACGATCCTCTCGCTCGCCGACCAGACGGCGCGCAACACCGGCGACACCGCGAGTTTCCTGCGCGCCTTCAGCGGGCGCCTGCGGGCGCTGGCGCGGATGCACGCGCAGCTCGCCAGCCAGCAGTGGCGCGGCATGACGCTCGACTCGATCGCAAGACAGACGCTCACGCCCTTTGCGCCGACGCTCGAGACCTGCCGCATCACCGGCCCGAGCGTCACCGTCTCGCCGCGCTACGCGCAGTCCCTCACGCTCGCGCTGCACGAACTGGCCACCAACGCCGCGAAGTACGGATCGCTCTCGGCGCCCGGCGGCGAGGTGCGCGTGGAGTGGACCCTCGAGGCGCCGGCGCCGGCGGAGGAGCGCCCGCGCGTCGTGCTGCACTGGACCGAGTCGGGCGGGCCTCCCGTCAGCCCGCCGACGCGCACGGGCTTCGGCACCGAACTCATCCAGGGCATGGTCGAGCACGAACTGCACGGCAAGGCGCAGTTCGACTTTGTGCCGCCCGGGCTGCGCTGCCGCTTCGAGTTCCCGCTGGAAAGCGAGGACCCGGAAGCGCCCGCGGCCGGCGGCCTGACCGGGCGCGCCCCGGGATCGGCGGCTTCCGTCCAAGGCACCCCGACCCACTGAACCCGCCCGGATTGGCCTTCGCTCCGCGCCTGACCGGGTTATCAGACGAACCCAAACTCAGGCGGACGCGCGGGTTGTGAAAGAACCTTCAGAGCGTCCCAAAAAGGGTGGGCTGTCGGCTGGGGCGGAGTGATCACGAAAAAAACGTAATACGTTGAGTTGCAGGCTCTTGCAATTCGTGGGTGCTGTGGTCTACTTTCGCCGTCCTCATCGTGCCGGTGCCTAGCGCAGCGAATGCGCGATCAAACGCCCGGCCCCCCGGAAGAGAGCAGAGAGATCGCAAGGAGAGGGACTGAGTTTCCCCGGCGTGATCGTCGCGCCCCGTGAAACTCGCTCGATCTTCGGTCTCTCGCCGTACCGGTCGGACACACGCGAGAACTGAAGACCCCGGCTGAACGGCGCACCACGCGTGCGTCGGCTCGGATTCTCTCTCGCGGTCTCCAACAAGCCGCGAATCTCGAGACCGGTCGTCGTTGGTCGCGACGCCCGGCAAGAGCGTGCAAGGAAGCGCGCCCGGACGAGCCTCGGTCAAGGCCCGTCCGACTGGTCGGCGGAGCAGGCGACTGCTCCGGCGCGGTGATCTCGCGCCCGTCCGGCCCCATGTGTTCGCCTGCCTGGGAGATTCGGTCATGTTCAACTCTCGCCTCACCTCTGTCCGCGTGCTCTGCCCCGCCGCCCTCGTCGCCCTGGCCGGCGCTTCCGCCCCGGCCCTGGCCGACTTCACGTACAGCGACTTCGTGTCGCCCGCGAATCTGAAGCTCAACGGCGTCGCCACGCTGTTCGAAGGCGGTTTGTCGGTGACTCCGCCGGTGGCCCGCGAGGCCGGCAGCGCGTGGCACACGCAGCTCCAGGACGTGAGCCTGGGCTTCACCACCGACTTCACCTTCCGCATCCGTAACAAGTCCGGCATCGGCTCGGACGGCTTCGCCTTCGTGGTCCAGAACTCGTTCACTCCCGACGCCGGCGTCAGCGGCGGCATCTCCGGCGTGGTGGGCAACACGGGCATCAACGCCCTGGGCGCCGGCGGCGGCGCGCTCGGGTACGCTTCGAACCTCGCGTTCCCCTCCGCGGGCGTGGGCATCAACAACTCGATCGCCGTCGAGTTCGACCTGTACAACAACCAGGCCAACTGGGACGATTTCAACTCCGACAACCACATCTCGGTGCACTCGATGGGCGTGCTCGCCAACCAGCCCAACGCCGCGACCAGCCTGGGGCACGCATTCCCCGCCGCGGACATGTCGAGCGGCGACCTCTACGACGTGCGGATCGTGTACACCCCGGGCGTGCTCTCGCTGTTCATGAAGCTGTCGAGCGCCGGCGCGTTCGGTCCCGCGGTGCTGACGATCAACGGCTTTGACATCTCGACGGCCATGCAGTTGGCCCCCGGCAACAACGCCGGCCAGGCGCTGGTGGGCTTCACCGCCGGCACGGGCGGCGCCGCGAACGTCGAGCGTCACGAGATCACCCGCTGGTCGTTCCAGAGCGTGGTGGTGCCGGCCCCGGCCTCGGCGGGCATCCTGGCCCTGGCGGGCCTGACCGCGGGCCGCCGTCGCCGCCGCTGATTTCCCGATTCTCCGCCCCGCTGGAGGAAACCGCCCCGCTCGTCCCGGGGCGCCTTCGAGGCGAACCGCGATCGGCCGAAAGGCTGATCGCCGACAACTCCCGGCCCGAATCACCACCGGGCCGATCGACTGACCGCAAGGCCCGTGGGCGATCGCCCGCGGGCTTTGTTTTTCCCTTGTACCGGGGGTTTTCGTCGAGTCGGGCTTAGGAGGCTTGGAATCTGGCCCCACCGCGCAACAACCGCCGATAACGGGTGTTGCGATGATTACCGAAGGTTCCACCGCCATTCGTGCGCGCGCGACGTCGCGCGCGGGTTCCGCCCGTTCCTCTCGCGAGCAGGCCGAGGAGGCCGGCGCGCCGGGCGTCCGACCTCGCCGAGCGCGCCGGGACGACGCCGACGAGAGCGCGCCGACCCATCCCCACGAGCACCTGCTGTGGCGGCGTGTGGCGTGGCTGGCCTTCGCGGTACTGTGGGCGTTCCTGGCGCTCTCGCTGCTCTCGTACTCCAGCGCCGACGCCCCCGCGACGACGGTGTACCCGCACAACCAGCCCCCCGCGAATCTCTGCGGCAAGGCCGGCGCGCTCGTCGCGCACTACGCGTACCAACTGCTGGGCTACGGCGCCCCCGCGCTGCTGGCGCTCGCGGCGCTGTGGCTGGGCGTGAGCGCCACGGGGCGGCGCGTGAACCAGGTGCCGGTGCGGATCCTCGGCGCGATCATGATGGCGGCCAGCGTCTCGGGGTTCCAGGCGCTGCTCCTGCCCTCGACCGGTCCGGTCCCCGCGCTGCCGGGCGGTCTGGTGGGAACGCTCGGCGGTGGGAAGCTCATCGAGTCGTTCTCGAGCGCCGGGACGTTCCTGATCCTGCTGCTGATGCTGTGCGTCGGCGCGATCGTCGCGCTGGACGTCTGGGCGGTGCTCGCCGCGATCTGGACCGGACGCGCGCTGTACGCGTCGGCGAAGACGAGCGGTCGCGTGGCCGTCGCCGCGGCACGGGTGGCGCGCGAGCGTTCGCAGGTCATCGCGCAGGCTCGCGCCGCGCGCCGGCAGGAGGCCGACGCGTACGGCTATCGCCCCGACGACGTCTCCGACGACCGGCAGCTCCCCGAACTGGCCGATTCGCGAACGTCGCGCGTGCTCCGCGTGGGCGGCGCCGGACCCGTGCGTCCCGCGGCGCGTGCCGCCAGGCCCGCGTCGAGCGAGGAGCACGACGACCTCTCGCTCTTCGACCCCGCCGGCGGCGGTGGTGCGCCGGTTGCCAACCCGAAGATGCCGGTGGCCCGCGCCGCCTCGCCCGTCGTCGACGATCCGGACGCGGAGGACGCCGGCATCGCGAGCCCCGCGGGCGCCGCGCCGGCTCAGCCCCGCCAGTACAGCGCCGACGAACTCCGCGCCAAGATCGCGAAACTGCCGGTGCGCTTCGCGGCCAACACGTCGCGATCGGCGACCGACGAGGACCTGCGCGAGGTGCAGGGCGGCGGCACGACCGCCGGCATGAACATCGAGGGCTACCGGTTCCCCGGCCTCGACCTGCTCGAAGAGCCCGAGATGAACTTCTCGCAGACGATGGAGGCCTTCGTCCGCGAACAGGCCGAGGCGCTCGAGCGGGCGCTCAACGAGTACAAGATCGACGGCGAGGTCGTCGGCGTGGAGTCGGGCCCGGTGATCACGCTCTACGAGGTGCGCCTGGCGCCGGGGACGAAGGTCGCGGCGCTGCAGGCGATCGCGAGCGATCTCGCCCGCTCGCTCAAGGCGATCAACATCCGCATCGTGCCCAACACCGTCGGGCGCGACACGGTCGGCGTCGAGGTGCCCAACGCGCAGAAGGAGAAGGTGCGACTGAAGGAGCTCATGACGCGCAGCGACATCCACTCGCGCATGACCCTGCCGATGTTCCTGGGCAAGGACGCCTCGGGCGAGCCGCTGATCTGCGACCTGGCGACCATGCCGCACCTGCTCATCGCCGGCACCACGGGCAGCGGCAAGAGCGTGTGCATGAACACGGTCATCATGAGCTTCCTGTACACGAAGAAGCCCAACGAGCTCAAGCTGGTGCTCGTCGATCCGAAGATGGTCGAGCTGAGCCAGTTCAAGGACATCCCGCACCTGATGTGCCCGGTGGTAACGGAGATGGGCAAGGCGGCGGCGATCCTGGAGTGGGCGGTGGCCAAGATGGACGAGCGGTACGAACTGCTGGCGGAGGCCGGCTGCCGCGACATCACGGGCTACAACGCGCTGGAGTGGGAGGAGATCAAGGACCGCCTGAACATCACGACGCCCGAGGAAGAGGCGAAGGTCCCTCGGAAACTGCCGTATATGGTGTTCATCATCGACGAGCTGGCGGACCTGATGATGACCAACAAGGAGGTCGAGCACTCGATCGTGCGCATCGCGCAGAAGGCCCGCGCGGTCGGGATGCACCTGATCGTGGCGACACAGCGTCCGCAGGCGAACGTCGTGACCGGCCTGATCAAGAGCAACATGCCGGCCCGCTGCGCGTTCAAGGTCGCCTCGGGCATGGACTCGCGCATCGTGCTGGACCAGAAGGGCGGCGAACTGCTGCTGGGCCAGGGCGACATGCTGTACCTCTCCCCGCGCTCCAGCAAGCTCACCCGCGCGCAGGGCACGCTGGTGGACGACAAGGAAATCCGGCGGGTGGTCAAGTTCCTGCGCGACGTGGCGACGCCCACGTTCGAACGCAGCCTGCTGCAGATCCGGCCGGGCATGAGCCCCGACCAGGCCGAGGGCGGGCCGAGCCCGGCGAGCGCCGCGGGCTACAACGGCAACTTCAACATGGGCGACCGCGACGGCTTCCAGGCGGCGCAGGAAGACCCGATGTTCGACCAGGCGGTCGAGATCGTCATCGAGTCGCGGCGAGGGAGCGTGTCGATGCTGCAGCGACGCCTCGCCATCGGCTACACCCGGGCCGCGCGTCTCATCGAGATGATGGGCGAGGCGGGCATCCTGGGCGGGCACAAGGGCACCGTCAGCCGCGATGTCATCATGACCCTCGACGAGTGGCACGCGATCAAGGCGCAGGCGCAGGCCGACGCCGCGGCCAAGGGGGCGGGCCAGGCCGACGACGGCCTGCGCGGCGGGCCGGGGGGCGAGCTGAACTCGCACCCCGCCACGGGCGAGACCCTCGAGGTCATGCAGGCGCGCGTGAACGGCACCGGCGGCGACGGCGGACGAACCTCCGCCGCGCGCGCCACCGAACTGCCCGGCGCCGCCGATGACGGGTCGGAGGTCGACGAGTACGAGGACGACGAGGGGGACGACCTCGACGGCGAGCACGACGAAGACGACGAGATCGACGGGGAGATCGACGACGAGGTCGAGCAGCCGCCGTTCACGGTCCACACGCGCAAGCCGGGCAACAACTCGCGGGTGTGACGCGGCGGGAAGGCGCGACGCGACCCGGTTTCTGGGCCCGCACGGGCGCGGTATCATCGCTCCCGATGCGACACGCGATCGTCATGGCGGGCGGGGCGGGGACACGTCTTTGGCCGATGAGCCGCAACAGCCGCCCCAAGCAGCTGCTCCCGCTCATCTCGCGCGAAGGGACCAAGCACCCCGTCAGCCTGCTGGAACTCGCCGTGGAGCGCGTCGAGGGGCTCATCCCCACCGAGCGCCGGTACATCTGCACGGGCGAGGGTTTCCGGGCGCAGATCCGCAAGGCGATCCCCGCGCTCCAGGACGGGCAGATCCTCGGCGAGCCGATGGGTCGCGACACCGTCAACGCCGTGGGGTTTTCCGCCGCCGTCCTCCAGAAACTCGACAAGGACGCGGTCTTCGTCGTGCTGACGGCGGACCACATCATCGAGCCGCGCGAGGAATTCCAGAAACTCATGGAGATCGGCTTCCGGCTCGTCGAGACCGACAAGAGCCGTCTGGTGACCTTCTCCATCAAGCCGACGTACCCCTCGACGGGCTTTGGGTATGTCGAGCGCGGCAGCGAGATCACCGGCGTGAACGACGCCCAGGGCAAGCCGATCGCGCGGGGCCTGGCCTACCGCGTAGAGCGGTTTGTCGAGAAGCCCGACCAACCCCGGGCGCAGGCGTACGTCGAGAGCGGGCACTTCGGCTGGAACAGCGGCATGTTCGTCTTCCACGCGGGCACGTTCCTGGATTGCCTCAAGAAGTACAAGCCCGAGAGCCACGAGGGGCTGATGAAGATCCAGAGCGCCTGGGGCACCGCAAAGCAGAAGGCGGTGCTCGACGAGGTCTACCCGACGCTCCCGCGCATCAGCGTCGACTACGCCGTGATGGAGCCCGCCAGCCGCGAGCACCGGGTGTGCACCGTCGTCTCGGATGTGAAGTGGCTGGACGTCGGGAGTTGGCCGAGTTACGGCGAGACGCTCGACCCCGACGCCGACGGCAACCGTGTGGGCGGCGGGGGCGTGCACGCGCTCATCGTCGACGGGAAGAACAATCTCGTCGTCGGCGAGGGCGCGGGCGAGGGCCGGGGCGATACGCCCCCGCACACCATCGCGTTGCTGGGCGTCAAGGACCTGATCGTGGTGCACACGCCGGATGCGACGCTCGTGATGCCGCGCGACAAGGCCGAGCAACTCAAGAAACTGCACGCCCTGGTGGTCGACGACCTCAAGTGATGCGCGGGCGGTGCCGCGCCCGTCGCGTTTGAACCGGACGCCGTCCGCCGGGTATGCCCTGCCATGGACACTGGTCGGCACCGCCGGATTCTGCGCCGCGCCCGGTGGGCCGCGGGGGTGCTGGCGCTCCTGGTGTGCGTCCTGTGCCTGGGGCTCTACGTCGTCAACCGAATCCGCAGCGTGCACTACGTCGGCTCGGCCTTCCTGGTGGAACTCACGGAAGGCCAGGCGCGGTTCTTTGTGTACCGGGACGAGGTGATCCGCGGGATCGTGCTGCGGAAACGGACGCACGGTTGGTCGCTCCACCCGGCGACGCCGTTGTTCCGGTACGTCTACCAGACCACGCGCTCGTCGAGTTTCCACGAGGTGTTCATTCCCTACTGGCAGGTGGGTGCGCCGGCGGCGATGGCGGCGGTTGTTTGCCTCTGGGCGCTCGTCCGGCGGCGGAACCCGACCCCGCACGTCTGCCCCGCGTGCGGGTACGCGCTTGCCGGGCTGCCCGCGACCGGGGCGATGCGGGTCTGTCCCGAGTGCGGCCGGCCGACCGAGGGCCCCGCGGGGGTCGACGCCGCGGCGAGGGATAAAGTGCCCCCGAACCCGCGCGCCGATTCGCCCGCGAAGGCTTGAGCGGTGTCTGGACTGTGAGAAAGGCGCCCCGATGAACGCACACACCCTCGTCCACGCGAACGAACGCTCCCGAAAGGCGACTCGATCGATCGCTCGCCGAGTGCGCCTCGCCGGCCTGGCGTTGGTGTTGCTCGCCGTCGCGGCCTGCTCGAGCGAGGCATCCAAACTCGAGAACGTTTACCTGCTGTCGCAGAGCAAGGGGCAGGCGGCGGCGGCGGCGGAGATGCGCAAGGCGTGGTACGCCAAGGACATCACCCTCCAGGCCGCCATCTCGCTGGCCCACGACAAAGTCGAGAAGCAGAAGGACATCGCGGCGGCGACGTTCGCCGCGGCGGTGCTGCAGACCGTCGCCGAGGTCGAGCCGGACATCCCGCAGAAGGACATCAACGATTTCTTTTACATCCGGCTCGGAACGCTGGCGGCGAACTCGGCGGCGATCGCCTGGAACGCGCAGCCCCGGGACCTGGCGCTCGCACGCAAACTGGTGCTCGCGGGCCCGAAGACCTGGCAGACGGACAATTACTGGATGGACCACGCCGACCACGACGCGCTCGCGTCGTACATCCTCTTCGAGAACAACGAGGGGACCGAGGCGCTCGACCGGCTGCGCTCGCGCCCGGAACTGCTCGACGAAACCGCCAGGGCGTACGACGAGATCGAAAAGGAGATGCGACGCAGGCGTCGCTAGCCCTGGCGCGCTCGACCGCACCGCCACCGAACACGCGGCCTGCGCGGAGCGGCGGACGATCGACGCAGTGTGAAGGGGCGCCGCTCAAACCAACGGCGCGTCAGGACTTCCGCGGGCCCTGTTCCTTCTTCGCCTCGCTCTTGGGACTCTGCTTGGGGACCCAGATGTAGGCGGTCTTCCATTTGCGGCTGCCGCCGTTGCGCTTCTTGGTCGCCCAGCGGATCTTCTTGCGGGTCATCTCGGCCATGGCATGGGTCTCCGGGGGGTAGAAGGCTTGCGGGCGCCGGGGTGGCGCGGGAATCAAGTGCAAGAGTCTATGCTGAACTCCCAGTAAGGAAGTCGGTCGTCCGAAGGCTTGCGGCGAGCGCAGACGCGGGTTTGACCCGGGCGGGTGGGGTTTGGAGTGGCCTGGCATGTCCCGAAACGTTCTGTCGCGTGTCGCCGTTCTGCTGATTCTCGGCGTGCTGCTCGCCGGCGCCGTCATCCTCTACAAGAAACGCCAGGTCGGGGCGCTGGAGGTCCGCGCGCGGGAGTCGATCCTCCACGTGCTGTCGCGGATGGACTGCTACGCGGCCAACAAGGGCACGCTCGACGCGGCGGTTGCGGCGGAGCATCCGCACGCTTGGCGGGCGGCGTTTTCGAGCGTCGGGCTCACGGGCGGCAACTTTGATGAGGACCTGTACGACCACACGGTGCTGCGGGCGCTGGCGAGGGTGCCGCCGTTCGACGCCGATGGTCCGCAGCGCTCGGAACTGCGCAAGGCCGCGGAGGAAGTCGGCGTCGACATCGACGAGCGCTGAACGGGGCGCAGAGCGCCGCGGGGTCAGGCCGGCGGCGCGGGCGAGCGACTGCCCGGAGGCGCGTCGCGACGCCTAACCTGCGGGCGATGAAGATCCTCCTGACCAACGACGACGGGCTGCGCACGCCCGGCATCGAGGCACTCTACGAGGCGCTGATCGATGCGCACGCCGACTGCGGCGGCCCGATCTGGTCGCGCCTGGGTTACTCGACCGGGTTCGTCACGCCCATCGCGCCGCTCACGGTGCAGTCGGCGACCAGCCACGGCGTGACGTTCCACGAGCCGCTCATGATCCGCGAGGAAGTGCTGGGATGGGGCAGGGACCCCCGGATGACGGGCGTCGCCGTCGATGGACGCCCGGCGGACTGCGTGAAACTCGCGATCGCGAACCTCTGGCCCGAGCGCTACGGCGCGATGGACCGGCCGGACCTGGTCATCAGCGGGATGAACACCGGCGCCAACGTCGGGATCAACGTGATCTACTCCGGGACGATCGCGGCGGCGCTCGAGGCGGCGTTCCTGGGCATCCCGTCGATCGCCGTGAGCCTGCACATGGGCGGCGGGCGGGCGGACTTCCGGCGCGCCGCGCGCGAGGCGCGCCGGGCGCTCGACATCGTCCTGCGCGACGGGCTTCCCGACAAGCACGCTTGCCTGTCGATCAACGTCCCGCGCACCGAGATCGGCGACGAGCGCGCGGTGCCCGAGGGCGGGTATCCCGTGCGCGTC
>ERZ795060.3120-NODE-3120-length-15695-cov-4.027749_pt1 | contig 15695 bp, 14 predicted proteins | sample MGYA00375144_ERZ795060 | MGnify/ENA primary metagenome ERZ795060 (study PRJEB30189, sample SAMN05720157) | activated sludge metagenome | isolation source: anaerobic digester from wastewater treatment plant | place: Japan | collected 2015-05-15 ...
GACTGGTCGAGGACGGACAGTTTCATGCCCCGAGCATGCCACGCGCTCCGCCGCGCGTTCAGCGCAGGCTCATGCCCAGCAGCGCTTCGAGTTCGCCCAAGGCCTGCGCCGCGCTGTCGACCTTGATCGTCGCCATGCCCAGTGCGCGCGCCGGCTTGCAGTTGATGCCCAGGTCGTCCAGGTACACGCAGGCCTGCGGCGCCACGCCCAGCAGCGCGCAGGCGTGCAGGTAGATGCGCGGGTCGGGCTTGCGCAGGTTCAGCTTGCTCGATTCGACCACGTGCTCGAACAGCGCCATGACCTGCGCGATGCGCACCGCGTCTTGCGCCGGGCGCGATGCCGACGGCTCGCGAGCGCCGGGCATGTTGTTGGTGATGCAGGCCACGCGGCAGCGCCGGCGCACGCGCTTCAGCGCCTCGACCATCTCGGGGCGGACTTCGCCATGCAGCAGCTCGATCAGCTTGCGGCCCGAAATCCTGGCGGCGGATTCGCCACCGAGCGCGCGTGCCTCGGCCTCGAACAGTTCGGCGAAGCGCGGCAGGTCGATCTCGGCGCGTTCCATGCGCGCCCACGCGTTGTGGTCGGGGTCGACGGCGTTGACGCGGCGGATGAAGTCGCGCGGCAGCCCGAGTTCGGCCTCGTAGCGGTTGAAGGCCTCGAACGGGCTGGACAGGATCACGCCGCCGAAGTCCCACAACACCGCCTGGAAGGTTCCGGCGCCGGTGGCGGGGCTTTGCGCTGGCAAGGGCTTCGGCATGCGGCCATTGTCGGCGCCGGCGCCGCGCCGCAGCGTCGCTTGCGCGACCGCCGCGGCGTAGCATCGCCGCGCCGCGCAGCACAGCGGCGCCGCAGGAGGCCCCATGCTGATCTTCCGCCCGCTCTTCGATCCCGCATCGTCCACCTGGAGCTACCTGCTGGGCGACGCCGCCAGCGGCGAGGCGCTGCTCATCGACCCGGTGTTCGAGCAGTTGCGCCGCGACCAGATGCTGATCCGCGAGCTGGGGCTGCAGCTGAAGTGGACGCTGGAAACCCACGTGCACGCCGACCATGTCACGGCGGCATGGCTGCTGCGCCAGCGCCTGGGCAGCCGCATCGCACTGTCGGTGCACGGCGGTGCCAGCGGCGCCGACCGGCTGCTGCAGCACGGCGACCACGTCGCCTTCGGCGCCCGCCACCTGCAGGTGCGCGCCACGCCGGGCCACACCGACGGCTGCCTGAGCTACGTGCTCGACGACGAATCGCGCGTCTTCACCGGCGACTGCCTGCTGATCCGCGGCTGCGGCCGCACCGACTTCCAGCAAGGCAGCGCCGCCGCGCTGTACCGTTCGGTGCACATGCAGCTGTTCACGCTGCCGGGGCACTGCCTGGTCTACCCGGGGCACGACTACAACGGCATGGGCGTGTCCACCATCGACGAGGAACGGCGCTTCAATCCGCGGCTGGGCGGCGACGTGGCCGAGGCCGACTTCGCCGGCTTCATGCAGCACCTGGGGTTGCCGCACCCGAAGAAGATGGACCTGGCCGTGCCGGCCAACCAGCGCTGCGGCCGCCCCGAAGGCGAGGTGCTGCCGCCCACCGATCCCGCGTGGGCGCCGCTGAGCTGGACCATCGCCGGGTTGTGGGAAATCACGCCGCACGCGCTGGGCGAGCTGCTGCACCAGGTGCAACTGCTGGACGTGCGCGAGCCGGCCGAGTTCGCTCAGGGCCTGGGCCACATCGACGGCGCGCTGCTGCTGCCGTTGGGCCAGCTGCAAGCGCGGCTGGGTGAACTGTCGCGCCAGCGGCCCATCGTCACCGTGTGCCGCTCGGGCGCACGCTCGGCGCGCGCCGCGGCGATGCTGGCCAAGGCCGGCTTCGACCAGGTGGCCAACCTGCGCGGCGGCATGCTGCGCTGGCGCGCCGAGGGTGGGGCGGTGGCCGACGCCGGGGAGTAGGCGCGGGCGCCTCGATCCGGCAGCAAGGCGCGAGCTACGCCAGCCAGTCGCGCAGCGCCTGCGCCGCCTCGGGCCGGCTGAGCAGATCCCAGTGGTTGGCCTGCGTGATCAGCCGCTTGTGACTGGCCGGCAGCACCAGCGCGTGCGCGCGCTCGGGGTGTTCGCCCCAGGCGCTGGCCAGCGAGACCAGGCCGTCGCCGACGGCGGCGTGGCGCAGCCCGCGCGGCTGCTCCGCGGTGGTGGCGGCCAGCAGGTACACGGCCACGCCTTCGGGCAGCGGGGTCGGCTTGCGGTCGTCGCACTTCTGCTCGTGCGCTGGCCGGTCTTGCCAGTCGGCGTGCTGCAGGTTGCCGTAGCGCAGGTCGGTGATGCCGGCGCTGCGCGCCTTGCCCAGCCGCGCGAACGGCACGACGTAGGGGCTCAGACCCAGCACGATGTCGAGCAGGTGCCCGCCGCGCTCGAGCACCGCACCGTGGTGCGGCGTGCCCAGGCACACCAGGCGGCTCGAGTGCCGGCGCCAGTCCAGCGCCCGCGTTTCGGCCGCGTGGATGGCGCTGCGCGCGACCAGTCCGCCCATGCTGTGGCCGACGATCACCAGCTCGCGCAGCGGCACCGGCCAGTTCGCCGCCAGCCGCTCGAGCAGCGCGGCCAGCTGCTCGCCGTTGTCCGAGATGTGCAGGCCGCTGTTGTAGTGCAGCGCCAGCACCGTGCAGCCGAGTTCATCGGCGAGCAGGCGGCCGTGGTCGTGGCCATGGCGCTGCCATTGCAGGTCGTTCATGCACAGGCCGTGCACCAGCAGCGCGACGCGGCCGCTGGCTTCGGGCAGCGCGGCGCGCAGGCCGGGGGCATCCAGCGGCAGCACGTGGCCGGCGCGGCGCAATGCCATCGTGATCGCCAGCGGGTTGCCGCTTGCGTGCAGATGGTCGCCCCAGATGCCGTTGAGCGCGGCGACCAGCGCGGCGCGCCGGCGCGAGTGCGGCGCCGGCACGGCAGCGGGCTCGACGAGTTTGAGCGACACGTCGACGCCGCGCCCGATCAGCCGGGTGACGCCGCGGATCGTGCCGTACACCGCGCCGGTGATGCCGCGCGTCGGCCCTTCGAGCGCGCCGCCGAGCGGGGGCGCGTGCGAGGCGATGGTCAGGTGCATCTGCTCGACCAGGCGGGTCAGCCCGATCGTGGCATCGACGCCCAGCCCGGCCAGGCCGCGCAGGTCGGCCAGCGTCAGCGGCAGGGCGGGCGTGTCGGGGGTACTCGGCTTCATGACGGACTCGCCGCACTGGGTGGTGGACACGGCGATTGTGCGGGCGCGCAGTCGGCGCGGGGTTCGACGGTCGGGAAGCGCCGGTCGAGGCGGTCCAGCATCGCCAGCAGCGCGGCCACGCGCTCGGCCTTGCCGTCCACCTCGATGCGCCCGCTGCGGATCGCCTCGTCCAGCGTCGTGCGCTGCAGGATCACGTCGTCGAGCGTGGCGCGGTCCAGCGTCAGCGTCGCGTCGGCGGCGGGATACTGGCTCTTCAGCCGGTGGTGCAGCGCGCCGTTCTCCAGCAGCAGCACCACCTGTTGTCCGCTGTCGCTGAAGCGCCAGTTGACGGCGATGCGCTGGCCCTCGGCCTTGGCCGCGTCGAGCCGCACCGCGAGCGAGTCGAAGAACAGGTCGAGCTGCAGCGCGCGCACCGGATCCGCACCCGCCGGGCTGCCGCGCAGCGCCGGCACGCCCTGGCGCAACTCGGCCGCGCCCTGCAGGAAGGAGTTGCGCGCAGTGGCCGACTCCATCTGGCAGCCCAACTGCTCGTAGGCGTCGGCGGCGAGCGCGCGCGCCTGAGTGTTCTTCGGGTCGGCGAAGACCAGCTGCGAGGCCACCTGCGCGACCCAGCGGTAGTCGCCGCGCGCGTAGTCCTCGCGCGCGCGGGCCAGCACCGCGTCGGCGCCGCCCATGCAGGCGATGCTTCGCCGTGCCGATTCGACCGGCGGCAAGGCCTCCAGCCGCCACGGGTTGCCGTCGTAGTAGCCGAGACAGCGCTGGTAGACCGCGCGCACGTTGTGCTTGACGTGGCCGTAGAAGGGGCGCACCGACCATTCGCGCTGCAGCGCCTGCGGCCAACGGAAACGCTCGGCGATCTCGTCGGGTGTGAGGCCGTGATTCATCCAGCGCACCGTCTGGTCGTGCAGCACCTTGCAGGCGTCGCGCTGAATGCGCAGGAAGTGCTGCAATGGCTCGTCGCCCCACACCGGCCAGTGGTGCTGCGCGATCAGGATGTCGGAGCGGGCGCCGCAGCGCTGCAGCGCGCTGTCGAGATAACGCGACCAGGCGAGTGCGTCGCGCACCTGGGCGCCACGCATCGGCAGCAGGTTGTGCAGGTTGCGGCTGGCGATCTCGGCCATGTTCAGCACGCGCTGCGCCGGCAGGTGCATGATCATCTCGGCCGGTGCCTCGGCGCCCGGCGTCAGCTCGAAGGCGATGTCGATGCCGTCGATGCGCTGCGTCTCGACCGGTCGCTCGATCAGCTTCGTCGGCGCGATCAGCGTCACCGTGCCCGGCGGCCCGGCCTTGCCCAGGCCGGCATCGACCAGCCCGCGCTCGTTGCGCGGCAGCAGCATGCCGAACTGGTACAGCGCACGCCGCGCCATCGCGTCGCCGGCGATGACGTTCTCGCTCACCGCCCCTTCCAGGAAGCCCACGGGTGCGATCACCTGCACGCGGCCGGCGCGCACGTCGGCTTCGTCGACCACGCCGCGCACGCCGCCGAAGTGGTCGACGTGGCTGTGCGTGTAGACCACCGCGACCACGGGGCGCACCGGCCGGTGCTTGTGGTACAGCGCGAGTGCGGCGCGCGCGGTCTCGGCCGAGGTCAGCGGGTCGATCAGGATCAGGCCGCTGTCGCTTTCGACGATGGTCATGTTCGCCAGGTCGAAGCCACGCACCTGGTACACGCGGTCGGTGACCTTGAACAGCCCGCCGATCGCGTTCAGCCGCGCGTGCTGCCACAGCGCCGGGTGCACCGTGTCGGGTGCCTCGTCGCGGCCAAGGAAACCGTAGGGCCGCAGGCTCCAGATCGGCCGGCCTTCGGGGCCGGCGATCACGGCGTCGCCGATCGATTCGATCAGACCGCGGCGCGCGTCGTCGAAGGCCTGCGGCAGGCCGTCGGACAGCTGCGCACGCGCCGCCTGCTGCAGCTGGCGGGTGGCCGCGGTGGCTTCCTTGGCCGGAGCGGGGGAGAGCTGCTGAGCCAGCGCGGAGCCGGTCAGCAGTGCCGCAACCAGGGCCACGCCGAGAGCGCGGCAGGCATGGACAGCAAGCATGGACGTGTCTCCCTCATTGCGCTTCGATCTTGGCCGCAGCCATCAGCTTCTCGGTCGTCGCGATCTCCTCGCGCAGCGCCGCGCTGTACTCCTCGGGCGTGCTCGGCGTGATGCGTCCGCCGAGGGCGTCGAGCTTGGCCCGGACATCGGGGCGTGCCAGCGCTTGATGCAGCGTCTCGGACAGGCGCTTGACGATCGGTGCCGGCGTACCCGCCGGCACCGACAGCCCGCCGATCGAGGTCAGCGTCACCTTCAAGCCGGCTTCGGTCAGCGTCGGCACGTTCGGCATGCGCGCATGGCGCTGCGGCGCGGTCACGGCCAGTGGCCGCAGCTTGCCGCTGTCGACCGTCGGCAGCGCGACCGAGGTGATCGCCAGCGCGAAGTCGACCTGCTTTCCGATCACCGCGGTCACCGAGTCGTTCGCGCCCTTGAAGGGGACGTGCGTCGCCTCGACGCCGGCGGTTTCGAGCACCAGCTCCGCACCCATGTGCGCCGGCGAGCCGATGCCGCCGCTCGCGTAGGTCAGTGCGCCGGGCTTCTTCTTGCCCTGGTCGATCAGATCGCGCACCGACTTGATGCTGGACTCGGAGCTGGTGATCAGCGTCAGGTCCGAGGTGCCGATGCGCCCGACGTGGATGAAGTCCTTCATCACGTCGAAGCCCGGCTTCTTGTAGGTACGCATGCTGCTCGCCATCGGCGAGGCCGAATACACCCAGGTGCAGCCGTCGGGCGCCGAGCGCGCCGCCGCCTGCGCGCCCATGTTGCCGGCGGCACCGGTCCGGTTCTCGACGACGATGGTCTGCTCGAGCGATTCCGACATCGCCTCGGCGACGATGCGCACCGTGCTGTCCGGCGAGGTGCCGGGCGCGTAGGGCACGATCCACTTGATCGGCTTGCTCGGGAAGTTGTCCTGCGCCGGCGCGGCGGCCGACAGGGCCAGCGCGACGGCGGCGGCGGCGAGCTCGAGGGCCTTGATCATGATCTTGTCTCCGTGGTTTTGAAGTCGGCGGGTGTCAGCGGGTTTGGGGCGCGAGCAGCTCGCGCGCGATGGTGTTGCGCTGGATCTCGCTGGTGCCGGTGAGGATGCGGTACATGCGCAGCATGCGGAACAGGAACTCGACCCGGCTGCCCTGCACGATGCCTTCGCCGCCGAGGATCTGCACCGCGCGGTCGGCGATGCGAAACGCCGTCTCCGAGCAGAACAACTTGGCCATCGAGGCTTCGGCGCGCGCATCGACGCCGGCATCAATGCGCCGTGCCACCGACAACATCAGCGCGCGCGCCGCGGCCAGCCCGGTGGCCATGTCGGCCAGCATGTGCTGCACCGCCTGGAACGCGCCGATCGGCTGGCCGAACTGCTTGCGTGTCATCGCATGCGCGCGCGCATCGTCGAAGGCCAGCCGCGCCAGCCCCAGCATGGCCGGGCAGTGCAGCAGCCGGTTCACCGTGATCCGCCCCAGCGCCAGGCCCAGGCCCTGGCCGCGTTCGCCGATCTGGTTCGCCGCCGGGATGCGGCAGTCCTCGAGGTGGATGTTGCCGGTGTGCGACTGCCCGGCCATGGTCTTGTAGCCGGCCTCGATGCGAAAGCCGGGGCGGTCGCGCTCGACGAAGAAGGCGGTGGTCTCGCGCTGGTCCGGGTCGGTGGCGGCGATGATCACCGCCATGTCGCAGAAGGGCGAGCCCGAGATGAAGCGCTTGACGCCGTTGAGCAGGTAGCCGTCGCCACCGCTGTCGCTGACGGCGTCGGCACGGGTTTGCAGCGAGGCCGCGTCCGAGCCGGCCCCGGGCTCGGTGATGGCGAAGCAGATTGCCTGATCGCCGCGCGCCACCGGCGCGATCAGCCGCTGCATCTGCTCGGGCGTGGCGGCCTTGATCAGCGCGCCCAGCCTTGGCGGGCCCGACAGCTCGCCCAGCACGTGCGGCGCGAACACGGTGCCGCTGGCGTAGATCGCCTCCTTGATCAGCGCGTGGTCGAGTGTGCCGAAGCCGGCGCCGCCCATGTCTTCAGGCAGCGTCATGCCGTAGAAGCCGCGTTCGTGCGACAGCTTCCACACGCGCTGCAGCAGCGCCTTGTCGCCGCCGTGGCCGTGGTCGATGCCGTGTGCGGCGGCCAGCGGGTCGAGCTCGTTGCGCACGAAGGCTTGCACGCGTTCGATGAAAGCCGCCGCGGCCGGCGAGCCTTCGAAGGTGGGCTTGGATCGAATCATGTTCTTGTCTCCGGTGGTGTTCAGTTGACGCGCCGGTCGCGGCCGGCCCAGTACGGCTCGCGCACTTCCTTGCGCGACAGCTTGCCGTTGTTGTTGTTGGGCAGCGCGGCCACGAAGTCGACCGAGCGCGGCCGCTTGAAGCCGGCCAGGCGGGGTTCGCAGAAGCGCATCAGTTCTTCGGCTGTGGCCAATGCACCCTGGCGCAGTACGACGACGGCCTTGACCGCCTCGCCCCAGTGCTCGTCGGGCACGCCGATCACGCACACCTCGTACACGGCCGGGTGCTGCGCCAGCACCGACTCGACCTCGCGCGGGTAGACGTTGAAGCCGCCCGAGACCAGCATCTCCTTCTTGCGGTCGACGATGAAGATGCAGCCCTGCTCGTCGACGCGCGCCAGATCGCCGGTGTGCAGCCAGCCTTGTTCGTCCATCGCCTCGCGCGTCAGCTGCGGCGCGCGCCAGCAGCCGGCGAAGACATCGGGGCCGCGCACGCAGATCTCGCCGATGGCATCGCCCGCAACCGGCTCGCCGGCTTCGTCGAGCACCTGCACCTCGGACTCGCAGGCCGCCCGCCCGCACGCCGCGAGCAGCTCGGGCCGCTCGCCGGCGATGGCGCGCGCGTGATCTTCGCTGCCCAGGCTGGTGACGCCGCCGGTGGTCTCGGCCGCGCCGTAGCCCTGCGCCAGCACCGGGCCGAAGGCGGCCCAGGCCTCGCGGATTCGCGCCGGCGACATCGGCGCGGCGCCGCAGCTCAGCAGCCGCAGGCTCGTCAGGCCGCGCGTGCGCAGCGTCGGCTCGGCGAGCAGCGCATGGATCATCGCCGGCACCATGAAAGCCATCGTCACCCGGTGCTTTTCGACCGCCGCCAGGATCTCGGCCGGCTGGAAGCGCTCCATCAGCAGGATCGCCGCGCCCTGGTAGAGCATCGGCTGGATGAACATGCCGCTGGCGTGGGTGATCGGGCCGCACAGCATCAGCACGTCGCCGGGCTCGGCGCTCATCTTGCCCATGATGGTCTTGCGCAGCGACGCGAAGCGGTTGCCCACCGTCTGCATCGCCGCCTCGAGCTTGCCGGTGGAGCCCGAGGTGTAGTGCAGCACCGCCAGCTCGTCGGCGCGCATGTCCTCGCACGGCAGCGCCGTGGCCGGCGCAGCGGCCAGCAGCGCTTCGTAGTCCGACCAGGCCTCGGGCGCGCCCCTGGCGCCGTCCAGCGCGATGCGTTGCAACGCTTGCGGCAAGCCTCGCGCCGCGGCATCGCACATCGCCCAATGCCCGGGCCCGGCGATGATCGCCGCCGGCTCGGCGTTGGCGAAGGCGTCGGCCAGCTCCTCGGGGGCCAGGCGCGAATTCAGCGCCACCTTGACCAGCCCGAGCCGGTACAGCGCGCATTCGGCCTCGACGATCTCGCCGCGGTTGGGCGAGACGATGGCGACGCGGTCGCCGCGCTTCAAGCCGAGCGTGCGCAGCGCGTGCGCCAGCCGCAGCGAGCGCTGCTGCAGCTCGCGGTAGCTCAGCGTGCGCCCGCGCACCAGCACCGCGGGCCGATCGCTCCAGTGGCGTGCGCTGCGTTCGAGGTACAGGGCGAGGTTCATCGATCGGTCTGCGGCTGACGGGGGGTGCAGGCAGTCTAGGAAGCGAAGGGCATTCTTTGGATAATCAAAATGCGCCATGTGATAACCCAGTGGAAGGCAACCGATGTCGCTGCGCCTGGAGGACCTGGACTACTTCCTCGCCGTCGCGCGCCACGGCCAGGTGCGCCGCGCCGCGGCCGGCGCCAGCGTGACGCAGCCGGCGATCACCAAGGGCATCCAGCGGCTCGAGGCCGAACTCGGATTCCCGCTGTTCGAGCGCAGCCGCCGCGGCATGGCGCTGACCGCGCCGGCGCAAGCCTTCCTGCAGCGCATCGGCTCGCTGCGCGCCAACCTCGGCGACGCCATCAAGGAGGCGGCCGACCTGCACCTGGGCGCCTTGGGTGTGCTGCGCGTGGGCGTGTCGCCGCTGTATGCGCAGCGGCTGTTCGTGCCGGCGTGCCTGCGGCTGCAGCGCGAGCGCCCGGCGGCGCGCGTGGTCGTCGACGTCAACCTGAATGCGGCGCTGATCGCCGCGCTGCAGCGCGGCGACATCGACCTGAGCCTCAATGCGCTGCCGCCGGCGCTGCCCGAGGCGCTGCAGGCCGCGCCGCTGATGCGCGACGACCTGTGCATGGTGGTGCGCAGCGGCCACCCGCTGCTGTCCCGGCGGCGGCTGCGGCTGGCCGACCTGGCCGGTGCGCCGTGGATGCTGCCCGGCGCGCAGGTGGGCGCGCGCCGCAGCGTCGAGGCGCGCTTGGCCGAGGCCGGGCTGCCACCGCCGCGCGTGGTGGTCGAGGTCGGCAACACCACGGCGCAGCTGACCGGGCTGCTGCTGGGCAGCGACTTGATCGCCGTGGTCAGCGAATCGATGCTCGGCGCGAGCGCGCGCCGCGCGCTGGTGCCGCTGCCGATGGCCGCTGCGCGCTTCGAGCGGCACATCGGCGTGCTCACGCGCCGCGACGCGCGGCTGCCGCCGCTGGCCGAGCGCTTCGCGCAGATCGTGGCCGAGCTGCAGCGCTGATTCGTACACAGCGTGCAATGGCCTTGCGCGATCGGGTCGCGCGCTTGGCTAGCATCGGCGTCATGGACAAGACGCTGTTTCTAGGAACCTCGCTGCTCACCCTGATGTTGCATGCGCCGGCCGCATGGGCGCAGCCCGCGGCGGCCAAGCTGCTGCCGGCGCGCAGCGAAGTCGGCTTCGTCAGCAAGCAGATGGGGGTGCCGGTGGACGGGCACTTCAAGCGCTTCGACGCGCAGATCCAGCTCGACCCGCGCAAGCCCGAAGGCGGCAGCATCGTCGTCAACGTCGACACCGGCAGCGCCACGCTGGGCTCGCCCGAGCCCGACGCCGAGATGCCCAAGGCGCCGTGGTTCAACGCCGCCAAGTTCCCTCAGGCGACTTTCAAGTCCAGCTCGGTCAAGGCCGCGGGCGGCGGCAAGTTCGAAGTCGCCGGCAAGCTGCAGATCAAGGGCCAGGCGCGCGACATCGTCGTGCCGGTGCAGATCGTGCAGTCGGGTGCCGATGCCACCGCCAGCGGCAGCTTCGTCATCAAGCGGCTGGACTTCGGCATCGGCGAGGGCGAGTGGGCCGACACCTCGGTGGTGACCAACGAGGTGACGGTGAAGTTCAAGCTGGCGTTGAACGGGCTGGGCCCGCTGTAAGCCGATCTGCGAGCCCCTCTGTGGCCCAGCTCTCGGGCCCAGCTCTCGGGCCGCGCGCGCTGCAAGCGTTGGCTGCGCCAGCGCCTCGCGCTCGGGCGCGCCGCAGTGCGCGCAAGCGTCAGCGCTGGCGGCCCAGGCGCCGCGCGTTGGCGCTGGCGCGGCGCCGCACCGGCGCGATGCCCTGGTTCAGCACGTCCAGCGCCGCCGACTGCCAGGCCGCGGCCCACGGTTGCCACGGGTTCGGCGCCGGCCGCCGCGCCCAGGGTTGGGCCCCTGCGCCGCCCCACCCGCCCTGCCACATCGATGCCGCCAGTTGTGACTGCGCCTGCAGCAGCTGCAGCGCCATCGCCTGCCAGGCTTCGCCGAAGGCGGCGAGCTTTTCCGCGCCCATCAGCTGAAACTCGCGCCGGTCGCGCTGGCTGGGCCGATGTCCGGCCAGCGCCAAACGTGCCACACGGTGTGCCACCACCTGTGGCGCGGCGCGGGCCAGCTCGCCGGTCTGTTGGCTCAGGCGCAGTGCCTTGCGGCGCGCAGCGGCATTCATGATCCGATTCCTTGCTGTGGCGGGTGCGAGCCCCGGCGTTGCCCGCGGCGCCCAGTCTACGCATAGCATGGGCCATGGCCCGAAGCGAACCCGGCGTGCGGCACGGCGCCGTCGCCTTCGACCTCGACGGCACGCTGGTCGACAGCGCGCCCGACATCGCCGCTGCGTTGAACGGCGCGCTGCAGGCGTGCGCGCTGGCGCAGGTAACGCCCGATCGCGTGCTGGGCTGGATCGGCGACGGCCCCGACCCGCTGATCTCGCGTGCGCTGGCCGCGCTGGGGCGCACCGACGATGCCGCGCTGCATGCCAGGCTGCGCACGCACTTCGACCGCGCGACGCTGGCCGCGCCGCTGCGGCACGGCCGCGTGTTCGACGGCATCGATGCGCTGCTGCGGCAACTGCGGCGGCGCTGGGCGCTGGTGGTGGTGACCAACAAGCCCGGCAGGCTGGCGCGTGCCGTGCTCGATGCGGCGGGGCTGGGCGAATGTTTCGACGCGGTCCACGGCGCCGACACCCAGGCGCTGCGCAAGCCGGCACCGGCGTTGCTGATGCAGGCGGCGCAGGGCTTGGGCATCGCGCCGTCGCGGCTGTGGATGGTGGGCGACGCCGCCACCGACATGGCCGCCGCCGCCGCGGCGGGCGCGCCGGCGGTCTGGGCCGGCTGGGGCTACGGGCGCATCGAAGCGTTGCCGGCGGCGCCGCGCTGGCGCATCGAACACCCGGCGCAGCTGCCGGCGCTGCTCGACGCCGCTGGCTGAAGCCGCTGGCTGAAGCCGCGGCATCGCGTCGGTCAGGGCCGGTCAGGGCCGGTCAGGGCCGGTCAGGGCCGTACGCGGTCGATGCGCAGCTCGATGCCGCTGCTGCCGCCGCGCAGCGGCGCGCTGTGGCCTTCCAGATCGCCGCTTTGCGGCAGGGCCTCGCCGCTGCGCGAGATGCGTGCGCTGACCACCACCGGGTCGTAGGCCGACAGCTTCAGCTGCGGGCTCATGGCCATGCTGTCGTCCAGCGTGAATTGCAGCGGCAGCTCGGACACGCTGCGCTTGAGGATCGCCAATGGCACACGCGGGCCGTCCACCGCGCGCGCCAGCACGTACAGCGTGTCGCCGGGGCGGACCTTCGCGGCCAGGGCCGGATCCAGGCTGACGCGCCCGCGCAGCGTGCCGGCGCCGGCTTGCGGCGCGGCGGCGGCCGCCGCACTGGCGGGATCGGCCGGTGGGCTGCCGGCCGTGCTGGTGATCGCAGCAGTGGTCGCAGCAGTGGTCGCAGCAGTGGTCGCGCCCGCCACGCCGCCCGCCGCGCTCGCCTCGGCGATGCTGCGGTCGAGCGCGCGGGCGAATTCGCCGTCGGCGTCGTTGGCGGTGGCGCGCGCGCGCGTCCAGTAGGCCACCGCGGCGGCGTAGTCCTTGCGGTTGTAGGCCGCGGTACCGGCCAGCGCCAGCGCCTTCGGGTTGTTCGGGTCGTGGCGCAGCGCCAGTTCGATCAGGCGCAGCGGCTCGCCTTGCAGCTGGCCGCCTTGCTGCATCGCCAGCATGTCGGCCTGGTCGACCAGGATCTGCGGGTGCTCGGGCATCAGCTGCAGCGCGCGCGCGAAGGCGCGGCTGGCGTCGGCGTAGCGCTGCAGCATGGCGTAGCTGCGCCCGAGCATGACCCAGCCTTCGGTGTCGTCGACATTGCCGGGCGGGCGCTGTTCCATGCGCTGCGCCAGCCGTTCGACCATCTGTTCGACCTGCTGCGCGTCGGGCGCTTGCGGCTCGTTGCGCGCGTGCGGCGACAGCGCGGCCGGGTTGCCGGTCCAGGCGTACAGGCCCAGCACCAGCGCCGGCAGCGCCAGCAGCAGCATGAGCAGGGTGGCGCGCGGCGATCCGGCATGCCAGGCGGCGCCGCTGCCGGCGCCTTCTTCGTCGAGCACGCGGCGTTCCAGCTCGGCGCGTGCGCTGCGGTGCTGCGCGGCGTCGAGCGTGCCTTCGGCCAGGTCGCGGTCGAGCTGCGCCAGTTGCGCCTTCAGCAGCGCGAGGTTGGATATGCCGCCGCTGCTGTGGCTGGCGCCGCTGCGGCTGGCCTGGGCGTGGCTGCGCCGCAGCGCCAGCACCAGCACCGCCAGCGCCAGCGCCAGCAGCGCTGCCGCAATGCTTGCAAACAGCACCATGTTCAGCCCGGCTCCTGGTCGAGCAGCCGGCGCGCGCGCGCGCTTTCGTCGGCCTGCAGCGGTGCGCCGGCGCTGCGGCGGCGGCGGATGTTCACGCCCAGCGCCACCAGGGCGATGCCCAGCAGCACGAAGGGCCCGCCCCACAGCAGCCAGGTGCTGCCCTTGAGCGGCGGCTTGTACAGCACGAAGTCGCCGTAGCGCTGCACCATGAAGTCGACGATCTGCTCGCGGCTTTGGCCTTGCTGCAGCTTGAGCCGGATCTGCTGGCGCAGGTCGACCGCCAGGTCGGCCTGCGACGCGGCGATGGTCTCGTTCTGGCACACCAGGCAGCGCAGTTCTTCGGCGATGTGCATCACCTTGGCTTCGAGCGCCGGGTCGGCGGCCAGCGGCCGCGCTTCCTGCGCCATGGCGCCGCCCAGCCAGGCCAGCAGCAGCGCCAGCAGCATCGGCGCCAGCTTGGGCGCCACCTTGGGCAGCAGCCTAGGCATCGAGCTTCTTCACCAGCGGCAGGATGGTGTCGCGCAGCACGTCGGGGGTGACCGGGCCGATGTGCTTGAGCCGGATGGTGCCGGTCTTGTCGATGACGAAGGTCTCGGGCACGCCGTACACGCCGAAGTCGATGCCCACCAGGCCCTGGGTGTCGGACAGCGACACCCGGTAGGGGTCGCCGTGCTTGGCCAGCCAGGCCAGCGCGTCCTCGCGCTTGTCCTTGTAGTTCAGGCCGTAGATCGGCACCGCGCCGCTCTTGGCCAGATCGACCAGCACCGGATGCTCGATGCGGCAGGCCACGCACCACGACGCCCACACGTTGAGCAGCCAGACCTTGCCCTTCAGGTCGCCCAGCGCCAACTGCTGCGCGGGTTCGTCCAGCCGCGGCAGGCTGAAGGCGGGCGCCGGTTTGTCGATCAGCGGCGAGGGCACCTCGCGCGGGTCGAGCTTGAGCCCCACGGCAAGAAAGCCGACCAGCACGGCGAAGACGATCAGCGGCAGCAGGTAGCGTTTCATGGGTTGGCGGTGCGGCCGCTCGAGGCCGGCGTGGGCTCGGAGGCGGGGGGGCGGGCCGTCTGGCCGCCGGCGCCGGCGCCGGCGCGGCGCGGTACGCGGTAGCGGCGGTCGAGCACGGCGAGCAAGCCGCCCAGCGCCATCAGCAGGCACCCGCCCCAGATCCAGCCGACCAGCGGCTTGTAGTACACGCGCACGCTCCAGGCGCCGCCGTCCAGCGGCTCGCCCAGCGACACGTACAGGTCGCGGGTGAAGCCGCGGTCGATGGCGGTCTCGGTCATCGGCATGCGGCTGACCAGGTAGTTGCGCCGCTCGGGCTGCAGCGTGGCCAGCACGCGGCCATCGCGCGACAGCTGCAGCGTGCCGCGCGCGGCCGTGTAGTTGGGGCCGCGCACCTCGTGCACGCCGTCGAAGCGCACGCGCACGCCCGCGATCTCGGTGCTTTCGCCGGGCGCCATGCGCAGGTCCTTTTCCACCTGGAAGCCGCCCACCACGGTGACGCCAAAGACGAAGACCGCGACGCCGAAGTGCGCCAGCAGCATGCCCCACCAGCTGCGCGGCTGCTGCGCCAGCCAGGCGCGCCGGCGCGCGGGTGGTTTTTCGAGCGCCTTGCGCCACAGCGCCGCCAGCGTGCTGCTGGCCACCCAGGTGCCCAGCAGCAGGCCGAAGCCGATCATCGGCGTCCAGCGCCCGAGCACGAAGGGCGCGACCACCGTGGCCACCAGGCTCACCGCCAGCGCCCAGCGCAGCTGGCGCGCCAGATCGCCGATCTTGGCCGAGCGCCAGCGCGCGATCGGGCCGACGCCCATCAGGAACAATGCCGGCGCCACCAGCGGCACGAACACCGCGTCGAAGTAGGGCGGGCCGACCGAGATCTTGCCCAGGCCCAGCGCGTCCAGCACCAGCGGGTACAGCGTGCCCAGCAGCACGGCCGACGCCGCCACCAGCAGCAGCACGTTGTTGGCCAGCAGCATCGATTCGCGCGACACCCAGTCGAAGCTGCCGCCGGCGCCGACCTTGGGCGCGCGCCAGGCGAACAGCAGCAGCGAGCCGCCGACCACCAGCGCCAAAAAGCCGAGGATGAAGATGCCGCGCGCCGGGTCGCTGGCGAAGGCATGCACCGAACTGAGCACGCCCGAGCGCACGATGAAGGTGCCCAGCAGCGACAGCGAGAAGGCCAGGATCGCCAGCAGCGCGGTCCACATCTTGAAGCCGCCGCGCTTTTCGGTGACGGCCAGCGAGTGGATCAGCGCCGTGCCGACGAGCCAGGGCATGAAGGAGGCGTTTTCCACCGGGTCCCAGAACCACCAGCCGCCCCAGCCCAGCTCG
>ERZ795060.3124-NODE-3124-length-15684-cov-5.033911_pt1 | contig 15684 bp, 10 predicted proteins | sample MGYA00375144_ERZ795060 | MGnify/ENA primary metagenome ERZ795060 (study PRJEB30189, sample SAMN05720157) | activated sludge metagenome | isolation source: anaerobic digester from wastewater treatment plant | place: Japan | collected 2015-05-15 ...
GGGCGTCAAGGGGGGGGCGGCAGGCGGCGGGTACTCCCAGGTGCTGCCCATGGAGGACATCAATCTCCACTTCACCGGCGACCTGCATGCGGTGACCTCGGCCCACAACCTGCTCGCAGCGGTGACGGACAACCACCTCCACCACCGCCTCGCCCCGCAGCTCAACCCGCGGCACGTCGTCTGGAAACGCGTCATGGACATGAACGACAGGTGCCTGAGGAGCATCATCCTCGGCCTGGAGGACAGGGGGCTCAACGGCGTCATGCGCGAGGACGGGTTCGAGATCACGGCCGCCAGCGAGATCATGGCCGTGTTGTGCCTGTCCAAGGATCTCAGGGAAGTGAAGGAACGCATCGAGAACATCATAGTGGGGTACGACTACCTCAAAAAACCCGTGTTCGCCCGGGACATAGGGGGGGCGGGGGCCATGGCCGCCCTCCTCAAGCACGCGATCAACCCGAACCTCGTGCAGTCGGTGGAAGGGGTGCCGGTGTTCGTCCACGGTGGGCCCTTCGCGAACATCGCGCACGGGTGCAACTCACTCGTGGCCACGAACTTGGCGCTCAGGCTGGCCGACTACGTGGTCACCGAGGCGGGCTTCGGGGTGGACCTGGGCGCCGAGAAGTTCTTTCACATCAAGTGCAGGACAGGGGGGCTCACGCCGTCGGCCGCCGTCATGGTGGTCACGGTGCGTGCGTACCGACTTCACGGGATGGAGAACATCCGCAAGCACCTGGACACCCTCGACCGGTTCGGCGTACCGTCGGTGATCTCGGTCAACCGGTTCGCATCCGACAAGGAGGGCGATCTCGAGGAACTGGCCGGCCGCTGCCGCGACCTGGGGGCGGAGGTTGTCGTCACGGACTTCAGGGAATCAGGCGGCGAAGGGGGGCTCGAGCTCGCCCAAAAGGTGGTCGATCTGTGCTCGAGGCAGGCGGCGTTCCGGATGCTCTACGATCTCTCCATGCCCCTTGCCGACAAGGTGAGGACCGTGGCGCGGGAGGTGTACGGGGCTTCCGGCGTGGAGTTCACGCCCCAGGCCGAAAACGATCTCGTGGCCATCGAGAACATGGGGTATGGGAACCTTCCCGTCTGCATCGCCAAGACACAGTCTTCCCTGACGGACAATCCCAAGATCCCGGGATTTCCGAAGGAACCTTTCACCATAAAGGTCTCTTCCGCACGCGTCTTGTCCGGGGCGGGGTTCGTGGTGGTGTACACGGGCCGGATCCTGGCCATGCCCGGCCTGCCCAGGGTCCCTGCAGCCCTAGCCATCGACGTGGACGAGAACGGCACGATCAGCGGGCTCTTCTGAGGGCCGCATCACGCCCTCACGACTTCCCCCTCCTTTGGGCCTCCTCCTCCCTCAGGATCTTCCTCAGGATCTTGCCGACCGCGCTCTTCGGCAGGGTGTCCCTGAACTCGACCATCTTGGGGACCTTGTATGCCGTGAGCCTCTCCTTGCAGAAATCGATGATTTCCCGCTCGGTGGCGCGCTCCCCCGGTTTCAGCACGATGAAGGCCTTCACCGTCTCCCCCCGGTACTCGTCGGGAACGCCTATGCTCACCGCCTCGGCCACCTTCGGGTGCTGGTAGAGCACCTCGTCGATCTCCCTGGGGTAGATGTTGAAACCGCCTGCGATGATCATGTCCTTCTTGCGGTCGACGATGTAGATGTACCCGTCGGTGTCCGTGACCGCCACGTCCCCGGTATGGAGCCACCCGTCCCGTATCTGGGCCTTGGTCTCCTCGGGGTTGTTCCAGTATCCCTTCATGATGAGGGGGCCTTTCATGACGATCTCGCCGGGCTCGCCCTGTTTCACCTCGTGGATGCCCTCCTCCACGTCAACGAGCCTCACGTCGTTGTCCGGGAACGGGATGCCGATGGACCCGGCCTTCTTCATCCCCAGGATGGGGTTGGATATGCCGAGGGAGGTGGACTCGGACAGGCCGTATCCCTCGCTGAAGAAGATGCCCATGTCCTGCACCTTCTCTATGAGCTCGGTGGCCATGGGCGCCGCTCCCGAGTTGAGCAGGCCGAGGCGCTTGTCAAGGCCGAGCTCCGACGAGCGGGGGTGGTTGACGATCGCCGTGATGAGCGTGGGCACCGCCGGGAAGAAGGTGATCTTGTCGTACTTGGCGATCAGCCCCATGAGCTCCTCGATCTCGAAGCGGGGGACGAGGATCTGCGTGGCGCAGCTGAAGAAGGACCAGTTCATGGCCACGATGTTGCCGTAGACGTGGAAGTAGGGGATCACGCTTAGGACATTCCTCTTCTCGGGGGGGATGATGGTGATGGTGGGGGAGCCCCACATGGCCGCCTGGAAGGTGGCCGCGATGATGTTCGCATGCGTGAGCAGGGCGCCCTTGGGCACGCCCGTGGTGCCCCCCGTGAACTGGATCATGGCCGGGTCCTCGGGGCTGAACGGTATGCGGGGCAGCGAGGTCTCCCCCGTCTGGTCGATGAGTTCCGAGAAGTGGTGCCATCCCTTCTCTTTGTCCAGGTCGAGGTCCTTGGCCGTGCTCACCCCGAATCCGTCTATGTAGTCCGTTATCCTCGTGACCACGATGCGCCTGATCCCGGTTTCTTCCACGAGACCCCTGACGGTCGGCAGGACCATGTCGAAGGTGATGAGCGTCTCCATCCCCGTGGTATCCACGATGTGCCGGAGCTCCGCCTTGGTGTAGAGGGGGTTCAGGTTGGTGACGACGGCGCCCAGCGAGAGCGTGGCGAGGTAGGAGATGACGAACTGGGGGCAATTGGGCAGGTGGAGACCCACGCGGTCCCCCTTCTTGACGCCGAGCCTGCCCAGGGCGTTCGCCAGCCGGAGCATCTGGCCGCGCACCTGCCAGAAGCTCAGCGTCGTGCCGTAGAAGTCTGTGCAGGGCTTGTCCGGGAACGAACCGGCGGGCAGCTGGAACATGGTCTGCGCCGGGATGCGCGGGTAGCGGATCGTCGTGGGGACATTGTAGTCGTAGTGCACGTGCCACGGTTTCTGCTCCATCGTGAAACCTCCTCCTGTCTCGATTGATAAAAAAGGCGTTTTGTTCAGGCCGCCTTTGGGATGCGACCATTCACGCACGAGCAGGCCTCAGGGCCGAAGGCCCCGTGAACACCTATCATCACTCCCGCCGGGGGGCCGAGATCCCCTTCGGCGAAAAATCGGGCCTTCTTCGCTTCAGATCGCGGGCCTCTTTTCCGCCCACGGTCGTGCCCTCTCGAGCTGGCCCGCGAGCCTGAACAGGGTGGCCTCGTCACCGAAGCGGGCGACGAACTGCACCCCTATGGGCAGCCCGGTTTCGCTCCAGTACAGGGGGACCGACATGGCAGGCTGCCCCGTGAGGTTCGCCAGCTGGGTAAAGGGGGTCTTGGACAGGTTTTCCACCGCGAGCTTGTCGGCGATGCCGCTCATGCGTATCAGCCTGCCGAGCCCGAGCGCGTTCACGATCTTCATGGCCGTCTCTTCCGCGGGCTTGGGTTTCAGCTCGCCTATCCTCACCGGGGGCGCGGCCACCGTGGGGGTGAGGTAGAGGTCGTACCTCTGGTGGAACGCTGCCATGCTTCGCGCAAAGGTGTTCCACCGCCTGACGGCCAGCACGAACTCTCCCGACGAGAAGGCGTCTCCCAGGAGCTTGAGGGACCAGGTGGGTTCCTCCACGTCCTTGTGAGTGACCTTCCTCGCGAGGACCTGCTCCATCTCCGCGATGTCCGCCGCAACCTCCCCGAAGTACATGGTGAAGTAGCTCTTCGCGAGGGCGTGGCCGTCGATGTCCGGCTCGTCCTCCTCCACGTCGTGCCCCAGCTCGGACAGCAGTCTCGCCGCATCCGTGACGGCGTTTGTGCACTCGGGGTCTACGGGGGTGCCCAGGGGCGATCTCGTCGTGAAGGCTATGCGGAGCCTTGACGGGTCTGATCCCGCCTCCTCGAGGTATGACCTCTGGGGGCCTGGTATCACGTAGGGCGATCCCGGGTCGGCCCCGTGGATCGCGTCGAGCATGGCCGCGCTGTCCCTGACGGTCCTGGTGATCACGTGTTCCACCGCCGCGCCCTGCCAGATCTCGCCGTAATACGGCCCCGTGGGCGTACGGCCCCTCGTCGGCTTCAGCCCGAAGAGCCCGCAGTGGGAAGCAGGGATGCGGATGGACCCTCCCCCGTCGCCGCCCGATGCCATGGGAACCATGCCGCTCGCCACCGCCGCTGCCGACCCGCCGCTGGACCCGCCCGGCGTCCGCCCGAGATCCCATGGGTTCCTGGTGGGGCCGAAGAGCTCGGGCTCCGTCACGGCCACGAGTCCGAACTCGGGGGTGTTGGTCTTGCCCGCCACCACCACGCCGGAGGCCCTGTACCTGCGCATGAGCTCGCTGTCGACGGGAGGGACGTAATCCCTGTACGCGCGGCAGCCCATGCTCAGGGGCACCCCGGCGCACGCGGTCAGGAGGTCCTTGAGGAGGAACGGCACCCCGGTGAAGGGACCTTCGGGAAGCCTGGACGAGACCGCCCTTCGGGCCGAGTCGTACATGCGCAGGATCACCGCGTTGATCTTCGGGTTCACCCTTTCTATGCGCTCGATGGCCTCTTCCAGGACCTCGGCCGCAGACACCAGGCCTTTCTTTACGAGTTCCGCGAGGCCAATCCCGTCGTAGAGGTCGTATTCCTTGAAATTCCCCATGCAGGCGCCCCCTTTCACCACGGCAACCCCCGCCTGTCGAGCGGGGCCGAATCGCATCACCCTCCATAATACGCACCATCGGCGTCAAGACAAGGGGGATTCACGCATACATGCACCGGCCTTCCAGCAGGTGGGCGCCACGTGGTGGGCCCTCTTTGCGGCCCGAGTCGGGCTTGCACGGTGACCCCGCCCGGGGGTGCAGGGGGTGTTCGATGCGGGGACCGTGACCTTGCCCGGACCCTTTTGATTCCTCGAGGCACAAGACAGGAAGCGTGCTCTTACCTCCGATGAGCACCCAGGCCTCTGCCTGTCCAGACCCTCGAGGCACGGGAAGGACGACGTGCCCCTCGGCCGAGGCACACCCAGGGCTCCCGGCAGGCCGTGCATGAAGGGCAGAAGGGTCCACGGCCCAGGATCCGTGATGCGACCCCCGAAAGCGACCCGTGAAGAGGTCCTCCCTCGAGGCAAGCCCTTCATCCCGGTACAACCACATGATCCAGCCTGGACAGGGGCGGCCCGATCTCTGCACGTGGCGCTGCCCCCGGAGGGAACGCCCCGATGCTTCCCCCCTGTGCCTTGACCTCGCTTGATGCATGCCCCCATCCTGGATCGAGCCCCTCACATTTATGCAAAATCAAAGTGTATCCGATAAATATACAGGTATTTGGGAAAGGCTTTCTCGAAAGGAAAAAAGAGGTCGAAATACACCACAAGGGGGCAACGATCATGAAGATTGGAAGAACGCTGGCCGCAACAGCCATACTCCCGCTTTTGCTTGCAGGGCAGGCCTTTGCTGACACGGTGTATCCTTCAGGAACGCTGTCGGCGATAAACAGCGTCAGCTCGACCGCCGTGACCGACCTGGACTTCGACAACGACGGCAACGACGTAACCATCGCCACCATCACCATAGACAACAACTACGAGAACGCATTCGACCTCACGCTCGAATTCGCCAACGACGGGGTGTTCAAGAGGGTGGCCGCAGCCGGTGGCGACGGGACAGCCGCCACAGGGGTCGGCGCGGAGATCCCGATCACGGAGTTCCGCCTCCATCCGAACGGGACAGGGACGCTCGGGACAGGGCTCACCCCACCCTCCGGCACGTTCACTCTGACCTCGGACGCCGGCGCCGACTACTACGTCTGGGACACGCACGCCACCCAGTCCACGGCGACTGTGGGCTACCAGGTGGAGGTCCAGGCGGACTGGTCGACGGACACCAGGCTGCTCCAGGGCACCTATCGGGAGACGCTCACCGTGACCCTCTCCGTGGGTGACGGAAGCTGACATGCATGAGGGCGTATCGGTCCTGGAAGGGGACGACGCCTCCCCTTCCGCGGGGAATGGGTTATGCGATTCAGAATGCTCTGCATATTCATGGGGTTCATGGGGATTCTCTCGGCCTTCGTGGCGGCGCCCCCCGTGCACGCGGGTTTCTCCGTCTCCCCGCAGATCGTCACCCTCGAGCCTTCAGGGAGGAGATCCCAGCAGTGGGTGACGGTCAGGCACGCGAACGACGACGATCTCCCCGTGGCCGTAGAGCTGAGCATCCTCAAGAGGGAGATGGACGAGACGGGCCGTATCCACCACGCAACCGAAGAGAGTGACGACGGCTTCGTGCTCTACCCTGCCCAGATGATCCTCTACCCCGGGGAAACCCAGGTCGTGTTCATCCAGTGGATAAAGGGTGCGGCTGTTGACAAGGAGCTCGTCTTCAGCCTGGTCGCACAGAGCGTCCCGATCGATCCGGGCGCGCAGAAAGGCGGTGAAGAGGAAAGGGGCGGGGTACGGCTCGAGCTCAGGACCATCGTGAGGTACGAGGGATTGATCTTCGTCCGTCCACAGAAGGCGAGACCGGATGTGGTCGTGGAGTCGGCATCGGTGCTCGTGGACGGCACGCCGACTACGATGTTGGACCTCGTGCTGCTCAACAGGGGGTCTGCGAGGCAGAAGCTCAAGGGGATGACCCTCACCGTGGCCTCTGTCGGCACCGACGGCTCGCCCGGTGGCAGTGCGGTGACGTACCGGCCGCGGCTTCCTGAAGACCTGACGAAGCACAGCCTCTATGCCGGGTATCGGAGGAGGTTCGTCCTGCCGTGGCCGGAAGGGGTGCCTGTGGGGCCTGTCAAGGTGACGGCGGCCTTCGAGTAGATCACGGGAAAGAGAAGACGGGATATCGAGCGAAAGAGAGACCATGCACGTTTGAAGGGGAGCAGGGGTGGCATGGGGGGATGCCTGGTCCTGTTCATGGTCATGATCGCCCTTTCCCCTGCCGCTGCATGGTCGTTCGACCCCTCGGACCCCTTGATGCGCGTGGGGGCGGGAAGCGGGGCTGCCGATGCGGGTCTCAAGGGGGGCGAAGGGCCCCGGTCGTCCCCGGCAGCGGATCTCGAGAGGACGAAGAGCAGGGAAGAGCTCTTCATGGAGGTCTTCAAGCATCCGCCGCCGAGCGTTCCCCTGGAGATGACCCTGCCCCTGTTCGTTCAGGGCAACCCCTGCGGTCAGACGAGGGCCGTGCTGCAAGCGGACGGGACCGACCTCCGTCTCCCGTTTGCGTTCGTGATCCCGTGTCTTGGCGAGATCGTGAAGCCCGAGGTCATCGACGCGCTCGGCGCAACGGCCGATCCATCCGGCATGATCTCGACGGCGGCGCTGGAAGATGCCGGCCTGGTTGTCGTGTTCGACAAGAGGCGGCTGTGTGTGTCCATCACGGTGCCTGACGACCTCATGGGCACGAGGGTTCATCGTTTGAGCGGCGTTCGGCCCGGCCCGGATCCCTCAAGCGCGATGAAGCCGAGCCCGTTGTCCGGGTTCGTCACGGTGAACGCCAGGCAGCGGTGGTCCTATCCGCAGGAATCCGTCGACACGGACGGCCACAGGGGGGCTCTCGCGGCCGATTTCGATTCCGCCGTGCATCTTGAGGGCGTGGTCCTGGAAGGGGCCGTCTCGTTTCTCGAGGAACAGGCGCGGCCTCTCAAGCGGGGAGACGTCAGGCTCGTCTATGACGACCCTGGGGACCTTCTCCGGTACAGCGCTGGAGACCTGCGGTACCCGGTGGTGGGGTACCAGTCGACCATCCCCATGGCCGGTCTCGGCGTGTCCAGGGATTTTTCCCTGAAGCCCCATGTCGTGGCCTACCCGGTGAGGCAGTTCGAGTTCTACCTGGACACGCCCTCGAAGGTCGAGGTGTGGGTGAACGACGCGCTGACGGGCACACTCAATCTCGATGCGGGCATGCACGACATCAGGGACTTTCCGTTTTCCAGCGGGCAGAACGACGTGAGGATCGTCATCACGGACATCTACGGCAGGACACAGGAGCTCGCTTTTTCCTTCATCCAGGAGACGACGCTCCTCGCCGAAGGGTTTTCGCAGTTTTCGTGCAACGTGGGTGTGCCGAGGGTGACCTCCGCGGAATCCATCGTGTACGAAGAGGACGAGGCCGCCTTTTCCCTGTTCTACCGGAGGGGGCTGAGCGACGTCTTCACCTCCGGTGCGTACGTGCAGGGGATACGGGACAGGGGGCTGATGGGCGCGGTGGGTACCTGGGCGACGGGGGCGGGGGTCGTCAACCTCGATGCCGCACTCGGTTTCGCGAGGCACAGAGACCGGGGCATAGCCGGGAAACTCGCCTTCGTCCACAGGCCGAGGCCGACTTCGACCTCGCCGGCCGTAAGCCTGCAACTCGAGGCGGAGTACGTCGGTTCCGGGTTTTGCAGACCCATGGACCTCTTTGGAAACGACGGGAACGACCTTCGTCTGGCCGGGTATGTCGCGGTGCCCCTGGCGCTTGGGTTCTCGTCGAGCCTTGGTGCAGGGTACACCTTTACAGGCGGCAAGGACGCAAGGGACCGCTATGAGCTCTCTGCAGGGCTCAGGCGGCTGTGGTTCAACAAGAAGGTCTCGACGAGCCTCGCGGTTCAGGGGTTGAGGGACGTAGACGGGGGGCACGAAAAGAGGGTGTTCTTCGGCCTCGTCTGGATGTTCCCCGACGAGAAGCAGAGCGTATCGGCCGGGATGGCCTCCGGGGGGAGCCACGACCTCCAGTGGGATTACGGGCCCGCCTCCTCCTCGCCGGGGAATGTCCATGCCCAGGTGAAGGTAGGCCGGCGGAGCGAACAGGAATCCCTGAGAGCGAAAGCAGGGTATGTGGGTAACTGCGGGGTGGTCGAGGTGTCGCAGGAGGTGATCCACCCCAGTGATCCAAGCCAAGCCGATGTCTTGAACGAGACGACCCTGAGCCTGGGGAGCTCCCTGGTATACGTGGACGGGTACTGGGCCCTCTCCCGGCCGGTGAACCAGGGGTTCGTGCTGGTGAAGGGCGTCAAGAACCTCGAAGGGGTGCAGGTGGCCGTCAATCCGGGACCGGAAGGCTGCCAGGCCGTCTCGAGCACGTACATGCCGGGGGTCCTTCCGACGCTCTCCCCCTACAACATACGGAACCTGCGTGTTGAACCCGTCGACCCGCCGGAGGGGTTCCTCCCGGAGAGGACCAGCTACACGCTCTTCCCGACATACAAGTCCGGGTATGCGATCACCGTGGGATCGGACCCCACGGTCATCGTCGTCGGGGTGCTGCGAGACAGGGAAACGGGAGAGCCGCTCGGGCACCAGGTCATAGAAGTGCGCAGGGTGCCGCAGGGCGACGGTCAGCCCGTGAGGACGTTTACGAGCCGAAGCGGAAGGTTTCAGCTCATCGGCCTCACACCCGGCTCGTACGAGATCACCCCCACCGACCCTTCATGCCGGGGATCGGCGGTCATCGTGATACCCGACGGGGTGCAGGGGGTGTTCGATGCGGGGACCGTGACCTTGCCCGGCCCCTCCTGATTCCTCGAGGCACAAGACAGGTGGTGAGCTCTTTCCGCTAAGCGGCCTCCACAGGGCGCGTCCTGCCTATCGGCGGGCCCGCCATGGCGCGTCGTACCCGGGGGCCTGGAGGTCTTTCCTTGATTCATGGACACCTGCCTGCTAGACATCGACGGAGGTGGGAACCGCCGGACGGGACCGAGGGGCGACGGGAAGGGCCGGAGAAAGGGGGCCGGAAAGGACATGAACGACATATTCGAAAGGTTGCGCGAGAGGCTCGACTCCATGGCCACGGGCTACCCGAAGACCGCAAGCGGGGTGGAGACGAGGATCCTGAGGAGGCTCTTCGGCGAGGAGGATGCCAGGGTCTTCCTCGCCATGGGAGACGCACCCGAGGATCCCGTTTCCCTGGCCGGGAGGATGCGCCTCGAACCCCGGGACATGGCCGTGCGGCTGGAAGACATGGCGAGAAGGGGGCTCGTGTTCAGGATGAAGAGAGGCGGGCAGACGCTCTACCTGGCGGTACCCTTCGTGGTCGGGATCTACGAGTTCCAGCTGAACAACCTCGATCCGGAGCTCTTGGGTGACATCTCCGAGTACTACCTCTCGGGGCTCGGCGCGTCCTTCCATTCTCTCCGAACGCCCCACCTCAGAACGATCCCCATCGATACGCGGATCGCATCCGGCGGGCCGGTGGCCCCCTACGACGACGCCAGGGCGATCGTCGGTTCGAAGACGAAGATCGCCCTCGCAGAGTGCTTCTGCCGCAAGGCGGTGAGGGTGTACGGCAAGACGTGTTCCCACCCCATGGAGACGTGCATGCAGTTCGACGCGTTCGCAGAGTACTACCTCGACAACCGCATGGCGAGGCCTGTCAGCAAAGACGAGGCCATGGCCGTCCTCGACATGTGCGAGGAAGAGGGGCTCGTGATACACCCCGTCAATTCCAAGAGCGTCGAGGCCATGTGCGCCTGCTGCTCGTGCTGCTGCGGCATGCTCCTCTCCCTGAAGCTCTTTGCCGCCCCTGCCCTTCAGGCCAAGAGCACCTACACGTGCGCCTTCGATCCTTCCCTGTGCACCTCGTGCGGCGCGTGCGGATCACGGTGTCCCGTGGGTGCGCTCAGGTTCAAGGACGGCGCGGTAAGGCTGAGACCCGAGAGGTGCATCGGGTGCGGATTGTGCGTGTCGCGGTGTCCCGCGGGGGCCCTCACCCTGAAGAAGAAGGACCGGGGCATTGAACCGCCGCCCGAGACCGTGTTCGACACCTTCGCGCTGATGAGGGGCGAGAGGGTCGACGGAAACGAAGGGCAAGAAGGCGAGTAGATCCCGGCGACTATGTCGCAGGCAGCTTCATCGGCGGCACCTTGTGAAAGAGGGGAAACGTTCTTGCCTCGAGGGCCGCGTTGCCCCGTGCATTTTCCCCTTGACACCGAAGCGTCCGTACCATACAAGGGACTCCATCTGAAAAGATGAAAAAACATATCTGAGTTGAACAGTGACCTGAAGCCCGCCTTCAGTATCCGCTCCACACAGTCGACTCTTCATCGAGGATATCTTCACTTTTCAGAAATTCAACAAATGCACCGCCCAAAAAGGCAAGCGGTGCGAGAGAGGTCATTCATGGCACAAGGAACAGTCAAGTGGTTCAACAGGGAGAAGGGTTACGGGTTCATCACTGCTGACGGCGGGCAGGACGTTTTCGTTCACCACACCTCGATCAACCAGCAGGGTTTCCGGTCGCTGGAAGAAGGTCAGCGCGTGACCTTCGACATCGTCAAGGGCCCCAAGGGGATGCAGGCGTCGAACGTCACGGTGGCTTAATCGGCCGCGTTCTTGCGTAACCACAAACACTCGAGGCGGGGTGGACTGTTCGTCCGCCCCGCCTTTTCTCTTCTTGGAGGTTTGGTATCAAGGCGAACTCGTGTCCAGGTGCCGTATCCCTTTCCTCGGGCCCGTCATCGGTTTTGGGGCGAGGAAGGGGCAAAGCCCCTCGTGCGGCTCGAACGATCTCGTCTTCAGCGATGGCCCGGCGTGAGACGGCAGGTGCTTGCGGGTCTTCCTTGCGGGCGGCCCTTCGCGGGTATGTCGCGTTCATGTCGTAAAAGGGCATGAGCGCGCGTTCGTGAGGACATGGAAGGAAGGGGAGAAAATCTTTTCCTGGCGAGACGAGAGCGGTTGACATGGCCCCCCTTCGGGTGTACAATGAATGTTGATTCAGAGTTCACTGTTTCAAAAGGCACGGTCAACCAACTAAAACAGAGGAGGGTATAATGGTCAGGAAAATCAATAAGGCCGCGGTCATCGGGTCTGGAATCATGGGAGGCGGCATTGCAGCGCTCCTCGCCGCAGCCGGCGTGGACATGCTCCTGCTCGACATCGTTCCGTTCGACCTGAAGGAAGAGGAGAAGAAAGACAAGAAGGCCAGGAACCGGATCGTCACCATGGGCCTGGAAAACGCGCTGAAGGCCAAGCCGCCGCTCTTCTACAACAAGGACCACGCCATGCGCATCACCACCGGCAACCTCGAGGACGACTTCGACAAGCTGGCCGAGTGCGACTGGATCATCGAGGTGGTGGTCGAGAACCTCAAGATCAAGCAGGACCTGTTCGCGCGCATCGACAAGGTCCGCAAGCCCGACGCCATCGTATCCTCCAACACCTCGGGTATCCCGCTCAAGGCGATGAGCGAGGGCCGGAGCAAGGGCTTCAAGGAGCACTTCCTCGGCACGCACTTCTTCAACCCGGTCCGCTACATGCACCTGCTCGAGATCATCCCGGGCGAGGAGACCAAGAAGGAAGTCCTCGACTTCATAGCTGAGTTCGGCGAGAGCAGGCTCGGCAAGGGAATCGTCTGGGCCAAGGACACCCCGAACTTCATCGGCAACCGCATCGGCATCCACGGCATCGGCGCGACGCTCAAGGCCATGCTCGAGGAAGGGCTCACCATCCCCGAGGTGGACGCCATCTTCGGAGCGCCCATGGGCAGGCCCAAGACCGCTATCTTCGCCACCGGCGACCTCGTCGGCCTCGACACCATGACCCACGTCATGAAGAACACCTACGACCTCTGCCCCAACGATGAGGAGCGCGAGGTGTTCAAGGTCCCCGAGTTCCTCCAGAAGATGCTCGACCAGAAGCTGCTCGGCAACAAGACCAAGGCCGGCTTCTACAAGAAGGAGGTCACGCCCGACTGGAAGAAGGTCAAGAAGGTCATCGACCCCAAGACCGGCGAGTACGTGGTCGCCGAGAAGGCCAGCTTCCCCTGCCTGGACGAGGCCAAGAAGGCCAAGACCCTGCCCGAGAAGCTCAAGGCGGTCCTCTACGGTGACGACAAGGGCGCCAAGTTCGCATGGAAGGTCCAGGCGTCCGCGTTCATCTACGCGGCCAACCGCATCCCCGAGATCTCTGACACGGTCGTGGAGATCGACAACGCCATGAAGTGGGGCTACAACTTCGAGATGGGCCCCTTCGAGACCTGGGACGCCATCGGCGTGAAGGAATCCGTCGAGAAGATGGAGAAGGACGGGTTCAAGGTGCCCGAGAAGGTCAAGAAGATGCTCGCCAAGGGCGCCACTTCGTTCTACAAGCTCGAGAACGGCAAGAAGATGTTCTGGGACTTCGCGAGCGAGACCTACAAGCCCGTGAAGACAAGCCCCAAGGCGCTGCAGCTCTCCAACTTCAAGGCCGAGAACAAGACGGTGTTGACCTCGGGTTCGTGCTCGCTCATCGACATCGGCGACGGCGTGTTCTGCCTCGAGTTCCACTCCAAGATGAACGCCATCAACAAGGAGATGGTCGAGTTCATGGCCAAGGCCGGCGAGTACGTCGGCGCCAACGGCGTGGGCATGGTCATCGGCAACCAGGCGGGCGGCATGCCGGGCGCGTTCTCCGCGGGCGGCGACCTCGCCTACATGCTCGGGCTCGCCAGGGCCGGCAAGTTCAGCGAGATCGACGCGTTCATCCGTGAGGTCCACAAGGGCATCATGGCGACCCGCTACAGCAACTACCCCGTGGTCGCGGCACCCTACGGTCTCACCCTCGGCGGCGGCTGCGAGGTGTGCCTGTCCGCTGACCGCATCGTGGCGCACGCCGACCTGTTCATGGGTCTCGTCGAGATCGGCGCAGGTCTCGTCCCCGGCGGCTGCGGCATGATCAACCTCTGGAGAAAGTTCATCACATCCAAGCCGGAAGACGCGAAGGTCACCGATTACGGCGGATTCTTCCTCAACGCGTTCATGGCCGTGGCGCAGGCCAAGGTGTCCAACTCCGCCGAACAGGCCCGCCAGCGCGGGTTCCTCGGCGCGGCCGACCGCATCGTCATGAACCGCGACAACCTCATCGGAGAGGCCAAGAAAGAGGTCCTCAAGATGGTCGACGACGGCTACGCCCCGCCGATCAAGAAGAAGATCCCGGTGTTCGGCCGCGAGGCTCACGGCATGGTCTGGGCGGAGATGAACAACATGAAGGGCGGCGGCTACATAACTCCTCACATGGAGTTCATCGCCAAGAAGATCTGTATCTGCATGTCCGGCGGCGACGTGCCCTGCGGCGCGGAGGTGACCGAAGAGCACCTCATGACGCTCGAGCGCGAGGCGTTCGTCGAGCTGTGGAAGACGGAGAACACGCAGAAGATGGCCGAGCACATCATGAACACGGGCAAGCCGTTGTTCCTGTAATCGGATAACACGAGAAAGAACGAGGAGGAAACCAATGAGAGAAGCATATATCGTTCAGTCGGTGAGGACTCCGGGTTGCAGAAGGGCCAGGGGCGCCTTTGCCCAGACCAGACCCGAGGATCTCCTCAAGGCGGCCCTCAACGGCCTCATGGAGAGGACCCCGGGCGTCGAGAAGAAGGACGTGGAGGACATCCTCGTCGGGTGCGCCTTCCCCGAGGCTGAGCAGGGGCTCAACATCGGCCGCATCATCGCCCAGATGTGCAAGTTCCCGGACGACACCTGCGGCGCCACGGTCAATAGGTTCTGCGCATCGGGTCTCGAGGCGATCAGCCTCCAGGCCATGAGGATCATGGCGGGCATGTGCGACGTCGCCATCGGCGGCGGGCTCGAGTCCATGTCCATCGTGCCCATGGGCGGCAACATGCCGAGGCCTCACCCGGATTGGGCCAAGGAAAACCCTGACGTCTACATCTCCATGGGCATGACGGCAGAGAACGTGGCGAACCGCTACAAGATCACCCGCGAGATGCAGGACCGCTTCGGCTACTCTTCCCAGATGAAGGCCGCAAAGGCCCAGAAGGAAGGGAAGTTCAAGGAGATCGTGCCGGTGGAGGCGGTGAGGTTCAAGGAGAAGGACGGCATCCTGGTCAAGGAGACCTTCATCCAGGACTTCGACGACGGCGTGAGGGCCGACACCACCATCGAGGGGCTCTCCAAGCTCAGGCCGGCGTTCGCTGCCATGGGTTCGGTCACTGCGGGCAACTCCTCGCAGACCACCGACGGTGCGGCGGCAACGCTCCTCATGAGCGGCGAAGCGGTCAAGAAGTTCGGCGTGAAGCCCATCGCCAAGTTCAAGGCCTACGTGGTCGCAGGCTGCAGGGCCGACGAGATGGGCGTGGGGCCGGCGTACGCCATCCCCAAGCTCCTCAAGGTAACAGGGCTCGGTACGGCCGCTGACATCGCCAAGGACGCCATCTTCGAAATCAACGAGGCCTTCGCGTCCCAGGCCATCTACTGCCTGCAGCAGATCGGCCTCTACGATGACAAGTACCACTGGTTCGAGAGCGACGAGCGCATCGTCAACGTCAACGGCGGGGCCATCGCGCTCGGCCACCCGCTCGGCTGCACCGGCGCCAAGCTCTGCGCCCAGCTCATGACCGAGATGCAGGCCCGCAAGAAGAAGTGGGGCATCGAGTCCATGTGCATCGGCGGCGGCATGGGCGCTGCGGCACTGTTCGAGCTCTGCGACTAAGAGCGGATTCACGGAAAGGGAACACGAAGGGGGTGCCGCCGAAAACGGCGGCACCCCCTTTTCGTCTTCAGTCTCTCGGGGGGCCCGGAAACAGGTCTTGCCATGGAGATCGACCCGGTCGATGACCCTCGTGGCCTGAAGGTCTCTCGCATACTTCACCTGCTCGCTCCGGTGGATATCGAGTCTGTCTGCATTGGACCCCAATGCGGCGCCCTGTAGGGTGGATAACGTAAAATATTTTTCGCACTTTCTGGTTTGTCATTGAAAAAGGTCC
>ERZ795060.3125-NODE-3125-length-15682-cov-5.958341_pt1 | contig 15682 bp, 10 predicted proteins | sample MGYA00375144_ERZ795060 | MGnify/ENA primary metagenome ERZ795060 (study PRJEB30189, sample SAMN05720157) | activated sludge metagenome | isolation source: anaerobic digester from wastewater treatment plant | place: Japan | collected 2015-05-15 ...
ATGATATCATCCAGTGATTTGCCCTGACTATCAACCTGAACAATAACATCACCAACCTGTACTGTAATCTGATTCGGATTCTGTGTATTATTGATATTCTGAATCTGCTTTGATATGTTATACTCGTCCATTACCGTATTATAACCTTTTTCAGGTATCATTGAATTGAATACATTTACAAGGTTTTCAGTATCTGATGACGTTCCGGTATTCTGATTTAGTACAGTGTATAAGTCCAGCATGGAACGCAGATCCTCTGTGGAAAGTTTTGCTTCTGCCTTCTCTTCTTTGGTTTCATTACTTTTTAGTCCGACAGATTCTAGAAATCCACCAAGGACCTGTCTTGTTGAATCCAAAAACATGTTGGGATCGAATGTCGTAACTGCTGTCCCGATCTGTTCTGCCGTTGGTGCAATACCTTTTGCAAAGTATTTTCCACCAAGAAAAATATCTGTTGTACTTGCTCCGAATACATCATTGTAAGCATCTGATACGAACTTCTTTATATTTCCGTTTGTTCCCGGAATATAGTCAGTTAAATTAAGTATCTCTTTTCCGACTCCTTTGGATGTTAGGAGCATTGGATTTATAAGAAACAATGTTTCTATCGGTTTGTTATATATCCTTTTCATCGTTTCGGTTATAGGGCTTAATAATGGATTCTGACTGTTTAAGGATTCATTTATAACTTTGTCAAGTGTTTTGAACTGTTCAATATCCTGTTTTCCTTCTTCCAGATTTTTCTCATACCCGACTGATATAATATACCGGAATAATCCAAAAGTCATGAGATCCTGAATTTTCTGGGATTCTCTTATCTCTTCCGGAGTTTTTCCTTCCCTCATAAGTGAACCGGCATTGGCAATTTCAGTCACTGCTGCTACCGGAACAAGATATTTAGCAGCCTGACTTAATCCTTTTCCCATGACATTACCAATCATGCCGGTACCTTCACCTGCCTTAATCAGACCGAGACCTCCAACCTTTGATAAAACACCGGCACCTTCTGCCCCTGCAATACCAATTCCTTTGTTAATAAGATATGGTGAAATGTGATGGGTAAGTAACCGGGAACCGCCAAGCCATGCACCACCTGCTATGATTGAATTCAACATAAATGCTTGGAATTCAGGGCTATCAAGACCATATTCTGCTGCTACACGAGTTCCACCCATTATTGTAAACGGATCGGTTGGTTTCATTCCTTCCTTGATATTATATTCTCCACCACCCCAGAGATCCTTAAGTAATCCGGGTTTTGAAATTCCCTTTAATCCTTTGAATAGTCTGCTAAAGAATGAATCAGTGGATTTACCAGTGTCAGGAACGAATTTTTCATATGTTTCCAATACATCGTTTGCATAAGAATACCCTTCTGATGTATCAATCCATGAATACTTCCCGGTATCTTCTATTGTTCCTTTCGTTTTACCGGTATCAGGTCCATATCTTTTGGTTGCCCTGTCTATAGCCTCGTCTAATATTGAAGTTGGAACTTTTTCTTTTGTTTTTGAGAGAAAATCAGTTATATTTTTAATAATTGAATCAATTATTCCTTTTATTTTTTCAGTATCGAGAATGTTCTTCATTTTTCCTATAATATCGGTAAAGAATCTGAATAATGCATCAGGTATAATTTTTATTGCGGATTCGGGAATCTTGAATTCCGGAATTTTTAATCCTTTAAATACCAGATCGAGGGGTGATACTGATTTCATACCAGAGCCCAGATATGGAATCATCTCTTCGACAACTGATTTTGGACGTGTTAAAGACACTCTATTGTTTCCCGATAAAGGATTGGCTCCTGCACCACCATTCCATGTTTCATTATCAACAATGACATGGAAAGCACCGGCATCGAATGATGCATTTACATAATCACTGGTTTCTCTGGTATATTTTGAAATATCACCCATGTATTTTCTGTTATCGGATGATATCTGTCTGAATGTGAGAATTGCACTGTCAGGTGAGTAAATAGTTCCGTTTGAGTAAACATCACCTTCTGCTTTACGATTTCCTGTTAAATCGTTGATGTTCTTTGATTTGATAAATTTCTCAACGTTCTGTTCCCCGTATAAATCGACAAGATCCGCAGGAAGTATGGCTTCGCCCGGTGCAATTAATGCAGGACCCTGCGGGGTAATCGCCGGGACGCTGTCAATCCCCTCGCGTTCTCCCTGAACAATACCGTTTTCAAATACATCTCCTTTTTTGAAGCCAAGAAGTTTTCCAACATCCTGTACATTGGTTACTCCGGTAAATGAGGAAAGAAGTGATGGCAATCTGAAATCCTGATTTAATGCCTCTGCTACGGTATTGATGGCAAATGCAAATGCTTCCCACACCAGTATTCCATTGACAGCAAACACTGCAATTCCCTTTAATACATTTGCAAATCCGGTTGCTGTTATTGTTCCGAGTGCAAATGCATCAGATAATCCTTTTAAGTATGCAATGGTCTTGATTATAGCCCCGCTAATTGTCATCAGGGATGCACCAAACGCTGTAATTGGCTGCAGGAACAATGAAACAACCAGAGCCATGGATGACATCTGAAGTATCCAACCCTTGCCAAACATGTCATTTGTGGATATAAACTTGATAATATCAACGAATGTGTTTAACCCGGTCAGAATCGGAGGTAATGCTTCAGGAAGTGCCTTGAAAAATTCCTGCATCTTCTCTATATTTCCAGATTCATTTATGCTCTCAAATACATTTGTAAATGATGTACTAATTGCATCAATTGTTTCCGGATTGAAAATCCTGGCACCAAATGAAGCAAGACCAACGCTCCACGATGCCTGTAACCCGGTAATATCCTTCCACGATTTTAACAATGTATTGGTGTTAACACCAAGGTCTTTCATTACCTTATTTGCTTTGATGGTTTCCTCTGCAAATGTATTGGACATTCCTATTGATTTAAACAGGTTTTCAATATCACTTAACGGGGTCAGCAAGGATGAGAATCCCTGCCGGAGTGTCATAACGACTCCCTGAATGGAGAAGTAAACTCCCATGGCACTCATTGACAGACTTGCAAAACGCCATGAGATATCCTTGAACATATTTCCTGTTTTCCAGAGTGTTGTAAATTCCCGCCTGATACCTTCAATCCTCCGTTCAAAATTCTGAAATACCGGGATTGTTGATTTGGTATCTTTCAATGCATGTCTAATAAACTGTTCAAACTGCATCTTGACCTGATCAGAGGTCATTCCCATTTCTTTCAATTCAGTATCAGTTCTTTTGATTTCTGCAGTAATACGTGCAACTTCACGTGGTTCAATATCAATAATCGGTTCACCCTGTCCGGTCTCGCCTTTATAAACCTTAACATCTTCCATTCGCTTGGAGATATCAACACCGACCCAGCCACGTGCACCTTTATGCCCGAATATGGTTTCTGCAAAGTCCTTGAGTTGATCTTCGAGATTTTCAATAACATCAAGATTCTTGATATACCGGAGTAACTGTGAATTGATGGGCTGTCCATTCTTTAATTTACCGGTTTTTAAAATTTCAGCATAATCCTCTCTCGGAATATCTTCAAACTGTCCACCGATGATCGTTTCAAATGTTGCACTTGTTATATATTCCTTTCCGGCTCCGACATTCCAGAAACGTTCACCCATCTCTTTCCACATGTTCTGCTTATTTTTCAGCCAGATGATCATGTCTTTTCTGGCCTTTCCAAGCATCGACATTTCTGCCTCTTCTGGTGGTGCAAAATAGTCTGTCGGGTTCCAGTTTCTCATATCAGGAAAGCCGACATTGATACTCCGATATCCTGAAAGATACTGTCTTACAACATGCCCACGATACATCCCTTCTTTTTCGGGACCGAGATGCTCATATTTTCTTACGGGTTTTCCTGTTAATGTAAATTCAGTTGGTGCTTCCTTTGATTGCAGAGCAGTATCACCAAGTCCACCGATTCCATAGCCTCTGGTTGTATTGTATAAAATGGTATTTAATTTGTTTAAAATTGTATTGGTTTGTAATAATGTCTTGACTAATACGGATATTCCGTTAAAACCACTGGTTAACGAAACAATTATTCCTGACTGATTTGCATCTGATGAAAGCAATCCACCATACATAAATGACGGGAGATCACTACCAATTAATGAACCACCGGTTGCAAATGATTTCCCGGTGAATATTCCACTGTGACTGATTGGTCTTCCTGCAGAACTTAATGCATCACGCAGAAAACCCGGTATAATATAGGCCTGATCATTGTTCCCGCCGGTAACCCGCAATTTGGCATAAATTCTGTCATCATCAACATCTCCCGGACCAACTATCTTGGATATTCCCGATCCGCCTGATGAAAACATGTCGAGGTACCCGAATGATGGTTCATCCGGTGTAATTCTCTTGTCATAACGTGAATCGGATCGCATCATATCGAGAATACCCGCTCCGGTTTGTGCGTTTCCTCCTCCAATCTTTCTTAAGAATGCACTGGAAACCGTATATTCCCCGTTCGAAACCAGTGCATCAATTCCACCGGCACCGCCGGACGCCCTTTTTCCATATCTCTGTTTTAATCTATCCAGTACGGTTTCATTGATATTCCGTATTATGGCATTCGGAGTTTTTGAGTTACCATGAATTCCGCGTAACTGTTCGTCAACAGATATACCACCAAGCATGATACTTTGTTCACGTAACAATCTGGGGACATGTCGTGCGAGATCAAACTCATGGTTCCGATCCATTCCATGTCTTCTGTAAAATCTTAAAGTTTCCGGATATTTTAATGGTGTCAGTGAAAACTTTGTAACCCCTGATTCATACGCATGTTTCATTGCTTCAACAAAAACCTGTGAACCTATACCTTTTCCACGGACGGAACCACGGGTACCAAAGAAGTTGACATATGTTGATATAGGTGTGAAATTACTGTATAATAAGGAACTTAATAATTCATTGGATTTGCTATCCAATGCAGCAACCAAACCCATTTTGTTTAATTTTCCATTGTAAATTTTTAAGTCATTTATTATTGTATCCAGATTATCAAGAGCATAATTACTTCCGGTTCGCTGCATCCAGTTTAAATTTGGCATTTCTGCATCCATAACAGGCTTTGAAAGATCATAGATATGCTTTATTAAATTGGGATCTACCATATCACCGGGTTTGAAATGAACAAGTCTGAATCCCCGTTCGTCAGGATCTCCAATGGTAAATTGTTCAAGCATATTCTTTATTAATGTATTGTCATTTGATTTTGGAATCCATGACTGTACCTGTTGCAGAGCACCCTGAAATTGTGTTGTTGCATTTGAAACAACGGTATTCATTCCAGATTCGGAACCAAACATGAACTGCATGACTTCTTTTGCATAATCAGGATTTTCAAACAATGGCCTTCTGATATGCCTTATAACGGCCCTGTAATTGCGGTTATCATTGCCTGCAGCGTTTTTATATGCAAGATTGATGCTTGGATTCATCAAATTATCATAATTCGGAGGTCTTACACGGGTCTGGACATGTCTCCGCATCTGCATTATTTTGTTTACAGATTCAAGCATTCGCTGTTGCAATGCCTGATGATGTTCATTCTTTGCAGTTACCTGTTTTCGCAATTGCTGTATTTTTGCAACAGATTGTAACTGACGTAATTTCAGAACACTCTGTTGTGCATTACGTTGTAACACAGGATTTATCCATGATCCATTTGCAAATTTTGGAATAGATGATCCGCCGAATCTTCTTATATGTAAATTTTTGATATCTTCAATTGAATATGCAAATAATTCATTCAGGTTCCCATAGTAATTTCTAATAAACGGTATAAAATTCGAAAGTGTCATCTTGGAATATACATTATATGAATCATCACCCACCGCATAAATTTTAAGTTCCTTTCTCAGTCTCTCGATTGCAATCTGTTTTGCATTTGGGGATGCATTTTTATATAACGAATGTATAAGTTCATGCAGAATTGTGTCCTGTGTACTATCATCTTTCAGATGAATCTCATTGGATGCACTATTATAATACCCTGCTGAAAAATTATAATAAGGATCTGTTTTTTTCATTTTATGAATCTCTAATGCAAAATCATAATTACCCATCTGGGACGCAAGTGTTCTTCTCCATGACTTTGGTATACGGGCAAAGACATTCTGAACATTCTTATACAATTCTGTATTAGGTTCGATTCCGCGTATATGTGGTTTTGAATAGTCTAGTAACAGCGAGTGATTCTTTTTATCTCTATATAATTCATAAAATTTATCATTTTGTTCTTTTATAATAGTTTCATTAAATATCTGTAATATTTTTCTCTTTTTCTCTATATCCATACCTTCTGTTACACGATATCCTGTCATTGCTTCTTTGATATAGCGTGGTGCAACCCTGTACGCAACTGAACTTAACATACTATACGGTTTTTCGAGGAATGATGGGAGCGTCAGTGTTATTGTCTTCTTTTTTGGGTATGTTTTAATCAGTCCACCCAATGCTTTCTTATACGGAATAATAAATTCATACAGGGATTTGCCACGGCGTTGTGCACCGGGTTGTCTTTTATAAAACTCCAATGTGTGGGGATTTGCTGCACTTGTCCAGATCATTGGCATTTGTAACGCCTGTGCCTTTTCAAGTGCCATATTAAACAGTTGTTTTCCAAGACCCTGACCCTGAAAATTAAACTTTGGATGATCAGAAACACCAAGTCTGGTCATCTCATAAAATTTACCTTTTATACCGGAACTTTCAGCACCTACAGGAATCCCGTTAAAATCAAATATTGAACCTGATAAACCTGAAAAATACATCTCATCCAGTGCTTCACCCATCATCCCGGTACCGGCATATCTTGAATGATCAGCAAGATGCAGGAACGATTGATCTATGAAATCTCCCACGATCTTTTCCCGATCAAAGTGTGGCATCTCAAGTTCTGATGGGATTCTTGTTAACCGAAGATTTTTTAATGCATTCAGACCAGTGTTTGCTTTTTTTACTCCACGATTCTTTATTTTGTTTTCAAGAATGAACTGATCAATCCGTTTTAAAAATGCTTCATCAACCGGAGGTATTACACTTAGATTTACAGATTTCGGCAGTTGTGAAACTCCGGATTTCACAATCTGCATATCTTTCATCTGATCTTCAAGTCGTGCAAACTTTAAATTGTTTTTAAATATAGCATTATATGGTTTATTACTTAACGGGTTTCCACCAACTCTGAATGGTTCACCTGTCTTATAGTATTTAGGTTTTAATCCAGATCTTGCACGACGTATTTTATTTGCAATACTTCCCCCGTTCCTGATTTTTTCCATTTCTAAACGGTTGAAAGACTGATGTCTCCGGAGTTCACCAAAAAAGGCACTGGGAGCAATCTCAATTCCACGTTTTGTAAGCTCACGGGATGCACGCTTGACACGTGGATGATTTACAGATAATGTGTTAATCTCATTAGGAAAAATTCCAATGGAACGAAGGATGTCCGGTGTTATTTTACTCACTGTTCGTGCACGGGTAGCATATATTAACGGTTTTAATGCAACACGTAATCCCTCTTCCACAGGTGCAAGCAAATTATCAGTGTGCATTGTATTGGCGTTCATTTCGATATAATCTCTGTATTTCTTTGGAATATCAGGAATCTCACCCACTTCCTCCCGTTTAACACGTTCAAGCCTTGACATTAACTCTTTTTGTGATTCCTTGGTCTTCCCAATAGTTCTATTGTTATTGATTATTAAATTGGCAATCTCTTCCAGTGACATCCCACCAGCAATAAGAGTTTTAATATGATCCCGTGGATTAACCATAAAAACATATATAAATTTTTCCACATATAAAGATTATAAGGTAATTTTTATTACAATGTAATATAAATAAGAAACACAAATAATAAATATATGGAAATGCCAATAGGTATGTGCACACAAACACAACAAGATGGAGGACTCTTTTCACCTCTTTCCTTCATTTTGTTAAGGGGTTTAAAAATAGTGTTTATTAAAGCAGCCCTTTTGATGCTAAAATCGAAAAGTAGCGCTTCCAAACGATTTTCGACACTTCGAGATCAAACATGATGGTTTTTGGCCAGTTTGGATCTTCAAGGATTTCATGTGGAAGTTTCCCGGAGAGCATTGCCAGAAAACCAATGGACTCTTTATATTGTTCCTGTCTTGCAAGATATCCATCAGGATCGACATATTCACCGAGTTCTTCACGATTCTTGAACAGGTCGAAAGTTGGTCGTATTTATGGAACTGTTTGTGCTAATTGCCTGAAATATTGGCATGATATCAAACCACGGTACTTCATCCCATTGATGACTGACAATAACATGAGGCATGACTTCCTTGATCCATTTTTGCATGGCCACTCTCATTATTTCAGCCTCACGTGGTGATGGGAGTCTGACCTTTTCTTCATCATATGTTCCAGTTTCCTCATTCCATTTTCTCCGGTATTCTTCCAGTGCATTGGCCTTTTCATTTTCTGCTTCCATTAAAATTGAAAAGTGAATCCAGCCAATATCACCTGTCGGGACTTTTACTCTGTATGTATCGGTTTCCGTAGTAACTTCGAGTTCAAATGGGTTTTTTCGTTTTGAAACCATAGTTATTGATGGATTTTGCCATTTTATAAATAATATGGATATTGAAGAGTTAAATATAGAAAAATATTTATGAACCGAATGTAAATGAACACTTTCTGGTTTTGTTATCTACAGGGACCTTGAAATTAATGGTTTTCTCGAACTGATTACGTCCGTTTGCACTTGCATCACCATCAGTCAACGCGAATTTTGAGATAACGATGGTTCCTATAGTGCTTGTTCCTTCCGGATTTCGGAATTCAATTGTTGCACCATCTACAATAATCTGGTTTTTGTTTGCATTTGATGGGGTTTTTGATAATGGATCTCCGGTTAGATATATTGATTTAAACAGGTCGTAATCTGTTGGAGAAACCGTAAAAGAACCGGATATTGTTACATTGTCATTTTGGACAAGATCCTGAAGATATTCAGATCCGATGATGAAATTTTGCTGATCAAACGGGCGTTCAAGACGTAACCGAAGTGATTTTACTTTCATATTCCCTATTTTTGTATTGTAGAATACGGAAATTGGTGCGGTATATTCTGCAGATGAACATGGATTGTTTGTAGAATATGATGCAAATGTCCCAATCCAGTTTGCTGTAATTTTTGTATAATCATTAACGTTACAATTTATTTCGATTGAAGTGATTGCACAACTCCCGAATTCAAATGTATTATCAAATTCATCAGAAACTTTAATTGGAATTACACTGTCCGGTGCAAATGTCTCTACGTTGGCGGCCTGATTTCCACCCATAAATTGTTTAATGACTGTTTGCCACCCATTATTTCCGGGACGGTAAGCGCCTCCGAATGAACCAGTGTATACAACACCACCACCATATATCTCGGGTTCTGTAGCATGTCCGAATGACTTTTCAACAATGGGATTTCTCTGGGCATTGTATGAAACGTCACTTACCGGCACTGCCACATTATTGACCATAATTCCTCGTGCCATGGTTTTTATATTTAAAGTTTACGTTATATAAAAAACATGGGGAGTGATATTATAAAAATAAATTATAAAAGATTATGCTGGTGGATATACATCAACATAAAAGTGTTTGTCATTGTTGATAATACCGACCCAGTTAATGGTCTTATTGAATCTATCCTGACCCCGTGCTTCACGGGATGCTTCGGTAAGTTTAGCTTCATCTGCGGTGATTCTGGTAACCACACGGGTTCCATCCGGAGTATGGAGAGTAACCACAAATTTACCTGATGGAATTGCGTTTGCCAGAACGGTGCTCTGTGTCGGGCTTGAGTCAACCTGACCAAAGTATTCATGTTTGTCCTGATCCAGTGTATTGACAGAGTCATCATTAGTTCCAGCGATCATCGCACGGATTTTATCCCAGTCTGACGGGGCAAGGGAGATTGAACCACCAAGTTCAGTCATTCCGTTATAGAGCAGATCATAGAGGAATTGGGAACCAATCATATATGCATCCCGATCAATCTGACGGCCGATATTCATCTTGAATTCTGCACATTTGAATGCAGTTGGTGAACCATTTTCAGGCTGCCATGTTAACACGGCATTATAGAAGATTGCCGGGTCACCATTGATGGTTGAGTTTGAGTTGTGTGGAAGATCATAAACTTCAGATCGTCTGGCAATCCATTCAGCACTGAATTCTGCGTATTTCTTTGTCGCCAGTGAGATTTCAAATGAACTGATACCGACTCCACGGTAGATAGTGGTGGTTCCACGTGTACCACTTGGTGTCTTTGCCTGTTCATCAACAATCTTCAGGGCAAGCACTGACGGAATCATGGAAAGTTCATATCGTTTTCCGGTTGCTGCCTGATTCGGAAGGCTTGGGGCATCCGGAATTGTCTCTCCCTGATACCCAAGGATACCTTCAAGGAATCCTGATAAGTGAAAATCCCAGCCTCTCCATACGCCATTGATTGACCCTGATGCATTATATACACCACCAAAGAGTGATGCTGCTGCAACAGAATCAGTGGCTTCTTCACGGATAGTTTCACGATTTGCAGTATCAGTATGTGCCTGAACACGTAATGTGGTGAACTTTGGAGTGTCAGGATATGTTGGGTAGTTTGGATATCTTATAAAGTCAAGGGTAGCAGTCTGTGATTCAGTTGCTCCCAGAACTCCGGCACGGTAACCCGGAGTAATACCATATGTATCCATAAGGACTTCATCATATGCATACGGGTCCTTAGTAATACAAATCTCTCGTTTTGCGACCATAATTCTTGTCCTCCATGGAGACGGTCATAAAACATTGGAATTTACCTCATTTATATATGATGTAAAAATGTTTGCATTACATTTATATATTGTAAATTGAATGCCACAATACTACATACGATTAAAATGCAAATCTGATTAATATTAATGAAAAATATTAACTGGTTGAAAATTAGTTGTTGTTGTCAATCCAGTCTACTTCAAAGTCATATGTTGCATAGATTTCAACACGTGTTGATTCTCCGTTTGGATACGGGATAACGCGTGTAAATTTAAATGATGTACAACTTGGCACACCGGAATCCTCAACATATTTTGTCACATTTTCCAGTATCTCAACTATATGTATTGGCATTTCATTATTGTTATCTTCATTGTACAGAATGACGATTTCAACAGAATCCCAGTAACTTTCTGTTGTAATAATCTCATGGTTATAACCGGTATATCTGACAACACATTCCATAGGCTGCAGATATCCGGTATCCTGCGGATAAACAGTATAACCTAACTGTTTCAGACCTTCTTCGACGGCCATTTTGACATCCCGTTGCCGCCTGACTCTTCGCACCATAATAAAACTTAAATTGGAATTGACTATATAAAGATGTTATTAAAACAGGAATGATTAAAGTGGACTTTATATGAGTTTTCTGCCGGCACGGATGTATGTTGTGGTGATTCGTTTGGACTCTTTTATTAACGTTGTTCGTTGTACAGGTGATAAAGTTGGTTGTTGTAAAAGATGGTAAATTCCTTCTACCGCACCCATTGCCTTGATATACTGGCTGATTTGCGCATTTAGTCTGGATTCGGCACCATGAATTCTCTGTTCAAACATTTTTTGCCAGCGTTCCCAATATCTGTGAGTAATACCAATCCATCGCCCATGTGCATGAATACGTTTATCCAGTTCAGGGATATACGGAGTCCCCCTGACAGTTCTGGTACCATGTATCAGGAAGTTCACGTAATCTGCGTTATTTGTAGGGGCATAGACAGAAGTCACGTATAATTCTGCACCCCATATTGAAACATTCATGATACGAAGGGAGTTTTTCAACTGACCGGTATTCTTAAATGGTCGTTTTCCAATCTGTGGATATGGCTGGTTTCCTTTTAATTTCATCTGGGTCGGAGTGATGATAAACGATCTGATATTTGTTCTTCTGTTCGCTCCGGTATTGGGATTTCCAAAATAACGACCATATGCACGTCTGTTAAAATAATTCTCAACATTCTGAATCCAGTATCTCATGAGTTGTCTGACTTCCTTATTAATTAATGTGATTATATAGGACTGGATATGCTTACCAAATGCAACACGATCCTTAAATTTCGCAGGAATTTTATAGTCTTTTGACATATAAAAATATGTTCCGTGTGAGAGCATTACGGATACAATCTCTTTTGACGGATGTGGTTTTGTACCGAACGGTATCCCGACTTTTTTTGGATCGATATTTATTCTGAACGTTCGCGAATTCATGCAAGATCAGATATTGTCATGGTTCCGGATGTTGGTAATGTATTCATGGTAGCGATATCCGGAATGAGTTCATCGGTAAACGGGCACCCGAACAGCAAAGACAGACATTGTTTTGCATCACTTTGATCATACGATACCTGCAATGCCGATGTCTGTGGCTCCGTTCCTTCAAGCCGCTCTGCAAGTTTTGTATAATTTCTGTAGGCAAAGTATTTGGCAAGTTGCACCGTGCATCGCTCAACCTTATACTGCTGAATCGTTTCAATATCGATATTCAGCATATCAGCAATCATCCGGATGGTATCATATCCTTCCTGTATACATTCATAAATTATTATATCATCAATTCTGGTAATATCAATCTGCGCCAGTGCATTCCGTACTTTGAAAATGAGGGAACTGAATTGTATAGCCATACAGGAATATATGTTAATTTCCTGTATTTAATAAAAATGTGTGTAAAAAATTCAGAAAAATGATGGGGATTATACTGCGGTCTTGTCACAGACAGTCTTAATCCGAAGAACTCTGTCGTTCTTGTTAATATCTTCCGGATCTGGACCACGTGGATACAGGAACGTTCCGAAGAACCGGGTGTTAATCCATTCATTGACACCATGATACGGGTTCCGGGCCTGTTCAACCTGCGGGACCTTGTCATTCACGAAGGTATAGTGATCTGCAGTACGTCCACTCCGGATAACAGCAATAGCATCACCAACATAATTGAGTTTCTTGCTACCCATCCAAGTAATACCGTAGGTCTGACGGGACCAGTCGAGATCGCTGGTGTTAACCTGAATCCGGCTTGCCACAGTATTTGCAGCATTGGTCAGGAAGCGTGCCGGTTCACGAATCTGTGAGTACAGCTTGCTTGGATAGTAAATGATGATACTGTCAATCTCACGTTCTGAAACATTCGTGGTATCCTGAGTAAAGAGCTTGTCAAGGAGATTACCAATGTCACCAGTGATATCAGCAGCGACATTGTTCCACTTGGTTCCTGCATCAACCTCAACACCGGCACCATTGATAAGGGTTTCAAGAATCTCCATATCACGGTATTCTGCAAATGCTTCTCCAGCCATCTGAACAGCATTCATAATCTGGTTTGCCTCATCAAGACGGACACGGGCAATGTCATCTACAGCAACACCTGAACGGTATTCCTTCAGAGTAAGATTCTTCTGGAAAGTTTCATATCTGGTATACGGTGCATGGATCTGCTCTCCAATCTGGAACGCACCACCCGGTTTGTTCTTCCTGAAATACATATGTACATCAAGATTATTGGTGGTACGCTGATTCACAGCATCAATGAACTCCATATTCTGAATGGTTTCGAGATCGACAAGTTCACTGATGGTCAGTGCTGATGCCTTTAATACCTTCTCTTCGAGCGTGAGATCCGAGGTATATGTTCCGAGTTTATATTCATCTACCATGTTATTTCACCTCACACACGTCTCTTGCTTACAATCCGTGACATCACAGGAACAATCGTGGTTGCAGTTGATTTTGCTGCCATTTCTACCTTTGCAACAACCCAGACACCACTGTCTCCGGAAACAACCTTTCTGTACAATCCGCCGGTGGCAACAGTAAGTTCATCACCCGGTTCAACAGTCTGATTCTTTGCAAGCGGAAGTCCGACAATGTCTCCTTCACGGAATGCGACAATCCCTGCAGTAGCCCAGTTTGCCATTTTACTGGCATATGGAATGCCCTGATCATCAACCTGATCAAGGAATCCTGCTTCAGGAAGCAGATGACCAACTGCACCCGGTCTTGGATCATTGGTATGATCAGGTACTGCGATGTATCCGTCAGGGTTAGCCCCTTCACCTGCCGGAACTGCAACGAGCATAGTCGGGGTTGCATCCGGATCAAACTGTGAAGATTTTGCAAGTACAACTGCCTGTCCTTTGTAACCAAACTGATACGGAGTGTAGTAACCAGTATTGGTCATTGGGGTCTGAATCTCCCCAAAATCCGGTTTCAATCTTACAACGAAACCAGTACCAGAATATTTTGGAATCATAACCATAATACATCACCCAATAAATACACCATGCTCATCGAAAATTCTGAGCTTTGATATTTTTTCACGCAGATCAGGTGAATTCTCTGCGTTCAGTTTTTTAAGAACATCACTGATCGTGATCTTCTGTCTTTGTTTTGGAGATGAACTCTCTCCCGATAATGGTTCCTTGAGGGGGCTGGTGATGCCTGAATGCTTGATTCTTGTCCGTTTATAACCTTCAAGGACTGATATTTTCTGCTCTAACGTTAGAGTCGAATCAGATACCAGTTCATCCGGATTCTCGATACCCAAGTCGCGGAGCTCCTTATACAGGGCATCGTACCTACTCTGAAGAGATGCTTTCGTTTCATTTCGGTATCGCTCCAGATCCGCCTCCATCCGGGATATTTTTTCGAGCAGTTCCTGAGGCAGTTTCTCCTGTGTACCATCATCTTCGGTTGATTTTGATACCTCGGCTGGCTTTTCAGTCTCCGGTGGTGACATCTGCAACGCCTTGATCTGCTCACTCACTGCAGACTTGACAAGTTCAGAAAGTTGTTCAGGTGTCAGCGTAATCATGTTCTGAACAGATGGCTGTTGCTGCTGTACAGACTGTTGTTCTGTCATTAATTTATCACCAATTTTGTCCAATTTTGAATTCATGCTCTGAATTCGCTTTTCGAGTTCCCCAATTGGTTCCTTCCAACCGTTAGATTCTGTGTTTGTTTCCATAATGTGATCATCCTCATTCGGTGCAGAAAACCTGAATTTTTCAACATTATACATTGATGGGATCATACCCGGATTCTGTGTAAGAGCGAGTTTATCAATATCAACTGATACTATCCGGTCGTTGGCATCCCGGTTGATTACAATTTCAGGTGATACAAATTTGTAACCCTGTTGTTGTCTCCTTGAAAATCGTTCAGAATCAAGAATGATTCCTTTCTGGATAATCTGACTGCCATCATCAGATAACTCGTATTTTCGGACTTCACCAATCTCGGTCCCGTCATGATTATCGATGATTTTCGCCGGGGATTTTCGTGACTGGATAATTTCATAAACGTGTCTAACCATTTCGGGAGTAACTTTGAGATGTTTCCTATCCATGTCAGTATATTCACCGACCTGTAAAATAGGACTTTCAATTAAGTATGTATCGAAAGATTTATAGTTAGACATCACAAGCATTTTAAAGTTTACAATATATAAATTATTCCAAAATAAAACAGATTACAAAAGATTTTATTAAATGGTTTGATTTTGTGATTTAAAAGATAAAAAATGGTCTGAATTGAAATTTATGAGTTTTGCTGGATTTTTCTTTCAGTTGTT
>ERZ795060.3131-NODE-3131-length-15660-cov-6.128741_pt1 | contig 15660 bp, 10 predicted proteins | sample MGYA00375144_ERZ795060 | MGnify/ENA primary metagenome ERZ795060 (study PRJEB30189, sample SAMN05720157) | activated sludge metagenome | isolation source: anaerobic digester from wastewater treatment plant | place: Japan | collected 2015-05-15 ...
TCTTTTTCTTTTTCGGCTGGGAAAGTTCTGTTCAGCCGGTTTTCGCGGGCATCGGGGGCCAGTGACCGGACTGGTGGATCATCAGATCCCACGCCGAAGGCCGCGGGCGGGACGGCTGCGCTTGCCGCAACGCGTAACGGACCGGGCGGAAATGGTCCTCGTAAAACCGTTCGGCCCGGTAAATCCGGGGGAATTTGAACAGCATGCGCAAAAAGTTGATCTGCCCCCGGAGGAGTTGCCCCGCCAGAACGCGCGAAACACTGACTGCCGTTCGCCAACCCATGAATTTGGCGTTGATGATCGACTGGGTCTTCACCAGTTCTTCATAGAAGCGGCGCAAAGGCAGCCGGGTGGGCAGCACGGCGTGCTGGATATCAAAAAGCCGGTAGTCGCCGGTAATGAGTTGGCGGTTTTCCGTGTGAAAGAGTTCGGTGCCCGGGTAAGGCGTGGCCACTGTCAGATGGACGATCTCCGGGACGGCCAAGGCCCATTCACGGGCGCGTTGAAAATCGGCCAGATCCCAACCGGGATCGGTGATTAGGTTGATGGCTACGTCGATGCCCAATCCGCGGGCTACTTCAAGCGCTTCGAAGTTCTGGTTGGGTGTAATCCGTTTGCGGAATAGGCGCAATTGTTCCTCGTCTAGCGATTCCAAGCCTAGAAACATGTACTGCAGCCCAAGCCGCGCCCAATGGGCGAAGATTTCGCGGTTGCGTAATAGTACGTCACACCGGGTCTCGAGATAATAACGCTTGCGGATGCCGCGCTTCTCCAGGGCCTCAGCCACGGCCAGGCTGTGTTCGGGTTTGATGAACGCCACATCGTCCACGATAAAGACATTCGGTTCACGGATCCGGGTCATCTCCTCGGCAATCCGCTCCGGATCGGCCAGCCGGTAGCGGCGGTTGTAGAAGGTCCAAGCGCTACAGAAAGTACAGTCCCAGGGACACCCGCGGCTGAATTCGATGGAAGCGCACGGATCCAGCTCTCCGATGAAATAGCGGTGGCGCTTGCGGGTCAGATCGCGCGCGGGGGGGATGGTGTCCAGATCCGGCCATAACGGCGCCTTCGGGCCCGCGCCGTCGGCCGTGAGGATACCCGGCAGGCCGCTCACGTGGGGGAGGTTTTCCAACAGCGCGGGGATGATGCTCTCTCCCTCACCCTTCGCTACGCAATCCAGGGCTCCCTCGGCGTGTTCCAACACTTCCTCGCCGATAAAGGAAACACTGTGCCCCCCACAAAAAACAAAGGCTGTGGGCTGGCATTGTTTGGTCCGCTTGGCCAAATCGATCACTTCCGGCACGTTCGCCAGGTAGTTAACGCTGAAGCCCACTACGTCCGGCTGGAAACCGCGCAATTCGCGCTCAAAATCCCGGTGGGTAAAGATCTGGAGATCGAGCAGACGGACTTCATGGCCCGCCCGGCGCACTGCCTCGGCCGTATACTCCAAGCCCAACGGCTCAAGGCGCAGGTAGATTTCCGAATAAAGCAATGGACTGGGATGAACCAGCAATACTTTCATCCATCAGCCTCATGAAACCGGTAAGGAAGTGGCCGGAACCGCGAAGCTGAGATTCTTGCCTACAGTTTAATCCACCAAGCGAAACCATTAGAAGGGGAAAAGGGTGGCGGGATATGCGCGGTGGAAGGATCCAATACCGGGGGAATCAACCCGCCGGGGGAAGGAAGACCCTACCATCACCTTCGCGGGCCTCTCCCGTTAGTTTCTCTTTTTCTGTCTTCCTGGATTTGGAGCCAGCAGAAAGAGGAATCACCTGCCATGAAAAAGGCGCGGCCGCGCCGCGCCTTTTTCGCGATTTCGGATTGACCATGGGCCAACTCAGGTCATCTTGTATTTCCGTTTGAACCGCTCCACGCGCCCCGCCGAGTCGATCAACTTCTGCTTACCCGTGAAATAAGGGTGGCAAGCGGAGCAAATATCCACGTGGATATCCGCCGACGTGGAGCCGGTTTGGAACGTGTTCCCGCACGCGCATTTTACGGTAGCGAGATAATAGGGAGGATGAATATTCGGTTTCATGATCGGTTTCCTTACGCGCCAGTATCAAAACTCAAACGCTGTATTGTATCTGATTGGCTCACAGGGTCAATCGGGGTGAAACCATGGATTGTCCCTCTCCCTTTCCCCCTGCCGGGTGTCTTCGGTATGATGATGTCAATTCTACCCAAGGAAAGGATGCTGCCATGCGGTATTTGTCGTACTGGATCTGGATCATTTTGCTCCTGCCCGCCGGGAACGTTTTAGGGGCGGATTCCGTGCTGTCTGCATTGCCCAATCCTGGTTTTGAGGATGGCCGCACGGAAGACAGCCGGTTCATCCCCGATGGATGGTCCCCCTCATCCGAAGCCTGTGAAACCACAGCGCCCGGGTACCGGTCGCGCCACGCCCTTCTCGTGAAAGGCCATGGCGAAGACGATGCCGTGTGGATTTCCGCCCCGGTATCTGTTCAGCCGGGCGCATGGTACGAGTTTTCCTTCTGGGGCAAGAAAGCCTTGGATTCCCAGGGCGGATCCGCGGTCAGCGGTCCCACGTTTGCCAATCAGGATATCTGGTTGACGAATGATTGGAAAAACTACACCGTCGTGTTTCGCGTTCCCGAAAATCATGCCGAAGCCCGCTTCCGCCTGGGGCATTGGCGGGTGAATGGTACCCTCTTTTTCGACACCGCTGATCTTATCCCCGTGCAGCCTATTTACACCCGCCGGGAAGGCTTGGTTTTAGGCCAAGGGGAACGCGTTCAGGATGCCTCCTACACCGCCTTCCACGATCTGGACGCCCCTGGCGGCAACGGTTGCCGCTTCCTGCAATCGTCTACGGCGGGATTCAACACGGGCCGGCTGCTTTTCGGTGCCCAAACGCAAGTGACCTACCGGCATGAGATCCCCGGGAACCGTCTGATGGCGGCAACGGTGGAACTGAACCTCAACTACCGCACATCGGGTGTCTGCCGGGTCTCGGCGAGAAGTGACAAAGCCGATTGGATGGAACTGGGCGCGTTCTCTGAACTCAACACCCATTCCCTGACGTTTCCCGAAGCCTTGCTGCCCGCGGCATGGCTCGAAATTCGCCTTGAAGGCACGGCGGACGATGATGGGTGCTATTTTCAGGTGAATCGATACCGCATGAAGGGGACGTTGGAACAACCGCTGCGCGCGCTGGAAGGCAAAACCCGCTTTCTCCGCGTTTCAAACACGGATCCTTCCACGCGGGTGGTTATCGAGCAAGTCGGAGATCCGAAACCCGGCCTCGATACCGAGCTGGTCATGTCCGTGGAAAATCCAGGCAAGGAAAAAAGCCTGTTCACCGCGCGGATCGATACCTCCGGGCCCTCCAGTCAGGATGTTTTCACCTACCCGTTTTCGGTCAACGCGGGAGAAACCGCCACCGTCCGGATTCCCTATTCCCTCCGTGAAACCGGCCGGCACCAGGTATATATCCAGCTCTTCCGGCCGATGGAAGTGAACGTGTTCCGGGGCGGGTTGAGCCTCGATGTCTCCTTCCTCTACGCCGCCGATTTTGGTGAACGGCTCGATTCGGGAACGGACGGCTCGGTTTGGTGGTGTCCTGCTACATACAAAGTCTCTCTAAACCGTCCCGTGCCCCGGCGGCTGGGCCACGCGGCGTGGCTCTCGGCGGCGCGGGGTGAATTTGAACCGGTTCAGATTGTCCTGCGCCCCGAAAAGGCCGTTTCGGGCATGACGGTGGCGGTGGAGGCCTTGCGCGGTCCCGATGATGCTGAAATTCCCGCCGCGGCCATCGAAGTCAAACAAGTGGAGTATGTCTACGTGCACCGCCCTTCCGACGCGTGGGGCTGCGTGGACTGGTGGCCCGATCCGTTACCCCCGGCCGGGGAACCGCTTTCTCTCGAAGCCGGCCGCAATTATCCTTTCTGGGTTTTGGTTCATGTTCCCCGGGACGCCCGCGCGGGCACTTACCAGGGGATGGTCCGCTTTCAATCGGCGGAATGGGTGGTCCAGGTCCCGCTCCAACTGCTTGTCTATGATTTCGCGATCCCCCCGTTCTCCAGTGTGCGCAGCGGCTTCGGTTTTTCGCCCGGATTGCTGCGGCAATACCATCATCTGGAATCCCGTGAGGAACTGGACGAGGTAACCGATTTGTACCTCCAAAGTTTCCGGGATCACCGCATTTCGCCCTACGATCCCACCGTGTTGCACCCCATCCGCTTTGAACTGGATGATACTTATACCTTCGATTTCTCGGATTTCGATCAGGCGGGTGAGCGTTATTTCGACGAGTTCGGTTTCAATGGGTTGCTTTTGCATTTGCAGGGTATGGGCGGCGGGACCTTCCATAGCCGCCACAAGGGGAAAATCGGCAACTATGAACAAGGTACACCGGAGCATGAGCGGCTGTTTCGTGATTACGCCGCTGCCCTCGAGCGGCACCTTCGGGAAAAAGGCTGGCTGGACAAGGCGTACGTCTATTGGTTCGACGAGCCGGATCCCAAGGATTACGAATTCGTGGTGGAAGGCATGGAGATGATCAAACGGAACGCGCCGGGCTTGAAACGTTTCCTTACCGAACAACCGGAACCGGAACTGCTCGGCCATGTGGATATCTGGTGCGCGATCCTGGATCAGTACGATCCCGAGAAGGCCAAGGAACGGCAAGCGCTGGGCGAGGAATTCTGGTGGTACGTCTGCACCGGACCCAAACAGCCGTATCCCGGTTTGTTCATTGATCATCCCGCCGTGGATATGCGCATCTGGCTGTGGATGACCTACCGCTACAACGTGCAGGGATGCCTGGTCTGGCAATCCAATTATTGGACCAGTAACGCTGCTTTCCCTCCGCCTCAATTGCAGGATCCCTGGAGCGACCCGATGAGCTATGTCTCGGGGTATGATAATCCGCCCGGGTATGTCGGCTACTGGGGGAACGGTGACGGGCGCTTCCTGTATCCCCCCAAAAACTGGAACGATGGGCAAAAACGGATCTGCGGCCCGGTAGACTCGATCCGCTGGGAAATGCTGCGCGAGGGATTTGAGGATTATGAATATTTCAAACTGGTGGAGAACGCCCTGAAGGATGGCAGTCTGACCGATGCGCAGCGGGAACGAGCCCGGGAATTACTCCAGATACCTGAATCCATCATCACCTCGATGACGGAGTACACCAAGGATCCCGTGCCTCTATACGAATGGCGTGACGCCCTGGCCCGGTTTCTGGAAGAAATCGGGAAAACGAATTAGGCACCGGTTTTTTTAAAAAACCGGATTGTTCCGGTCCAAACGGCTGCGACTCACATGGACCAGTAAATCGTCATCACTTGAATCGTTCGTTTCTCCCCGAGCCACCGAACCAAAGATCCGCATATTCAGCGCCCCGTGTTTCCCGGCAATGCGAAGGATTTCTTCCCGCTGGCGTAAAATGAATATTTGAATACTTATTCTATTTCCGCTCTTCCGTTCTTTCCTCCCCCTGGAATTTTCCCCCCGGAATCGCCATGATTTTCCTTCGGATTCCCGCACCCTCCTTCTGGAAAGGATCTGCCATGTCACTCATCAAAATCATGCCGTGTCTGGACATGAAAAACGGCCGCGTGGTCAAGGGCGTTCACTTCGTGGACATCAAGGACGCCGGTGATCCGGTCGAAAACGCCGTTTTTTACCAGATCGAAGGGGCCGACGAGCTGGCCATGCTGGACATCGCCGCCACCCTGGAAAACCGTAAAACCCGCCTGGAGTGGGTGAAAAACGTCTCCGCCGTGATCGACATCCCCTTGACCGTCGGTGGTGGGATTTCCACTTTGGAGGATATCGAGTTGGTATTCGAGGCCGGAGCCGGCAAAGCCTCCATGAACAGCGCTGCGGTCAAACGTCCCGCTTTGGTGCGCGAGGCGGCTGAGAAGTTCGGCTCGGAGCGGATCACTGTGGCCGTGGATGCCCGCCGCAATCCATCCATGCCCTCCGGCTTTGAACTGGTGGTCGCCGGCGGAACCCGACCCGTGGGCCAAGACGCCGTGGCCTGGGCGAAGCAGTGCGAGGATCTTGGTGCAGGCGTGATTCTTCCCACCAGTATGGACGGCGACGGCACCCGGGCTGGCTACGATCTGGAATTCACCCGGGCGATCGCGGACGCGGTGTCCGTGCCGGTCGTGGCATCCGGCGGGGCGGGGAAACTGCAGGATTTTCTGGACGCGGTAATCCAAGGCGGCGCGGACATTCTCCTGGCCGCCTCAGTCTTTCATTACCGCCTGATCGGCATCCGCCAATTGAAGGAGTTTCTGCGGGACAACGGTGTTGAGGTCATTTTGTGACAGGTACTATGCCGCGAACGCCCTCTCGATATCCCGGCACAAGTTGTACACCCAGGTGAGGGTCTCGGCCATCCGCCGCACTTTTTGCAATCCGTTTTCACCCAGCACTTCACGTTCCACCACGATAGCGTCCCGGTAGCCGCTCTCAAAGAGCGTTTTCAGCAACAACGGGAAATTGACCATGCCCTGGCCGGGGTGCACTTCCTCGCCGTTCCACTGCTGCAAAGAAGGCTTGCAGGTGGTAGGAATCGCGTCCTTGAGGTGCACGCCGCCGATCTCCAGGCCCGCGTCAAGCAGTTTCCTCAGGAACGTGATCGGCTCCCACTCCCCGTGATAGAGCACGATGTTGGCCAGGTCCAGGTTGACCCGGAACACGCCCGGGCGGTTCACTTTCTTCATGAAGGCATGCAGCGCCTCAAATTTCTCCGGCCCGGTTTCCACGTCGTAATGCCCGCCCCACGACGCGGTGAGATCGCAACATTCCTGCACCGCCTCCACCATCGGATTGAAAAACTCGTTGTTGGGATCCACATGCCCTAGGTGCGCGTTGAAATCCTTCACGCCTAAGTATTCATGGCCAAAACGAATGTATTTCTTCGTCAATTCCAGCCGCGCTTTCCGCTTTTGATGATCGGGCACGCCAAAGCCTACCGTCTCCAACACCCGCTGCGGACTGTCGTATTGGTCGCCCTCCGGTCCCGAATAACCAATGACAAAGCGTGCGATCTGAATGCCCCGCGGTTCGATCAACTCCTTCACCCGGTTGGCCCAGTCCGGCGTCAAGTCTTTCTCCTCAGGCACATGCAACTGAAAACATTCCACGCCCGGCGCTTCCACGGCCAATTCCAGGGGAGCGCCGATCCCCGCGCCGTATGAACCGAACAATCCTTTGGGACCGAATTTGTTAGTTTGGGATGGGGACATCTTTCTTCTCCAATGAATCGTTGATGATTTGCCTCCGGATGAGGCACGCAGATCGTTTGGTACCGATCCTATTGTGCTGGATTCACCCGGTTGGACAGAGATTATCATTCCTGCGGGATGAGGGATACCCCCCCAAATCCTCTCTTTCCTTTAGTGAAAGCCAGGGCGGAAGAAATCCTCCCCCAACCCTCTTGCGTGGTCAGCGGACATCCGTATAATGTTTTCCGACAAAACTCACGGGGTGTTCGTCCTCGACGAAAAAAAGGGAAGCCGGTGAAACTCCGGCGCGGTCCCGCCACTGTAACCGGGAACCAAACCTCAACCGCCATTGTCCCCTCCGGATGAGAAGGCGAGGGAGTAGGTCCAAAGCAGCCCGGAAGCCAGGAAACCTGCCACGTGAGATATTGTCACCTCTTCGGGGACTGAGAGGTTGGCAAGGCTTGCTGATCATTCAACCCATGCCCCGATCGCGCAGGTGACCGGGGCATGTTTTTTCATTAGCCCCTCCCGGTCTCTTGCCGGTCACGCCCGCGCCCTCCCTCTCCCCGGACACAATCTAGCCTCGAGGAAAGGATCGAGACAATGCGGAAACGGTTCGTCATGATGTTATTGGGATTGGTTTGGTCGGCTTCCCCAGGGGTGAAGGCCGCGAATCAAGCGGGTGTGGTGATTCAGAACTCCACCGGGCAGGTCATCACCCGCTGCGTGGAATTCGCGGAAGACGGTCTCACGGCGGTGGAATTGCTGAGACGTTCCGGATTCAAACACGTTATCCAGGAATCCGAAGGCGTAACCATGCTCTGCTTCCTCCATGACGACGGCTCGGCCGGTTGTTCCCTCCATGCCCAGGGGTGGCGCTGGAATCTCTTCTTGCGGGAAAGCGATGAATGGACACGGCTCTCAACGAATCTCTCCGCCGTTTCCATCACCCCCGGCGCGCTGATGGCCTTCACGTTCGGGCCGGACGGGACGCTCCCGCCCAACCGGACCTTCGCGGACGTCTGCGGAATCACGGGCCGCGCCGCGCTGGTGATCGATCACAGCGATGGAACCCGGGTGACGCGCGAGGTTGAATTTCCTGGCGAATCACTGACCGGCCTGCAACTGCTGCAACGTTCCGGTCTCGAGATCGTCACCCATGAGACTTCCTTCGGCGTTTCTGTCTGTTCGATCGGAGGCGAAGGCCAGCCCGCCGACGAATGTTTCGGCGATCCGGATGGGCGCTACTGGGGTTTGAACATCCTTATGCCAGACAATTCTTGGGAGGCGGCCAGCGTGGGCGTGAGCGATTGCGTGGTATTCGATCACAGCGTGCTCGGTTTCATTTTTGCCACTTATGGAACCGAACAGCCTCCCATCACGCGGGAGGAACTCTTTGAGACGGCCTCGCATGTGCGGTGTTGGGACACGTACGGGCGGGAGTGAAGGGTATTCAGACACGATCTTGGGTGGGCTAGGCTTCGCTTTGAATCCACCCAACAATTCGGCGTACATCTATTGCAGAAAAGGCGTGCGCTCTTCAAGGCATTCGAGTTGAAAGATCAAACCGAATGCGGGAGAGGGCCAGGGTGAGGGAATTCATGTAGGGGCGGACCTAGGTGTCCGCCCGGATTCTCAAGGGGTGAAATCCGTTTTTCTACATCCCGTACGAACGTCCCGGAAATACCCACAATAAGTAGGTTCATGTCCATGAGAAATTGCCTGATAATCCAATCATACTTGATAATACTCTGCCTGTTAAACACGCCGTCCTTCGCGCGGGACTGGAGCGAACCGCTGGTCATTCACCAAGACGGCACCGGATTGCAACTCGCCCATAATCCCCGAGGCGCGATCGGTGTTGACTCGCGAGGCCGTGTCCACATGGTTTACGAGATCACAGACGATGTATCGAGCCCCCCGGATAACCAATGCTGGTACCGTATCCTCGTCAACGGGCAGGTGTCCGATCCTTTACGCATTGACAGCGGCCCCTACGGCGGAGGCCGCCATCCCATGCTCGCCCTCGATTCGCAAGACACGGTCCATGCCGTCTGGCAGGATTACCGGCACACCACCGCGCTGGGGAAATGGATCGACAACATCGAAATTTACTACGACCGGAAACCCGCGGACGGCGCGTTCATGGATGCGGATATCCGCGTCAGCCACACCGGTGCGGATCACGCGGGGGATAACGGCTATGTCCCCCGCGCCGCTGTGGATTCCCGCGATCGCATTCATATCGTCTGGTACGATTTCACCGCTAACGGTTCGCGGGCCGATATCTATTGGCGCGCCAGTGATGAACAAGGCTTATTTCCGGATCATGCCGGAATCGAGCAATTCAAAATCACTTCTTTCGAATCCGGGGATACATTCGATTCGTATTGGTTGCCGGACCTCGCCGTACTGCCGGATGATTCCCTCTATGTAGTCTGGGGATTCTTGCGGGGTTTCACGGGGATTTTTCAACTCCAAGGCAGGCGGATTACGCCCAATGGACTATTGGAACCGGTGGAGATCATCGCCGAGAAAGGGGGAAGGCATTCCGACCCGCCCCGTTTGGCCGCGGACCGTTTCGGCAATCTGGGCCTGGCTTACGTCTCCCGGCCGGGGAATTTATACCAAATCCAATTCCAATACTGTCCCGCGGGAGGCGCATGGAGCAATCCCTTGACGGTGAATGATGGGGCCTTGGATTCCACCCAGCCGAACCTGGCGTTTGATTCCACGGGGCGGGTCTGGATCGCCTGGCAGGAAGATTTAGGCGAGCAGAATCAAATCCGCCTGGCCGCGTTAAATCCCGCGGTGGGATACATCGAATCCAGCGAGGTAGTCAGCGGCGGGTTTGAAGACGCCCGCACCCCTGCCCTGGCGGTCCATCCCGCCATGGACCAAATCCACCTCCTCTGGCTCCGCCGGGAGGATGAGGAACACAGATCGCTGGTATATCGGTATAGTTTGGAGACTGGCGTGCGGGGATGGATGTGGCATCGGTAAGGGAAAGGAACTCCCCGCCGCATGAAGCCATCAAGCGCAAAGAGGATTCCCCCTTCACCCCCCCAACTCGCTCGGCCGCGGCATGAGTCCCAGGAAGGCGGAAATGCAGCCCTGGCTGCGGAGGCCGTTGGATGGCGCGTAAATCGCGTCGTTGAGTTCCACGTTGTTGTAATATTTCTCCAGCGGCCACAGCACCGCCAGGCCGCTCTTGCCGCTGGGGCCGCGCGAATGCATGACCACGCCGTCTGGCAGCAGCGCCGGGGTGGTCCCGTAGCGGCCCGCGATGCCCCCGGACGACGTCTTGCCCCAGAATCCCCGGTAATAGACATACACGTAGGCCGGGTGGGTTTGATCCACTTCCCACGAGGTCCAAAACTTGCGCATGACGAACGGGTCTTCCATATCGATGTTGGTCATGTAGGAAACCGGTGTGGTCAGTTCGGTGAGCGTGGCGGTATGATCGGACGTTCGCCAACGGACCGGCCGGATCGGCTCCGGATACTTGTTGTGATCGATGCGGTAGGCTTCCAGCGCGGTGGTGAACGATTTTAGATCGCCCTTGCATTTCGCGATCTCCGCCCGGACCTGCGCGTTCAGGAAATTCGGCACGGCAATGGCCGCCAGAACGCCGATGATGGCGACCACGATCAACAACTCGATCAGCGTAAACGCCTGCGGCTTCATGATTCCAAACTCCTTCGCTTGGAAAGATTAATAAAAACCAAGACGATTGAATAGGGTGAATTCAAGTTTGGATTCAGGTCGCGTTCCTGGGATAACGATTCGCGTCCTGCCGGGCCCGCCTCATCCAGTGCTCTGCATGGCGGCCGCGATACCCGCGATGCTGAGCAGCAACGCTTCCCGGAATGCCGGTTCCGTTTCCCTCGGCTTATCCGGATTTCCGCCCGGCCGTTCTGGCCGTCCGAGCAACGCCACTTGCAGCCGGTTCAGCGGCATAACCACCGGATTCCGCAGGCTCACCGTGCGTCGTACAGCCTCGGCATGAGAAAGCAACTCCTCCTGCCCGGTGATTTTCAAAATCCATTCGCGGGTCCGCTCAAATTCGGCCTGAATTTGCGCGTGGATCCGTTCGCCCAATTCAGGGGGCTGCACGCGCGCGGCGTACCAGGCAGCGGTGGGCAAATGCGCCCGGATCAACTCGAGTTGGGCGTTGTTAAGGATCAACGCGAAAAAAGGCCATTGCCGGTACATTTCACGCATGCGTTCAAGGTGATCCGGCGCGAGGCCTGCGAACCACTCCAGCGCGCTCCCCATCCCGTACCAGCCGGTGATGAGATAGCGGTTCTGCACCCACGAAAAAACCCAGGGAATCGCCCGCAGGTCTTCCATCCCCACCATGCGGTCGCCCTGGCGCGACACGGGCCGCGAGGCGATGGGCAAGTGGCTGATGGAGGCGATGGGAGTGGATTGAATGTAAAACGGCCAGAACTCCGGATCGTCATACACGAGGGCACGGTAGGTCCGGCGGGAATACTCAGCCATGCGGGCCATCGATTCGCGCCATTGGGTGGCCGTTTCGTTCACCTCGTACCGGGAAAGGGAAGAGAACAGCACCGCGCCCACGATCTGTTCCAGATGGCGGTGGGCAATGGGCGCGAAACTGTAACGGAACGAAATCACTTCCCCTTGCTCAGTAAAACGGATGCGGCCATTGAGGCTTCCTGGCGCTTGAGCGCGGATGGCTAGATACGCGCGGCCTCCGCCCCGGCCCACGGTGCCCCCCCGGCCGTGGAACAGCCGCCAATCGACACCGTGGTCCTGGCAAACGCGCGCCAGCCGGTCCTGGGTGTCCTGGAGATTCCAGTTGGCGGCCATGTAGCCGCCGTCCTTGCTGCTGTCGGAATAGCCCAGCATGATTTCCTGGAACCGTTTGCGGGCGTTCAACTGCATGGCGTATGCTTCATTGGCGAAAAGTTCTTCCATCAGCCGGCCGGATTGCGCTAGGTCGTCGATGGTTTCGAACAGGGGCACGATGTCCAGGTCACTCTCCAGCATCACCACCGGCCCTTGCTGACGGAACCGGACCAGCCCGGCTTCCTTAGCCAGCACCAGAACTTCGAGCACGTCGCTGATCGAATGGGTCATGCTGATGATGTAGGAAGGGACTACCTCCGGCGAGAAAAGCCGCCCCGCTTCGCGCATCACTTCGAAAATCCCCAACCCCAACCGGACCCGCTCCGGCCGCGGCCATTCCGGTGATAACAGCGGCCTTGGATTGAACATTTCCTGGGTGAGAAGCCGGATTTTTTCGAATTCGGTCAGCCCGGAATACAAACTGCCGTCCGGAATCAGGTGAGCGGCGGCGAAGATGTCGTCCAGCAGGCGTTCGTGCTCGTCGCTGTGCTGGCGGATATCGAGGGCAGCCAGGTGGAAACCGAACGTCTGCGCTTGCACGATCAGATCGGCCAGCGGCCCTCCCCCGGCGAGGACATGCGCGCGGCTTTGACGCAAATTGCCAAGCACCAGCTCCAGATCCTGTAAAAACTCTGCGGCGTTCTGATACGCCGCCGCGGGTGGCTGGGCCGCTTCGCCCAATGTTCCCGGATTCTTCAAGGATTTCACGTGCCGCAGGGTGGCCATCAGCCGGGTCCGGATGTAGAGCATCTTGGCGGCGTAGGGTTCATCCTGGTAGCGCTTCAGGAGATGGTCAGGGACCGGGACGGTTTCGCGGTCCCGCTCGAGCGAATCGCGCAGCGGGCGGTCCGCCGGCAGCAAACGGGCGCTGTGGGTGAGTTCACGCAACAACCGGGTGACGCGGCGGATGTAGAGGATTAGGACCTTTTTCCGCTGATACACCAGCGCGTTCCAGGTGACTTCGGGCGTCACCTTGGGATTTCCGTCCCGGTCCCCTCCCACCCAGGAGCGGTAGCGGAGAAAGGGCGGCAGCGTGAATTCCACGCCGGGATACGCCTGCGCCAGCGCCTCGCGCACATCGCGGTGCAACCAGGTCACCACGTCGAAGATGGTGTGTTCCAAAAAATAGACGGCATTGTGGATTTCGTCGTCCACCGTCACCGGCTGCCAGCTGAGTTCCTCGGTCAGCCAAAGGGCGTTGAGGGCGCGGATCATTTCCCCCTCGAGGCGGACCTTGCGATTCAACGGCTGATCCAGGCGCACCAGCGTGTCAGGATACCCGTGTTCGGCCAACAGCCCTGCGATCATGTCCAGCTTGTCCAACACTGCCCGCCGCCGCGCCTCGGTGGGATGGGCGGTCAACGTGGGGCAGATATCCAGGCGGTGCAACAACTCCTGCATGGTGCCGGCATCCACGCCCTGTTCCTTCATTTGCAGGATGGTATCGAGGATCGATTCCCGCCGCGGAGCCCGGTGCGCTTCCGCCTGCCGCTGGCGGTTGACGCGCACGATTTCCTTCTGCTCGGCCAGGTTCAACAATTGGAAGAGCACCGTGTACCCCCGCAGAACCTGCCCCAGCCGCTGAGGATCGCGCAGCTCGGGATACGCCTCCCACACGTCCGTGTGCTCGTCGATCCGGCCGTCGCGGTACAACCGGCGGGCGGTCTCGATCATCTCCCGGCCGCCCTGTTCTTCCAAGACACGGCCCAGCAGCCGGTCGAGCAATTCGATATCCTCGCTCAGGGGATCGGACAAGCCGCATTCGCGGGGTTTCAGGTCTAAAAATGAAGGGGATGCCATGCTCGTTTCCTGGATTGGGATGGGCCTTCGGGGCTATGCGTTATTTTGGGATTTGTTGATGTCACTCTTCTTCCTGGGCTTTGGTGAAACCGGGCACACCGTCGAACTCTTGCAACTTTTCGATATGCATCCAGCGGTGATGGCCATGGAGGCGGCGCAGCAGCTCCAGGATGGCCGGCTCGGCGTCGTCCAGGGCTGCGCCATTCCGTAGAACAAAACGGCAGCGCCACTGATCGACGCAATCCGATAACGCACGCGAGGGAGGATACACCTTGGTTCCCCGGTTGGAAATCATCTTCAATCGCCAGGGTGTCCCTTCGCATAACCATTCCAAACTTTTTCCCAAGGCTTCCGTTTCCAAGCCGGATTCGATGAACACATCCACCCCGGTTTCTGCCCGCCGGGATGTTTTCACCAGCACCGGCTCACGGGAGACCGGGGGCAGCCGGATCGGATGATATTCGCGCCGGACGCAGGATTGGGCCTCGCGCCCCAGGTTGGCGATGACCGCGTCCGTGAACGCCCGGGTTCCCACCCCGCGCGCCCCGGCCACGTCACGGGTCAGGGCCCGGCCTTCCTCCAGCGTGAAGAAGAGGGCGTTCTCGATTCGCGACGCCGGTTCGAATTCGCCCAGATGCCGTAACATCATCACCGCCGAGAGGATCAGCGCCGTGGGATTGGCAATGTCCTGCCCGGCGATGTCCGGCGCGGTGCCGTGCACGGCCTCGAACAGCGCCACCTCGTTGCCGATGTTCGCCGAGGGCGCGAATCCCAGCCCGCCCACGAGCGCGGACGAGAGATCGCTGAGGATGTCGCCGTTCATGTTCGTGGTGACGATGATGTCAAAATCCCGGGGCTTCATGATCAATTTGTGGGCGCAGTTGTCCACAATAATATGCCGGGCCTCGATGTCCGGGTATTCGCGCGCCACGTCCTCGAACACGCGCTTGAACAGTCCCTCCGTCAGTTTCATGATGTTGGCCTTGGTGGCGCAATGAACGAGCCGGCGCCCCTCGGCCCGCGCGAACTCGAACGCCAGGCGGATGATCTTCTCGCTGCCCTTGCGGGTGATCAGTTTCAGCCCCTGGGCCACACCGGGCGTCTGCATGTGCTCGATGGCCGCGTAGAGGTCCTCGATGTTCTCCCGCACCACCACGATATCCACGTCCTCCCCGCCGAACGGTGCCGGCACGTTGGGCATGCCCCGCACCGGCCGGATGTTGCCATACGTCTCGAACATCTTCCGCAAGGTCACGTTGGCGCTTTTCCCTCCGGAACCGGCCTGGGTCTCCAGCGGCCCTTTCAGCGCCACGCGCGTGCGGTGTATCGAATCGATGGTCTCCGGCGCGACGCCCGTTTCCAGGCCTTTGGCGAACACCCGCGCGCCCGCCTCGCATTCCTCCCACTCGATCCGGGCGCCGGCGGCGTTAACGATCCGGCGCGTGGCCTGGATCACCTCCGGGCCGATGCCGTCGCCGGGAATCAGAGTCACGCTCTTCTTGGCGGGATCATGGATTCGATTCATCGGTTCATGGGTTCCTTCCCGATTGTATTCTTTCCGGTTTCTAGGTCTGGGCCGGGCATGGTTCGTGATGAAGTCCGCGCTATGTTTGAAAACATTTGGCAAGGACTTCCTCACCCCAGTCTTCTCTCTTTTCTACTCCTTCTCCCTCTGGGAGAGGGCTGGGGTGAGGGAGATAAAGAGACCCGCCGGCCATATCGCCATTATCGCAACATGCTTGACAGGTTGTATGATTCGCGAGATGAGATCATCCGG
>ERZ795060.3146-NODE-3146-length-15593-cov-5.143197_pt1 | contig 15593 bp, 15 predicted proteins | sample MGYA00375144_ERZ795060 | MGnify/ENA primary metagenome ERZ795060 (study PRJEB30189, sample SAMN05720157) | activated sludge metagenome | isolation source: anaerobic digester from wastewater treatment plant | place: Japan | collected 2015-05-15 ...
AAATTAAAAAAAGGAGAGTGCAGTTATGTCAAAAGTAAAACATCTTGACTCATCAAATTTCAATGATGAAGTTAAGGATAAAGTTGTTCTTGTTGATTTTTGGGCTGAATGGTGTGGCCCGTGTAGAATGATGCTTCCTGTTTTAGAACAGGTTGCAGATGAAATTGGCGACAGAGCAGTTATCGCAAAGGTGAATGTTGATGAAGCGCAGGAACTTGCGGTTAAATATGGAGTGAGAAGTATCCCTGCATTGTTCTTACTCAAAAATTCTGAAGTTGTATGGCAGGCTGTTGGAGTACAATCTAAAAAAGTGCTAATCGATGCAATTGAAAATGCTTTAAATTAAAAATTATGGAGTAAATTTATGAAAATACTATTTTTTATGTCTTTTATTGGAATCGGAGGATTGTTGGGAGCTATTGTAGGATATTATAGTAAGTGCAGTTCAGGGACATGTCCTTTGACAGCCACTCCATGGCGAGGTGCCTTGTGGGGAGCTTTTCTCGGCTTAATTATGAGTTTGTCTTTTTTACAAAACGGACCATATTTAGTTGCAGAAGAATCAAAAGATGTAATTGAAATTACTAAGGCTAAAGAGTTTGATACACAAATTACAAACTCAGACTTGGTTGTTGTTGATTTCTATGCTACATGGTGTCCTCCATGCAAGGCTTTATCACCGATTTATTCAAATTTAGCAACTAAATATACTGGGAAAATAAAGTTTTTAAGAGTAGATGTAGATAAGAATAACGAGCTTGCACGTAGATATAAGATTGAAAGTATTCCATGTGTTATCTTCTTTCAAAAACAAAAAGAAATTTCAAGGATAGTTGGGCTTGAGAAGGAACCAGTTTATGTTGAAAAAATAGAATCATTGTTAAAATGACTGCTGGAGACTTAAGAGAAGAAAAGAGAGCTGCTCTTATTTTGAAGGCGATTGCTCATCCTGTCCGACTAAGAATTTTGCAGATACTTTTAAAAGGACCATGTTGCGCTACAAAAACAAATGAGCTTTTGCCTATATCGCAGCCGAACCTATCTCAACATTTGAAAGTATTGAGAAGTAAGGGCGTTATAAAATTTGAAAAACGCGGGGTAAAGAGGTGTTATTTTATAGATAAAAAGGAAGAAATAAGGAATTTATTAAAAATAATAGAATCTTTACGAGACAATTGAAGCCTTTCATTTATCCTATATTTTCGCTTCTTTTTGCATTTCACTGTTGGGCAGAAAGAAGCGTTTTTATTTTAAATACCACGGATATTCATTCAAAACTTGAAAATTATGAGGATGAATACGGACGGATTTCTAATATTTTACGACTCTCATTTGCACTCAAAAAACGCAGTTATGAAATAGGCAAGGAAAAGCTCATCGTTATCGATAATGGGGACATTCTTCAAGGGACACTTCCTTCAGTAGTAAGTAAAGGCAAACTTGGATTTCTATTTTTAGCTAATTGCGAATATGATATTTTGGTTCCTGGAAATCATGATTTTGACTTTGGTTTTGACAGATTTAATGAATTATCTTCAGAATTTTCTCAAATAAACATTCTTTCCCTCAATTTAAAACTGGATAGGAGTAAAAAGTGGATTCTGATTGAAAAAAATGGCCTTAAAATTGCTGTAATAGGAATGACATTACCATATCTTAAATATTTCAATACGATTGCTGATGAGTTTAAGGTAGGTGAAGCAGAAAATGAATTGGCAAAGATTATTCCAGATGTTATGAGAACTTATCCGTCAGCAATTATTTTAGTTGCTCATCATGGACTTTTCCTGCCTTCAACGAGAGGCGGATTGAATTTTGAAAAAATTGCTACACAATATCCGCAGATAAATCTTTTTCTGGGTGGTCATAGCCACGAGGAAAACCCAGGACAGAAGATAGGTCCGGCAAGTTGGTTTGTACAGGCCGGTTCGCACGCAAAACTTTTCTCTGAAATAGAAATGATATTTGATGAAAAGGATAATGAACATTACAAACTAAAAGATATTAAGTCTAAAATTGTTGAGATTAATAAAAATATTTCAGAAGATTATAATCTATACTGTCAAATTTCTAGAATATTAGAGGATAGTGATAGATTGTCTAAAGAAATTCTCGGTTATACAAAAAAACTTATTCCGGCTATTGAATCTAATTTTTTTGATTCCGATATTCACCACTTAATATCAAATGCTATTTCTGACGCAGCTGGAGTAAAATGCGCTTTTAGCTCAGTTGGCACAGGAATTGCCAATTTTACCTATGAAATAACTTATGCTGATTTATTTAAGCTCCTACCTTATGAGGATACAGTTTGTACTCTTTCTCTGAGTTTTGACGAATTTAAAAGTATAGTTTCAGAACAGATAACAAACAAAGAAGAAAGTCGGATAAATATCTATCCTTGGGGAGTATTTTGTAAATTTGGGATGGATAAAAATTTAAAATCTGTCTATTTCCCTGATGGTTCTTTATTTGATAATACTAAGAGAATAGAATTTGCATTTTCTTCCTTTGCTATTTATGGAGCTGGAGGAAGATTTCCTGTTCTGTCCAGTATAGCTGAAAAAACAGATTGCAAATTTCACAACACAGGGATAAAAATCAGGGATGCAGTCGCAGAATTTATCCGTAAAAACTCACCATTAAACCTGAAGAAAACAAAATGGTTGATATTTGAAGAAAAGTGATTTATTTTTAAAATGGTTGAACATTAAAAGCATAAATCCCAAGTTTTCCATCTTCTTCTACAATAAATAATTTTAAAAGTATATCATCATTTGGCAACTTACTGTATCTTGCCTTCCACAAATACACATCAAATAGCTGTTTTTTTAAAACACCAATAAACTCTCTTGAAACATATTCACCACATTGTTCTCTAAATTTATTGTTTCTGGATTTAAAATCAGACTCTTTTATAAGGTCCTTAGAATCTCTTATGAATCTCCGAAAGTATTTTTTGAAATCATCTTCTTTTACGGCATTTATTAACTCATCTAAAGATTCTTCTGCAAATGCAAGCTTTTGTTCTTCTGTCATCCCTTCTGAAATGGGTTTTTGCCAGGTTTCTCCTTCTGAGTTTTTTTCATTATTTTCTACTCTTATACTTTCACAAGAATTAAACACGAAAAGAGGAAATAATAATGCAAAAATATATTCTTTTTTCATTTTTGGGGCTCCATAATTTTTTCTTAAAATATGATTGTAAAAGAAAAAAACAAGTTAAATTTTATGTATTATTTTTGATTTTTACATATTAAGAGGTATATTTATTATTCGTTTTACCTTATTTTGAAGAAGGCGTGATGGCCGAGCGGTTAGGCAGAGGTCTGCAAAACCTTTTACACCGGTTCAACTCCGGTTCACGCCTCCATTTTTTAAATTATAATTATTTTTTTCTCCTAATTTTCGGCTCTGAATTTCAGAGAATCTTAAGCGGAGGGATGGCTGAGCGGTTTAAGGCGGCGGTCTTGAAAACCGTTGTACGGTTTACCCGTACCGGGGGTTCGAATCCCTCTCCCTCCGCCACTTTTTTTTAAAGAAACTTAAAAAAAATCTGTAAATTTGAAAATCCTGATAAGATGTCCTAATTGGGTTGGTGATATAGTAATGGCCACACCTGTTTTCAGGTGTGTGAAGGAAAATTTTCCCAAAGCAAAAGTTACAGCCTTGGTTAGAAAATATGCATTAGGTGTAATTGAATCGTCACCTCATTTTGATACCATCATTATAGCAGAGGATAAAAGTTTTTATGAACTTTTTAAATTGGCTATAAAATTAAGAAAGGAATCTTTTGATCTTGCAATACTACTTACAAACTCTCCCAGGGCGTTTTTGCCGATTTACTTTGCTGGCATAAAAAAGATTATTGCTTATCGTCGAAATATCCAGAAATTCTTTGTAGATGGTCCCGTTCCGCTAAAGGAAAATGGAAAAATCAAAGCAATTCCTATGACAGATTATTATGTAGAACTTTGCCGTTTTATGGGGCTTAAAATTCCGAACCCGCTTGAAACTGAACTTTTTGTTTCTGAAGAAGATGAAAAAGAAATTGATTTGCTGTTTGAAAAAAGTGGGATATCCAATAAAGAAAAAATAATTTGCCTCAATCCGGGAGCTAAATTCGGCTCATCTAAATGTTGGACTCCTGCGAATTTCGCAAAACTTGCCGACCTTGTTTCTGCAGAATTTAGCGCAAGAATAATTTTAGTATCAGGGCCTGGCGAAGAAAAAATAGCATCCGAAATATTGTCTCTATCAAATACTGAAATCATACATTTTGGGAATCTCAATTTATCCCGCTTAAAAGCTTTAATAAAAAGAGTATCGATTCTGGTTACAAATGATACAGGACCACGCCATTATGCTACTGCATTTAAAGTCCCTGCAGTTGTGATTTTAGGTCCAACTAATCCAGCGTATACCGAGTATGGACTCGAAATAACTTCTTTTGTGAAAGCAGAAGTCAAATGTTCTCCGTGTCATTTGAGGATTTGTCCGAGAAATCATGAATGTATGAAAATGATAAGTCCTGAACTTTTAATGGAATACTTGCGAAAATATTTGAAAAGCTAACTTTTATTAATTTCTATTCTCAATTATTCTTTGAATTTTACTATAAACAGGTGTAAATTTTTAACTCATCTTTTTTAGAACTAATTTATAAAATATATGAATATTTTACTTTATAGAACTCATTATAAGGAACTCCTCGACTCAAATGCTGATGAGGCAAAGTTTCAGCATTTATGTGGGAAAATAGCAATGTCATTTCTCGATAGATATTATTATAATGACGAGTTTGTCGAAGAATATATAAGGTTTTTATGTGAGATTGCAAATTCTGAAATAGAAAAAGTCAATAGAAGTGCTTCAGCGGCGTTATTTGGGACTGTAATTGAAAGCTTATGTGATGATTTTGAGGAATTACAGACAGAGGCATACAATAGGGTTATGAGTATTATAATAGATTATTGCAGGTATTTGCCTCAGGGGAAAAAAATTGATGAATTTTTAAATAAATTTAAACTTTTCAGTATAGATGAAATTTATAATAGGGCAGAAAAACTTCGCTATGAAGCTTTGACATCTTGCGAAATCCGCAATGTTAAAAAGGTTATTGTTTTATCAAGAGTTACAATTGGAGCTGATGTAGCTATCACAGGTACAATGTTGCAAAGAATTTTTCTCCGCTTTCCTGATGCGGAGTTAACTCTTATTGGTAGTTCCAAACTTGCTGAAATATATGGAGGAAATAAAAAGATAAAGATAGTTCCGGTTTTATACCAGAGGAGAGGTAGTCTTTTTGTTAGGATTCTTTCCTGGCTGGATGTTCTTGAGCTAATTGAAAAAGAAATTTCTTCTCTCTCGCCTATCGAATATATTTTGATTGATACAGATTCACGTTTGTCGCAACTTGGGACATTACCACTTGTACCTGAAAAAAATTATCTTTTTTTTCGGAGCAGGGGAGACATTGATATATCTGTTAGAAAACTTTCAATGCCGGAGCTTGTAAATTTTTGGGCAGATAAAGTTTTTGGTAAAGCAAGATTTTCATATCCGAAGTTATACTTGCCTGCAGAAATCGCAAACAAAGGATCTTCATTTATTGAAAAGATTCGAAATGATACTGAAAAAATTATATTTATAAATTTGGGCGTTGGTGGAAATCAGAGGAAAAGAATTGAGGGTAATTTCGAATACCTCTTGCTTGAAAGATTATTAAAAGAAGAAAAATGTTCGATAGTGTTAGATAAAGGCTTTGGAGAAGAAGAATTAAATCGTGTAGAAAAAATTACTAAAAAACTCAAGACAAATGGCTTTACTGTATTAGATTTGAAAAGTTTGGATGATGATTTTGTTTCGCAAAAAAATTCCCTATATTCTATCTCTGCAAATATTGGCGAGGCGGCAGCTATGATAGCAGCTTCCGATTTGTATATTGGTTATGATTCCGCATGCCAGCACATTGCGGCAGCTCTGGAAATCAAAACTATAACAATATTTGCCGGAACAAATAATACGCGTTTTGTAAGGCGATGGAGGGCTTTTGGTAAAAATAAATCATATCTTATTCATGTAGATACACTTACAAAATCAGTTCACCTTGATGAAAATGATATAATCGAGCGCATTCTTGACTGTTGTATAAAATGAAAATACTCTTTATATATCCCAATATTGGTTCACAAATAGGATTTAACTATGGTATTGCTCATATGTCAGCTGTACTGAAAGGAAGAGGGCATGAAGTTAAGTTAATACAGCTTTGTGAAGAGATTGCTCCTGTGCCGGATGAAGAAGAATTTACTAAGATGATAAAAGACTTTTCCCCTGATGTGATAGGGTTTTCAGTTGTCACAAATCAATTCAGTTATGCGTGTAAATTTGCGAAAATCGCAAGAGCAACAGTAAATGCAGTTATTACTTGTGGTGGGGTTCACGCTACTGTAGCGCCCGAAGAAACTGTAAAGACAGACTTATTTGATTATGTTTTTGTTGGTGAATGTGATGAGGTTTTTTGTGATTTTGTAGATTACCTGGAGAGAGGAGGGGATTTGAGACAAATCTCGAATATCATTTGGCTCGAGAATGGAAGAATTAAAAGAAATCCAGTTCGGCCTCTTCCATTTTTGGATAAACTTCCTATGAAAGATTATTCGATTTTTGATTTTCAAAAACTTATCGATGCAAAAAATGGTTGGGTTGGTTTGATGGCTTCAAGGGGATGTCCATTTTCGTGTACATATTGTTTTAATCATAAGATGGTAAAGAATTATCGTTCTGATTTAAAGTGTTCCTTTAAAGAACTAAACTACATAAGACATGTGCCAATAGGAGCACTAATAGATGAAATTAAATATTTACTTAAAAATTATAAAAGAATTAAAATGTTCCTGTTTGATGACGACCTTTTTACCTTTGATAAAGATTATATACAAGAATTTTGCAAAGAATACAAAAAGATTTCTGAGATACCTTTTGTGGTTAATGCCCATGTTGGTTTTTTTGATGAAGACAGAGCAAAAGCTCTTGCTGAAGCAAATTGCGCAATCGTAAAATTTGGCCTTGAAAGCGGAAGTCAGAAAATCAGAACAAAAGTAATGAACCGCCATATGAGCAACGAAAGTATAAAAAGAGCAATTTCAATCGTAAACAATTATGGAATGCATAGTTCTGTTTTTGTTATGATTGGTTTACCATTCGAGACGCAGGATGATTTAATGCAAACTGTAAATCTGCTTGCTACGGCTTTACCTGGAAGATTCAGATGGACTTATTTTTTTCCTTATCCTGGAACAGAATCATATGACATTGCCATGAAAAGCGGATATGTTAATGAAGAAAAAATGTATAAGTTAGTGAATTTTACTGATGATACATGTTTGGAATTTGGCGAAGAGCAGGGGTTATTTCTTAAGAAACTTGGAGTTTTGATGCCGTGGTTTGTCAACGCTTATTCAAATCTTGAGTGTGCTTCTTTTTACAAAAAAAAAGTTGATGAAATCCTTTCTTTATCCTATCAAGATTGGGAAAAAGTCAAGGAAACAATGCGAGATGAAGATAGGAAAATTTCTGAAATTATGCAGAAAAACAATTTATCTCATTATGCAATAAAATATAATCGCTTTATGGGTGTAATCTCGGACTATTTTCTTAAGAGCATCTGATTTTTATCTTGAAGCGAGAATAAGAAATGAATGAGAAAATTCAAATAGAGATTTTATTGAGAGATTTTTTTGCGATTTTCGCATTTTCGTTCTTTTTATTTTTACCTCTATTTATTTCAAATAATTGGTTTGATGGGCACGATGGGATTCGTTTTCTTTGTTTGTTTGAACAATTTAAGGCTGGAATAATTGAGGGGGTTCTTTTTCCTCGATGGCTCCCTGATAATTATGGGGGGTTTGGTTATCCTGATTTTGTTTTCTACCAGCCAGGCTTTTTTTACTTTTTGTTGTTGTTTTCATTTTTTATAGAAGATACTTTAACTTTGTTTTTTATTTCGCTTTTTATTCTGTTATGTTTGGGGGCTTTTGCTGTTTATTTATTGGCAAGGCGATATTATTCTTCATTGGGAGCGGTTGTAAGTGCGCTATTATTTACTTTGACTCCATATATATATGTAGACATTTATGTTCGTTCTGACCTTGCTGAGTTTGCTTCAATGATGATTATTCCATGGATTTTTTTTGTAATTGAGAAGTTCATTTATACTGTTGATACAAAGAAAATCTTAATTTATTTTGTATTCTGCTCTCTTTTAATGGCGATTCTTGTTTATACGCATCCATTTACTGCAATGTTCTTTTTTTCTTTCTGTTTTCTAATATATGCTTTTTCTTTTTTTTATACTGAACGTGCAAAGGCAAAATCTGCTGTTTTGTTTGTGTTTTTTGCGATTTTCGCTGGTATATCGTTGAGCGCGCCATACTGGTTGACGGCTTTTTTAATGAAACAATATGTTAATTACAAAGTAGCATTAACGAATGGACTTGAAACAAAAAATCATCTTCTTTATATTTCACAATTTTTTTCAAGATTCTGGGGATTTGGAGGATCAATAAAAGGAATTAATGACGAAATGTCTTTTCAACTTGGGGCTCCACATTTTATACTGGCTGTATTTGGTTTTTTTTGTGCTAAAGACAGGAAATTTAAAATTATTTTTATGATTTATTTGTTATCTCTATTTTTTTTACTCGACAATCAATTTAATCGTTTTATATGGTCCAGAGTACCTTTTATAAACATGGTTCAATTCCCATGGAGGTTATTGTCGGTTATTAGTTTTTTGCAGATTTTTTCTATATTTCCTTTTATCTTGCGAATTTCGCAAATTCCAGGAAAAAAAGCTATGGTGATATTACTTTTTTTGCCAGCATTTTTCTTATTTTATTATGAGAAAATGTTATATATGAAAACTTCAGATGCTGATACAAGGGTTGTATTAACTCAGCATCGAGACGGAAGGAAATTTATTTTTGGTTCTTACTCTTCATTTAATGAGTTTTTTCCTGTTTACATAAAAAGGCATCCCGAGAAAGCTCGTGGAAATAGAGGCCTCATTGAGGTATTAGGCGATGATGTAGTTGTCAGAGAGTTGTCATATTCCAGTGCTTATAGATATTCGGCTGTGGTTTTTGCAAAGAAATCACAATTTGTTCGCGCTCTGCAATTTTATTTTCCTGGCTTTGTTGTGCTTGTAAACGGTATTGATATTACACGTAATGTGAAAATTCTTGATGATGGTAGTTTTATTTTTGAAATTCCTGAAGGAGAGAGTTTGGTTAATCTTTATTATTCAGGGACTCCGTATGATAATTTTGCAATTTTATTAGCTATTTCAGGTTTTATTGTTTCAATATCTGGATTCAAAATTTTGGTTTACAGGAAGTGAATTTAAGAACGGATATTCTGGGTATTTTATGAAATATTCAGGAGGATTTCTTTTATACTTTTTCTTTCTGTTCTTCTTACGTTTGAATCTGTTGTTGACGGAAAGCCAAGACTTATTATGGAAATCACTGTTATTGTAGATGGAATATTGAGTAGTTTTTTTAACGCCTTTTCTTTAAACCAACCTATCCAGCATGTTCCAAGTCCTTGAGCTGTTGCAGCAAGGACAAAGTGCTCACCGGCTATGCCGCAATCAATATAATGATAGGGTATGCCTGAAATGAATGGAGCTGCTTTGTGAGTTAGGAAGTTTTTTTCAGCGCAAAGTATGGCAAAAACTGGGGCATCTCTTAACCAATCCATTGAAATTCCAGGAAGAAGACATTTCAAGTATATTTTTTCTCTTAATTCAGGTTTTTTTACTATCGCAAAACGCCACGGTTGCTTGTTGCAGGCAGAAGGTGCTAAACGTGCGGCTTCAAGGCAATTTTGTATAAGTTCATCCGGAACATCGCGTTTATCATAAGCTCTGCAACTATAGCGATGCGACATTAAATTTAGCAAGTCTTTGATATTCACGAAATATCTTGTAGTTAAAGGAGTTCTGCTATTTGAACCGCATTAAGGGCTGCTCCCTTGAGAAGTTGATCTCCGCTTATAAAGATATCAAGATTGCGTCTATCTTCACATGATATATCCTGCCTGATTCTGCCAACCAAACAGTCGTATTGTCCTGAGGCATCTATTGGCATTGGGTAAATTTTATTTGCAGGGGCATCTACGACTTTAACTCCTGGTGCTTTTGAGAGGATTTGTCTTGCTTCATCTGGCGTAATTTCTTTTTCAAATTCAAGATTTAACGAGAGAGAATGAGCTCTCATTACTGGAACACGAACACAGGTACAGCTAACTTTTAAATCTGGATGATGCATGATTTTTCTCCCTTCATAGAGCATTTTCATTTCTTCTTTTGTATAGCCATTCTCAAGGAAAATATCAATATGTGGGAATAAATTAAATGCTATCCTCTGTGGAAGTGCATGAGGGGGTGGGATAGGTTTCCCCTCTAAAAATAGTCTTGATTGTTCTTTCAACTCATCCATAGCTTTAGCGCCTGCTCCACTGGCTGCCTGATAGGTAGATGCGATGATTCTTCTCAATTTTTTTGCCTTATGTAGGGGATAAACTGCTACGACCATAATTATTGTTGAACAATTTGGATTCGCAATGATCCCTTTGTGCCATTTTACGTCCTCAGAATTTACCTCAGGAACAACGAGCGGCACATCTTTTTCCATTCGGAATGCACTTGAATTATCTATAACTACTGCGCCGGATGATACTGCTGATGGAGCGAATTCTTTTGACCTCGATGCTCCAGCACTGAACAAGGCGATATCTATATTATCAAATGATTTTTCGGTAAGTTCCTCAACTTTGAATTCTTCGCCTTTGAATTTTAACTTTTTTCCAACGGAACGGCTTGATGCAAGAAGTTTTAGATTCTTTACCGGGAAATTTCTTTTCTCCAGAGTTTCTATCATCTCAATTCCCACTGCACCTGTTGCCCCAACTATAGCTATATTATATTTTGCCATATTTTACCTTGTTTTTTTTGTGTTTTGGCGCATATTTTATTCTCTAATAAAAATTTTTCAAATCTAACTTTACAAAACCTTAAATCTAAACAGAGATAAATTTAAATAGAAAAAATGAAGGTTTTAATAACGGGTTCGACAGGGTTATTAGGCTCAGAAATCAAACAAAAATTAATAAGCAAAAATTTTATCATAATAGGAATAGCGAGATCTCCGAAAGATAACTTTGAGATTAAAGCAGATTTGACGAATGAAAAAGATATACTAAAAATTGCTGAACTTGATTTTGATTGTATAATTCATACAGCGGCATGGCGAAATCCAGAGCAATGTGAAAAAGATAAAAACTATTGTTATAAAATAAACGTAAATGCCACCGAAGCCCTTGCAAAAATCGCAAGAGATAAGAATGCATTCTTTTTTCATATATCTACGGATTATGTCTTTTCAGGTGAAAATCCTCCTTATTATGAATATAGTCAACCATCGCCAGTAAATTATTATGGGGAAACAAAAGCTCAGGCAGAGGAAATAGTAAAACAAGTTAGCAAAAATATTATTTTAAGAGTGCCATTACTTTATGGAACTGCTGCTGGAGTGAAAAATTCAGCAGTTCTGCAAAATATGATTAGCGCATTAAAATCTAATCGTGAATGGCCAATGGAAGATTCTATTGTAAGATTTCCTACTTACACAGGAGATGTTGCAGAGGTAATTTTGTTTCTTATCAATAAAAGGGAGACTGGAATTTTTCATTTTTCAGGCCAAGACAAGACAACGAGATACAAGATGACCCTCGATTTTGCTGAGGTTATGGAAATGAACCCAAAGAATATAATACGGCTCCCTGAGCCGCCTCCTTCAGAAGTGAGGCGTCCTCTAAATTCGCAACTCTCTATTGAGAAAATACTTTCTAAGGGCTTTTCTTTGCCTTTACCTTTTAAAGAAAGATTAAAAATTATGAAGAAGCAAATTCTAACTGAATTTAAAAATTTATGATAGATATTAATTTGAATTATCATTTTATTGGTGCCGGAGGGGCAGGGATGGCACCTATGGCTATTATTGTAAAAGAAATGGGGGCTAATGTTTCTGGTTCTGATATTTCAGATTCTGAAAATCTTAACATACTCCGTAAGAAAGGGATAAAAATTTTTTGTGGCAAGCATTCTCCTGAGAATCTTCCAGAAAATAACGACACCATAGTAATAATTTCTTCTGCCATTACGTCGGATAATCCAGAGCTCAAAAAGGCGAACGAAAAACGATTGAGAATTTTTAGAAGAGGTGAATTTTTAGCGAAAATCGCAGAATCTTATCAGTTTCCTATTGCCGTAGCAGGTTCTCATGGAAAAACTTCTATAACCGGTATAATTTCATATGCACTAAAAAAACTCGGATTTAATCCAGGCTATATGATAGGAGGAAAATTAATTGGTTGGCCCCAATCTGGCTCGGCAGGCGATAGAAATATTTTTGTGACAGAATCCGATGAAAGCGATGGTACAAATGTGTTTATAAAACCTAAAATTGGAGTAGTATCTAATGTTGATGATGATCATGAGTGGAATTTTGCCGGAGGCAGAGAAGAATTATTTGCGAATTTCGCAAAATTTGCTCAGAATTCGGAATTTCTCATATATGGCGGAGGATATGAAGCAGATAAACTATTTTCTCATCATAAGCAGAAGAAAGTCGTCTCCACCAGAGATTTTCAACTCTTACCATCGCAATTTCATGATTTTCCAGATTTCCAGAAATTAAACTCATTATTAGCAGCACATGCTATAAATATTGCAAGTAAAATTGATTTGCGAGATATCCTGAATTCAATCTGTGATTTTCCAGGTATATCAAGAAGAATAAATCGAATATATCACAACGAAAAAGTGCTTCTAATTGAGGACTATGCTCATCATCCGGCTGAATTATCAGCTCTAATGCAGTATTTATCGAAAATAAAGTCTAATAGAAAAACACATATTGTATTTCAACCTCATAGATACGCAAGGTTAAAGAAATATTTCAATGAATTTGTGGAAATTTTAAGCGGAGCTGATAAAATAACGGTCTTACCTGTTTTCTCCGCATGGTGTCCTTCCGATCAAATAGATTCAGAAAAACTCTGTCAGGAACTTAATCGTAAAAAAAATAGAAATTTTGCGATTTTCGCAAATGAGGATTTTAAATCTCTTGCTATAAAAATCATAAGTCAAACACGAGAAAATACAATAATTGCAGAAGTTGGGGCAGGAGACTGTGATAAATTAACATCTTGTTTAGCAGAAATACTAAAAAAAGAAGAAGTTTTGTAAAATGACATTAACTAAAGAAAAAAAACACTATAACTGTTTAATAATAGGTGCGGGGCTTTCAGGTATGGCGGCGGCAGTTCGCCTATCTCATTTCGGAAAGAGAGTACTGCTCGTGGAGAAGAACAGTAATTTTGGCGGGCTCAACACTTATTACTATAGGAATAGGATTGAGATTGATAGTGGACTTCATGCTATGACTAATTTTTGCAGGAAGAATGATGATAATTCATTGCCTCTCAATAAACTACTGCGTCAATTGCGAATACGTTATGATGATTTGAATTTGATAGAACAGATTCAATCGGAAATAAGATTTCCCGGAATTTCCTTAACGTTTAATAATAATTTTTTTGAAACGGAGAAAAAGTTTAAACTTTTATTTAGTGATTATTCAGAGCAATTTGATAAGCTTGTAGATTTTATTTCAGAATTTAATGCTTTTTCAATAGAGGAAAAAGAGAAAAGATGGACAAGACAAGTTCTCAGGTCCTTTATCAATAACAGGACTTTTGAAGATATAATTCTCTTACCTTTGATGTATTACGGAAATGCTTGTGAAGAAGATATGGATTTATCTCAGTTTGTAATTATGTTTCGTAGCATATTTATGGAGGGATTATGTCGTCCTGAAGGCGGAATAAAAACAATTATCAGAATTCTGGAAAAAAAATTAAAGGAAAATAATTGTAGTATTATCAATAGGAATCCCGTTGAGAAGATTTCTCCACTTAGCAGCGGCATTTTTGAGATATTATTGTCAGACGGATCTATACTAACTGCTGAAAAGATAATTTCCTGTATTGGATATAATGAAACTTTGGATCTTGTTGATAAAATTTCGCAGACTCGGAGAAAATCATATGGGCAGATTGCTTTTTGTGAGGCAATTTTTTGTTTGAAAGAATCTATTGTAAAAGAATTTGCGGATTTTAGAAATGCCTGCACATTTTTTTGTGAAACGGATAAATTTGATTTTAAGAAACCATCAAAAGCCTACAGCACTGAGAGTGGAGTGTTCTGTGTTCCAACAAATTTCAAATATCTTAGTTCAAGGCCAGAAGTCTTTTTTTTACGCCTGACGACTCTGGCAAATTTTGAATACTGGATCGACGAATCCCCTGAAAGATATAAAAAGTTGAAATTGGAATTTGAAGAAGAAGCGCTTGCGAAAATCGCAAAACTTTTGAATACGAAGATTAGCAGAGAAGATATTTCTTTCAGCGATACTTTTACGCCCAGAACTATTCTTCGCTGGACAGGACATAAAAATGGTGCTATTTATGGTTCACCTGTTAAAGCCAAGGATGGTAAAACAGAAGTTCCTAACTTATATGTTTGTGGTACAGATCAAGGTTTTTTAGGTATTACAGGTTCCATATTGAGTGGTATAAGTATTGCCAATAAATATGCACTTCAATAATTTTTATCCCAAATTATAGTAAAAAGTGACTCAAAAAGTTACTTTATTTTGAGAAAGTTTGTCTTAACCAACTCGCGGCAAGTGGGAGCCATTGCGAAATTCGCAAATCATCTTTAGCTAATCCGAGTCCATGTTTACCGTGTGGGAAAATATGCATTTCAAAGGGAACTGAGTTTTCACTGAGCGCACTAGCCATGAGTAATGCATTTTTTACATGGACAACTGCATCATCGGCAGTATGCCATAAGAAGACCGGTGGGGATGATGGCGTTACCTGTTTTTCCCATGAAAATTTTTCTCTTAATTTATCAGATGGATTTTCCTCTCCAAGTAAGTTTTTCATAGTTCCTTCATTGACGTATTGGAGAAAAGAAATAACAGCGTAAGATAATATCACAGCGTTGGGGCGCGATTTAGCCATTATAGATGCTGATAGCTCAGGATATTCGCTTCCTTCAAAAAAAGCAGTTGCTGCTGCAAGATGTCCGCCGGCGGAAAATCCACAAACAGCAATTTTATCAGGTATGGTTAGAAGTTGTTCAGCATTTTGTCTTATATATTGGATTGCATTTACTGCGTCGATAAATGGGGCTGGATATTTGTGTGGAGCAACTCTATACTGTACGACAAAAGCGTGGAAACCTTCTCTTAAGAATTCCTGCGCAATTGGTTCTGCTTCATGTTTTGCTCTATGTGCATAACCGCCTCCAGGGAAAATAATTACTGCAGGTAATTTTTGTTTTGAATCATTCTTAAAGAACTCCATGAATGGGATATCATTTTTTTCTCCGAGAAAAATTTTTTCAGATGTCATCTTTTCATTCCTTCTTTTTAGTTTTTTTTAAAAAATTCATAAGC
>ERZ795060.3154-NODE-3154-length-15567-cov-4.062532_pt1 | contig 15567 bp, 10 predicted proteins | sample MGYA00375144_ERZ795060 | MGnify/ENA primary metagenome ERZ795060 (study PRJEB30189, sample SAMN05720157) | activated sludge metagenome | isolation source: anaerobic digester from wastewater treatment plant | place: Japan | collected 2015-05-15 ...
CAGATATTGCATCGTCGAAATCCTTTGCATCCTGTGGATCTATTGTTATGATATATTCATCGGTAATAGGAAGGCGCTTTATCTCAATAGGAGTAATTTTTTCGGATAATTTTTCTTCTTTATCGCTATAATCATCGGAGAGATTATACTCTGATTGTATCGCGGAGAGATCAGATTGTATATTACCGAGAGGACCGATTATTTTTATAATCTTTACTGGCTGATTTTTTTTATTTGGAAGTTCTGTTTCAACCCAATAACCTTTTCTTTTGGTATTGTGATGGGATTTTGTATGTAAGTCAGAAAAAATTCTTTTTGAAATAGGTTTTATTATTCCATTACTCAAAAGAACCCCACATATTTTTTTTCGTCTTCGCTCAAGTAGTTCTATTACTTTTGCGATGAATGAATTTCGTTTGCGGCGATCAGGGATGAGTTCAGCACGGACAAAGTCTCTATCTATGGCGTTTTTTAAAAATTGTGCCGGTATTAAATAGTCTTTTTTATGGTTTTGAACAGACAAAAAAGCATAACTGTAATTAGATAAGTAGACAGTTCCTTCTACTATCGTTTTTTTATTATGGAATTCTTTTTTCTTTCTTCTTTTCTTTTTTTTCATTATAGAAGTTGTATATTATATCTTGAAATGAATTTTTAAAGTTATGCAAGAAAGAAAAGAAAAAATACGCAAACCTGTCTCTTCTGATTTCATAAAGAGAAAAACAGAAGGCAAAAAAATTGCAGCATTGTCACTTTATGATGCGCTCTTTGCGAAATTTGCATATCTTGCTGGTATTGATTTACTTTTAGTAGGTGATTCTCTGGGAATGACTGTTCTTGGGATGGACAATACTTTATCTGTGAAACTTGAGGATATTTTACGGCACGCTTCCGCCGTTAGGAGAGGGGCTCCATATGCTTATATAGTAGCTGATATGCCATTTATGACATATCAGAGTTCCATTTCTGATGCAATGAAAAATGCGGCTAAATTTATTCAAGATGCCTCTTGTGATGCGGTAAAGATTGAAGGGGGAAAGATGGCAGTTCCTACCATAGAGAGTTTGGTTTCGGCTGGTATTCCGGTAATGGCTCATATAGGCTTATTACCGCAAAAGATACTTATATTAGGAGGATACAGGAAGATAGGAAAAACTATTGAGGAAAAAGAGGAATTGATTGAAGATGCTAAAGCCGTAGAGAAAGCCGGAGCATTTTCAGTTATTCTTGAGTGTGTAGAAGAAGAGCTTGCTGCAAAGATTACAGAAGTACTGAAAATTCCAACAATTGGAATAGGTTCTGGAAAAAATTGTGATGGTCAAATTCAAGTTGCTCATGATATACTGGGTATGAATGATGACTTTATCCCAAAACACGCAAAAAAATACATTAATCTTTCGGAAGAGGTAAAAAAAGTTTTTTCGATTTATTGTAAAGAAGTTTTAGAAAATTCATTTTTGTAAGTTTTTATTTTATTTGGAGTTGTTTTTTTCTGAATTCAAAAATTCAATCTTCGGTGCCAACACGATTCTAAATCCGATTCCTGTATTTTTTGTTTCGGGAACAGCTGAATCACGGTTTGAATTTCGACATGAAGATGGTAAATTGCCCCAGGAACCTCCTCTTATTACTCTGCTTGTGGCAGTTATGTAATAGATTCTATCAAAAGTGCCTCTCATTTCAAGTTCGGTTTCAACAGGCGTATTTTGGAAAGGACTTACGACGCCAAGTTCTTTATATGCTTTGGGATTATACCAATCAAGACACCATTCCCAGACGTTACCACAGGTATCATAAAGACCAAATGCATTTGCTTTAAAAGATCCTACCGGTGAGCTTACTATAAAACCATCATTTTGCGCCATATCCTTTTCCGTTTGCCATTTGTGAATTTGTGCAGTTCTTAAATCAAAAGTATTTGCATATTTAGCACCTTCATTTCCAAAACTATTTCCCCAGAAAAAAATTGTATCTGTTCCTGCTCTGGCAAAATATTCCCATTCCGCTTCTGTAGGCAGACGATATTCGTAATTACTTGGGACTCTCTTAGCTTTTCGCTCTATATCATCAATGTATTTACAAGCAGAAGATGCCATGTGCCAGTCAAGGAAACATGCGGGTTGAAAAATATTGTCTAATTTTTCACCTGCCCAGGGTTCTACTACGTGGTGTGGGTATATAAAACGAAATTGCATTGTGCTTATTTCAGTTCTTGATACCCAAAAATCATAGTTAATTTTTATTGTTCGTTGAGGAAATTCGTCTTCTTCAGATTTTTTGTCTTGTATTGTACTACCCATTTTAAAAACACCCTTTGTTATTCCTACCATATCGAGAGGTCCACTAGGACAAATGAAATTTTTCCCTGGTAAAAGTTCGAAATTTTCCTCTATTTTTTTTAAAAAATAATCTTTTTTATTTTCCCACTCACTTTGGTTTTGCCAATCTATAATTTTTATATTTTCAATTTGGCATATAGCGTTAAAGGCCGCTTTTGACGCATCGTAACCACTTTTTTCTGATATTTCTTTTCTGCATTCAGAAATCTTCATAGCGATTTTATCTATTTTTTTCTGATGTTCTGTATCCCGCTGTATTTTTACAATGATAGCATATAGGAGGAAAGCGAAGAAAGATATGAGAAAAATAAGTATGACAATCTTTGCAATACGTACTTTGTGTGCTTCATTTTGTTTTATTATATTCATAAATGGGTCTGTTGTCGGAACTATATTTTTTGTGGAAATCTTTTTTATAGTCTTTTTTTCATTCAAAAGTGGATGCGGTTTGAATTTCAAATCTTTTTCGTTATTAACATTATCCTTTTTGGAACTATTTTCTTCTTGATTCTTGGGAATATCATCATCGAGAAGCATGATTGGAATCCCATCAATTACTTTATAGATTTTACCACATTTTATGCATTTTAAATTGCCATCTTCTGTTTGTTTTACAGGAGATTTATCTTTCGGACATGCAAGAATTTTTAATAAGTCTTCAGCGATTTTTTTTTCACTCATAATTTTTTCCTAAAAATTTTTGATTTAGATAAGATTCAATCTTTTTCTTTGTTAAAATATAATTCAATTTTTTTGATTTTGCCAGCTTGATTATATCATCATGTTCAGGTTTTACCTTAATAATTTTTTTATCTGTAATTGCGAATTTCGCAAAAATCGAAGCATAAGGGGTTTTTACTCGTTTTGTAAATCTATATAGAAGTAATCTTTTTTCTTTTCTAAACTTTAGTCCATTACTACTGCTTTCTTTTAAAATGATATCGGATACAACGTCAAATTTCTCTATTGGGCAAATAATGGAAATAAAATTAACCGGTCGGTTTTTTTTCCTGAAGCAGGTAATATAATACAATCAAGAGCTCCGGCATTCAGGATAGATTCTTTTAAAAAAGCCATCTCTTCTCCCGTAGCATCATCGAATATGCTTTCAATTACATAGACATCTTCTGTATTTTTTTCGTGAAGTATCTTCTTTTTCTCGATACTACTACATATTGAAGCTCTTAAAATATTGGGGAAAAGCGTAAAATTATGAGAACCTGCACCATAAGCAGTTTTCTCAAATAAAAATTCATATTTCATTTCTTTGCGAAAATCGCAAAGTTGAGAAATAATAAGAGCACCAGTTGGTGTTGTGAATTCAAATTCAGGGAGTTCTTCATTCACGAATACTGGAATATTTTTAAGAAGCTCTGATGCAGCAGGGGAGGGGATTGGGATCATCCCATGATCAGTTTTCACTGTACCGTAACCAATATTTACTGAAGTTGTGTATATTTTTTCTATTTTAAGGATATCAAGAGCAAAAATTGCGGCACAAATATCTATTATTGAATCGATTGCGCCAACTTCGTGAAAATGAACTTTTTCTTTTTTAAAATGTACTTTTTTTTCTGCTTCAGCGAGTTTTTTGAAGAGATTAAATGATTTTTTTTTGACATCGGCTGGTAATTTGTTGTTTCCGTTGATTATTTTTTCTATTTCTTCAAGTGTTTTTCCGTTAGAGTGATGGTCTTTCTCTTTATTATTAGCAGTATCATTAAGAATTACTTTAAATAATTTAGCCTCTATGCCAGCTCTATTTACGTTTTCTACAGAAATTGAGTATTTTCCTTCTGTATCAAAATTATTTATTGCATCAAAGAATTCCTTTGTTCCGGCTCCGAGAGCAATAAGAGAAGCAACAAACATGTCGCCTGATATTCCATAATATGGTTCTATGAAGAGAAATTTCTTTTTATCAGTCATTAGAAAGCCTTTGTTTTTAGGAGAATTAGTGTACACGCATTAAGGACTTGTATTCCATTTTTCTCGAGTTTTTTCGAGAGTTCTTCATTTTCAGCTCCGGGATTGAATATTACTCTTTTTGGTTTTAGAGCTAATATTTCATCTGTTAATTTTGATGAGCGTTCGGGAGATAAATAAATGGTGATAGTGTGTATAGGTTCCTTTATTTCACTTATAGAATGGAAAACTTTTATATTTTCAATTTCATTTATAGATGGGTTGACGGGGAATACCTTGTGCCCTTCTATTTCAAGGGCTTTCATGGCCTTATAAGAATATCTTTCCTGTTTTAAACTTGCGCCTAAAATAACTACATTCATCTTTTTGTTTTTTTTAGATTAACTGTTAAAATAATATCATTTATTGAATCGTTATTCAAATGGTAAATAAAATTTTTTAATATCAGAAATATGAATCTAAAATTTCTCTTTGTATCGTTTTTATTATTTTTATCTAATCTCTTTTTTGCTTTTGAAGGGGAAAGTGATTTTCGCCCTCTAAATAGAATTGATGAAATCCAACTAAGTCTTTTTCAAAAAAAAGACATAAAGCCAGCGAAAATATGTTCTGACTCTATATTTATACGCAGAGTTTATTTTGATTTATGTGGACAACCCCCGCCATATGAGCGGGTAAAACTTTTTATAGAAGACAAAAATCCTGATAAACGAAATAAGTTGGTTGAGGATTTGCTTTCTACAGATGAATTTGCTTATTATTGGGCATTGCGTTGGGGGGATATTTTACGTATAAAATCTGAATTTCCAATAAATATATGGCCAAATGCGGTTCAATCTTTTTCATACTGGCTTTTTGATTCCATCAGAGAAAATAAACCATATGATATATTCTGTCGAGAGATGATTTGTGCATCAGGAAGTAATTTTAGGGTTCCTCCCGTAAATTTTTATCGTTCAACGCCTGATAAAACTCCTGAAGGAATTGCGAAAATCGCCGTTCTTGCATTTTTGTGTTCTCGAATAGAAAAATGGAATGATTATGAGAAGAAGGAGATAAGTAAAATTTTCTCAAGAGTCTCTTATAAAAAAACTGATGAATGGAAGGAAGAGATAGTTTTCTCAAATCCTACCCCTTTTGAATCTTTTAAAGTTAATATGCCAGATGGAACAATCCTTGAAATGTCTGAGTCAATTGATCCGCGCATACAGTTTGCGGACTGGCTTAGTGGTCCTGCAAAAAAATGGTTTGCCGAGGCTGCTGTAAATAGAATATGGTTCTGGCTATTCGGCAGAGGAATAATCCATGAACCAGACGATTTTCGCTTTGAAAGGGAAAATTCATTTATTGGAGCATTGCTGCCTGGTACGGTGATAAGGAACAATAATAAAGCGAATAAACCTGTCAATCCTGAATTACTTAATTATCTTTCAGATGAATTCATTCGCAATAATTATGACTTTAAATCATTTGTAAAATTGATAGTGTCTTCGGCAACTTATCAGCAATCTTGTATTCCTACTATTGAACTTCAGCTTGCAGAGAAATATTTTGCTGTCTATAAAGTTAGAAGATTAGATGCCGAAATAATTGCAGATATTCTAAGTTATTATTCAAAAAAATATCCACGATATGTTAGCATGATACCAGAACCTTTTACTTTTATCCCTTCTGAGAATCCTACAATATCATTAAATGATGGTAGTATAACGAGTTCATTTCTGGAACTGTTTGGCCGGTCCCCACGTGATAGTGGATTGCTTCTTGAAAAAAATAACAGTGTTACTTATGCTCAAAGGTTATATTTTTTAAATTCATCTGATGTTCAGAATGGGCTTTGTTCAAGCCCTTTACTTAAATACGCATTTACAAATGCTGGACCGGATCCCAAACGTATCATAGAGGAAATATACCTTTTGTATCTATCAAGGTATCCGACGCAAAAAGAGGTAAAAATAATATTAGAGAAGATTAATTCTGAATTTGGTGAAATCAGGAATTTTTCAAAAAAATCTATAAAGAATTTGCGCCCCGTAATTAATGATATTGTTTGGGCACTTGTTAATTCAGAAGAATTCATTTTTAGACATTAAAATTTGAGGAGAAAATATGAAATTTACAAGACGAGAATTCTTAGAACAATCTATTGTTCTCCTATCAATATCTCTATTGTCTAAAAAATTAAGTGCTCTTGAATTGAATAAATTACCGAAGCTAAAATCTGGGAGAGCTAAATCTGTTATTGAGATCTGGCTATGGGGAGGCCCCTCTCATCTTGAAACTTTTGATCCCAAACCTGCTGCAGGAGAGGACTATAATGGTGGATTTAAAGCCATTCCAACGAATGTATCAGGGATACAATTAAGTGAATTCTTACCTAATCTCGCAAAACATGCTGATAAATTTTCACTAATCAGAAGTATGACCCATGGCATAAATGCACATGAAACTGCAACATATTTAATGCAAACTGGTCGTGAACCAGGAGGAAAGGTTTTCCCATCAATAGGCGCAGTAATTGGACTATTGAGAGGATATGATTTTGGATACACGAGCAAAATCCCTCCATATATTGTTTTAACACGTGAAAAGGGGCGTTTTTCTGAGCTTGGCTTTTTAAGTCCTAAATATAAACCGTTAGTCACTGGTGGAGATCCAAACGCACCTATTTTTGCGGTAGAAGGGATTATTAATAAATCTTTCTCTCGGGATCAACAGATTAAGCGCAGGGAATTTCTTAAGAAGATGAATCTGTTATCTGATATACTTAAAACTAATAAAGAAATTGAAAATTTCGAAAATAGTGAAAACGAAGCATATGAACTTATTGCTGGTTCATCTGCTGACGTCTTTGACCTATCAAAAGAAAAGCCTGAATTAAGGGATCGTTACGGAAGAAATACTTTTGGGCAATCGTGTATTGTTGCGCGAAGACTTGTAGAGGCTGGTGTCCCTTATATTACAATTAATTCTCCTGGTTGGGACACACATAAAAGGCACTTTTTTGCTATGAAACAAAAACTTCCTCAACTTGACATGGGACTTTCTTCCCTTTTAACTGATTTACATGAAAGGGGATTACTCAATACAACAATTGTATGGTGTTGTGGGGAATTTGGGCGTCAACCAAAGATATCAAAGGAAAGTCCCTGGAATGGAGGTAGACAGCATTGGGGAAAATGCTTCAGTGCGCTTGTTGCAGGAGGGGGTTTTAAGGGCGGAGAGATATTGGGAAAATCTGATGCGAGAGGAGAAGAAGTAGCTGAACGCCCCGTATATCCGCAGGATTTTCTTGGTAGTATTTATGAATTAATGGGAATAAATCCTGATGATAAACTCCCTAATCCAATGAATGAGGATATAAAAATTATGCCTCCACCATCAAAATATGGAAGAATAAAGGAGTTATATAATTAATTGGATTGCGATATGAATAAGAAAAAAATTATTTTACTTACTTTAACCCTTACTCTTTTTCTACCTTATACTTCATTTTCACAGTTAAAAAAGATGCAGGATAAAACTCCTCATATTGGTTACGTTTATCCTGCAGGAGGTAAAGCTGGAGAAAAGGTTGATTTGATTGTCGGAGGGATGAATTTAAATGGCGTTAAATCCGCTTATTTTTCAACAGATGATATTGAGATATTGGATATTAAATTTTTTATGCCCTTTAAAAATTTTTCAAATGATTTAAAAAATGAATTGCGTCCAATTGTAAAAGCTATTGAAATGGGAGAAGATCCCATTGAAACTTCAAAAAAATATGTTGAAAAACAAATTGAACGTTTAAAAGAGCAAAGTCGCAAGAATGATGACAAAGAAAATGAAAATGACGAAAGATTAAAAATTGTTCCCGGTGAAAGGCTTATATATATAGATATGACACCAGAAGAAGTCGTAAAATATATAAAAGAAATGTCGCCCCTTGAATATCAATGTCTTTGTAAAGAGCTTTTTACTCGTCAGGATAATCTGCAGGCAAGTCCAGCTATTTCACAAAAAGCAATATTATCTTTAAAAATAAGTGATAGTGCAAAACCTGGTATCTATGAACTTAGACTTATCTCTCGGACTGGAATCAGTAATCCGCTTTCTTTTGAAATTAGTAATATCTCTGAAGAAGCAGAGGATTATTATTATCATGAGAGAAAGGGAAAAAAAGAAATTTCTATAAAGGATTTTCCTATTTTTATCAATGGGGAAATTATGCCAGGGGAAGTAGATTATTTTCCCTTTTCCGCAGAAAAAGGAGAAAGAATAAGATTTTCTTTAAAAGGGCGGATATTAAATCCATATATCGGGGATGCTGTTCCAGGATGGTTCCAACCAGTAATAGCTATTTATAATGAAGAAAATAAGATTATTGCGTTTGCAGATGATTATTACCGTTCTCCTGATCCTATCCTTGATTTTATAATACAAAATACTGGACAATATAAAGTCTCAATAAGAGATTCTATTTACAGAGGCAGAGAAGATTTTGTTTATCGTTTAAGAATTGAAAAACTGAACTCTGTTTCATCAGAAGAGAATAAACCAACCGAAATCCCAGAACGTTTTAAAACCCTAAAAATTGAGCAAAGTAATGCATCATCAAAAGATAATCCGCAAGTCATAGAGTGTCCTTCTCTCATATCAGGTGTATTTAATGATACTGCAAAGCCTCATTATTTCCTTGTTAATTTCACAAAAGGTAAAAAAATTGTTTTAGAGAGTTTTGCTGCCAGACTTAATGCGCCTACAGATACCTTTATTCAGGTTTTTGACACAGATGGGAATTTGGTTATTTCTAATGATGATCATAAGAATCTAAATATAGGTTATATTACACATCATTCAGATTCTTATTGTATTTTGGACCCTAAATATACTGGCAAGTATCTGATAAAAATTGGTGAATTACAGGATAAATTTGGAGCAGATTATAAGTATTTTCTCAGAGTAGATCATCTTCGTCCGGACTTTATAGTTTACCATTACCCTTCTGCTCTTAATGTGGTTCCGGGACATTCAGTTAATGTTAATTTTATGATAGAACGTTTTGATAATTTTGATGGAAACGTTGAGATAAAATTAAAATCTCTGCTGAATGGAATATCTCTGTCTAAAACAACGATAAAAAGTTCAGAAAATCATACAGAATTAGAATTAGCCATTCAATCCAATCTCCCTGGAGGAATTCATGATATTGAATTTATAGCGTCAGCAGAAATTGCAGGAAGAAAAGTGGAAAAAAGAGTTTTACCATCTGATGAAGTAATGCAAGCATTTATTTATAAGCATTTATTGCCTGCATCAAACTCAATACTTTGTATTACAGGTAGAGGTTTATTTCAAAAACAGAAAGAGAAAAAAAAAGAATTTTTCAAAGAAAAAAAAGAAAAGTAGATTTTGGTTATTAATTGTTAAAGATTCCAGAGGTCGGCGTCCATCTTCTTTTGCCTTTTTTTCCAGAATATTTCAATTCTAATATTGAAAAAAGCCTATTGGTTATCGGCGAAAGAATTCTCATTGGAAATAATTCTTGAAATGGTTTTACTCGAACATTAAAATCACAATAATCTTCATACCAATTATAATAGCCACTTCCCTCGAGAGCTATTATATTTCCATTTGTTTCAATTTTGTCTGATCGAATAATTGTATCATTTAATTTGAAATCTGCATTTATGGTGTCTATCTGGGCCCAATCCTTATCCAGATATTTTGTTCCAATAACCTGGATCAATTCGTAGAGAATTGGAATATTCAATATTTTACAATCAGTAATTAAGAATGAGCCTCCTCCATTAAATAATAATTTTGAATTTTGTGAATAGATTTTGCTTTTTAGCTTGAGTGAGAGTAATCCTATATAATCAGAAGGAGTATTTTGTATGTCTTTCAATATTTGATGGAAATTAGAGTTTTTAATTTGTACTTTTATATCCCCTAAATCTTTTTGAAAGTCATAATGGAAATTCCCATTAAAAACGCCTTGATAAAATATAGCATTTAATTGCTCTATTGATAGAACATGTCTATTGAATTCTATGTTTGCAGAAAAATCGTTGAGTGAAAGATTTGCGATTTTCGCATTTTCTCCGGATATTTTTCCTTTAATTGAGGAATTTATTGTATGTTCAAGGTCTATAACACCATCGAGAGCGGTATTTAAAGCTCCATAAAAAGATAACCATTCAAGTTGGAAATACGGTATGAGTTTTAATAGAAGTTCCGCTGGTATATTATTACTTTTGGCGGAAAATGATATATATTGAGAGTTCTCTCCATCAACATTATTAGTCAAAGATGGAGTGAGAGGTTTGCTAAGGTCGAAAAAACTCTCATTGTGTATTAATTCAAAATTACAATAACCACCATCTTTCTCAATATGGCCACCAGATATTGCAATAATCTTATCTGATGATATCAGGACAGAAGCATTAACTTTATCTATATGATTCTTATCATAAATTAAATTTTTTAACATCAAATTGGAATCTACAAAATAAAACAATTCAGGCATAAAACGAATAAAAATTTGCATTTTTATAGAATTATCTTCAGGCTGATAAGAAAACTCTATTTTCGGAAAATCCCTGATATTTTCTTTTATTGAGGGGAATAGTTCTCCTATTAAAGATAGTTCTGGTGGTTTTCCATTTAGAATAAGTTCTGAAGAAATAATTTTTTCATTGATTAAATAAGTTAACCTGGCATTCAAAGTCATGTCTTTGTTTTTTAACTTCAATTCAGGAATTATTAAGGTGGAATTTTTAAACTTGAGTTCTGATGTTATTTCATCTATCATAATATCATGGATTTTTATTTTTTTGGCGTTGAGAGTTGATAGAAAATTTAACGTAGACAAGTTATTATAATTTCCCGATATATCGGCAGAGAAATTCAGGTATTCAGCGTTCTCCATCTTTATTTTCTTAAAATCTATTATTGGGGCCAATTTAGGGATAAAGGAAGTAAAATCAGATATATCTGCATTAATTTTTGCATCAAAAACGTGAGTCTGAAGGTTTACCTTACTATCTCCTCTTATTGTCAATGAGTTTTCCGCATTTACAGTTACTGATATTGTTATTAATTCAGGGGCATTGTTGTTCTTTGCGATTTTCGCAATACAGGAAAAATTGTTTAATAAAAATTCGAGATACCTTGCTTTTTTCGAAGAAAAATAGATGGTATTTTGAATATCTGGAGAGGCTTTTTCCATGTTTAATATTAGGAAATTTTTCATATTGACATCTTCGAATGAAAGATTCTCCAATTTTAAGGATGAAGTTTTTAGTTTTACATTTATAAAAAAAAGTCTTGGTCCCTTTACATCAAGATTAGCCGTGATATTGATTGAAGAATCTTTTTTATTTTGATTTACAATTTTTTTTATTATTTCAATATATCTGGTGAGAAGTATATCATTATTTATATTAGAATTATTATTGGCTATTTGCGCCTTATTCCCTATTTTTTTTATATTTGTATTTTCTATAAGCGTGGAATAATTTGAGACTTTTCCTTTTATATTTATGGGAATTTCGGAACAAAGACCGTTTAGATGGATGACCTCAATATCCTTGTCAGTTAGAGAGATAGAGGCATTAAGATTTTTAAGTGATATTCCAGAGCTCGGTTCAAGGTCCATAGAAAATATATCTATTAGCGAATCAATGACTTCTATGTTGCTAACTTTTATTTTATATTCAGGAAAAAAGTCTAAAGATATCCGAACTTTTTCTGCTTTACAATCTATCTTAATCTGATTGTTTATTATATGAGAAAATGCAATATTCTCAAGGGTTATTCCATTAACTAAACCTAATTTGACATTCTCAAAATGAAGTGAGATTTTTCTTTCCTGAAGTTTTTGTCGCAGAATATTTTCAAGATAATCTGGCAATCCAACAAAATCAAAAAGCGCTATAGAGACTATAAAGCACAATATAAAAAGGAAAATGAAGTAAAAAATAGCTCTAAGTTTATTTTCATTACTAAAGTTCAGTAAAAAGGCCCTAATTATTTTCTGCACTGCCCATTTCCAAAAACTATATATTTATATGTATTTAGTTCTTGAAGTCCCATGGGGCCTCTGGCATGGAGTTTATCGGTGCTTATCCCAATTTCTGCCCCCATTCCAAATTCTCCGCCATCAGTGAAACGGGTTGAGGCATTGTGATAGACTACAGCTGAATCTACTTGATTAAGAAAGATAGATGCAGCATTTTGATCCTCAGATACTATACAATCACTATGTTGAGAACCATAATAATTTATATGTTCTATGGCAGTCTGTATATCAGGAACTATTCTAACAGCCAATGTAAGATTGAGATATTCGGCAAACCAATCTTCTTCTGTGGCTGGGATAGCGGATGGAACAAATTTGAGAAATTCACAATCTCCCCTGAGTTCCACACCATTTTTAATTAAAGCCTCAGCGATTATTGGAACAAAGGTTTCCGCTATGTCTCGATGAATCAATAATGTTTCAATAGCATTACAAACTCCAGGTCTTTGACATTTTGCATTTATGATTATATTTTCAGCCATTTTCAGATCTGCTTCTTTATCTACGTACACATGACATACACCCTTATAATGTTTTATGACAGGGATAGTAGAGTGTTCTACTACTGTTTTGATGAGATTTTCTCCGCCGCGAGGAATTACAAGATCTATGTATTTGTTCATTTTCAGGAGAATCTTAACAGCTTCTCTATTTTGTGGTGCGCTTTGAATGGCTCCTTCCGGAAGACCAGCTTCAAGTCCTGCGCGGTTTATGCAATGAAGAAGTGCCATATTTGTTTTATATGCTTCACTTCCTCCCCTAAGTATTACAGCATTACCTGCTTTCAGACATAGAGAGGCGGAGTCAACTGTTACATTTGGACGAGACTCATATATAATAGTTATAACGCCAATTGGAACAGAAATTTTCTCTATTTTTAAACCATTAGGCCTTATTATTGAAGATAATACTTTTCCTACAGGATCTTCAAGTTTTATCAATTCACGGATGGAATTTGCAATAGAATTAATTCTCTTTTCATCGAGTTTCAACCTTTCAATCATTGGTAGAGAAAGTCCTTTTTTTAGAGCAAGGTCAATATCAGAGTTATTTTCTTTTAGAATGATATCTTTTTCCGCTTCTATAGCATCTGCCATTGCTTTAAGAATATTATTTTTTTGAAATTGAGAGAGTGCAGCAACTTTACGACTGGCTATTTTGGCTTTTTCGCAAATTGAATTAATTTCTGATAGAAGTTCTTGATTTTTCATAATTTCTCCATAATATCACTATGAAATTTGTCTTATAATTATACCTACAGATTTAAGTAATTTTTCAGATATTTCATCCATATGATAATTAGTTTTGTAAACAACTTCTTTGATGCCTGAGTTTATAATCATTTTTGTGCAAAGAAGACATGGGCAATAAGTTGTATATATAGTTGCTCCTTTTATCGATATCCCATGATATGCAGCTTGAACTATTGCATTTTCCTCTGCATGACAACATATACATTCAGTTAATTTATGTCCTGATTGCACATTAGATGAACATCTCGGGCAGCCTCCTTCATTACAATTTTTGATTCCTCGTGGGGTGCCGTTATAACCTGAAGAGATTATTCGTTCATCTTTTACTATTACGGCTGCAACATGACGGCGTAAACAATTACTTCTGGTTGAAATCACCTCGGCAATAGACATGAAATAGTCATCCCAGTCAGGTCTCTTGTTATTTTTATTTTTTTTTATCATATCATAACGATCCCATAGAAAGGATTTCTGGAGCTGATTTATTTATTAATTCTGCTGCTAAGGAAAGATTTTCTTCTGAAGTCGTATTTAAGAGCGCTTGCCTTGCTAATTCTTCGAGATCAAGCATCTTTAGTTTCCTGATTAACCTTCTGATTGAAGGAATAAGAGATGGTGTCATACTCAATTCATTTACTCCAAGTCCTATCAATATTGATGCGAAGAGAGGGTCTCCTGACATTTCACCGCAAACACTTACCCAAATACCAGTTCTTTTTGCTGCGCGTATAGTATTGTCGATTAGATTCAAGATAGATGGATGTGCTGGCTGAAAGAGTTCATCTATTTTTGCGTTTGTTCTATCTACAGCCAAAGTGTATTGAGTGAGGTCATTTGTTCCAATACTAAAGAAATCGACTTTTGGAGCCAGTTTATCAGCTATTAAGGCAGCAGAAGGGGTTTCTATCATGATTCCGACTTTTATATTTTCATCAAAAGGAACAGATTGATTTCTGAGTTCTTTTTTTGTTTCCTCGAGGATTTCTAAAAGTGCATCTATTTCTTCTGAAAAGGTTATCATTGGAAACATAATTTTCAGGTTTCCAAAGGAACTTGCACGAAGTATAGCGCGCAATTGCGTTTTTAGTATTTCTTTATGCTCGAGGAAAATTCTGATAGCCCTCCAGCCAAGGAAAGGATTGGGTTCTTCAGTGTAATTAAAGTAGTCACACATTTTATCGCCGCCAATATCAAAAGTGCGAATGGTAACTGGATATCCACGCATATCAGATGCAATCTTTGAATAACTTTCAAATTGTTCTTCTTCAGATGGAATTAATGGAGGGTCCTTTTTAAATATAAGATATTCTGATCGCATCAATCCTATCCCTGCAGCTCCATATTTCATGGCCAATTCGGACTCTTCCGGATATTCTATGTTTGCAGCAATTTGAATTCTGAACCCATCTATAGTTTCAGGACGAAGCCTTATTTCATTTAAAAATTCTGTATGAAGTTTTTGGTCTTTAGTTTCCTTTTCAGCATATAATTGGAGAGTTGTTTTGGATGCATTCAGAACTACAGTTCCAACATATCCATCTACAACAGTAATATCTCCATTTCTTGCCCTGTCGGTGAGTCCAGCAGGAACTCCGACGACAGCAGGGATACCTATTGAGCGAGCCATAATTGCGGTATGAGATGTTTTTCCTCCTGACTCCGTTACTACTGCCAAAATCTTTTCTTTTTCGAATTCAGCTATATCTGTAGGCGCCAACTCATCTGCAATTATTATTCTTTGACCTGTGAATTCATCAGAGAGTGTCTGTTTATGATCTTTTTTCTTTTGTAAATTAAGGACTACTCTATCACTAATATCTTTGATATCAGCAGCTCTTTCACGGAAATAATTATCTGATATTGATGTCAACGCATCGAGATATTTTTTTATGGTTCGATTGAATATGAATTCTACATTTTTTCTTTCTGTTTTTAATTGTTTTTCAACTTCTGAAATCAATATTTTATCATTTAGAATCGATAT
>ERZ795060.3162-NODE-3162-length-15508-cov-6.499191_pt1 | contig 15508 bp, 10 predicted proteins | sample MGYA00375144_ERZ795060 | MGnify/ENA primary metagenome ERZ795060 (study PRJEB30189, sample SAMN05720157) | activated sludge metagenome | isolation source: anaerobic digester from wastewater treatment plant | place: Japan | collected 2015-05-15 ...
AAAGACGGCGAAGAACACCCACAGCCCAAACCGGCTGCCCTTCGTGCCGCCAAGGAACTGTTTCAATTCCCGCCATTCCTTCCACATGACCACGAGAATGTCCTGGATCATTCCTCTCCTTCCTCCATGAGGGTCATATAGATGTCTTCGAGGCTGGAATGACCTTTGCGTACCTCTTCGATCTCCACTCCCGCCTCCACCAGCATCCGGACCAAGGGCGCGGTCCGGGAGGCGCCGTTCAGATTCAGAATCAACTTTTCCGGCAGCCGGGTAAGGGACTGGATTTCCGGCCGGTTTCGCAACGCGCCGAGCACCGCGTCTGTAAATTCCCGCCCGATGATTTCCACCTGGGCGGAGCCCATCGAATTGCGCAAATCGCCGGGCGAGCCGCAAACGAGCAGTTTCCCTTGCCGGATCACTCCCACCTGATGACACAATTTTTCGGCCTCGGCCAAGTTGTGGGTCGTCAAAAAAACCGTTGTGCCATCCTGGGCGGCGAGGGATTGGATATCCGCGCGCAGGGCCGATGCCGCCTCCGGATCAAGCCCGGCGGTCGGTTCGTCGAGAAAGAGGAGGGAAGGGCGGTGGAAAAGAGCCCGGGCCATGGCCAATTTCTGTTTCATCCCCCGGCTCCAGTTCCCAATGCGGTCTTTGCGCCGCTCCCAGAGGCCGAGGTGCGTCAATAATTCTTGCTGGCGCGCCTTGCGTTTCGAGTAAGGCATATGCCAAATCCGCCCCACTAGATCCAGATTCTCCTCGGCTGTCAGCCGTTCGTACAATCCCGGATGCTCCAAAAGCGCGCCGGTCCGGCGGCGGATTTCATGCGCGTGGGTCCGCGTGTTGAAACCCAACACTTCCGCCTCGCCCAGGCTGGGTTCCAACAAACCTAGCAGAAGACGGATCGTCGTGGTTTTGCCGGCACCGTTGGGACCCAAGTAGCCGAATACGATTCCCGGCGGGATTTCCAGCGAGAGTTGGTCCAAAGCCCGGACGCGTTGGAAATCGCAAGTCAATCCGTGAGTCCAGATCGCGGGTGAAGTCATGGATTCCTTTTCCTGGGAATTCCGCCTGCCGAACCGTCCCCCACCGGTGTGGACAGGGGAAAACCGCCTTGTGGATCTGAGGGCGATATCGTTAAGCCACTAAAACGGAACGGTCTGTTTTCCTTGAGATAATCGACAAAATGGCCTTACAATCTTGAAGGGTCAGGAGTATCATAATTTCTGGTTTTTTTTACATCTGATGCTACGATTGCAGGATTCTTCGGTACTGGATTGAAGGGCTGATAAGGGCATTGACGATCCGAGGAATCCAATTAAAATTATCCGTAAAAATCCGGAAAAAGAAATTAGGTGCATTTTACTGAAAGGAGAGTTCACGAACGAAATGGTATCCGACGCCCACCATCCGGTTCCGTTGAATTGTGTTGGAACAGTTTTTTCTTCGTTGATTGAACGCGTGGATAAGGCCATCGAAGCCACCCAGAACTATTTTCTCCGAAACCAAAAATCGGCCGGCTATTGGGTATTTCCCCTGGAAAACGACGCGACCATCGGGGCGGACTACGTGATGCTGATGCACTACATCGGCCGGGTTGATCCGGTGCGCCAACAGAAGGCCATCCGGTGGATCGTGGACATGCAGTTGGAAGATGGCGGTTGGAACATTTATTACGGCGGCCCGAGTGAATTGAATGCCACCGTGAAATGCGCCTTTGCCATGCAACTGGCCGGCTATGACAATCGGTTTGAACCTCTGCGGCGGGCGGAAGAATGCCTGATCCGCCTGGGGGGCCTCGAACGGGTGAACAGCTACACCCGGTTCTACCTGGGATTGTTCGGCCAATACCCGTGGAACAAGCTGGTCTCGATGCCGCCGGAACTGATGTTCCTGCCCACCTCGTTTTATTTCAATATCTACGAAATTTCCTCCTGGTCGCGGGCCATTGTAGTGCCCATGTGCATCATCTGGTCGCACAAACCCATCAAAACGCCTCCCCCGGGGGTGGATTGCAGCCGCTGGTGGGCGGGGAACAAGGCGCGGCACGGCCGGCGCTACCTGCGGCGGACGTTCTCGTGGCGCACCTTCTTCATGACCTTGGACGCCATTCTGAAACGCTCGGACCGCCTCTACGCTCCCTTCACCCGGCGCGAGGCCTTGCGCCGGGCGGAATCCTGGATGTTGGAGCACATGTCCCGGGGAGGCGGTCTGGCGGCGATTTATCCCGCCATGGTGAATTCGATGATTGCCCTGGATTGCCTGGGCTATGCCTTCGATCATCCCGCCTACCAGGAAGCCTATAACGAATATATGAAATTGATGATGGAAGAAGAGGACCGGCTGTGGTTTCAGCCGTGCTTTTCTCCCACCTGGGATTCGGCGATGGTCATGGCCGCGTTGCAGCGCTCGGGGATTCCAGGCGACCATCCCGCCATTCAGCGTTCGGCGGAGTGGCTGGTCAACCAGGAAATCCAGATCCGCGGCGACTGGCAAGTGAAGAATCCGTATGGGCCGGCGGGGGGTTGGGCCTTTGAATTCAACAACGACTTTTACGCGGACACCGACGACACCGCCATGGTGCTGATGGCGCTGCGGACCGCCCGGATGCCCGTGGATTCCCGCCGCGAGGCGGCCGTCAACCGGGGGATCGAATGGCTCCTCTCCATGCAGAGTTCGGATGGCGGCTGGGGGGCGTTCGATGTCGATAACAACAAGGAATTCCTCAATTCAATTCCCTTCGCGGATCACAACGCCATCCTGGATCCCAGCACCGCGGACGTGACCGCGCGCATCCTCGAAATGCTGGGCGAGTTCGGATACAACACGCACTTTTCCCCGGCTTCCCGCGCCATTCAATTTTTGCGGAACCAGCAGGAAAAGGATGGATCATGGTACGGGCGCTGGGGAGTCAATTACATCTACGGGACGTGGCAGGTGATCACCGGTTTGCGGAAGATCGGCATTCCCCCGGCGGATCCCGCCATTCAACGGGGTGTGGAGTGGCTGCTGCGTTACCAGCATGAAGACGGCGGCTGGGGTGAAAGTTGCGCGACATACCATGATCCCAGTTTGCGGGGCCAAGGAAATTCTACCCCCTCGCAAACCGCGTGGGCGCTCATGGGATTGATGCATGGCGGGCTGGTTCATCATCCGGCTGTGGAACGGGGATTGCGATATCTATTGGACACGCAGAAGCCCGAAGGCAGTTGGGATGAAGAGGAGTTTACCGGCACGGGCTTTCCGCGGGTTTATTACTTACGCTATACTGGGTATCGTAATTATTTTCCCCTGATGGCTTTTGGCCTGTTTCGATCGCTCGCCCGGGAATAACCGGCCGGCGGCTGGCAAACTTCCGGGGCGGCTGGCGAGGAGAAGGATCGGCCGCGGCCGATTCCCCTATTGTTACCGATTCGTCAGGACCGGTCTTGTCCAGTGCCGGGAACGCTGGGCAGGGATGAGATTGGGATGGCAGCCAAGACTCTGCGGAGCCGGATGGACAGGCTCGCGCGCGGTCTTCGGCCGATTTGTGCCCCTGGAGGGATGAAAGTGAGATTTCCGGTCGCGCTGTATACCACCACATTGAAATATCTGCTCAAACAATACTTGGCCGGCAACAAACGTTTTCCTCTCGTGTTGATGCTTGAACCGACACTGCGGTGCAATCTCGACTGCATCGGCTGCGGGCGGATCGCCGAATACCACCGCCATCCCATTCCCGACCTGACCGTGGAGGAATGCCTGGCATCGGTGGACGAATGCGGCGCGCCCATCGTTTCAGTTTGCGGGGGGGAACCGCTGGTGTACAAACCCATCGATATCCTGATCCGCGAACTCCTGGCCCGTAAGAAATATGTCTATTTATGCACCAATGCCATGTTTCTGGACCGCTACTGGGACCGCATCCCGCCCCACAAACGGTTCGCCCTCAACATTCACCTGGACGGCATGGAAAAAGGCCATGACTGGGCCGTTGCCCGGCCGGGCACCTTCCACCAGGTCATCCGGATGATCGACGAAGCCAAGGCCCGCGGCTACCGCGTCAACACGAACACCACCGTTTTCCACGGTTCCAATCCCGATGAAATCAAGGAAATGCTCGAGTTTTTGCACCGCAAGGGCGTGGACGGCATTCTCCTCTCCGGCGCCTATCCCCAAGAGGGCGAGAAAGGCAAAGCCAGTCTGGAAAAGCAGGAACTGGAGGACCTATTCAAGCGGATTCTCGGATCCAATGGGACAGCCAATAAGTACAAACTGACCAATTCGCCCCTCTACATCGATTTTCTGCGCGGATTGCGCGAAATCCCCTGTTCTCCGTGGGCCAGCCCCAACCGCACCGTGAAGGGCTGGAAAGGCCCCTGCTATGTACTGACCGATGGGTATTACAAAACCTTCCAGGAATTGATGGAATCCACCGACTGGGACTCCCTCGGGCCGGGCCGCGATCCCCGGTGCACCCACTGCAAAATTCACTCCGGTTTCGAGCCTACGATCGCCTTCGGCCGCAACTGCAATTGGAAAGACCATCTCCAGATGATCAAGTGGAATCTATTGAAATAATCGCTACGGCCGCTCAAACCCCCCGCTCGCCCGGTTCCCAAATGAACTTGTGGATCTGCAGATTCAACCGGACGGGAATTTTCTCCAGCAGGATCCATTGGGCCAATTGCACCGGCGGCAGAACCGCGAAACTGGGCGAAAACAGAACGGAATGATGATGAAATAATCCTTGTTCCTGGCAGACGGCTACGGACCACTCGAAATCTTCCCGGTCCGCGATCACGAATTTCACCTCATCCCGCGGGGAGAGGACCGCCAGGTTGGCCCAATGATTCCGGTGGGCCATGCGGCTGGAGGGGGTCTTGATGTCCATGATCTTAATGACGCCAGCGGGCAGGACATTGACCGGAAACGCTCCGCTGGTTTCGGCCAGCACCACGGCTCCCAGGTCCAGCAGCCGCTGGCAGAGTTCGGGGGTTTCGGGTTGCTCCAGGGGTTCGCCGCCCGTGATTTCCACCAAGTCCACTCCCAGCGCGCATGCCCGGTCCAGGACGGCCGTCAGGCTCATCTCTTCTCCGGAACGTTTGTCCAGCGCGTAACCGGTATCGCAATAGGCGCAGCGCAGCGAGCATCCGGCGGTCCGCACGAAGGTGCAGGGAAGGCCCGCGAAGCTCGATTCGCCCTGGATGCTGCGGAAGATTTCCGAGATCCTCATGGTTCTTCTTCCCAGTACGAGGCGCAGGCGTCTGGTGTTTCCCACACGCGCACACGGTACGGTTTCGGACAGCCCGCCGGCATTCGTTCCTTGATTTGCTCGAACAGCCACCGGCAGAGGTTTTCGGATGTCGGATTCACTGTATCGAATGGCGGGATCTCATTCATCACATGATGGTCCAGCATTTCGAGTAAGCTGTCGAGCGCCTTTCCGATGTCCACGAAATCCACCAGGATGCCGTTCTTTTCCAATTCCGGCCGGCGGTAGCTGATTTCCACCTTCCAGTTATGCCCGTGCAGTTGGGCGCATTTTCCCTCGTAATCCCGGAGGTAATGGGCGGAACTCCATTCACGCGTCACACTGACTTCATACATAATGATTGGGTATAAAAATCGGGATTAAGATTATGTACCGCAACTATTAAGCAACTATTTACGCGAATATAAAGAAATGATACCGGTTGCCCTTTCAGGGCATCCCTCACCCTGGACTGCTTCCAGAGAGAAAGGGGTTCATTTCCGAATGGGTTATCCCGTCCCGGGCTTCCCCCCGGGCGGGATACGGCATAGTGGAACCAACTTAGTATACGTCATTTCCTATTATATCTTCTTGATTGTAGCACTACGGCCGCTGGCTGATGATCCGCCTGCGCGAGGCGTGGGGACGGGTATCCATCGGTTGCGCTTGACCCAGGGGGGGTGGACATAGAACAATGGTACAAACTTTCTGTGCGGCCCATAGGTCAATTCCGCGTGCGGCCAGTTCTGTGGCGCGAACGAAAAGGGGGTCAGTCGGTCTCATGATCCACAACAGCCCGAATGTATGTCGCATCCTCGCCATCCTGCTTTGGACCGCGGCCGTGTCTCTTCCGGCCGCCGGGGAAATTCTGGATCCGCTGGAAAATGTGATCCATTTCAGCCCCGCCTCCACGAAGATATATTTAGGCAGTCCGAGCCTGATCCGGCTGGAAAACGGCGATTTGTTGGCGGCGATGGATATGTTCGGCCCCAACGCGCCCAAGCCGCCGGTTTCGATGATCTTCCGGTCCACGGACAACGGGAAGAAATGGCGTTTCGTCACGGAAATCGAAGGCAGTTTCTGGGCCAATCTCTTCACCCACCGCGGCGCGTTGTATTTTCTCGGCTGCTCGGAGGCGAATGGATCTATCGTAATCCGCCGCAGTCTGGACGGCGGCGTCACCTGGACTACGCCCCGCGATGAGCAGAGCGGCCTGTTATTCCCCAAAGGGCCGGAGGCCGGCTATCATTGCGCGCCCATGCCGGTAGTCGAACACCAGGGCCGGCTGTACCGGGCGTTCGAGAACAACGCCACCCACAGCTGGCCGGACGGATTCCGCGCGTTCGTTATCTCGGCGGACGCGGACGCGGATTTGTTGTTGGCCTCGTCGTGGACCATGAGCAACCAGTTGGAGTACGATCAAGAGAGCGATCCCCCCGGGTTCGCCCAGGGCGCCGGCCACCTCCCCGGCGGGAAAGCGGCGGGATGGCTGGAAGGCAACGTGGTGGTGACGCCGGAGGGGAACCTGGTGAACATTCTCCGCGTAAACTCACTGCCGGTGGTGGACCGGGCGGCAGTGGTGCAAATTTCCGACGGCGGCCGGCGCGTCAGTTTCGATCCGCGTACCGGCTTTATCGAATTCCCCGGCGGAATGACCAAATTCGCCATCCGGCGCGATCCGGTGACGGGGATCTATTGGACCCTCGCCAACAAAAACACCAATCCCCGCAATCCCAACCAGCGCAACAGCCTGCAGGTCCATTCTTCGAAGGATCTGCGGGACTGGGTCCAGCACGAAGTGGTCTTGGAGGACCTATCCGATTTCGAACGGATCGGCAACGAGTCCAAGGTGGGATTTCAGTACGTTGATTTTCAATTCGATGGGGACGATCTTATCTTTCAGTCCCGCACAGCGTACCAGGGCGCGCACAATTATCACGACGCCAACTATATGACCTTCCACCGCATCCCCCATTTCCGGACGCGGTACAACGCCGAATCGCGCTGAGGTTGTTGGGAAGGATTATGAGGCCCAGGAGGCGTGGATGGATTACGTAGGGTGTGCCAAGGCATCCTACGCGATTCACTTTCCGAACGAACCCAAAAATTCAAGGACAGGTTAAACCGAGATGAGCAAGAAGCGATTCAATCAGTTGGCATTGGGGATTCTGCTTGGGGGGATTTTGATGGCAAATACCGTGCCTGCCGCCGGGGCGGTATCCGTGACGCCCGTGGTTCCATTCAAGGCCGTGCCCTTCAATCTGCAGGATGTGCGCTTGTTGAAAGGTCCGTTCCGTGCCGCCATGGAGCTCGACGCGGCATACCTGATCCGGATCAACCGTGACCGCCTATTGGCCTGGTTCCGCAAGGAAGCGGGACTGGAGCCAAAAGCGGAGGTGTACGGCGGATGGGAATCGCAGGGCGTGGCGGGACACACGCTGGGGCATTATCTGTCTGCCTGTTCGCTGCTGTATGCCTCGACCGGACTCTTGATGATGAAAGATCAGGTGGACTATATCGTGGACGAACTGGAAGTCTGTCAGAACGCCAATGGCAACGGGTACGTGGCTGCGATCCCGGAAGGGAAACGGATTTTTCAGGAAATCGCGGCGGGGGATATCCGTGCCCAAGGTTTCGACCTGAATGGCGGTTGGGTGCCGTTTTACACCTTGCATAAGCTCTTGGCGGGCCTGCGGGACGCGTACCATTATTGTGAGAATCCCAAAGCCCTGGCCATCGCGGTCCGGCTGGCGGATTTCGTGGAGAAAACCCTCTCGGGGCTGAACGAAGAGCAAATGCAGGCCATCCTGAAATGCGAGCACGGAGGGATGAACGAAGTCCTCGCCGACCTCTACGCCGACACCGGCGAGACGCGTTACCTGGCGCTTTCCCGGCGGTTCCACCACAAGGCGGTGTTGGATCCGCTGGTCCAAGGCGAAGACCGCCTGCAAGGCTTGCACGGCAACACGCAAATCCCCAAACTGATCGGCCTGGCGCGGCGCTATGAACTCACAGGCGATCCAAATGACCGCCAGGCGGCCGAATTCTTCTGGGACCGGGTGGTGCATCATCATTCGTATGTTATCGGCGGGCACAGCGATCGGGAGCATTTCGGCCCGCCGGACCAGTTGAGCAACCGCCTCAGCGCCAACACCGCGGAAACATGCAATACCTACAATATGCTCAAACTGACCCGCCACTTGTTTACCTGGAAGGCCGCGGCGGAGCTGGCCGATTACTACGAGCGCGCGCTTTACAACCACATCCTGGCCTCGCAAAATCCCGGGGACGGCATGCTGTGCTATTTCATCCCCCTGAAGTCCGGCGCGTACAAAACTTATTCGACGCCCTTTGACAGTTTTTGGTGCTGCGTGGGCACGGGCATCGAAAACCACGCGAAATATGGGGATAGTATTTATTTCCACGATGAGGACGGGATATATGTTAACCTCTTCATCGCCTCCGACCTTTTCTGGCGGGACAAAAAACTGAAATTGCGGCAGGAGACCGGGTATCCCGAACAAGATACGTCCACCCTGACGATCACCTGCGAGGAACCGGCCGAGTGGGCGTTGCGGATTCGTTACCCCGCCTGGGCGCAAGCGGGAATCCAGATCAAGGTTAATGACGAACCGCAGGCCCTCCAGGCTCGGCCGGGGAGTTACGTGGCTATCAAGCGGGTGTGGAAAAGCGGGGATCGCGTGGAGATTCAAATCCCCATGACCCTGCGGCTGGAAGCCATGCCCGACAATCCCCGCCGTGTGGCGATTCTTTACGGCCCCTTGGTGCTGGCAGGAGATCTGGGACCTATCGAGAATCCCGAGGCGGAATCCCCCTATTTCGCGCCTGTGTTCATCACCGGAAATAAACCGGTGAGTGAGTGGGTGCAAGCGGTGGAGAACCTGCCCTGCACATTCAAAACCGTGAACGTGGGCCGGCCGCGCGACGTGGTGCTTTATCCCTTTTACCGCATGCACCACAAGCGCTACGCGGTCTATTGGGATCTGTTCACACCGGAACAGTGGACCGAGCGCGAAGCGGCCTCCAAGGCGGAGCAGGAACGGATCCGGAAACTCGAGGCCGTCACGGTGGACGCGCTGCGTCCCGGCGAAACGCCATCCGAGCGCGATCACGCCCTGCAGGAAGAAAAAAGCGGCGCGGGGGAATTCAACGGACGCGCTTTCCGCCATTCCCTCGGCGGCTGGTTTTCGTATGAACTGAAAGTCTTGCCGGATACGCCCATGGATCTGCTCTGCACGTACTGGGGCAGCGACAGCGGCAACCGGACCTTTGCTGTGCTGGTGGAGGGAACCCGGATCGCCACGCAAACACTCAACAACGATAAACCCGGTGAATTTTTTGACATGACGTATCCCCTCCCCCAGGAACTCACCCAGGGAAAGGATAAGGTGACTGTGCGCTTCGAAGCGCATCCCGGGAATTTCGCGGGCGGTGTGTTTGGAATCCGGATGATCAAGCGGGATGAATGATTTCGCTTACTCCACCGACTTTTGTGGTTAGAGAATTTAGCAGGGAGAGATCTCGATGTCAGTCTGGGTATTGGAATTTTAAAAAGTTTGATGGATTATACTTTATCACATTATCTTATCCTTATTGTGAGAATGCTTCGGGGTGATCAAAAAACATGCATCAATTCAGAAGTACCATGACACAATCCCGATTCCGCGCATCGATCGTAATTCCCTGCGGAATGTTTTTGCTGCTGGCCTCCGGATTGGCACGCTCAGTCGATTCCCTTACCGAAACAGCCATCGACCGCGAGACGCTGGACCGCTGGGCCGCTCCGTACCGTGGATGGCATTACTACCCGGAGCATGTGATCTCCGCGAAACCCAACATCCCCGGGTATGAGCAATTCCAATCCACGGATGTGCCCACGGTTTACCAGATTCCCGGGGATGACAAATGGTACATGAGCTTTATCGGCTTCGATGGCCATGGCTACCAGTCGTTCGTGGCGGAAAGCGAGGATTTGATCCACTGGCGGCACAAAGGCCTGGCCATGGGCTTCGGCCCCGAGGGCGAGTTTGATTTCGGCGGACGGGTGATCGGCGCATTTTTGTATGAATCGTACGACATCCAAGCCCCCCGGCTCCTCAAGAAAAAGGATGGTAAATTTTGGACGCTGTACGGCGCGTATCCCCGGCAGGGCGGTTATGAATTGCGCCCGGGTTATGAAGGTGTGGCGTGCAGTGAAGATGGCCTGACCTGGCAACGGGCGAAGGATCAGCCCATCCTCTCTGTGCATGACGTGGATTGCGGAACGTGGGAGAAGGATTGCATCTATCAGCCTTGGCTGGTAGAGCACGAGGGAAGCTATTTCAATTTCTACAACGCCGCCAACGGCAGCGTGGAGCAGATGGGCCTGGCGCTGTCCAGCGATTTGCTCAATTGGAAGCGGTTCCCGGAGAATCCGGTCCTCCGCAATACGCCGGGCGGGTATGACGCCCAATTTTGCTCGGACGGAAAGGTGTTCCGGGACGGCGATCACTGGGTGATGTTCTATTTCGGCGTGGGGCGGGGCGGCGCGCATATCATGGCCGCCTTTTCGCGGGACTTGCACCGTTGGACGGTGCATCCCGAACCGCTGTACAAGGCCGGCGGCCATCCCGGCGGCTTGGACAAGCAATACGCGCACAAAATCTCGCTGGTGTTCAATCCGCAGAATCAAACCTATTACATGTACTATTGCGCGGTGGGCGGCCAAGGCCGAGGCATTGGCTTGATTACCAGCAAGCCGGTAGGGGTGTCCTCGAGTCCCCCGGCTATAGAAAAAGAGTGAATTTCTTAGCTGTTTAACGTTCTATCCATTCGCGCAGCGGATGCTCCCGGTCCCGCAAGGGAAACGGCACGCGCGCCTTGGCCTTGTGGGCGTGATACACCGCGCAGACCATCTCCACCGCCCAGCGGGCATCCTCGCCGCTGCACTGGGGGGGCGTGCCGGTCTCGATGGCATGAATCAAATTGCGGATGGGGTGATTGAGAACCGCGGGTTTGGTATATTTCCGCACCGATTCCAGCGGCCTCCACGTCATATCCGGATCTCCCAAGGTCAAGAACGGGCAGTCGAGAACAAACGCGCCCACGCTTTCCTGATACGTTAAAATCCGCTTCGTGCCGAAAATTTCGAATCCCCATTTGGATAGCCGTTTTTCTTTATAGTCGAACGGCCGGTTCCATTCCGCTGGTCCTTTCACGGATGACCAGCGGTAGAGGATATTGCCGGGGAATTGGTACTCGGCGCGCACCGTCTCTCCGGCCACGGTATAAGGTTCCTGGCCCCGGCGAACATCGGAGGGAGTAGCGTCCCGGCCGTCCACAGTGACTGACGCAAAACACCACAGGGGATCGGCGTGGAGGAAGAAGCGCATGATATCCATGTCGTGCGAACCGAGAACGATGAGGTCTTCTCCGCCCACGCGAGCGTCCTGCTTGCCTTGGAAGCGGAACTCGAGGATCGGGCCGAAATATTCCTCCTGAATGAGTTGTTGGATGAGCAGGAACGGATCCATGAAACGGCGGGTGTGGGCCACGGCGATTTTGCAACCGTGCTTCTGGGCGGCGGCGAGAATCTCATCGGCTTCGCGGGGAAACTCGGTGATGGGTTTTTCGATATACAGATGCGCGCCGGCCTCAAGGGCGGCCAAGGCCATTTCCCGGTGGCCATCGGGCTGGCGGGACGCGATGCTGACCAAGTCGGGTTTTTCTTTTTCGAGCATTTCATGATAATCGAGATACGCCCGCGGCGCGCCGGTGCGCCGGGCGGCGGCCTCCAGGCCCACCGGATCCGCGTCGGCCACGGCGGCCAGGGTGACGTTCTCGAGGCCGTTGAAGATAGTATCGAGCCCGTGCCCGTAATCGCCTCCTCCCGTGCGGCCGATGACGGCGGCCTTGTAGGTAGGGGAGGACGCAGCGATCCCGAACCATTTGGAACTCAGGAACGAAGCCCCAGCGAGCCATCCGCTGCGCTGGATAAAGGAACGGCGGTTGGAATGAGTGGTCATGGATTTGGCCTCGCGCACAATGGGTTCAGAATACGGAAGCAGAGCACCTTTTTTTTATCACAACAATTTATTCGATGGCAGAGGAAGGATGAAATTCACCCTGAAGAGAGTATTCTGGCAGGAGTGGACCTGGGTCTCCGTCCTCATTCCGTTTACCCCATTCGGTGCGCCTTTCCGGGATGAACCGTGTTGATAAAGTGCCTGCCCCTGACTTCATGGAATTTGATAATTATGCAAAATGAAAGCCAAAGGAGTGTTGCCCATGAATCCCCAAACGATCCAACCGGTTGTCTGGTGCTTTGTAGTGTGCGCGATTCTAACCGCCGGTGGGGCCGGCGCGGCGAGTGATCTGGAATACACAGCCCCCTTCGTGGAGGGCAGCCAATACGATCCCACCGTTCCGGCGCCGGAGGTCACCCTGGGGTATCCCGTGGGATCGCGCCCGGCGGATTCACAGGAAATCCTGCGCTATTTTCAGACCTTGAGCAGCACAGTGAAGCATGTTCAACTCCGCACCTACGGCGAAACCCACGAAGGGCGCGATTTGTTTTACCTGGTGGTCTCGTCACCGGAAAACATGGCCCGGTTGGAAGAGATCCGGTGGCGGATTGGCAAATTGGCCGATCCGTCCAAACTCCGGGAAGGAGAGGACGCGCAAGTCCTCCTCCGCGAGACGCCCGCGGTGGCCTGGATGGCCTACAGCATTCACGGGGATGAACTTTCCAGCTCCGACGCGGCCCTCTGGGTGGCGTACCAGCTGGCGGCGGGGAATGATGAAACCAGCCGGAAGATCCGCGACAACGTGGTGGTCTGCATCGATCCCCTGCAGAATCCGGACGGGCGTGAGCGGGCTCTCGCGCAAACCCGGATGTTTGCCTCCAAGGTGGTCAATCCCGACGTCCAAAGCGCGCAACACAACGGCATGTGGCCCTGGGGGCGGGGGAATCACTATTTTTTCGATTTGAACCGAGATTTCTTTATCCTGTCGCAACCCGAGACCCGGGCGCGGGTCAGCGCCATGCGGGACTGGAATCCCCAGATGGGTGTGGATTCGCACGAAATGGGGTCCTTGGATACCTATCTCTTTTCGCCTCCGCGTGAACCCATCAATCCTTACCTGTCGCCCATCTATCTGAAGTGGATGCGTGTTTTCGCGGAAAACCAGGCGAAGGCCTTCGACCGGCATGGCTGGAGTTACTATACCCGCGAATGGCTGGACAACTGGTTTCCGGGCTACACGGATTGGATCGCCTACACGGGCGCCATCTGGATCTTGTATGAACAGGCGGGGACCTCAGGGACTGTGGTGCGCCGGGACGACGGCACCGCCATGACTTACCGGGAAACGGTCCATCACCACATCGTCAGTTCGTTATCCAACCTCAGCACCCTGGCGGAGAACCGGCAAGAGATCTTGAAAGATTATTATGAGGAAAAGCAAAAGGCCCTGCGGCCGCCAGGTGAGAATGAAATCCAGGCGTATCTCATCGAACCAGCCACCAACACCACGCGGGAGACGGTTTTTCTGGAGAATCTCCTGCGGCTGGGTATCGAAATCCATCGCTCGCATGAGCCGTTCCTGGCCACGGGACTGCGGACACCGCTGGGCGCGTACGTGGCCCGGCGGTCATTCCCTTCAGGAACCTGGATCATCCCCACGCGGCAGCCGTTGAAGAACCTGGTGAACGCCGTCCTGGAATTCGACACGCGCATGAAGGATGAATTCCTGGCCGAAGAGAGGTTTTACCTGGAGAAAAAGAACCAATCGCGTATGTACGACATCTCCGCTTGGTCGATGCCCATTGCCTACGGAGTGACCTGTTACCAAGCCACCGCGCCCGTGAATCCCTTCACCACCCGGGTGGCCCGTGTCCCCCTGCCCGAAGGAAAATGCCCGGAAACACGGCCCGCGTACGGGTACGGATTGTCCACGGCGGATGACGCCTCGACTCTGGCGGTCACCCGCTTGTTGGAGAAGGGATTCGCGGTGCGGGCCAGCGATAAGGAATTCCGTTTGGGTTACCGGACCTTTCCCAGAGGCAGTTTTTTGCTGCGGAATGTCGAAAACCGGGACCGCGCGCATGAGGAGATCGTCCGGATCAGCCAGGAAACCGGCGCGGCGTTTTACGGAGCCGACACCGCGTTGGATCTGAACGGTATCGACCTCGGCGGACAGCATTTCAAACTGCTGGCCGCTCCCCGCGTGGCGGTGATGATGGGCCGCCCGGTCAGCACTACGTCGTATGGAGCCATATGGCATCTCCTGGATGAGCGGTACCGCTACCGCGTATCGTCCCTCGATATCGATTCGTTGATGGAATGGGATTTGAGGAATTACAACGTGATTCTCATTCCTTCCGGTGAAATCCGCTCCGGCGTGCGGGAAAGCGGCCTGGAGAAGTTGAAATTGTGGGTAGAAAACGGCGGAACCTTGATCGCGCTGGGCTCAGCGGTCTCAATGGTAACCGATGCCAAAACCGGCCTGTCCACGGTGCGTGAGCGGGGGGACGTTTTGGATAAACTGGAAGAATACGAAGAAGCGGTGGAACGGGAGGAGCGGGCGCTTACTGCCACCGCCAGCCAAGCGGACGTGTGGGAATACCATCCGGCGGTCCAATCGGCGACGAAGGAAGAAAAAGCGAAGCCGGAAAACGTAGAAAAACTCAAAAGGCAGGAGGAATGGGAACGGCGGTTCAGTCCCCAAGGTGCGTTGTTACTCGCCCGGACCGATCCTTACCACTGGCTGGCGTATGGCGTGAGCAATCCGGTGGTGGTGATGACCGGCGGCCGCGGGGTTTTTTATTCCAAACCGCCGGTGGAAACGGCAGTCCGCTTCGCGGATGAAGCCTCTCTCCGCGTCAGCGGCCTGCTCTGGCCGGAAGCGCGGAAACGCCTGGCCAAGACGGCCTACGCCACCCGCGAAGGCCGGGGCAAAGGGCAGATTATCCTCTTCCCCTTCCAGCCGAACGAACGCGGGTATTATCCCGAAACCACGCGCCTGCTGTGGAACGCCATCTTCCTGGGACCCGGCCTGGGCGCGGAAGCCCCGCTGCCGTGGTGACATGTTTGACGTCGCAAGAGAGAAAATCTTCCGAGGTGGACCTAGGCGTCTACCTGGCCAATTCAATTCATTTCACTCAAAAGAAACATTTCACCCAAAAGAAAACTGTCTAAACTCCATATGTTATTTCACCAAAAATAATTGTACCAGGTCACCCATCTGAAGGAAAACCGCTTTCCACCCCTCTTTCCC
>ERZ795060.3171-NODE-3171-length-15477-cov-6.929711_pt1 | contig 15477 bp, 13 predicted proteins | sample MGYA00375144_ERZ795060 | MGnify/ENA primary metagenome ERZ795060 (study PRJEB30189, sample SAMN05720157) | activated sludge metagenome | isolation source: anaerobic digester from wastewater treatment plant | place: Japan | collected 2015-05-15 ...
AACGCCTGCCAGCCTGTTGCCCTGCGACGCGTCCCCGATCCGGTCCAGTACTTCGGCTATACCGACATTTTTCACTGCCTTCGTAGGCATCACGGGAACTCCAAGCATTTCCGAAAGCTTCGGCACATCGACCCTTATCCCGTTCTTCTCGGCTTCATCCATGAGGTTGAGCGCAATGATGACCCTCTTGCCCATGTCTATCAGCTGTTGGGTCAGGAACAGGTCACGGTGCAGGTGTACCGCGTCCACCACGTTCAGAACAAGGTCAGCCTCGAGGATGATGTCCCTGGCTGCCTTTTCCTCGTCATTGAAGGATGATACCCCGTAGACTCCCGGAGTGTCTATGACGTCGTAGTCCCGATACCTGCCTCTGCTAATTTCCACAGTGGTCCCCGGGAAATTCGATACATCCACGTACATACCCGTAAGGGCATTAAAAAAGACAGACTTTCCCACGTTTGGGTTGCCTGCCAGTACAAGCTTCGGAGCGTCTGCCGCATGGGTCTCTCCGGCTTTCCCCGGTTTTTGAGAAGACATGGCCTATCCTACCCTTTCCACCTTTATTTTGTGCGCCAGCTTATAGCCTATGGCTACTTCCTGCTTCCTGTTCTTCAGGATTATCGGACCGTGCGGAACTATTTCGGCGCACTGCATCCTGGAACCCTCAGATATGCCAAGCCTTATAGCCTGTGAACGTACGAGGGCGTCCTTGATATTGACTATTTGTAACTGATCTCCGCGCTTCGCTTCATCCAGTGTCATACATCTCACCTGTAATTGATAATCATTATCATTTGCTATCTAAATTTTAGCCCTATTGATAATGAATGTCAATATCAATTAGATGTGAAAAATGAACAAAAAATGACCGGAAAATAAGATGAAAACCGGGCAATAATCACATGAGCGCCAGGACGGCTCAAATATTCCCAAACAGTTCAGATTTTCATGGTCATCCTCACATGTTCCATGCCCGCTTCCATGAAGATATCGCCTTCGCGTTCGAAACCAAGACGTGAATAGAATCCTTCGGCAGTAAGCTGGGCGTCAAGGACTATCTTACCTGCGCCCCTGTCCTTCGCAAGTGCGATCAGCAGTCTGCATATGCCGTCTCCTATGCCGCACCTGCGCATTTTTTTCCTGACCGCGACCCTTCCGATCCTGGCTTCATCGCCGCTGATCAAAAGCCTTCCGCAGCCGGCAGGCTCGCCATCGACAACAGCCAGCACATGGACCGCCTCATCGTCCCTTCCGTCCATCTCTATATCTTCAGGCACTCCCTGTTCTTCGATGAACACTTCGCGCCTGATATCATACACCTGATCCATTTCATCCTTCGTCCTGACCTTTTTTATTACCACCATCGATCATGTTCCTTCCTTTCATATTCTTGATCTCCGCCAAAGCATGCTTTCCAGGCATTGCAGCCGACTGTTCAGGTGACCGGGCTGCAAGATCCCGGAAAACCAGCCGTTGGTCTTTATATTGGCACCATGCCGGCGATCATTTGTATCACGTCAGCATTATATCAGCATCTCACATTATAACACAGGCGCTTCGGCTCATCACTGTATCAAAAATAGTACTTTTTCCCCATAAATGTTGTGACTGCCGTACCTTTTTTTATTCTGAAGAGGTTATAGAATAAAGTCAGGAGGTATTTGCATGGATATTTCCTTTAAAAGCTGCAAAGGGACAGCGGCTGTTACGACAGCCCTGATGATGACGCTGATCCTTGGCTTCAGTGCGCTTGTCGTTGACATCGGCATCGTAAGCATACAGAAGAGCAGGCTCCAGAACGCTGTCGACTCAGCTGCCCTGGCCGCAGCACAGGACCTGCCCTCCACCGCCGACGCGGCCGATACTGCACGGGCATACCTGGACAGCAACGGTTTCGAATCGGCATCAATAAATGTAAGTTTCGCGAACAATGACAGGCAGGTGACCGTAGAAGCAGCCCAGTCGTTTGACTACATGCTGGCCGGTGTCTTCGGCATGGACTCCGTTGAAGTCATGGCTTCAGCAACGGCCCAAAAGGGAGGCAGATACCTGAGAGGCGCGTTTGAATATGCCATATTCTCCAGCGACATGAACCAGGAACTCATCCTCAACTCAAACGGCAAGGATACATATGTGGAAGGAAGCGTACATTCCAACAACGGTTTCCGCTATAACGGCAACCACGACTCGCTGGTTATCACAGGCGTGCTCGACACTGTCGGCAGGATCACGCTCAACAGTATCCATACGGACATCGGGGAACAGCGCCCTTTCAACAGCTATATTGAAATGCCCGATTTTTCCGAAGAAATAAAGCAGCTCGCCCTGAAGCAGGGCACCTATTACAACACCAGCCAGAGCTTCAACAGCGATCTCCACGTCGATGAAGCCATATACGTAAACGGGCACATCAACTTCAACTGCAACAAGTTCTCCGGCATCGGGACAATATTCGCCAAAGACAATATCAATTTCAACCATTCAGTCGTATACGAAAGCCCGGGCACGGATTCCATCTGCATATACTCGCAGAACGGCAATATACACTTCAACAGCTCCGGCGCGGTCATCCGGGGCACCATTTATGCGCCCAACGGCACCGTCGTTCTCAATAACGGCCTCCACACGGTTTACGGAAGGATAATAGCGCAAAAGATCATCTTCAACGGCGGTATCGAAGTTTACAGTTCACCTGGAGACCTTGTCTTCATGGAACCCTTTGACGAAGGAATCAGGCTGGTAAGATAAAGCCTGTCCCCAATATAAACAAAGCCCCTGTAAGGACATCTTGCCAACTCCCCCCACCTGTCATCGGAACTCCAGGTATCAATGGAGTTCCGATGTGCAGTTCGGGCACCTTACAGCGTCCTTGTGGATAGCGGTACGGCAGTACGGGCATTCCTTAGTCGCCACCGGCGCCGGTTCAGGCTTTCTTTTCAACCTGTTTATTTGCTTCACGAACATGAAAATGACGAATGATATGATCAGGAAGTCAAGTACGTTCGTCAGGAACAGGCCATAGTTGAAAGTGGGCGCTCCCGCTTCCTGCGCGGCGGCCAGAGTTTCATAATGTTTTCCGTCAAGAGCGATGAACAGGTTTTCGAAGCTCAGTTCGCCACGCTTCGTGATAAACGTAAGCAACGGCATTATGATGTCGTTTACAAGTGATGTGACTATTTTCCCGAACGCGCCGCCGATAATGACGCCGACCGCAAGGTCGATGACATTCCCTTTCATCGCAAATTCCCTGAATTCCTTAAGCAGTTTCATCTCAAACCCTCCTTTTATTTTTACCGGCAGCATGAGCATCCGGCTGAATCTCAAACAACCGGCTCCGTATCAGTAAACGTCCGGTACTGCGACAGCAAATATCCCGTACGGCATCGGCAAGCGTCCGGTACTGTCCAGGCATGTTATTCACGGCTGCCTTACCGCAATATCCGCGCAAACTTGAGCTTCCCCGCCTGTATTATGTCTCCGTTATCCAGTGCTGCAGCGGTCAGACCGGTGAGCTTCTCTCCGTTTATCCTGACAGCGCCCTGTGTAATGAGCCTCCTTGCCTCGCTTTTGCTCGCACTGAAACCCATCCTTACCAGCAGTTCCGCCATATCTACGCCGCCTACCGTGATCAGTTCACTGTCAAGCCTGTACTCTGTTATATCCCCAGGGATACCTTTCCTTTGGAACACCGAAACGAAATTTTCTTCCGCCCGGACTGCTGCCTCATTTCCATGATATAACCCGGTTATCTCAAAGGCAAGTTTCATTTTGAGATCCCTTGGATTTATTTCATTGTTTCTGAGCGCCTTTTCCATGGCATCGATCTCGTCGGGATGGACATCCGTCACCAGCCTGAAATACTTTATTATGAGCTGGTCCGGTATCGACATGACCTTGCCGTACATGTTTGCGGCGTCTTCATTTATGCCGATGTAATTCCCCAGGCTCTTGCTCATTTTCTCAACTCCATCGGTCCCTTCCAGTACGGGCATGAACAAAGCGACCTGGCTTTGCTGTCCGAAATCCTTCTGAAGCTTCCTGCCCATCAGTACATTGAACCTTTGCTCTGTCGCGCCAAGCTCCACATCCGCTTTTACCACCACTGAATCGTAGCCCTGCATCAGGGGATAGAGGAACTCGTGTATGCCGATGGGCTCATTGGCCTCAAGACGGGTGTTGATACACAGCGCATCAAAATCCAGTACAGTTTTTAAGCCGGTATGCTCCAGCTCCGCCGGCCGGTAAAGCCGGCCGGTCATAAACCAAAAAAGCCCTCGGCCTCTGAATGCTGTCAGAGGACGAGAGCTCTCGCTTCGTGTTACCACCTCATTTCATCGATACCTTGCGGTACCGACCTTATTATGGACGTGTGCCGTATTGCTGCCGCAGGCAAAACCCTTTCCGGTCACATTATCCACTAGCGCTGTAACGGTCGCAGGCTTCCGGCACAGCCTACTCATGCATTATATGCACTTTCAGCCTGCAGCTCCGGAGATGTATTCAGAACAAGTCTCCCCGCCCCTCTCACCGCCCGGGAACTCTCTGTCGGGATCCATTGCCCTTACTCCTTCTCCATCAATGCTTTTGATCAGGTATTCTTTTTCAATATTAAACTGTATTTTCGCTATTATACCCACTGTCAATACGAATTGTCAACGTATTTTTTGACAGGACAGCGGATGGCGGTTGTGTCGATGACGGCAGTTTCAGAACTTTGACCTCAGGTATACACAGAAGGCCGAAATACCTGGATGCCCCAGGTATTATCCAACAGCCCTGCATAACTCTTGACTGGCTGCCTGCTGTAACATATTATTTTTACATAAAAACCGATTCGGGGGACAGTTATGGCATATTTCGATATCGAAAAGGTTTCTAAGGAAATCGAATCTTATTTCGGCAGCGAGGACGAATGCGGAAAGATAAAGGGAGCCGCCGTCCGCCACTATACTGCGAATGAAATGGATAAGGTACTTGAACCGTACGTGGGAAAACCAGAGGAGTTTATTTCTTTTATTGAAGAAACATGGGGATGGAAAATAACGTTCGACAGGGACGCCGGTATAATCATTGCAGATGAAAACAAGCCTTTTTGCGTATGCCCGCTGGACGACAGGGTGAAGTGCCCGAAACTGTGCAACTGTTCCGAAGGATTTGCGGAAATGATGTTCAGTAAAGTTTTCGGCCGTCCCGTGCGGGCAACTGTAAAAGCATCCGTGCTGCGCGGGGACAAATCATGTGTGTATGAAGTGAAACTTGCTTAGCTGTCAGCGTACCTGCTCGAGCGGAGACGCAATGACGGCTTGCAAAATCGTCATCTATGGCTATTCGCCTATTATCTTGACTAGTACGCACTTCTCGCGTCTGCCGTCGTATTCGCCGTAAAAAATCTGCTCCCAGGTCCCGAAGTCAAGCTTCCCGTTGGTTATGGCAGCTACGACTTCGCGGCCCATGATCTGCCGTTTCAGATGAGCGTCCGCATTATCTTCGAAGCCGTTATGTTCGTACTGGCTGTATGGCTTCTCCGGCGCAAGTTTCTCGAGCCACACCTCAAAGTCATGATGGAGCCCGGGTTCATCATCGTTCACAAATACGCTGGCAGTAATATTCATTGCATTGACCAGCACAAGCCCTTCCTTTATCCCGCTTTCATCGATGCATTTCTGGACCTGCTGCGTTATGTTGATATAAGCCCGCCTGGTCGGCGTATTGAAATAAAGTACTTTGCGGTATGACTTCAAATGTACCTCCTCCGAAATCCATCCGTATTGCTCAAATCCTGCCTGCGCCGCTGAGAGCCGTTTGCGGGTTTCAGCGCAGTGCGGCCGCAACCGGCGCTTCCGCCGGTATCCGGTCTCTCATCTCATCGAATACTCATGCAGCAGCTTCGCCCTTATGTCCCACAGTTTCTGCGACAGGTCCACGTAATACCTGTGGGGGTTCTCGAACCTCTTCACTTCCTCCCACAGCGTATCTACCTGTTCACGGCAGTAATCCCTTATCGTGCGCAGGTCGGGAGATTCATAGACGCATCTGCCTCTGTCAAATATCTTAACCATAAGCTTTCTGGCGCGGAAGTTGGTGACGGTCTTTCTCTTCCACGTATATTCCGGGTCGAATATCTCGTACGGCTCATTGTCATTGATCACTTCGTCGTGCAGGGTGATCACATCCGCCAGGGCCTTGCCGCTGTCCCTGTCGTAAAGCCTCCATACCTGCTTGAAAGCCGGATTGGTGATCTTCTCGACATTCTCGCTCACTTTTATCTTCGGGATTATCTTCCCGTCCTCCTCAACGGCGCTGAGCTTGTAAACGCCGCCGAAGACAGGCTCCGACCTCGAAGTGATGAGCCTTTCCCCGACTCCGAACGAATCGACGCAGGCGCCCTGGCTGAGGATGTCCCTGATTATATACTCGTCGAGGGAATTCGAAGCTACGATGGCGCAGTCCTTGAAACCGGCCTCGTCCAGCATCTTCCTGGCCTTGCGCGACAGGTACGTAATATCGCCTGAATCTATCCTGATGCCTTTGGGCCTGTAGCCCCTGGGCACGACCTCTTCGTTGAATACCCTGATCGCGTTGGGAACTCCGGATTTCAAAACGTTATACGTGTCCACGAGCAGCGTACAGTTGGAAGGATAGATTCGGGCATATGCCCTGAACGCTTCAAGCTCCGACGGGAACATCTGTATCCAGCTGTGCGCCATGGTACCAAGCGCAGGTATGCCGTATTCCCTGTCGGCTATGGTGCATGCCGTGCCGACACATCCTCCTATGTAAGCCGCCCTTGCGCCTTCCACGGCGCCGTTGTACCCCTGGGCCCTTCTTGAGCCGAACTCCATTACCGGCCTTCCCTGCGCAGCGGTGACTATCCTGTTGGCCTTGGTTGCTATCAGGCTTTGATGGTTTATTGACAGCAGCAGCATCGTTTCGATGAACTGCGCCTGCATGACCGGCCCCCTGACCGTTACTATGGGCTCGTAGGGGAATATGGGGGTCCCTTCGGGAATGGCCCACACATCGCATTCGAACCTGAAATTCCTCAGATAGTCAAGGAATTCCTCCGAGAACTGGTTTTTGCTTCTCAGGTATTCGATATCTTCCTCGTTGAACCTGAGCTGCTTTATATACTGTATGAACTGCTCAAGTCCTGCCATAATGGCAAAACCGCCGTCGTCAGGCACCCTTCTGAAAAACATATCGAAATAGGCGATCCTGTCTTTCATACCGCTCTGCAGATAGCCGTTCGCCATTGTCAACTCGTAAAAATCCGTCAGCATCGTAAGGTTGTTTTCAACCAAAAGAGCACACCTCCAGATGTATTATTGGCCGAATATGCAGGAAACCGCTCATCCCTGGTCCATGTCCAGCCTCATTTTGTAGTCGTCCATTACAAAACCGTTTCCGATATCGGTCACAATGTCTTCGACGATCCTGAAGCCAAGCCTTTGATATATTTTGATGGACGTTTCATTGTACTTGTTCACTGTCAGCCAGATATAGCCAAGTCCGGATTCCCGGGCTATCCTCATTATTCTGTCCAGCATGATCCTGGATATGCCCCGCCCCCTGCAGCTTTTCTCAAGATAAAACTTGCTGAGGAAAAGCGCTTTTTTATCCGGTTCCGGTTTTACGGCAAAATATCCGGCAGGCTTTGAACCGTCATACACAATGAAATACCTGTATCCATTCGCCGCGATATCATTCAGGATACTGCCGGCGCTCTGGAATTTTGACAGCATATAACTGACCTGTCCGGGGCCTATCAGCGGAGTGTAGTGCTCCGTCCATATTTCTCTTGCCAGTTCCGCAAGTTCATCAGCTTTTTCCCTGTCATCCTTTTTCAGTTCAAAAAGGCTTATGCCATCCATTGCAATACTCCTTCATACGGTATACCTGCCCGGAACCAAAGATCCGTGCAGGTCAAATCTACTGTTATTCATAGCACTTTATCACAAAACAGTCAATAAGATTATAAAGGGGACGGATCAAATGTCCGTCCCCGCTCCTTTTTTTATCTGTCCATACCCGCAGGATCAGCCTGCTTCCTCCTCGCCATTCAGGAATCTGAACTGCGAAGTATACAGATTATAGTATTGTCCTTTCTGCCTGATCAGTTCCTCATGGGTGCCTGATTCGACTATGCCTCCTTCTTCCACGACCATGATCCTGTCGGCATTTCGTATCGTCGAAAGCCTGTGGGCTATGACAAAGGAGGTCCTTCCCTCGAGCAGCCTCCTTATGCCCTGCTGTACGAGCCTTTCAGTGTGTGTATCGATACTTGCCGTAGCCTCGTCAAGTATAAGTATGCGCGGATTTGCCAAAAGCGCCCTCGCGAAAGCTATCAATTGCCGCTGTCCAGCGGACAGTCTCGTGCCGCGCTCATTCACCTCGGTCTGGTATCCTTTCTCCAGCTTCATAATGAATTCATGGGCCGACACGGCCTTCGCCGCCTCTATTACTTCCTCGTCGGTGGCATCCAGCTTTCCGTACCGTATGTTTTCCATGATGGTGGCCGAGAACAGGAACGTATCCTGCGGCATCACGCCTATCTGGCTCCTCAGGCTTTCCAGCGTCACATCGTTCACGTTGTACCCGTCGATCAGCACCTCGCCAGACGTGACTTCATAAAAGCGGCTTATCAGGTTCACGATAGTCGTCTTGCCCGCTCCCGTCGAACCTACCAGCGCTATCGTCTGCCCCGGCGACACGTCGAAGCTGACATTCTTCAGGACTTCCTGCCCCTCGTCATATCCGAACGTAACGTTCCTGAATGAGACGCTGCCCTTTATCTCCGGCAACGGCTTCGTATCCGGCCTGTCTTTTATGTCAGGTTCGATGTCGAGTATCTCGAATATCCTTTCAGCCCCCGACATATTGGTTACAAGCTGGTTATAGAAATTGCTGATATTCATTATAGGCTGCCAGAACATCGACACATAGCTGGTGAACGCCACGAGCAGTCCGGGCGTGATGTTGCCCGTTTCGATCATGCTCGCGCCGAACCAGAACACAAGTATCGTCCCGACTCCCCACGACATTTCGACGGTGGGCCAGAAACAGTCGTTTATCCTGACGGCCCTGATGAATGAATCCCTCCACTCGTGGCAAAGCTGCAAAAACGTCTTCGATGTTTCATGTTCCGCCGCAAAGCTCTGCACCACCCTTATGCCTGAAATATCCTCATGGGTGAACGCATTGAGGTTCGACGACTTCTTCCTGTGGACCTGCCATCTTTTCCTTGAACGGGTCGAAATGAAGAAGAAGGCGGCCAGCATGAACGGCAGCGTCGCCAGAGCCACAAGTCCAAGCCTGTAGTTCATCAGCATCATTATAATGACCACCGAAACGATCTTGACAAGCTCAGGTATCAGGCTCGTGACGCTGTTTGCGAACACATCGTTCAGCGAGTTGACATCTCCTATGATCCTGGACAGGATCTTGCCTGTGGGCCTGCTGTCGAAGAAGGAGAACGACAGCTTCTGTATGTGCGAATAAAGCTGCTGCCTTATCGTCAGTATTATGTTGTTGGACACCCTGCCCATTATCAGCGTCCTCAGCCTCGAGCATACGACTGCCACGATATTGACGATTATCATCGCGCCGCCGAGCAGGAACAGGTTCTTCCAGTCGCCTTCGGCAATGAATTTATCGATCCCAAGCTTCATCAGGTATGGATTGAACAGCTCCACCGCAATGACAGCGGCCATCAGGACCAATGTCTTTATGACCGGTCCGATGTACGGCTTAAGATATGTCAGCAGTCTTCTTATTATAGTTATATTCAGGCTCTCTATGAGTTCTTCGTCTTCCCTGAAGTTGTTTATCGGCATTATACCACCTCTTTTTCCAGCGCTTCCACGTAATCGCGGTACTGCTCGCGGTACGTTTCATAATACCTGCCCCGCAGCCTGAGGAGTTCATCATGGGTGCCCCTCTCCACGATCCTGCCGTCTTCGAAATAAAGGATCTCATCGGCATTCTTAACAGCCGAAACCCTGTGGGCTATGATAAAGCAGGTGAAGCCTTTCCTGCGCTCCATCGCCCTCTGTATCGCGTACTCGGTCTCCATGTCAAGCGCAGATGTCGAATCATCCAGTATCAGCACCTTCGCATCCCGGACAAGTGCCCTTGCAATCGATATCCTCTGTTTCTGGCCGCCCGACAGCCCGATGCCCCTCTCTCCTATCACCGTCTGGTAGCCTTCCGGCATCTGGGATACGAACTCATCGACCATCGCGTCCCTGCAGGCAGCCATGAAAACTTTGTCAGGCACCTCTCCGGCTCCGAATTTTATATTCGCCTCGATTGTATCCGAAAACAGGAACGTGTCCTGCATTACGACCGATACGTTCTTCCTGAGCGCCGCAAGGTCCATTTCCCTTACATCGACGCCGTCGAAATATACGCTTCCCGCAGTGCAGTCGTAATATCTCCCGATGAGGTTTATCAACGTGGTCTTCCCGGCTCCCGTCATGCCCATTATTGCTATCGTGCTGCCGGGTTTCGCATCTATATTTATATTTTTCAGCACGCTGACCCCTTCATAGTCGAAGCACACATCCCTGAACTCCACATGTCCGCTTATCTTTTTCGGTAATTTCGGTTCCGGGCAGTTCTTTATGTCGGGCTCCTCGGCGAACAGTTTGTCTATCTTCTTTACGGAAGCGATGCACTGGGCCAGGACGCTTGTCAGCCATCCCATCATCCTGAGCGGCCAGATCAGCATCCAGACGTAGTTGCTGAATGCCACCAGCGTGCCCAGCGACATCTCTTTGCCGATGACGAAATACCCTCCCACGGTGATGACGAGCACGGACACAAGATTGGACAGGAACTCGATGAGCGGGTTGTAGTTCGCCATTGATTTCACAAGATCATAATTGATCCTGAAGTTTTCCTCGTTCTGCTTCAGGAACTTGAGTATCTCATGCTTCTCCCTGCCGAAGGCCTTGACGACCCTGACGCCGGCGATGTTCTCCTGCGCGGTCATATTGAGCACCGCTCTCTGGTCGCTGATCTTCTCATACTGCTGGCCGACCTGTCTTTCAAGCCTGAACACCACATACTCTATCAGCGGCATCGTCACCAGGCTGACCAGTGCCAGCTTCCAACTGATACTGAACAGGATCACCGCAGCGACGGCAAAATATATGGCCTGTTCCAGGAACAGCATAAAACCGTAACAGATGGCGCTCATTATGTTGTCGGTATCTTCCTTTATCCTTGACATCAGCTCTCCAGTGTTGCTCCTGTCAAAGAACGCAAAGGAAAGCTTCTGTATATGGTCAAAGAGTTCTTTCCGCAGATCCACTATCACCCTTGAACTGGACAGATCGAACATGTACTCCTTGGTGTATCCGAGCACTGCACGTCCGAAGGTGATCGCGGCCAACGCCAGCAAGGCCGTCCTCAGGTAGGGCATTTCCCCGCCAAGTATGACCCTGTCGATGATCTGGCCGACATAATACGGGTTGAACATATCGAGCACTATGGCCGTCACCAGTGCTGCAAACCCCAGAAAATATGTGAACCAACGCTTTGCTATAAACCTTAGCAGCCGTTTCAATCGAATTCCCCCTTAGCTCCGCGTTCACAAAGCTTAATCGTTTACCGGCAGCAGCCGTTCCATCATCGGCATGTTTCCCGGATCCTGCCGCAGCTACCCATGGATCCCCTGCATTTGATCAAAATCAACTGCCGCCGCACTTATTCAACTGAACTTTTCCTGCCGTACTTCTCAGATCCTGCCATGCTTCACGGAAATGGCCAGCCGCATCAGAAATGAAAAACACCGCAGCTCGTGCCGCGGCCCATCAATAATTAAAGGCCGCGGAGATAACCCACGGCCTGCTTTTTCTGAAATGCTGAACTTCAGAAAGTACTCCCGGGCAAGGCAGGGTTATCTGATGCCATTCCTCTTATATTGAGTTTTGCTGCATTTTCCAGTGTGATCTTTTTTCTGTCGAGTACGCCTGACATCTTCCTGCCTCCTTCCTTTCTGTTTTATAGACTCACATAACGATATCTTAATTTAAAACCGGCCAATAGTCAAGAAGAAATTTACATTCCTCAGTTGCCAAACTTTTTTATAACAAAATATTATTCCAGCTTCTTCAGCCCATCCTTCCGCTCTTTTTTGAGTCCTTCCTGTTCCTCGTCGTATTCTTTTTCCAGCTTCATTAACTTTTCATAAGTACTGTTGTTGATCACGCCCGTCACGTACAGTTTGTTGTCCTTCTGGAACTCCATGACGGCTTTTTTCAGCGAACTGCCGAATATACCGTCCTCGCCGCCGTGATAGTAACCCAGCTTTTTCAGCGCCTTTTCAACGGCCAGGACATCAGATCCGACATCCCCGTCCCTCATCGGATAAAACGGCCTGTTCTCATGGACCACAGTGACAAGCGTATTGTACGGGACGAGTTTGTATAACTCCCTCGCTTCCTTGTTGCGCATCCTGATGCATCCCCTGGAGTTGTTGCTCTTGCCTATGGCCCACGGCTCAGTTGTCCCGTGTATGCCGTACTTCCCCCAGGGCACGTTGAAACCAAGCCACGCGCCTCCGAAGCCTTCACCCCATGTATCCTTGCTTATGATCCTCCATGTTCCCAGGGGCGACGGCGAACTGGGTTTGCCGCCGGACACCTCGTACTTTTTTACCAGCTCGCCGTCTTTATAAACATACATGAGCTTATCATCCAGGTCGATATATAGGTGCCAGCCCTCAGGACTGACATTGTGTTTCGTCTCCTTCGGCTTTTCTTCCTCATACACGGAACTGGCATCCTCACGCTGGTCACTGCTGCCGGTTTCCGGCCTGACGCCTTCGTCCACGGATCCGTTGCCGGTATCCCCACCGGGCCCGCCGCTTTCGGCAGAAGTTTCGATATCCGCATCGGCAGCTGATTGCTCCGGTACATATTCATCCGCATTTTCATCGGACACGTCCGCCTGCTGCCGTTCCGGCCCACTGCAGCTGCAGTTGCCATGTCCGTCGGCATCACCGGTGATCAGGCCGGTTCCTGCGGACACATATTCCGTATCCCTTGCCAAATACACGCAAACCATTTCGGGCATATTCACGGACACATACAGGATCACCGCAATGACAAGCATGAAGTACAGGATCGTATTTATGTTTTTCTCAGACAAGGCATGCACCACCTGACGCATAAATGCACTAATAAAATAATATGCTGTTCCGGAAACAATACAACCGTATACAAGCGGCAGCACAACAGCATTGAAATATTACCGGTTGTTTACCGAATCGTTAAAATATCTTTAAATTACAGGTAAAAGTGCAACTTTTGCAGAATTAATATGTCGAAATAAGTGGTAATGAAACCAATGATTCTGCATAAGGTAAGGAGCCAATGATGAAGAGATTACTGAGCAAAACAACAACAATAATACTGATGACCGCAATGCTGATCACCCTGGCATCTGCGAACGCCTGCGCCTCGGACCGTGATCCGGCGATACCGGCGTCATCCGACGGAAATGGCAGCTTTTCGAATCCTGCTGCCTCAAACACGCTCGCCCTTGCGGCCGGAGTGACTGGCGCAGTCATGAAAAGCACTGCGGTTATGTACGCAAATCCAGTACTGGCCAACAACAGCGCCGTAAACGGCAAGACAGACCAGTCTTCATCGGTCAGTGCAAAAAAGGAGATGCGCGGATTATGGGTGGCAACGGTCGTCAACATCGACTATCCGTCCAAGCCAACTACAGATCCGGAAGTCCTTAAAAAAGAAGCGGTCGAAATACTGGACAATGCGAAGAACACCGGATTGAACGCAGTGTTCCTGCAGGTACGGCCTACAGCCGACGCATTCTATAAATCCAATTTCTTCCCATGGTCCAGGTTCCTCACAGGCACCCAGGGGAAAGCGCCGGACGGCGGCTTCGACCCGCTGGCGTTCTGGATAGAGGAAGCCCATGCCCGCGGCATTGAACTGCATGCATGGATCAATCCTTTCCGCATAACCAAAAAGACCGCATCCGAGGCAAAGCCCACCGTCAGTTCGCTTCATTCCAGCCATCCCGCCCGTAAGAATCCGGGCTGGGTCGTGCAATATTCCGACGGCAACCTGTACTTCGACCCCGGCATCCCGGAGGTACGCAAGCTCGTCGTGGACGGCGTCATGGAACTTGTAAACAACTACGATATCGACGGTATCCATTTTGACGATTACTTCTATCCCGGAAGGGACTTCAATGATTCGAAAACCTATGCGGCTTACGGGAAAGGTTTTAAGAATATAGGCGACTGGAGAAGGGATAACATAAACAAGCTTGTTTCCGATGTATACAAGGCCATCAAGTCGTCGGGCAGGGACGTCCGCTTCGGAATAAGCCCGTTCGGCATATGGGCCAATAAGAAGAACAACTCTCTTGGAAGCGATACCAACGGGCTTGAAACATATTACGACCATTTCGCCGATTCAAGGAAATGGGTGAAAGACGGCATAGTCGACTATATCTGCCCACAGTTGTACTGGAATATCGGCTACAAAGTTGCCGACTACAGTAAGCTCCTCACGTGGTGGAAGGATGTCGCGAACGGTACATCCGTAGACCTGTACATAGGCCATGCCGCATACAAGACCGGCGATACGGACAAAACGAGCCCGTGGTACGGTGTTGCCGAAATAGAAAGGCAGATGCTGCTCAACAGGAATTATCCCGAAGTAAAAGGCAGCCTGTTCTACAACTATACTTCACTGAAAAACAGCCCTGCACTCAGGGCCCTGATCAGGGGAGTCTACGACAGGATCGACGGCAAAACCTCGTCAGAAGTCCAGTTGAAGGTATCGTGGCCTTCAAAGGACATCACGACAAGCTACACCCAGTACTATCTTACCGGCGCGTCGGATCCGTCAAAGCCTCTTTACATCAACGGAAAGCCGGTCGAATCACGTTCACCGAAGGGATATTTCGGCATGCTGGTCGACCTGGCAAAGGGAGCCAACACATTCACGTTCACACAGGAAGGCGCATACGTGACACGCACCATCACCAGGTCCGCCGGGTCTTCCACCGCGGCAAAGATGAGCAAGGCTGAAATAATAGCGTCGTCCGTGTTCCCGCAATCCCAGGAATACCGGATGCCCGGCGAAAAAATAACGCTGTCATGCCAGGCGCCTGCCGGAGCGAAAGTGACCGTAAAGATCGGCAGCAAAACGTACAATATGACGACTGCATCAAAAAGCGGCGGGCTTTATAAAGCTACGTTCACCTATACCTATACAATCCCGTCCTACACCGGGACACCGCGGGTCATCGATCTCGGAGCGCCGGTATACACGATGAGCTACAACGGGACCACCAAATCGGTCACCGCTCCCGCAAAAGTGGGTGTTGTCATGAAGGGCGCCCCGTTCTACGCTGAGGTGCAGAATGAGGACATTGATACGTTTGAAACGCCCAATTCGGCCAACGGCGCCGAATATGAACTCCGCAAAGGCATGG
>ERZ795060.3177-NODE-3177-length-15448-cov-16.259793_pt1 | contig 15448 bp, 10 predicted proteins | sample MGYA00375144_ERZ795060 | MGnify/ENA primary metagenome ERZ795060 (study PRJEB30189, sample SAMN05720157) | activated sludge metagenome | isolation source: anaerobic digester from wastewater treatment plant | place: Japan | collected 2015-05-15 ...
CAAGAGATGAAAGTATGCTTATTAAATCATCAAGGTTGATTTGCACCTTTCTCTGGAGATTAATCAGACACACGTTTTTTTGCCTGACTGCTGTAATGCGCTTCATATGCTTTAATAATTCGTTTGACAAGCGGATGCCTCACCACATCTTTCTCATTAAAGTAAACAAATTTTACTCCTTTCATTTTCCCGAGAACCCTTTCGCAGATTACAAGTCCTGATGTCTCACGGGAAAGAGGAAGGTCTATCTGGGTTGTGTCTCCTGTGACAACTGCTTTTGAATTTGCTCCAAGACGGGTAAGAAACATTTTCATCTGTTCGCCTGTTGTATTCTGCGCCTCGTCAAGAATGATAAATGCATCGTTCAATGTTCTGCCCCTCATGTAAGCAAGAGGTATGATTTCAATGATTTTTCTTTCACTCCATCGCTTCAATTCCTCATATTTCAAAAGGTCAAACAATGCATCATATATTGGTTGAAGATATGGCTTAATTTTTTCCTCAAGGTCTCCTGGCAAAAAACCCAATCTCTCTCCTGCTTCAAGAGCGGGCCGTGTCAGCACGACTTTACTGAAAAGTCCGTTACGCAACGATTCAATCGCAAGCGCAACAGCCAGATAAGTTTTTCCTGTTCCAGCAGGACCAATTCCAACAGTCAACGAATACTTTCTAATCGCCTTAATATAAGAACGCTGGTGCGGGCTTCTCGGGAAAATTGCTTCCTTTTTCGACCTGATTAAAATGGCATCGTCTGATTTGAATTGTTTCTGCTGCTGGGTTTCAACTATTTGAACCTGTTTATCTTTTTCATCCGGCATCGCATCAAAAATATCTGCTGGAGAAAGATATTTCATTCTGTGCACTTTATGACGAAGGTTTTCAAACGTTTTATGCGCCTTTTCAATATCTTCTGGATCACCCTTCATTTTTACAACATTTCCACGAGCAAAAATTTCCACGCCAAGCAAATCCTCAAGCAATCTCAAATGCTCGTCATGTCTGCCAAATATAATCTGGGCTTCTTGATTGGTTAAAACAATCTCTTTTGAAGAGGACATTTCAGGGGATAACAAGTTCTGTTCCTGGAATCAGAACATTCGGATTTTTAATTTTTGCCCTGTTTGCATCATAAATCTTTTTCCACTGTCCTGAATCTCCGTAATATTTTTTTGCCAGAACTGACAGGGTATCTCCTTTTTTCACTGTGTATGTCTTACCGGCGGTTGAAATTTTTGCTTTTGGTTCTTCAGGAAGAACTGGTTCAAGTTCTTTTGTCTTTATTGTTGCTTTTACCCTTCCAAGTTCAGCCATCACCTGATCACAGGCAGCAAGGGCTTTATTTGAAGCAACAATCGCTTTTTCTGCAGCAGCGTTTGCTGCTTCAATTGCCTTGTTTGCTGCATCTATGGATTTCTGGGCTGACTGGTCTGCATATGCCATTGCTTCTTTTGCCGCCTTGTTTGCAGCAGCAATCGCTTTCTCAGATGCCTCGTTGGCAGCAGTAATTGCCTTTTCTGCTGATTCATTGGCGGCTTTTACGGCTTCAGCAGATGATTGAATTGCTTTATTAGACGCCTCAAGCGCCTTTTCGGATGTGGCATTTGCCTGATTGCTGGTATTGTAGGACTCCTGAGCATATTTCTCTGCATTCTTGCTGATTTCCATGGCTGTCTCTATCAATGCCTTTGCCTGCATAATCTGAATTTCAGCTTCCTGTTTTTCAGAACGAGGTGTTTTCCGAGTGCTGGGCGATGGTTTAAAAGCCGGTTCAGGCGGTTTTGTTGGTTCAGATGATACCTGCTGGGTCTGAGGGGTTTCATCAGTAGATGAAACCTTCGCAACATCCTCTTTTATCTGGAACATTTTACAGCCAGAAAACAACAGTGTAAAAAACCCAAGTACAATGATATATCTTCTCATGTTCTTCCCCTTTTTAATGTTATTCAATTTATCATTCTTTTGGTTTGAAGTCAACCTTTATGTAAAGGTCTCTGAGCTGTTTTTCATTCACAACACTAGGAGCGCCGCTCAAAGGACAAACGCCTTTTTGAGTTTTTGGAAATGCGATTGTTTCTCTTATTGAGTCTTCGTTCCTAAGAATCATCACCAATCTATCAAGACCAAAAGCAAGACCCCCATGTGGCGGTGCTCCATAACTCAAAGCATCAAGAAGAAATCCGAATCTGTCATTGTATTCTTCTGGCTGCATCCCAAGAATTGAAAAAATCTTCTCCTGAAGTAACCTATTATGAATTCTTATACTTCCACCACCAATTTCAGTACCGTTGAGAACAAGGTCATAAGCACGAGATTTCACCTTCAAGGGCTCTGAATCAAGAATGTTCACATTATCAGTCCTGGGACTGGTAAAAGGATGGTGAACACACTGAATTCTATCTTCTTCCTTGTTGTACTCAAACAACGGGAAATCCACAACCCATAAAAAGTTCAAGGACTTTTCATTTATCAGTTTCAATTTTTTGCACATAGCCAGTCGAATTTCACCAAGGGTTTCGCATACCCATTGATGTTCTCCACCGAGAAACAGCAACAGTGAACCAACTTTGATTTTCAACGCTTTTATCAAATTTTCAACAGTTTCATCTTTCAATGATTTTTTCAATGGAGAAACAATTTCATTGTCTCTGAACCGTATCCATCCTATGCCCTTGCCACCTTTTTGTCTTACAAATTCATTTATGCTGTCCACATCTTTTATTGATACATTTTCTTCTTGTTCGATCACAATCCCTTTGATAATAAGTCCGGCTTGCAAAATGCCTTCCAGGATATTGCTTCCAGAATCAGTAAAAAGTTCTGAAAGGTCAACAATTTCCATCCCTGCACGAAGGTCAGGCTTATCCGTACCGAATCTGTTCAATGCTTCTTCATAGGACAATCTTGGAAACGGTATTTTCACTTCTATATCAGTGGTTTTTTCAATTGCATATTTCATCAATCTTTCGCACATTTCCATCACATCATTTTCTTCAACAAATGTCATTTCAATGTCTACCTGAGTAAATTCTGGCTGTCTGTCAGAACGAAGGTCTTCATCCCTGAAACACCGGGCAATCTGATAATACCTGTCAAAACCGGATATCATTAAAATCTGTTTAAATAACTGTGGTGATTGTGGAAGAGCGTAGAAACTGCCAGGATTAAGTCGGGATGGTACAAGAAAATCCCTTGCACCTTCTGGTGTACTTTTCGTAAGAATCGGTGTTTCAATCTCAACGAAGCCTTCAGAAAAAAAGAATTCCCTCATTTTTCCTGTAAATTCAGACCTGAAAACAATGTTCTCCTTCAAATCGTCCCTTCTCAAATCAAGATATCTGTACTTCAACCTTGTATTTTCGTTAATGGATTTGCTTTCCACAATTTCAAAGGGAAGTGGTTCGCAAGTATTCAAGATTTCAACATTTTTGGCGACTACCTCTATAGAACCAGTGGAAATTTTTGGATTTACTGTTTCTGGCGAACGGGCAACAACAGTTCCAGAAACCTGAATGACGAATTCCTGTCTTATCTTTTTCACTATTTCAACAATAGATTCTGGTAATTGTGGAAGATTGCACACAATTTGAGTCAGGCCATAACGGTCTCGCAGATCGAAAAATATGATATTTCCATGATCCCGTAAGGAAGAAACCCATCCTGCAAGGGTCACGTTTTTACCAACATCACCAAGATTTAACTGTCCACATGTGTGAGTTCTAAGCATTCTCTAACCCCTTAAAAAAGTTTGAAAGTTCAGAAAATTTTACCATTGTCTGATATCCGCTTTTCATATTTCTATAAAGAAAACTCTCCTGCTGTAATTCGTTTTCACCAAGAATAAGAACATGCTGGATATCTTCTCTATCAGCGCTCTTAAGATGACTTTTTAGAGACCTATCAGTATAATCCGCAACAATTCTTACATGATCATTCCTGACACCGTTAACGATCTTTACCCCTTGTTGTAGAGATTTTTCACCAAGAAAAACGACAAATACTGTGATGTCTTTTTTTATCTCTGGGGAAATCATATTGCACAATCGATCCATTCCTATGGCAAAACCACACGCAGCTGTTTCAGGTCCGCCAAGTTCATGTACCAGATTATCGTATCTACCGCCACCAGCAACAGCATTATCATTGTTTGAAATTTTCAGCTCAAAAACCGTTTTCGTGTAATAATCCAGTCCCCTAACAAGTTGCCAATTTTCTTTGTATGGAACCCTGTGATTATCAAGAATTCTGTAAAGAGTTTCCTGATGTGCCTTGCATCCCTGACACAGTATATCCTGAATAACAGGCGCCTCCTTTATGATGCTTTTACACGAAACTACTTTACAATCCAGAACCCTCAGCACATTGTTCTCGATTCTCGTCTGACAGTCCTGACACATATGAGACGCTCTGTTTTGAAGAAATTGTTTTAACTTTGCACTGTAGCTTGTCTTACACTGATTGCAACCCACTGAATTAATTTCAAAAACATAATCAGCCACACCAATTTTCTCAAAAATCTTTGCAAGTATTATGATAAGTTCCGCATCAAAATAAGGATTCTGCCCGCCAATAATTTCTGCGCCAATCTGATAGAACTGTCTGTACCTATCCTTTTGTGGTCTGTCATATCTGAACATGGGACCTGAATAATAAAGACGCGTAATCCTCTTTTTTTCGTTGAGACTGTGTTCAAGATATGCACGAACAACACAAGCAGTCGCCTCTGGCCTGAGAGCAAGAACCCTATCTCCTCTATCTTTGAACACGTACATTTCTTTCTGAACGATGTCAGTAAAAGAGCCAACGCTCCTCTGAAATAGTTTCAGCTCTTCGACTATTGGAACCCTGATTTCTTCAAAACCGAAACTCTCCAGAACCCTGAAAATCAATGACTCAAGCGCCTTCCATCGACGCGTTTCGTCAGGAAGGATATCCCTCATTCCCCTTACTGATTTTATTTGCTTTTCCATATGATAATGATTGTTCAAAACCTCAAATTTGCACCTATGACACATACCGTATATGATATATTTTATTGCGATATCGGTCAAAGAACAAAAACATCAATTTCAGAAAACCACTTTGTAAAGTACAATAAATCCATGAGAAGAAAAAAAGTAGAGTACATCACAGACATATTCGGGTATCTATTCTTTTTTGGTCTTTTCAACATTATAAGAATGTTACCATCAGCAATTTATCCAGAGATAGGGAAAGTTACAGGCAAATTTTTCTATTCCATCGCAGGTTCATTAAAAAAGAAAATACGAAACAATATTATTGCTGCCTATGGCAATCAATTGACCCCAGAAGAAAGAACATTATTGACAAAAAAAATTGTCGAGAAAAACGCCTTTTTTTTCGTTGAGTGGGCATTGTGGACAAAAATTTGTTCAGAACGTGCATTAAAATTGATTGAATTTAAAGGCATTGATGCTCTGATGCAGGTATGTCAATCAAAAAAACCCGTGATACTGGTCAGCGCCCACCTTGGTAATTTTGCGCTTATGATTGCTGCTCTGATTTATGCGGGGCTGCCGGTCACATGGATAGCAAGGGATGCAAACAATCAATATCTTGCAAGATATATGGATAGAATCAGAAGAAAAAAAGGGATATTTGGCATCAGTAAAACCAATCTTTCACAGGCAATTGGTTTATCCCTTGAGTGGTTAAAACAAAAAAACGCGCTATGCCTGTTGATTGACCAGCATTCAGGTAAAGGTACTGAAGTTTGTTTTTTTGGAAAAATAGTGCAAGCTCCAACAGGAGCTGCTGTCTTTGCAAGAAGGTTTGACGCAAAAGTTTTCGGCGTATTTATCAGACACAGGGAAAAATTCAAGCACACAATTTTTATTGAAGGCCCTTACCAGCTTGCAAAAACAGAAGACGCAGAAAAGGATTATAGAGATAATACACAGTTTTTCTACAATCGAATAGAATATTATGTAAGACAAGGCCCTGAAGAATGGTTCACCTGGTTACATAGAAGATTCAGATAAAAAATCATTCTGGCGCCAGATACTTATCTATTGAAACGATTTCTGAAAAAATTTCCTTGCCTGACGAAAAAATAGTGCGGGTTGTTGTGGTATAGAGAAAATTTTCTTTTCTTTCTGGTTTTGAAACAGAAATAACCACTGTGTTTGGTTTTGGTCTGCTGCCAAAAATTGACACATTCAGACCATTACCAATAACAGACGCTTTGATCAACAGCTTACATCGATAGGGGTTGAAAATTTTCAGATCCACACCTTCATCATTTGCCACTGTTGCGTCAAGTCCCATGTTGATGTAACCGACTGGTTTTGAATGCGACTTCCTTTCATAAATAGAAAGCCCTGCATAAAGAGATGCAGCATAAAGGGTTGACGATATCTGACAGAGCCCACCACCGAATCCTACTGTCGTTTGCTCTCCTGAAACGATTGTCGCGGGTCCTAACTGTTCTTCTGGAATTTTCTCAGTTATCTCGTTATTGAATGAAAAAATTGTTTTTGGATAAAGTACAAATCCATCAAGATACATCGTGGCAATTTTTATATTGTGTTGCCGCTGGTCAATGTTGGTTCTGAAATAAGTGGTATATGAAGACCACTGATATTTGAATTCCTCAGCACAATAGCTTACCGCAAAAATCGATAGAAGAAAAATCAGTTGAAAAACAATTTTCTTCATTGCTCAATCGTTAATGTGTTGCCTCTGGAACGACCCCATACTTCAGGTAAGTACATCAACTGCGCCTTTGTCGGCAGTACATGATAAAATCCAGGTGTTTCTGCCCTCAATTGATATGTAATGATTCTTTCCCTTTCAGACCAGAAGGTGGTAAAAAACGCCACCTTTTCATCTCTGACTTCTTTTCTGCAATACCACCAGCCATCGCCAACTGCTTCCTGAACAACCTCGCAACCTGCTGGAATCGGGTCTTCTATCATCACATATTGGTATTTTTCTCCACCAGAAATTTTTATTTCCACTCTGATTCTTTCACCGCTTTTCAAAGGCCTTGCAATCTCGTCATAGACATAACTGATTTCTCCTCTGGCATTCTGAACTTTACGCGGTTCAGTTTCAGTGTATCTTCTTGATACCTTGAAACCACTGTCAAAATCAGGAATCGCAACATCCCTCACAGCACATTTAATAAGGTGTGTATAGTAAAGATTGCCTTTGCCCTGTTTTTGAATTTTCATTTCATTGGTCCTGCCTGCTTTCAGATTTTCAGGCGGAACATTAATGGTAGTAACAAATTTCTTAATGCTTTCTCTGGTAATTTTTTCCTTTGCAATTTCGTTATTGTTGATTGAAAGCACTGTTGTATAATCAGGTGAAAGTTCGTCGCTTTTCTCAAGATAATCTGTAAAAGCAAATAGGCACATTGCTGTATCTTTTGTCGACATCCACATTCCACCCTGCCTTTTCATCACAAGGTATCTCAAAATACCCGGAATTTCCTGTCTGTTCGGGTCTATTGCAAGAATTGCGCGGAGAGCCCATGCTGTAGTCTCAACATTACTATGAATCCAGGTGTAATTGCCATCTTCTGCCTGCCAGTAGCAGAAATTTGGAGTTGGTTTAATAGCTTTGCTGCAGAGCTCATTGAGAATGTCTTTTGCTCTTGAATCCCCAAGATAGTGAAGAATCAGGCATAACTGCGCCATTGTATAAGGATGAAGTTTATCTTTGTTTTCGTAAATGTCCTCTATTGCACTGGTATTTTTTTCACCTGCGTATACAAGAGAATAAAGCATGAATACCTTTTGATTGTAATCCTGTACTGAACCAATTGCGCTTTTTAGAAATTTCTTACCCATTTCAAATTTTTCCTCATTGATGAGATAACCTGATTTTTTCACATGAGCAAGCCCAAACATCACATAACCACTTGTGTAGGGATTGCTTGCATCATTTGACCACCATCCCCATCCGCCATCCTGATTTTGATAGTGATAAAGTTTTACCAATCCATCACTCACTTTTTTTGGTAGCCGGGCAATCATTTCTTCAAACTTTTCTTTATCGCTGGCAAGAAAATCAAGATCTTCCTTCTTTATTCTTGACAAAGTATTGGCCACCTGCACAGCTGGTAAAAATCCACTGAGTGTTTGTTCAATACATCCATAAGGGTATTTGGCAAGTTCATCTAAACTGCTGAACAATCCAGAAATAAGAGATGGGTAAATATATGATTTTGCATCAATTGACGCTGGAATTGTACCTGCGGGCATGTAAAATGTATCTGTCCTGGTATCCTCGCATTGACCTGCAAAAACATATCTTTCATCAGCGCCATAGGAAAACACAGGAATTGTCAACTCCATAGCATCCTTGTAAGAAGATGTCTGAGCAAAAAGGGTAATAACGGCATTTTTCACTGAATTGACCTTTACTTTCCAATCGACCCTCGCTGATTTCCCATTTTCAATTTCGATGGTTTTTTCCTTTTCGTCAAGAATATCAAGTCCATCCGCTTTCATCTCGACAAAAATTTTCTGATTTTTGCCTGTGTAATTATGAATGACTCCTGAAATCAACATTCTATCGTCTTCAACCATAAATCTTGGCATTATCAAATTTGCAATCAAAGGTTTCGTGGTAATTACTTTATTAATCCCTGACCCAACTTTCGTATCAAAAGTAATGGCGCGAATTGTTGTTCTCCATGTGGTAAGATTATCAGGAAGATTAAACTGAATATCTGCTGTGCCAGTTGTATCCGTGAAAGCATACGGCAACCAGAAAGCCGTATCCTTGAAATTTCTTCTTATTTCCTCCTGAGCAAAATCCTTCCCTGCGCCGCCGTAGTACCAGCGACTGAAGGAATAAGAGGTTGAAACCCTGTTTGCCTTGCCACCATAGAAAAAGTCCTCAATTTTTGGAACAAGTTCGCCGGAAATTGCATAAATTGACTCGTCGACCACTCCCATTGAAAATTCAGCGGAAACGCCTTTTCCTTCTGAATCTGTGATTTTTATTCTATAGCGGGCGCTCTCCCGGGGCTGAAGACGGCTTTTTTCCGGGATAATTTCCACATTGAGAAATTTTTCTTTACATGCAATTTTCAATGGTTTGCTCGAAGAAATGAAGTTTTTGTTTTTTACGCCGCACACTGAAATATAGATATTTGGGACATATTCCTGCTTTACTGGTATCTCAATCAGTGCTGAATTTCCCTGCATTCTGATAAGTTTTGTTTCGAATAATTTTGTCCCTTCAATTGAAAACAACAGGTTCAAATCTTTATAAGAAGAGTTAATGAGAATCTTTGCAGTATCTCCAATTTCGTATTCTTTCTTGTCTGAAACAATCTCAATTTCCTTTCTTCCGTACCAGGATGAATAATAGTCCCTGCCTGCTATCCAGACATATCTTGTGGCAGAAATGATATTGTGAAACTGGTCAATTCCCCGAACATCAATCCTTATGTTACCTGTTGCTGATGGCTTCAGTTTTATCGTTGTTTTTTCTCCCTTAGAAACAAACTTTGTGGTCAGAAGCTCCTTGAAGGTCCACCTTTTTTTCTTCTGGTCGTATGTTTCCTGGCTTACAGAAATAGTGAATTGTTTTCCAATAACCGGACTATTATCCTCATAGTATCGCGCTGAAACAGCCAATGGTATCTCTTCGCCAGACGAATAAACATATTTATCTGTTGAAATAGAGATTTCAAAATTTCCTGGAACAATAAGCACCTTTGTACTTGATGTTATTTCTCTCCTGCTCAGGTCAGTCATTTTCACTTCAATTAAATAGGTTTCTTTCTGCTGGTATGACTTTTTTGTTGGAATTTCTAATAACATTGTCCCATTTTCGTCAGTTTTCAAATTACCTGAACAAACAAGGGACCCACGCCACCATCCTTCATATTCATATTCTCCATCATAATCTTCGAAATCATAATAATCGTATGCTGGCTTTGAATAAACCGCCCACATAATATCTGCATTTTTTACAGGTGCTCCAAAATAGTATTGTGCTGAAATAATTGCCTTAATTTTTTCTCCGGGAAGATACCTAATTTTGTCTGTCTTCACTTCTATGGAAAATTCCGGCTTTCTATACTCAAGAACCTTAAAAGCACACCTTCCGCTCAAAATGTCTTGCCCCTGCGTTTTGAACTCTATTGAGTAAGTGCCAAGCGGTGGCTCATCCGGGATTGTCCATTGACCAGAAATTGAACCAGTTTTTTGTGGCACCAAGGTTGTTTCATACACTGCGCTCCCATCTGGAGCAAGTATTTTTACCTGGCAACCTGTAATCTGCGCCATTTCATACTTATCGCCAGAATCAATCCTTGGAATTGCCTTAAAATAAATGGTATGCCCTGGTCTGTACACAGGTCTATCAGTGTAAGAATAAATCATTCTTTTATCATCTGATCCATAATAACCTTTAGTCACAGTGTCTGAAACTGCAAAGGATTTTCCTGAGATTATCAGAAATTTCTGGCTTTCATCAAATATAAACTGTCCATTGCTATCGGTTTTAATTTCCTGCTTCAGATTCCACAAATTATCAAAAACATAAACAGAAATATCTGCAAGAGCCACACCTTTTGAAATTGAAAAAACAGTAAAAACAGATTTATTATCACATGTTTTTGAAATAAAACCCACATCAGATACAAAAAATACCTGTCTTTGTGGCGGTAGCCCTTCAGGTGTAACTACACACACATACACGCCTTCTGGCAACATCCCTGCTGACATTCTTCTGTCATACAATTCTGTTAATGGGGTCTTGTAGGAAATATCAATTTTCTTGCTTAATACAGGCGCTTTGTTTGATATATCAGCAGACATTAAAATTGTTTTAATTGGGCGAGAAAAACCTTTCGATTTGTTTATCTCATTTAAAAGGTCAATCTCGTAAATGTTAATTGTAACAGAAGGGATTCTATACGCATTAAAATAAAATTTGACATTTTCACCAGGAGTAAAAAGCCATTGACTTGTGTTAAGATGAAAATATTTTGGTCTGAGTTTTATTTTTATCTCTCCAACGTCAACAGTTTCTTTTGCAACCACAGAAATGTTCCTTGCGCTTGCGTATTCATAACCCTGTGTGTAAACTCCGATGTCATATCTTCCAGGTACCAGATTCTCAATAAAAAATTTGCCTTTTGAATCTGTTTTTGAAGAACAATACCCTGGACCCGAACATTCAACCATCGCATTTTCAACAACTTTTCCTGTTTCAGCGTCAACAACAACTCCTTTAATTGTTCCTGCATAAGAAAGTGTAAAGTTGATACCTGCTGTCTCTTTGTTTTCTTCAACGACCACATTAGGCCTGTAATTTTTCACAAAGCCCTTTGCTTCCGCATAAATGTAGAAGTTTCCTGGTTCCAGCCCATCAATTTTGTAAAACCCTCTGTTATCCGTGATTGTAGATTTGTTGTTTCTCGTACAAACAATCCTTGCAGATTGAACGGGCTGCCCATCCGGGCCGTAAACAAAACCACTGATTGAACCAGGTTTTTTCAACACGATTTCATAATTGGCAATTCCATATTTCGGCTGGTTTACTTCAATGGTACCAAGACTACCATCACAAAAGTTTTTCTTTGACACTAAGATTCTGTAATACCCGGTTTCAAGACCCTCAATTTTGAATTTTCCGTATCTGTCAGACATCGTTGTTTTCACTGGCGTATTTTCAACCTGCCTGATTTTAAAAACCCGAACTTCAGCACCAATAACCCGTTTGTTATCTGTTGTTTTTACAATACCCGTAATCATATCGCAAAAACACACTGAAGCAAAAATAAGTATGCCAAGATAGATAAATTTTTTCATTTTTTCTCCTCTAAAAAAATTTGTGCTTTGAACTTAAATAGTTTTATTCCCTCCTTATCTTCGATACCTGCGTTTCTCAAACCTATCCTTAACGCATAATTAGAAGTTTTTGCTTCTTTCGGCAACACTATCCCCAATTTATCCTGCTTTTTAACAATCAAACCTTCTGTTTCTGGATTATAAAATTCTATGGACGGTATTTCAACTGTTTGCTGTGGTATTGTTATCTGTATTCTGATGTCCTTCAATTCCTGCTGGCTGATTGGTCTATATCTGGTATCATGCGCTGCTGCAATAATGGAAAAATGAATAAGATTTTCAGCAAATGTGTCTTCTAATGAAAAAGTTCCAGCACAACCCCTTGTCTGGTTTCCTTTTTTCAATGAAACAAATACTGGAATTTTTTCACCAAAAACATCTGGCAAATTTTTTCCCTCGATTGTTTCGCCAGATGTGAGGTACTTTTCAACTGCCTTCCTGCATAGAGAAATTGCAGTGTTTCCAATAAAACCAGGCAGTATCAGGTTTACAGAAAACAGTACAACGAAATCTTTTTTTATACAGCATAATTTGGATTTCATTTCTAATGGAAGTATACTATAAAAACCGTGTTTCACAAAAGGGCACAAGACATGAAAAAAACATCAATTCGTATAGCGTGTGGCCAGATTAATACCACTGTTGGCGACTTAACCGGTAACGCAGGGAAAATTGTCGATTTTATAAAAAGGGCGCAGGAACTCGGCGCCGACATCATCGCCTTTCCTGAACTTGCTATTACAGGATATCCTCCTGAAGACCTTCTGCTAAAACAATCGTTTATTGAAGATAACATCAAAACGTTGAAATTTATTGCAAGTCAAACTGATGAAATTATCGCAATCTTAGGTTTCGTTGATATGATAAAATCGAAAATTTTTAATGCTGCTGCTATCATTAACCAGAAAAAAATTAAAGCAGTCTATCACAAAATACTTCTTCCCAATTATGGGGTCTTTGATGAAGTGAGGTACTTCACACCCGGGGACACAGGTTCTGTTTTCAAAGTTCAAATACAAAATGGCCTCTGCATTTTCGGAGTTAGTATCTGTGAAGATATCTGGCACGATATCGGTCCAACACACAAGCAGGCAAAGTCAGGAGCATCATTTATTATCAATATCAATGCTTCCCCATATCACATGGAAAAAATCAAAGAAAGAGAAAAAATCGCAACTGGCATGGCTAAGAAAAACAATGTTTACATTGTTTACACAAATCTTGTGGGTGGGCAAGATGAACTTGTTTTTGATGGGCAGAGTTTTGTGGCCTCACCCGCAGGAAAAGTCATCTCCAGAGCGCAGGCGTTCAAGGAACAACTTCTGATCACAGATATTGAAGTGGAAGTGAGAAAGTTCAGAAATGATGCTGAACTGTACATGAAACCAAAAGAAAAAAAGCCAGTCCCTGCGTTTTTTGCAAAACATCTTTCAGTAGAAGATGAAGTATACCATGCGCTGATTCTTGGGTTAAGAGATTACGTTGAAAAAAACAGTTTCTCGAAGGTGGTCGTTGGAATCAGTGGAGGTATTGATTCTGCCCTTGTAACAACAATTGCTGTTGACGCTCTGGGAAAGGAAAAGGTCAAGGGCGTTTTTATGCCTTCTCGATTCACCTCACAACAATCTGAAATTGACGCAAAGAAACTTGCGGAAAATCTTGGCATTGAGCTGATGACAATCCCTATCGATGAAATTTTTGCATCGTACCTGCGAACACTTGAGAAATATTTTAAAGGCACAAAACCCGACATTACTGAAGAAAACATTCAGGCAAGAATCAGGGGAAACATTCTTATGGCTTTATCAAACAAATTCGGATACTTGGTGCTTACGACGGGCAATAAATCAGAAGTCAGCACAGGTTATGCAACATTGTATGGAGATATGGCTGGTGGTTTTGCTATTCTCAAAGATGTGCCGAAAACACTGGTCTATCGACTTGCAGAATACCGAAATCACAGTGGAAAAGTAATCCCAGATAGTATTATCAAAAAAGAACCAACAGCAGAACTCAAACCCAACCAGAAAGACACTGATACACTTCCACCCTATGAAATTCTTGATAAAATTCTGAAAATGTACGTTGAAGATAACAAGAGTATCACAGGTATTATTAAATCTGGATTTGAAGAAACGATGGTTAGAAAAATCGTAAGAATGGTTGATAAAAGTGAGTATAAAAGAAGACAGGCGCCACCAGGCATAAAAATTACCCCTCGTTCATTCGGGAAAGATAGAAGAATGCCTATTACAAATAAATATCAGGGTTAACCGATAAAAATTTTCTTTATCAAATTTTTTTGTGGATTTTCTTCACCCACATCTTTTAAGAATGACATATAACTTTTTTTCAAAATCATGCTGCCAATAATACACAAAATCCCTCCAAGCATCACTGTATTCTGAATGCCCATTGTTTTACCTAATAGTCCCGCAAGATATGAGCCAGCAGGTTGGGTGCCCATGAAAGCAATGGTATGAAAACTCATTACCCTACCCCGTTTCTCATCAGGAACAAGTGTCTGAATAATAATGTTTGCTGTGACGATTTGAAGAACCATGGCTGCGCCAACGATGACCAAAATCATTACAGCAAACCAGAAAGTTTTACAATGAGAAAATAGAATCAGACATACACCAAACACAAGTCCCGCAAAATAAATGACTTTACCAAGCCCTGCATGGGCGTGCCGCGAAGCAAGAAAAATCGCGCCAATAATTGCTCCAACTCCACCGCTTCCTACAAGAAACCCCAGTGTTCTGGCATTGCCGTGAAATACTTCCTTTGCAAACACAGGCATCAGTACTCCATAAAACATCCCAAATATACTGAAAAATGCCACATACAGGATTATCGTACGCACCGGTACAAATGTTTTCACATACCTGAAACCTTCCTGTAATTTTTTCATCACGTTTTCTGAACTCGGTACGGGATTACCAATTACAGTTTCTGGCGCACGCATCATCAAAAGAGCACCAATCACAGCAATGTAACTGATGGCATTGATAAGAAAACAAACACCTTCACCCACAGCAGCAATCAGCACTCCTGCTATGGAAGGACCGATTAACCGCGCACTGTTGACAAGGAAGGAATTCAAGGCAATCGCATTGGGAAGGTCTTCTTTTTTTTCTACGATGTTCACAACAAATGCCTGCCTTGCGGGAATGTCAAACGCATTGATTGCGCCCAGGACAAAAGAAAGGAAAAAAATATGATTAACTTTGATGCTGCCTGTAAGAGTCAGTATTGCAAGTGTAAATGCCTGTATCATTGCAGATGTTTGAGTTGTAAGAATAATTTTGAATCTGTTAATCCTGTCAGCAACATAACCACCAAAGATTGAAAACAAAAGAATGGGCAGTGTACCAAGGGCGCCTGCGATTCCAAGAATGTACGAAGAATGGCTTAACCTGTATACAAGCCATCCCACAGTCACTGTCTGAACCCAGGTGCCTATCAGAGAAATACCGTTTCCAAAGAAAAAAAGTCGATAATTACGATTACGCAAGGCCCTGAGAGTTGCTAAAAACGACACCCGCACCTCCAGAATATTAAATAATTTCTGAATTTTCGGTAATATATATCACATAATCACACTACTA
>ERZ795060.3180-NODE-3180-length-15421-cov-12.072563_pt1 | contig 15421 bp, 11 predicted proteins | sample MGYA00375144_ERZ795060 | MGnify/ENA primary metagenome ERZ795060 (study PRJEB30189, sample SAMN05720157) | activated sludge metagenome | isolation source: anaerobic digester from wastewater treatment plant | place: Japan | collected 2015-05-15 ...
CTGTGAAGTATAGGTTTGCTCCCTCTGCAACTGCTGTGGTATTCAGAGTCTGCCATGTCTTATCTCCACGATAATACTGCGATGTAGTGCCAGCAGAAATCAAAGGCTCGCGATCATCCAACTGCGACTGAATGTTTGATGTCACACCACTCAAGTAACTTAACTCTGTGCTGGTGATAGAAGATACAGATACCTTGCCAGATGGGTTGCTGATCAACACTCTATCAGCTGTGAGATTATCTGCGACGATCGTTGACGCCGCACCTGTGATCGCAGCACGCGCTCGTGAATCTGTGAAGTATAGGTTTGCTCCCTCTGCAACTGCTGTGGTATTCAGAGTCTGCCAAGTCTTATCACCACGAAAGTATTGTGATGCAGAACCAGCGCTAATAGCTGATTCTTTGCCATTCAGCTGCGACTGAATGTTTGATGTCACGCCACTCAAGTAACTCAACTCTGTGCTGGTCACAGAAGATTCAGCGATATTCTTACTCGCATCGCTGATGAGTGCTTTGCTGCCGTCATATGCACTGTTCTTGATTGATGTGCTTGCCTCTATCTTAGAGGCCTTGATTATGCCATCCCAAGTGAAGCGAGCGACCTCGCCGAGATTATCACTCGAGCTGGTATAGAACACCATGTCAGATCGAGACTTATAATACTGATTGATAACAGCTATTCTGCCACGCGACATTGGTGATTGCATATTATTCGACAAGCCGAAATCCAGCGCAACGCCATTACCCGCTGATGGATTATCAGCGCGGAACTCACCGACCATGAAAGGCACAATCACGGATGCCGTCGTCGAGTATGCCCTGGCAACAGTCTGAGCGCCTAACCCTGAGACATTGCCATTATAGATGCTCAATACCGGTGACCTGTCCTGGCTTGTGAAATAAAACATCCTATCAGCAGATAGAGACCGCAAAGCAACATCTTGATTTGCATTGCTACTGCCCAAGCCTTCCAACACGAATGGAGTATGTGTTGCTAACTTCAAAAGCTCAGTCCCAGTAGGCGCATTGCCCGTCCCGATGATGATCGATGGCACTGTAAGGCTGCCTGTCATCGTATCGCCTGCACGATTCACCTTGTCGTTTAGCTGCGTCTGTATGCTCGACGCCAAACCACTCAAATAACTTAGCTCTGTGCTAGTGATAGAAGATACAGATACCTTGCCAGATGGGTTGCTGATCAACACTCTATCAGCTGTGAGATTATCTGCGACGATCGTTGACGCCGCACCTGTGATCGCAGCACGCGCTCGTGAATCTGTGAAGTATAGGTTTGCTCCCTCTGCAACTGCTGTGGTATTCAGAGTCTGCCAAGTCTTATCACCACGAAAGTATTGTGATGCAGAACCAGCGCTAATAGCTGATTCTTTGCCATTCAGCTGCGACTGAATGTTTGATGTCACGCCACTCAGATACGAAAGCTCTGTATCAGTCACAGCACTATTGACGATCTTCTTATTTGCATCGCTAACCAGAACTCTATTCGGAGTTATGATGTCGTATTTTATCTCTCGTTCAACGACTATGAAATCATCATCCACATATATTGGCGCGTTGCTAATAGCCGTAGCGCCAACGAACATCGCAATAGAGCCGATGCTACCCGATCCAGATATATTGCCGCTGCCACCTGTTGAGATACTCAAATCAAGACCATAAATCACCTTCACTAGGTTTCCATGCCCGTTCAAATCATCATAGATATAGACATCCATGATGATGGCTTCTTCAATATACACACCTTGAATACCATCATAGCATCCGCCAGCATCTAGGTTGACTGGGTTTGGCGCTGGTGTCCCTGTCTTATCCTGATATATCGGCGCAAGCGTATTTGTCCCTGCAAATACAAACTTTACCGAGCCTCTAGATACAGGCTTCCCGTTACTGTCAATGAAACGATAGCTAAGACTAGGCGTTAGTCTGATTGTCATGTCATCCTCTTTGCTATCCAACGGACATATACATCTGAATCAATAGTATCAGTGCTATAGAGCTCAAGCTTGATTGCGTTCGTGGTTGAGTAGTCAATATTGAATCTATAAGACTTATCTGCTGCTTGCGCGAACTCTGGCACTGCGCTGATAGACCATAGCTCATTAGTAGTGCCGAACTCGAGAAAACGCGGATGCGTTGATATATATAGCGTGAGCGTGTATTTATTTGTGCCTGGTATCTGCAGCATTATATCACGCCCACAAACTTCAGTGGATTGAGCGACTAGATAATTATGCGCAGTGCGCGCAGTGACTGAGTATTTATGAGCCGATGGGATGGAATAATAAATACCATTCTTGACTATACATTGCGTTGTGTCATGTGGCGAACCGTAAAATGTAGCGTCAATTACGACATTGGAGATAGAAGAGTAGATATTAGCATTTCCATCAAAAACAATTCGTCCTTTTGTCGTTCCACCAGTATCACTGACATAAAAAGAACCGTTGAGTATATGGATATTGTCTATCTGCGTGCCATATAAGGAAACATCATCTGCGAACTCACAAGAAATAAGCCTCACGTTCTTATACACTGTAGTTCGCATGATAAAACGGCAATTAACACAAGTCGTTTGCGCTAATGAAGATTCACCACCAAACACGCAATTACTCGCATAAACAAATGTTGTTTCAAACCCAGAAACATTAAAAATTGAATTGATTGAGCTGTCTATCAGCTCGATCACCGTTTGGACATGTATCGTGCTTGTTATATACAGTGAATGTGTAACTAGGTTTCTGATCTTTATATTTACGTTCATCATCATTATATCGATCAGTGGCAATCGCTCGCAATCGAGTTCTGCGCTTGAATCTTGAGCAATCTGTAATATCTTCGTGAATGTTGATTGCGTTGAGTAATCAAAGAACCAGCTCAGCTTGATTGACGGCGTGTTTGCAAAAACAAGAGTCCCAGAGTCGATTTTGATAAACCGCGATGACGCAGAAACATCATTCAGCCCTATATTCGCATTGATAATCAAACGCTCACCATCCTCAATCTTAAGACTTGCGGTTGTAGGCATCGAGTAGTCTTGATTTAGGTTTAGCGTCCTATCTACGATAACAGCCCTCCCAGTCCCGCACGATGCACAAGCGCGCTGGAAAGCAAGTATGCCACTAACGCCGTCCGCCATGAACCATGATACCCTGATGTCCATTTCACCAGTCAAAAATTCTGCGCCGCCCTCAAGTACTATGCTGCCTTTAGCCCCTATGAAAGTACTAGCGTAAAAATCACTGAATACATCGATTGCCGCACCGTCCTTGACAATCACGGGATTGACTATGGATGCCGATTGTATCGCATAAGTGCCGTGCTCAAAGACAATCGCCGTATGATCGCACTGATACAGTGCGCCGGTGATGTTCGTTGCGTTCTGTGCTGGTGAGTTGAAGCGATCAACGCCGATCCATTCAGCCTTGCATTCCTGGTATGGCATCGTGAAGCGTATCTTCGTTGACGTGCGCAGTGAACTCGCAGGCGCATCAATAGGACGCGCAAAATAGACTGTGATGTCATTCACCGACGCTGTCGTAAACCTCGCGCCAGACTCAAAGAGACATGAAGAGAATATGCTGATATCGGAAGAGATTTTGTACGCCCCTGGCGGGAACAACAGCCTCATGCCGTTAGCGTGTGCGTAGCTATCGGCACCCGTGATCGCTGACTGGCTGCTTGTGTATCCAGTCCGATCTGCGCCAAACCAAAGCAGGTTAACAGTCTCATGATATTCCCTGATCCAGCGGCCTGTTGGCTGTGTGTTAGAGGCACAGATCGTTCCGCCATTATCCGGCGCGACTGAAGACGCCGACCAAGCGAACAGACCGCCGCCGCCGTCTCCAGCGCTTACTCTGCCAAGCATCAGAGCAGATCCGCTTGGGTTTGGGATGTCCTTCAGCGCATCCCAGTCAAGCACAACCACTAGACTCTCGATAGACACCGCATCACTGATGCCGCGCACGCCGGCGATCTCCCGCACTGTCTGATACACCGGCTGACCGTAAGCGTCATAATGTGATAGACGCTGAACCTGAACAGTGTAAAGAATACCGGATATGAAAACTCCATTATTCGGCACTCTGCCGCTCGCATCAAGCAGAACAGGGTTCGCCAGTGGCGTGCCGTCCTTGTCGCTGTATATGTCCGCAAGCGTAGTAGTTCCATGCACAAGGAACACCAGACGACCATTGACCAATGGATATCCATTATCATCGCAATACTGAAAGAACGGGTTGAACGCAACAAACATCTCACCTCTCACCATCTCGCGCCATACCTAATGCCAACGGCTTCAGGACTGGAACGATGTTATTTCCCATCTTGCTTGTCCCATATCGGTATAGCATCGCAGCGCCGCCTGGAGTCAAGAATAGGCGCGCTCCCCCGCTAGTCGCAAGGCCTGAGAGAAGCCCAGCCAAAGCCATATCAGGGTCTTGTGTCAATAGCGATGCCGCAGTACCAAAGCCCGCCAATCCCATTCCTGGCATGTCTCGCAGCATGATGATTGGCTTCTGCCTGTTCTTTATTCGGCTCTCGACCACATCGCGCATCGGCATGTACCGCGCCATCTCTTGAGTCTTCTCGGCGTATCCAGGCACGGCCGCCTTCAGCTCATCACCGAGCGCGCTCCTAGTCGCCTCCTTAGCATACTCGCTCACAGGCTCGCGCAGCTCTGTATATCGAGCCTGTATCTTGTTTCGCACTTCGTCTATATCACCAGCGCGCACATAGCGCCCGTAATCATTGCGCATAGCGTCGAACTCTTCCCGTATCCTAGCCCTTGCGGCTTTAAGCTCTGCAGGTGATAGCGATTGGCTCTTGATATCGTTCAACGCGCGCTCTTCAATCTCATTCAGGTCGAACTTACGGCCTTTGACAACTATGCCGCTCTTCTCCACCACCGCATCATCAAAGGCCTTTACGATCGCCGAACGCTCATCAAACAGCGGCTCTAGCTTGCTTGCTATGCGCTCGTTAGCCTTCTCCAGTCCGCCTAATGGCGTGACGATCCCCTCGGATAGCATCGCCTTGTAATCCGCTTTGTTGATTGCGTTGCGCGCTGCTTTATCCGGCACAAGGCCGTACTCAAGCACCTTCGGCGCGATCTCAAGCGCCTTCCGCTTCGTTGCAGCCACTCCACTCTGCAGGGCATCCGGCAACATGGATGTGATACCTGTCATCGCTGCTTGCGCCGCAGAACGATCCACGCCGCCACTCTTGGCAATCCCGTAATCTCCTAGTGATGTGATTGCGCCTTCGGCCAAGCCGCGAACTATCAGGTTCTGCAGTCCCTTCAGTCCAGCTTTAGCGGCGATGTTAGATGCAAGCTTAGCAGGCACTACATTAAGCGCGGCTTCTCCCGCCGCTACAGGCAAGAACTGAGACGGCTCTGCGCCTCTACTCGCCATTGCCATAGACACGGGGAACATAGCCTCAGAGATAAAATCCGATGCGCGACTGAGCAAGCCAGGCTCTTCTGCTTTATTAGTCTCAGCGTCCGTGAAATCCGATGCGCGACTGAGCAAGCCAGGCTCTTCTGCTTTATTAGTCTCAGCGTCCGTGCTGTCCTTCTGGTTGCGCTGCTTCTTATACTGCTCATCGGTGATTATCCTATACTTATCGTTGTTGATCCAATAGTCATTGCCGAAAGCGCGCGATGCCTTCGCGTCCAAATCATTACGGCTCTCAGCAAAGCAAACAAAGTCGACGCCGTCTGGTGATATGACATGATACCTCATTTACCCCTCCCGAAAATCTCTTCTTGGTTTTTGTAGTCCGCTAATGCCTTTCGCAATATGATCGCCTGTGTGTCTGCGTCATCCGTGATGGCTGCAGGCAACACACCGAGACGCAACATCCGCGTACCATACTGTAGCTGTTTTTCTTTTATCTGCGTCTTAGCGTTGTCCAGTAGTCTGTCTATCGTCTCCCTTATCTTGTCCGCCGCTTTCTTGGTCAAGATATAGCCATCGCCGGTTGCCTTAGCGCCGAGATTCATAAGCGCGCCCTTGAAGCCCTCTATATCATACACGGCGCGGAACTCCTCGCCACGCACAACACTGCGCGGATCAAGCAGCTTCATGAAGGAGTATATAGTCGCAATGAAATCAGACCCGATGACATCTCCGTTCTTAGTGCCGTCGAGTATGCTCTTGAGCTGTCGCCCCTGTGTTATCTGGCCTGTCAGCACCTCAACATCGTTCTTGTATCCTCTTTCAATACTATTAGCCTGCTCTTGCAGCTCAGGCGGCGGCGTTACATACAAGCCACCAATAGTATTCTGATACAGCCTTATGATATCCTTGTTCTTTAATAGAGAGCTTTCTTTCTCTGCCTTAGTCGCTTGCAGGCCAATCACAGGCTCGACATTAGCGCGCAGAGCAGCAAACTGCTTCTCGATGTTCTTAGACCCAGGCTCTGGTATCTTCGCCTTCAGCTCATCAGGCAAACCAGAATAGAACTCAGTGTAGAGTTTCTGCGTGTCATCAGCCGCAAGTCGCGAGTAAGCTTGATCTATCAGCTGCTTGTATTCGTCTGAGCTCATCTTGACAGGCTCTTTTTTGGCCGATAACATAGCGTCAAGCATTGGCCGCGCCACTGAATATTCAGGCACCCACTTGTTGAGCTTCTGCGCTATCTCCTGACGCGCCTTCTCCCATGTGGCCTCATCGTTGATGCCAGCTAGAGACTGCAGTATCTTCTCATCAAACCCCATGAATGGATTTGTCTTGACTTCCTTTGGTGTCATGCTCTCCTGCATTGCAAGAGCGCGCATAGCGAGCTCAGGTGATAGCCCCATCACTGAGCGGCCAAATACTCCGATATCTCCCTTAGCCTGCTCTCCCGCTAGTCGTATCTCATCGGATACGCGCATCGCATCTAGCGCTTGTGCGTTCTGAATATCTTCTTTACGCTTCATAAGTACATCATACAGACCTTTGCTAAAGGCGTTGATGGTTGGCGCTGTGTCAAGCGGCTGTAAGCGCGCCCGCTGTAGGAACTGAACGAACTGAAAAGGATTAAACGCCATGTCTCCTCACTATTGTTTAGCCGCCCATCCGCCGAGCATATACCCACCGACAGGCATTAAGCCTTGCATCATCGAGCCAATGCTGCCCAGCATCCCCGTTGTCATGCCCTGCGCTCTTGACTGCGCACCACCAAGCATCATGTTCGCCATGCTCGCACTGCGATCTGACGCTAGAGCGCCAAGCCCAGTGGAAGACTGTTGTCCCATGTTGGCTAGATTAAGCAGAGAGCCTAGCTTTGCTTGTGTGGTCTGTAGTCTCTGCTGCGCAAGCTGCGATAGGTAGTTTGCCCTGTCCATATACTGCTGATAAGCTTGCGCTCTGTCCTGCATCATGCGCTGCAGGGCTGTATCGTACTGCTGCGCCGCTATCTGCTGCCCTCTGTCCTGCATTGCCTTCAGCGTGCCGCCACTCTTGATTAACCCACTCACTGCTGCATTGCCAAGTATGGAGTCCATCGCCTGCTTGATCTCGTAATCCCTTGCTGGAGTAAGGAAATCGGACACGCCCTTGTCATACCGAAACGCGCCGACATCAGGCGTGACGAAATCCGATGGACTAAATGCGCTGAGTAAGCCTTTGTATTGATTCAGCGCCTCTACTCCGCTTTGCATGTATGGCTGTTGCTCCTGCATGGCCTGCTGATAGCCCACGTCAATCACAGGCATAGCGGACTCAATGGCCTTCGTCATCTCCTTGCTTTGGCGCTTAGAGCGCTTGTTCTCCGTGTAGTCAACCAGCGCCTTGCCTAGAAGACCAGCGCCCGTAATCCCAAGACCGATGGCTAGTGGTAGCATCACGACCTCGCTATGTAAACACCGCTAAATAAGAACGGATTGGTGATATTGATTATCTGTATTTGATTATTCACGATACGCGCCCTACAGTTAAAACCACTTAGAGCCGCGTCGCCCATAGAATCAAATGGGATGCTGATAGTCCCACTATTACCGCTCGATGATACGCCGCGAACGCTAATGAATACAAGCTGTCCGAGGCGCTCAACTTGATATAAATCTACATTCAAATTGCTTGATTGTGTATGTTGTGCGTAATCAAAACTAGACCAGCGACCATTCAAGGCGCTTGTCATGTCGCGCAGTATGCGAGACCATACGGCATCAGCGAACTCAGGCACAACAGACGGGGTAGAGATGATGACATCCTTCATATCATATACCGATATCCACATCGACAAACGCACCAATGATAGAGAAATAAGCGACATCGGATATCTGAATCTCGAACACTCGCTCACGAGACGAACCTAGAGACGACCAGCGCAGAGCCTTGTTGTACAGGGCTTTCTGCCCGAACGACTGCCAGAACGAGCGCGACCAAGAGTATCCGCCATCATCGGAAAAGCGCATCATCGCAATAGCATCAGAACCATATACCGCATTATGGCCGCTGTCAATCAAGACCAACAATGCTTTATGCTTCAATCGCTTGCCCTGATACAGTACATTATTACTTCTGTATGTCCTGATGATCTGCTTTCCATCGGCATCAGTCAACGCGTCGCCGCTTATCTCACAGAGATAATCAGAGCCAAGAAAGCCAACGACATTCTTCCCATTGAAAGACTCTGAGTATAGAGCTTTCCAAGCACATGGAGAATAGTCGTTATTCAATCCGCGTCGCCTGTGCCATTTAGCTGTCGTGAGATCATAACACCATGTGTCTGTATTGCCAGACCGCAGGACATAGAACATATGCCCCTCGTATGCGTACGACCAGCCAATGGCTGTTTTCGTGTCTGACAGTCGAGTAATGATAGTGTGATCGGATATTGGCGATACGTTGTATCCATTGAGCATATAAACCATGTTCTCGCCGCCCTTAGATCCACCAAGGAAAACCACACTATCGCTTATCGTTGTTACACTATACGGCGCAGAACAACCAATGCCGATCATCGCTGATCCGATGCGTGAGAAAGGATTATACGCATTGCCAGTTAGCGCGAATATCTCAAAACTATCAGAGCCGAATACACAGAGATCGCCGAGCCTAACAGCAAGCGCAATAACGGGATCGCTGAACGCCTCTGCAGAAAAGAAATTCAGCGCGCCCCAGCTCTCAGCATTATACACATCACTATACCACACTTTATTTCGGTCTTCATTGCTGCCACTGGTAGCATTACACACAAGACGCCCGCCGATGAAGACAATATGCGTAGGCGCTGCGAATGGCTTGGTGATCGTGTAAATATCGTCTGTAGAGCCTAGAGCGTGCAAGTATAGATCCATCCCATCCACGATGGCTAGATGCGTTCCGTTATCCGTCATCTTCACTGGCGATGCGTCTGATAGCAGATCGCCGCGCTGATATACAGTCATCTCGCCGCTTCTGTCGTTTATCTCATACACATGGCGGCCTTTGACTACATACAGCGAGCCATTACCAGCCTTATACAGTCCGCGAATATCACCAGAGCCAATAAGTAAGTATGGCTTTGTGCCTGGCGCACAGGTGAGTATCCACTCGCTAGCCGCGCCGCTGTAAGGCTGGCGCTCTGGATATAGGTTAATGCGCGTCTGCGCCGACACATCGCGCGACCGATGCTCAGTATCACCACTATCTATGTTAAGCGATATGTTCATATTAGATTCGCATCTATTGACAGCTCGCGCATACTAATGTTCATTGACTTGAGCACTCTCAAAGCTCGCTCAGCCTCATACTGCAGATCGGGTCTAGGCATCCCAAACGCCTTTGACAGTCTATCAGCTAACGACCATCGAATCAGCTCATGATACTCATGCGGCAAGTCAATAGTGTCATTCAGCGCAAAGCGCCCAAACATAACCTCATAATGGATTTCGAATGTCATTATCTGATCTGGCTTTGGATATACACTGATCACGCCAATAGGATTGCGCGCGTTATACGCGTAGAGCTCTGGCCTTCCCGTGCTCGCTATCTGCGGCATGTCATTCACATTGACTTGTCTCAGCTCGATGCCATTGCAGTACACAGACAACACACTCTTAGGCCTGTCGCTCATATCTATATCAGCGCCAGCGCCAATGGTGATCGTGTCGCTGTCTGTGGATATACTGTGCTTGTCTATTGCGTAGCGCGTTAGTCCTTCGCTGTTGAGGCGCGTGAACAGGCCGTTTAGCTCGCGCAATGCCTTGCTGATCTGCTCTTGGCTTGCGTCAAGCCCTTCAGCTAACTCGCCGCAATCATACAGAGCATCTATACATATATCACGAGCCGTCATCTGCATGGCTTGCTCTCCTGCGCCGCGTCTTCACTACTTCCGCTTTGTCTTCGTCTTTCTCTTCGTATTGCACACAACACTCCCCCTTGTCTCTCTTCAGTCCTACGCTGACTTTCCAGTCGTCAATCCAATCAGATGGGGCTTCGTCTTCCATCTTGAAAATCAAATGCCGCAAATCACCATCCCATTCTTGCTTTGGCGGGTATTTCATTCTCATCGCAAAACCTCATTAAATAAAGGCAAGCGACGCCATCGCGCCGCCTGCCATCATCGTTAACTGTTCGGCTCAAGCAGCTTAACGCACAGCTCAGGACAGGTTGGAGCGATACCGCACAACACATCAAAACGCTTGATGTGCCTGTCCTTCTCGCCATCCCAGTCAGATGCGTAGCGCATCGAGATGCCATCCATCACTTTGCGGCTTGCGCCAGCAGGCAGTACCATGTCCACCGTTGCGAATGCAAACGCATCGCGATGGAAAGCGAATGTCTGGCGATATGATTTGCCTGCCGTTCCAACGAATGTCACAGCAGCGCCGCTAGAAGGCAATGCCGTCACATTCTGCTTCCCTGTCGTAGCATACACAGGGAAGATAGATACGCCGCTCGCATCGCCATTGGTAGCGTCAGTGGTGAATTTTTCCCGCACAACAAAGGCATGTAAGCGACCAAGACTCTCTTTAGTCTCGGGATGCACATCATACACATTAGCCACCGTGAACACGCTGCCAGCTGGATACTGCGTACTTTTCGCAAGCCCAGTAAGGTTGATCGTGCTTGCGCCCGCAGTGTATGAGCCACTCACTGTGCCTGTTAAGGTAGCAGGCAGTGTGATCACCGGAGCACGAGAGGCGCTAGTGAAGAGGAATCCACCAGTGCGGCCAATCACGCCCTCGCGATACTGTTCTGCAATACTAGGCGCATTAAACAAGCCTTTAGTCTCGTCCAGCACATTGGCTTGCGTCAGTGGGTTGATCAGCACGCTGCGATTACCATCGCGCGGCGTTGCGTTCTGGTCTAGATACGCACCAGCCTTGACTAAGTCGCTCCACTTGATAGCCTCATTAGCGCCACTACCAAGCACGACTGCGCCACAGCCAGTATTCAGCACCTCAAAGGCGTACTGGTCAATCTTTGACGCCAGAGCAGCCATCGCCGGACGCAATACGACAGTCTCAAAGTCATCCAGTGACAGCGTCAGCTCTTTAGAGGTGAACTCGACAGGCACATTGAATTGCTTGGCGATCGTGAGAGTCGCATAGTCCTCATCCACATCTTGGAACACGGCCTGCGCGCCTTCAGCAGCCACAAAGCGCGTGGGCTTGCGGATGCGGATCGAGTCGCCGCTCTTAGCTCCAGTGTCCGAGAACTCATCGCTATACTGCCGATTGACATTGGGCGGCACAGTCAATACTTCATGCAGCACAGCCAGCGCACGAGTTACGATTTTATCGCTCGTTAAAAGTTTGTTTGCCATAGTTTATCCTTTCTGTTTTGATCGGCGCTCTCGATACCACTTCAGATAAGCATCGCCATCTAGTGATGTCTCTGGGTCGCCGATCGCCGTTCCACTACTACCGATTGGCGCGGCTGGTAATACATTGGTTTTCGGTCTCTGCGTTGCTCGCGGTGCGTTGTGCGCATTAGCTTGCGCCATGAGCGCCACTAATGTCGCTGTCTTGACACTCGACGGCATACGCTTCAGTGTTGGTATCTGCTGCGGGTCAGCATAAAGAGCGCGCAGTAGAGCGGGGTTGTGTGCTGTGAACGCAAGTATATCATCATCTAGGTCATACTCAGCGCCGTTCTGGATCGCCCGATTATACATCAGCGCGATCTCTTGCGCATCGGGTAACTGCTGCAATCCCTGCAGTGTCGTATGTACCATCTGCGCTCGCAGTGCCTCTACCTCTTCGCTCTTCTCTGCGTTCTCAATCTCGGATACCTTTGCCTTGATATCCTCTATGATTGGCTTGGCATAGCTCTCATAAGCTTTGCGCTCATCATCGCTTTTGAACTGGATCGAGCTTGGGTCTGGCACAAGCCTTGAGATGACCTCTTCTAGTGCGCGGTTGCGCTGCCTGAGCTTACCAATGCTCTTGCCTAGTCCATGCTCTAGCCGCTTGATCTCGCGCTGGTATTTGCTTTCCAGCTCGGCAAGTCTCTGCTCTAGTGGATCTACGGCGGCTTGGTTCGCCTCGCCGGCATCGGCTGTCTCGCCTACTGCCGCAACTCCTTGCGCCTCTTCTGTCGTCTGCGTCTGCTCTTCGTCGATCATCGTTCCCTCACTCAACACTACGGGTTGATGCCGTCTGGTCTGTTGTATCACCTACCACTAGCGGACCAGGCACTAGTGGAGTAAACTGATCAATAGGATCAGAGTATTTGATCTCCACATTCTCTTTCATTGCGTTAGACTCATTGATCATCGCTTCACTAGTCCTACGCACAACATCAGCGACAGCCTTCGCTTCGATCGCATCTAACTTGCCTTTCTGCTTCTGTTGCTCAATCAGCATGTCACCGATGATCTTCAATTGCTCCTTAATGTACTCGATCTCGCTCTTGCGTGTGTCACCTAATATCTTCGCTTGCAACTGGCTTATGATCGCTTCATACTGCTCTATCGTCTTAGCCATCTCATCCATAGATGCCTGCATGGCTTGCAGGGTCTGCATCGTCTCAGGGTCTGGCGATTGGCCTATTAAGTGCGATGGAATCATCTTCCTTGCTCGCTCAATCGCATCCTCTGGTATGTCTACGCCTGAGTTCTGCAATATAATGTCGCTGAAAGCCCTTGCAAAATCTTGGTTCTGGCCTGCTAAGGTAGCGAGTATCTGAGCGCCGTGCCGTTTTTTCTGTGCGCCCTCTGGCGATGCCGTGATCACAAAACGCATACTTCCGGTTAGCTCATCCGCTCGCACGATCTCGCTGTATCGCTTGCCATCGGCGAAGTAAGAGACTCTGATACCTTCGCTATACACTAGCGGCGCAAGCTCTGACACGATGCGGCCAACCTGTATCACACTGCTCTTGAGGTTGTCTGTCCAACATGCCGTCTGGTAGTCGCTCACTTCTTGCATAATCGACAGCGCAAGGCCGCTCGCATTCTTAGCCCCTATCGCATTGCCAAAATCTGAAGCGCCAAAGCCTAGCGACTCATCGGCGTCGACCTGCAATCCCTTGCGCGTGACCTGTATCTCAGCAGTCTGCGGCGATACATCGGCGCGCGTAGGCGGCGGAACACCATCCACACGGCGGTAGATCAGAGCGCCGCGCCGTTCTCGGTTGACGTTCTCCCACATGCGCTGTATCGCGCCACCATCCATCACTTGTTCATATTCAGCTATATACGGCGCGATCGGCGCATTATTCAGGCGATACGCTTCGGCGCTGGCCGCAAAGTTAATCACGCGCTGAATGTCACGAAGTAAATATGAAAGACCCTTGTAGGTGATGCGATCCTGAAGATATACGCGCTTGCCATACACGGGGACTACAGGGATATAGCGTATCGGCAAAACGCTCTCTGTGATCTTATTCTCGCCACACCAAAGCTCATATTTGATACTGACATCGCTGATGCGTCTATCACCGAGTATCTGCTCTTGCAATATCAGATTTGCAGACAGCATCTCTTTTACTTGCTCTATAGGCACGGTGATGACTCTGCCGCTCTGGGTGTCTTGTATGTAAGCAACATGATTGCGCTTGCTTTCCTTGCGCCAGTAGGCGATTAGCTCGGTCATGTCGCTTCGCTTAAGCAGGTCAAAGCCTGATGGCAATAGCGATCTCTTCAGCGCATCATCCTCTAATCCGTATTTCCTTTTCGCTGCAGACTTAGAAATGAAGGAAACTTGTGCAGCGTGTTCTATGTCACTTCCGTCAACGGCAGTAGATGCCGGATCAATAAATACAGTCGTTGGGTCTATTGGGCAAGTGATGACGATCTTCTGATCCAATGAGCGTTCGTCTATGTAGTCATTGCCGATGACGATGTAAGCTCTACCACACATCAACGCGATGTCTAGCGCATCAGCAAACACGCTATATGCGTTCGTGTCGCTCTGTATCGCGTCGAAGAACGCGTTTAGTCGCGCGGCTCTAGTCGCATCACCTACGCCAAAGAAAGACACACCAAAGCCAAATGGGTTGATCCGACATGGGTTGACGATACGGTTCTTGATCCGGTTGATGCGATCGAAAACTAACTTGATGTCATCCGCCTGCTTCTCTTTGTATTGCAGAAGCGAAGCAAAACGCAAGTCTTCCCTGCATTCCTCGTAATCTGATGAGTAGGCTTCCGCATATTCTCTTAATACGTGATTAATTTCCATAATCTTTTTTCACACGCTTAACAGATAAAATATATCATTTATCTTCATAACATATGACCTTTGCCAAAATTATCTAGCTTCGCATACTTTGTGTCTTTTTTGATTTTGTTTCTGATTAGTGGATCTAGCGCATAGCGTAGCGCGTCAAAGCCGTGATCGTTCTTGTCCTCTGGTTCTGATTTGATGTCGCCAGTGATTGGGTCTGTCTTGAAGCGGTAGAGTCGCGCTTGTTCGGCTATGTTGCGGCATCTTGGATGTATTATGATGTCGTATGTCCGCAATACGGATATGCCGTCTTGCTTACTGCCAGGCCACTTTGAGGCCGCTTTGGCTTTCGGGTATCCGTGACGCTGTAGGTATGATATAGTTTCTGGTCTTGCGCTATCGCATCGTATATCTTGACTGCTGGATATGCCGATCTTCTTTAGTGTGTCTGGGATATGGTCTATCTCTATGCCCACGCCATAGGCTTCTCTTGGGATGTAAATTGTCTTGTCGACCACATGCGCGCATACTATATGCGTAGGGTCTTGCGCAAATCCGAAGTCGATGCCGACATATAGAGGTAGGTTTTCGTCCACCAGCTCGAAGTCTTCTATTCTATATCTACCGCCGAAAACTTGCGCGTTGGTGCGTTGGATGCACTGGCCGCCCCAAATCCACTCAGCTTTCTCGGGGTCTTCTCGGTATGCTCTTGCGCGCTCATCATACATGTCTTTAGAGGCCCACGGGTTATCCTCTATACTCATGTCTATCGTGATGGATTCAGGCATGCCGGCGTTTGCCATGACATGCACGGGATCGC
>ERZ795060.3183-NODE-3183-length-15412-cov-8.554340_pt1 | contig 15412 bp, 17 predicted proteins | sample MGYA00375144_ERZ795060 | MGnify/ENA primary metagenome ERZ795060 (study PRJEB30189, sample SAMN05720157) | activated sludge metagenome | isolation source: anaerobic digester from wastewater treatment plant | place: Japan | collected 2015-05-15 ...
ATCAGGTATCAAACATTAAAATTACCCCTAATGAACTTTATTTCACAGAAGATAAACAAACTGATGACATTGAAATATCTTTTAGCTTAAACTATGGATTAAACGTTAAATACGAGGATATGAATATTAATTATAATTATGGTTCTATCAAAATTAAAATAGTAGACGAAACAGGAGAAGAGTGGGGCACCATAACATCACTATCAAATCTTCTTGTAGGTGATTATACAATTCATTGGAATGGAAAGGATAATACTGACAAGTACATATTACCAAAAGGAAAATTCAATATACAATTTAGTACAGAAAAGTATAATTATGATTCAGGTAAGCAGGTGATACAAGAAGTTAAAGCTGGAGAGGAAACTGTTAATGTTAAAGAATCAATTGTTCCTGAGCCTATTCCTTTGATAATATCTGCATATAAAATAATAGCCCCAAAACAGGAATTTAACTTTGATATATATTTACCTAAAGCAGAAGAAGTCACAGGTATTACATTTAGTCTTCAATATAGTGCTGATAAACTTACATTAAAAAGAGTACTTGAAGGTTATTCTCTTAATGCAGACGGTTCAAAAGTAGAAATTTCTGCAGATATTGATGATTCTATAGGACTTGCTAATATCACAGCTTTGAGAGATTTTGAAAAAGGCGTAAATAGCGATAAAGCAAAAATGTTATCGATTGTTTTCAAACCAATTGAATCTGGAACATTGAAATTTAAACTCAATTCTTGTTATATATTGCTTGAAAATAATGGGAAAGTTAAAGCTCAGCCGATTTACCCTAAAATAAAAGTTAATAAAAATGGTGATTTTCTCTTATCGGATTTGAATAATGATAAAATAGTTGACCAGTATGATTTAATAGAATTTTCTAAAGCTTATGGCTCTAAGTTGGGTGATGGAGAATTTAATGATAATTGTGATTTCAACCAGGACCAGAGCATAGATATTCTAGACTTAATAACTATATCAAATGAGTTTGGTAAAACAATATAGATAAATATTATTTTTGTTAGGGGAGCATTTTAAATGGAAATAAGCGTGTATAAGATTCGAAACGAGAAAAATTATAATCTAATTCTTGGCCAAACTCATTTTATCAAATCAGTACCAGATTTATATGAAGCATTAAGCGAAAGCTCTCCTAACATAAAATTTGGTCTTGCTTTTTGTGAAGCCTCAGGTCCGTGCCTGCTTAGATTTGCAGGAAATGATGAAGAACTTATTGATCTAGCAAAAGATAATTTATATAAAATAAATGCAGGGCACTCTTTTATAATTTTCCTTAAAGATGCCTTTCCTATAAATGTTTTAAATAATATAAAATATTTATCAGAAGTATGTAGAATATTTTGTGCTACATCAAACCCTGTTGAGGTTATTATTGCTGAAACTGAACAAGGTAGAGGTATTCTTGGAGTTATAGATGGATTTAAAACAAAAGGGATAGAAACAGATAAAGACATAGAGGAAAGAAGGGAACTACTTAAAAAAATAGGTTATAAAGAACCTTAGGTTATTAATTTTTATTTATGTAAATAGAGAGGTAGTAAAAAAGTATGGTGGAGCGATGGATTTGTAATATATGCGGTTATATTTACGATTCAAATGAGGGAGATTCTTCTCAAGAAGTTGTTCCAGGAACACTTTTTTCTGAATTACCAGAGGATTGGGTTTGCCCTGAATGTGGTACATCAATAGACAATTTTACAGAAATAGATTCATTTAGAGAAGATTATTAGTGTCTATTAGCTCTTAAGCTTAACTTCAATTTTAAATTACCTTATTTTTATTTTTCTACTTATCGATTTGCCTTTAATATTTATTAATTCCATTCTTTTAATATCTCCTCTATATCTCTATATCTCTATATTATCTTTATCCTGACTTTACAAATTATTTAACTGTATGTATTTAATAATCTGATAGATTCTAATTGAACTTTAGTTTAAAAATGTAAAATACAGTTATCTACGAAATTACTTATCTTTTAAGAGTTAATTATTTAATATTTATCTAAAAAATATTTAAGTAAATAGTAATCTATAGGTCTTAGATAACTAATACTTGGATGAGAAGTCTTCATTTTTTCATAGGGTTCAACTAATTAATTTATGATTAAAGATTTGTATCGCTTTATTTATAACATTGCACTCTGAGCATCAATATATAAATAAAAAGTTACCCAAATAAGAAATTATTTTTGGAAGTATGTTGCTTCCTATGAGTATAATAATAATTAGTTCCCCGTATAACTCTACTTGAGTAACATTTATATTTCTTTTTAAAAGTGCCATAAGAATTAACCAACCATCCAATGGAGGAATAGGCAGAAGAGAAAACAATCCATAATAAATGTTTATTCTTGAAAATAAGTTTATAATAGCAGCTAATGTTAAAGAGACATTTTCGGTTGGTTTTATTAATAATGCAAGGACAAATCCTAATAATAGGTTCATAATAATTCCGCTCAGAATAATTCCAAGTCTTTGAAAAGTTGATTCACTTTTAAGAACACGACTAGAATTTATTGGTTTTGCCCACCCAAATTTAAAAAATATAAATGGTATTAATCCAATTATATCAACGAACTTAAACGGATTTAAAGTTAAAAAACCTTCAACTTTTTGGTTTATATCTCCTGCTTTATATGCAAAATAAGATTGAATATATCTATGCAAGGAAATACACAAAAGAGAAAAAACCATTATAATTACAATTTCAAAACTAAGAATACGATTAAGAAACATTTCTTTTTGTAAATTATAGTAAATAGCACCAATCATCCCTAAGGAAAGCATTATATTTTCAATTATTGACATTATTTAAGTCCTTTCCAGCCAAAGATAATGCTTCTTTTATTTCATCATCTTTATTTTTTATAATTCCATCGTATTTCATAAAAAGTAGTTTGTTTATAATTTCTCCTAATTTTTCTCTTTTAGCATTTGTTATTTTCTCGATTTCATGACCATCTAATTCCAATTTAAGGGGTTTTATTTCATTTATGTACTTTAACAGTTTGTCTAAGTCTTCACTTTTTAAAAAGCTCCCAAGCATAACAATTTCTTCATCTGAAAGATTGTTTAATACTCCTGCAATCTCTGAATTTTTAGAAGCTTTTGAGAGTTTTTTGATTAATATTTTGTAATTATTCCTAAAGTTTAAAGCAATTTTGATTTCCTTTTTTCCAGCTCTTAATCTTTCAAGAATTTCACAAGTTTCATCGTCTGTAAGATTAAAAGTAAGAATGACAATATAAGGAAACCATTTTTTCTTTGGATTTATTGATTCAATCAATTTAGAAGCTTTCTCTAATTTCTTAATAGTGTTTCTATTAATTTTTATATTTCCTGAAAGAATTCTTAGAGCATTTAGCTTACTTAATCTTTTAATAACAGAAGGGTTATAATTAGTCTCCTCAAGGAGATTCACAAATTCTGATAAAATTCTAAACTTTGAGATTCTTTCAAATATCCCTATATTCATAACATTAATAGCAGCTTCTTCAGTTTCTTTATCCATTTTAAAACCATATTTAAACTCATATTCAACTGCTCGTAATATTCTTGATGGATCCTCAATAAAACTCAATTTATGCAAGATTTTAATTTTTTTGTTTATTATATCTTCATAACAATTGAAGTAATCAATTATTTCACCAAAAGATTTATTATTTAATGAAGCAGCTAATGCATTTATTGTAAAATCTCTTCTAAAGAGATCTTCTCTTAATGAACCAATACTAACTGTAGGAAGCGCAGCCGGATATTCATAATATTCTTTTCTTGTTAGGGCTATATCGAATACAAGGCCCTCATCTATTTGTATTTTTGCAGTATTAAATATTTTATTAATAGATATTTTTTTATCTTTAAATTTCTCATTTTTACTGACATTTTCAATAAATTTATAAAAATCTTTATCTATTAGAATGTCAAAATCTTTACAGTAATAACCCAGTATCAGGTTTCTTATAGAACCCCCCACTAAATAGACATTTATATTAAGATCATCTCCTATTTTTCCAATAACTTTTAAATATTCCTTTACTTCTTTTGATAATTTAATGTTTATTTCGTCTTTTATACTTTTCTTTATAGATTCTTTATCTTTACGTGAGTTACTGCTTTCTTTTTCTATTCCATATAGTGCTTTTAGTAGGTCTGAACGAGTTAATATACCTACAATTTTTTTTGACTTGACAACCGGCAATCTTCCATAATCTTTTTCAATCATTATTTTTTCTGCTTCTTTAATGGATATTTCTGATGGTATAGTTTTAGGATTTTTTGACATATAATAGCTTACAGGCATTTTTTTAAGTTTTTCTTCATTAATTCTACCTATATCTCTTCTCGAAATAATACCAACTAACTTTTCATCTACTACAACAGGTAATCCCGAATAACCATATCTTAGCATTAGCTTTAATGCTTCTTCAGCAGAAGTATCCGGAGTTATTACTTTAACTGGAGAGCTCATAAAATCTTCTACTCTTCTTGTTGATTTAATGTTTTTCTTTACTTCTCTCAAGACTCTCAATACTAAAAAATTTAAATCCTGTGTATTTTTCTGGATAAATACAGACGCAGCTTGAGGATGGCCTCCACCGCCAAGGTTTTCTATTGTTTTACCAATATTGACAATATTTGCATCTTTCGATCTTCCTACTATAAGGATATCTTCTTTAAATCTTGTTATTGTAAAAAGTGCATCGACATCAGTTGTTTCCATTAGTTTGTGAGTGAGGAATGAGACACCTTCAACATATTTTTCAGCATTTACAGGACAAATTGCAATATTTACCCCTTTTATCTCTACAATTTCTACTGCATCTAAAAATTTACTAAATAACTCTTTTTGAGAATCATTAAGAGCAGGTGAAACAAATTCGGAAACAATTGAAAGTTTCCCACCTTTTTTAAGGAAGTATCCGCAAGCTTCAAGGTCTTTTTCGGAAGTTGAAGAAAAAGTTAATGAACCTGTATCTTCATAAATACCAAGTAAAAATAAAGTTGCTTCCACTTGGTTAAAATTAATATTTTTTTCTTTTATAAGCTCATACAGGATAGTCATTGTGCTGCCATAAGTTTTAATAATAACCTTATTAAATTTTGCTTCTTCTTCTATTGGATGGTGATCAAAAACTGTAACATATAAATCCCTTTTTAGGGTCTCTTCATAAAGAGGTTTAATTCGAAAGATATCTTGAGTATCAACTAAATATACTTCCCTAATACTATCGAAAGATATTTCATTTATAGAGGAAAGATTTAAATAATCTTTATAAATTGAAACAAATCTCTGAACTTCAGCTTCGCTTGATGTATTCAAAATTGGTATTGTTCCAGGAAATAATTTTGAGACAGCAACAGTAGAGGCTAATGCATCAAAATCAGTGTAATTGTGAGAAATGACAATTTTACTAGGACTTAATTTTATTCTTTTTCTATTTCGCTTCTGAACCATTCCTCTGCTTGCTCACCTGATAATAATTTTCTACTTGATAATAATTTTTTTATTTCATTATTGTTTTCTAATTCTATTTCCACTAACCACCCATCTTCATAATTGCTATCAATTAACAAATCTGGATCATATTCTAAATCTTCATTTAGGTTTACAATTTTTCCAGAAAATGGAGATTCTATTTCCAAACTATCAGAATCAAAGAATATTGTAGCTAATGTATCTAAAACTTCTACTTCGTTATCAATATAAGTTAATTCAATATTGATGATTTCTTTAAGCTTATCTACTAAAAAACTATCAACTCCAATTCTTGCAATGTTCTCTTTGATACTTATCCATAAATGCTCTTCTGAATAAATTAAATCCTCTTTAAACTCGTATTTACCAATTCGCATACTATTTAAATAAACCTCCACTTTATAAAGCAAATTCTCTAATTATACTAATAAATATAATTGAAAATTAAATGACTAAAAGTTAAAAAATTAAAAAGGTCAAAAAAGAAAGAAGGTTATAAACTAAAAGAATGGAAAAGCCAGCATTTAGTAAAGATTTAACAAACATAAAAGATCTTAGTAATGATAACATAGAATATATCTTTAATATTAGCGAAGAGATGCTTCAGTCAATTGTAAATAGAGATAAATTAAACATATGCAATGGTAAAATTCTCGCTACATTATTTTATGAGCCTTCAACAAGGACAAGGCTTTCCTTTGAATCAGCCATGATACGTCTTGGAGGTTCAGTAATAGGGTTTTCCGGCATTGAAAGCTCTTCTGTATCAAAAGGTGAATCTTTATCTGATACAATTAGAACTGTTGCAAGCTATTCTGACATAATTGCAATAAGACATCCTTCGGAAGGAGCTGCAAGAGTAGCAGCAGAATATTCCAAAGTACCAGTTATAAATGCAGGAGATGGTGGACATCAGCATCCTACGCAAACTCTTCTTGACCTTTTCACAATAAAAAAGAAGAAGGATACAATAAAAAGTTTAAATATTATGCTTGCAGGAGACTTAAAGTTCGGTAGAACCACTCATTCACTTGCACTTGCTTTAGCAAGATTTGGAGTAAATTTGTTTTTTTCTTCTCCTCCAGGACTTGAAATGCCTGATTACATTATACGGACATTAAAAGAGGAATATGCTATTAACTCATACATAAGCAATGATATAAGAGATTACATAAACGAGGTTGATGTTATTTACATGACAAGAGTACAACGTGAAAGATTAGTAGAAGCTGAATATTTAAAATATAGAGGAAGTTATATTTTAACTAAAGAAATATTAAGAGAAATGAAAAAAGATGCTATTATTATGCACCCTTTACCAAGAGTTGATGAAATTTCTAAAGATGTTGATCTTGATAGTAGGGCAGTTTACTTTGAACAAGCATTTTTTGGTGTTCCAGTGAGAATGGCATTAATTTCTATATTATTGGGGGTAAAATAAATGAAAATGCAAATGATTACGAATGGAACAGTAATTGATCATCTTCCGGTTGGTAAAGGTTTAAGGTGTTTTGAACTCTTAAAAAGACATAATTTAGGCGATGCTATGATTATAATTTTTCTAAATGTCCCCTCGAATAGATTAGAAAGGAAAGATATGATAAAAATAGAAGGCTTTTACCTCGACGAAGAAACTTCTACTTATCTTTCTTTGATTGCTCCTCATGCAACAATAAATATCATTGATAATTCTAAAGTAATAAAGAAAATTAATCCTGTAGTGCCAACAGAGATAAAAGGGTTAATTAAATGTATTAATTCAAGATGTATAACAAATACTGAGGGTTACATTCCCGAATATGAAGTAAAATCTGTTGACCCTGTAATACTTAAGTGTAAATACTGCGAATTCGAATTTTATCCTGATTAAAAACATATCAATAAGTTCCTCCGAAAATAATAACTCCAAAATTATATTTGGTTAAGAGATTGAATTTAGATTATTTGGTTATTTTTAAGGGATATACGAAAGTGTAAAAGGTATTATTTTTAGCCTAATTGTGACAGGAATGTTCCATGAAATGCTAAAGAGAATTAATATAGGATATTTCCAGGAGTTTTAAAAATTTATGAAAAATATTTTCTAATCAAGTTTTAAATAGTGCTTTTAAAGATCTACACAACAAATAACAATTTATAACTAATCATTATCAATTGAGTCCAATAATTTATCAATTTTACGTTCAGGTGCATTTAAAATTCTGTTTACATTATGAGCATAAATTAGGGTTGTATTTATATTTGAATGTCTTCCTAATGCTTGAGCTTCTTGAATTGTAGCTCCTGCTTGTAAGGCGAGAGTAATAGCAGTATGTCTTAAGCTATGGGCTGTTAATCTTCTGTTGTTTATTCCGGCATTTCTAAGACATGTTTTTACTATTCGTGATACAGAACGAGTAGTTAATCTCTCGTTTTTGTTTCTAATGCTTACTGAGGCAAAGAGAGGTTCAGAATCACATTTTATCTTTCTTAAGGATAAATATTCATATATTGGGTTTAGCGTTTCAGGAGTTAATACTACAAACTCATCTTTTATTTCTCTCCCTTTTCCCTGTATCCATAAAACTGCTTCTCCACCTTCTTGTCTTATATCAGAAACATCTGCTCTAACTACTTCTATTGTTCGAAGGCCAGTTCTTATCAACAGATTTATAATTGCATAATCTCGTTTGCCTCTTAAAGTATTCCTTGGAATGCTTAAGAGGAGAGTTTTTATTTGATGAAGAACCAGAGGATCCTTTCTGAAACCTCTTGCTCTTTTTGCTCCTTTTATACCTTTTGCAATGTTTGGATATCCTTTTTTGCCTTCCAACCACTCAAAAAATTTTCTGACAATTAATATATAACTTGAAACAGTTAATGGTGATAATGCTTTATCTTCGGTTAAATATTTCTTATAATTTAAAATATCTTCTCTTGATAGATTAATTCTACCTGACAAATTGTTGTACCAGAATTCAACAAATTGCTTTATCTCTCTACTGTAGGTTTCTTTTGAAGATTTTTTAACATCTAAATCATTTATAAATGTGTTAGCAAGATTTCTTATTGAATCTAATGTATTTTGGATTGAATTAGAACCACTTAATTCTATAGGATAATCATTTTTCATTTTAAAACTCAGTTTTGTCTAATGATGAAATTATGTCTCTGATTAGCATATAATCATTCCTAAAAATTGTTATTAAATTCCTATAAAGGCGAGTTCTAAATTCAATTGAACTATTTACAATTAGAAGCTTTTTGAGAAGTGGTTTTATTGCTGGAACAATTTTCCTGTTATTATAAATATTTAACAACATTGAAAAAAGAGAATTCTCATTATTCGCAAAAAATTCATATTCAGATTCATTTAAAGGGCATATTCTTGTATGGATTCCAATATTTGAAATTTGAACAGAACTAATAAAGTTTTCGTCTTCTTTAGAACCAACAATATAAAGTGAAGCATAATCATGAATTAAGAATCTGTTTTGGGGATATCTGCTAAATATTTCTTCGTAGGAAAGGTTAAGAGCAACCACTCTTCTCTCTTTATCGATAGACTCTTTAAATATTCTTTCACAAATATAAATAGTTGTTATATTGTCATCAGCATAGCTTTTAAAAAGATTTCCCTTTAGAAGAGAAATTTCGCTGTCGTAAAGTTGAACTGTTATTGAAGCATCTTCATTAATTTCTACTATCTCGCCCACTGGTAGCTCTTTATTCAATCTTTACACCTCATAAGTTTAATTGATAACATAATTAAATAAAATGTTCATTAATTATATTCTATTAAAAAAAAATTTAAAAGAGAGTCTGTAAAGTTTGGATTACAGACATAAGAGTAAATGTCATCCCCAAAAAAACACCCACTGTCATACACGAAAACCACCCCCACTGTCATCCTCAAAATCTTTTATCAGGAATTAAAAGTAATTGTCATCCCCGAAAGCACCCCCACTGTCATCCCCAAAAACCACCCCACTGTCATCCCCAACTTGATTGGGGATCCAGATTCTTTTTCTTTTAATTGTTTGAAGAACAAATACTTCCTGGATTCCCGCTTTCGCGGGAATGACAAATAAGTCGCGGGAATGACTACCACTGTCATCCTCGAAATCTTTTATCAGGAATTAAAAGTAATTGTCATCCACAAAAAACACCCACTGTCATCCCCAAAAACCACCCCACTGTCATCCCCAACTTGATTGGGGATCCAGACTTTTCTTTCTTTTATTTGTTTAAAGAATAAATACTTCCTGGATTCCCGCTTTCGCGGGAATGACATTTTCTTTTTTTTGTCATTCTCAGCTTGACTGAGAATCCATTCTTTTCTTTTTCTGTCTTTTTTTTGTCATCCTCGAAATCTTCTATCGAGGATCCAAGTAATTGTCATCCCCAACTCGATTGGGGATCCAGGCTCTTTTTTTCTTCTTTAATACCAATAGAAAGGGAATATACCTTGGATTATGTATTAAGTACAGAATAACAAAAATACTTCCTGGATTCCCGCTTTCGCGGGAATGACATTTTCTTTTTTTTGTCATTCTCAGCTTGACTGAGAATCCATTCTTTTCTTTTTCTGTCTTTTTTTTGTCATCCTCGAAATCTTTTATCGAGGATCCAAGTAATTGTCATCCCCAACTTGATTGGGGATCCAGATTCTTTTTCTTTTAATTGTTTGAAGAACAAATACTTCCTGGATTCCCGCTTTCGCGGGAATGACAGAAGAGTTAATTGTCATCCCTAACTTGATTGGGGATCCAGGCTTTTCTTTCTTTTATTTATTCCTCCGAAAATAATAACTCCAAAATTATATTTGGTAATGAGATTAAAATGTTTAATTATATAAGTGGCACAAAAAGGATTGAAGTTATTATTTTCATGCCTTATTGTGGCAGAAATACAAAGAGATCTTAAAGAGAAGATTTAAAAATAATTTAATTCAAATTAACTTGTTAGATTATACTTGACATCACAATGGAACTATATACAATGTGAACTATAAATACCCAATAATGGGTAGTATTAGTTCATATTATGAGATAATTATGGAAAACGATTTATTAGTATTAATGAGATCTAAAAAGACAATTTTTACGGTTTCCGATTTGTCACTACTTTGGAACACAACTAATTCCAGTCTTATCTGGAAAAGGGTTTATCGTTATACTAAATCTGGAAAGCTCTTTTCCCTAAGGAGGGGTATTTATGCTAAGGATAGGAATTATGATAAATTTGAACTTGCAGGAAGAATCTACACTCCATCCTATATCAGTTTTGAAACTGTCCTTGCAAAAGCAGGAGTTATTTTCCAATATTATAGCCAGATTTTTGTAGCCTCTTATCTCAGTCGTGAGCTTACAATCGACGGTCAGAAATATGAGTTTAAAAAAGTAAAAAATTCCATTTTAACTAACCCAGCAGGAATTGAAATCAAAGACAGTTATTTTATCGCTTCTCCAGAGAGAGCTTTTTTGGATGTTCTTTATTTAAACAGGGAATATTATTTCGATAACCCAAACTCTTTAAATTGGGGGAAAGTCGAAGATATATTACCTATTTACGGTGAAAACAAAAGAATGGAATTAAGAGTTAAAAAGTATAAAGAAGAAAATGTTTAATTGGAAAATTCATAAGGATATATTTATAAGAATTCTAAAAGATATATATACCGATAATAGCCTCGGACCTTTATTGGGTTTCAAAGGTGGCACAGCAGCACTTTTGTTTTATGGTTTAGACCGTCTCTCGGTGGATCTGGATTTTGATTTGCTCGATCCAACAAAAGAAGATTTCGTCTTTGAAAGAACAGAGCGAATAATTTCCCGATATGGAAAAGTAAAAAGCAAAATGAAGAAGCGCTTTACTCTTTTTTTTGAATTATCTTATGCTGATGCCGACCAAAATATTAAAGTAGAAATTAACCGTAGGAATTTTGGTTCAGAATATGTGATTTTAAATTATTTTGGAATTTCAATGAAAGTAATGACCAGGGAAGATATGTTTGCCAACAAACTGGCAGCTTTTTATGAAAGAGGTGAGCGGGCTAACCGTGATATTTACGATGTTTGGTTTTTTCTACAGAACAATTGGCAAATCAATAAAAAACTGGTTGAAAAAAGACTGAATGTTTCTTTTAAAGAATGCCTGGAATCCTGTATTAAAAAAGTAGAAAAAGTTGCTGATCGTAGTCTTTTGGCTGGCATAGGAGAGCTTTTAGATGTTAAACAAAAGAATTGGGTTAAATCGAAACTAAAAACTGAAACTATATTTTTATTGAAAGTAATGTTGGATAAAGAGGTTAACACTGAACTGTAAATAATTTACAGTTAGTTGTTACAATAAAAAAACTGAATATCAAGACTTCTGCATATCAGTTTATTTAATGGTTTTAGTGTTCCCTACCACCTCACAATCATTCTGAGCGTTAGTTAATAATCCCGTCTTTCAATCATTTTGTATTTAAAAGAGTATGAAAGGAAGGTGTGTGAGACCCTTCGGTCGCAAAACACAGATACGCTCCTCAGGGTGACAGGAAGGGTTGTGTGTCATCCTCGAAATCCTTTATCGGGGATTCATAGTATCTGTCATCCCCAAAAACCACCCCCACTGTCATCTTCGAAAACTACCCCCACTGTCATCCCCAAAAACCATCCTACTGTCATCCCCGAAAACTACCCCCACTGTCATCCCCAACTTGATTGGGGATCCAGATTCCTTTTCTTTTATTTGTTTGAAGAAAAAATACTTCCTGGATTCCCGCTTTCGCTTCGAATGACAAAAATGATTCGGCATCAAGTGCGGAATGAAAGAAGGGATTCTGTGTCAAGCACAGAATAACAAAAGAGTTTCCGCATCAAGTCCAGAATAACAACAAATACTTCCTGGATTCCCGCTTTCGCGGGAATGACATTACCACTGTCATCCCCAAAAAACACACCCAATATAATCTCCGAAACCACACCCACTGTCATCCCCGAAAACACACCCACTCTCATTTTCGAAACCACCCCCACTGTCATACACGAAAGCATACCCACTGTCATCCCCGAAATCTTTTATCTGGAATTAAAAGTAATTGTCATCCCCAACTTGATTGGGGATCCAGTATCTTTTATTCTTCTTTAATACTAAAAGAAAGGGAATATATCTACCTTGGATTCCGCATCAAGTCCAGAATAACAACAAATACTTCCTGGATTCCCGCTTTCGCGGGAATGACAAATAAGTCGCGGGAATGACCACCACTGTCATTCCCGAAATCTTTTATCGGGAATCCAGACCAATTTTTTACAAGTATTATAAAAATAAAAAAGAAGAGATACTTCAGTTGCTGACAAGATCGCTCTCTCAGGATAACGAGGTGGTTGCCATGTCTGAATGTCTCTATCGAGAATTCAAGTTTCTTTTTTGAATAAACCTCTGGATTCCGCATCAAGTGCGGAATGACAGAGAGGAGTGTGCGTAATAAAAAAAGGAAAGATTAATTAATATGCTGTGTTGCATGCAGCGAAAAATAAAACTAAAATTTTAAATATGAAGATTGTATATAATAAAATTAGTATTGAAGAATTAAAATCGATGGCAGAAAATACTTTTGGTTCTTTAGTTAAAGCTGTAGTAGATGTTGAACGCGAGATAATAGCAGTTGATGGTGAGCTTCACTCTGATGAAGAAAGCTATTTATTGGAAAACGGCTCAAAACAGTCAAACTTATGGGGAATTAATATATATCCAGATAAAGTTTCAAAAGATTGGATTGAGTTTGATTCATTAATTAATATAAAACCATGGATGAATAATCGCGGAAGAGGAATAGATGATCCTTCCTTGAAAGAAAAAATAAAAGAAATAGTAGAAAAGAGAGTAAAAAGATGAGTTTTATTCATAAAGAATTAGCAGAAGGTAGATGGTTCAAATTATCATTTTTTGATCAGATGGCTAACATAGGAAGCGAAGTTGAAAGGACAATTTTGTGGAGAAAAAAAGGAGATAATAAAGAAAATTTACGAGCTTTTTATAGAGCTTTAGAACTTCTTGATTTAACTATTCAAGATTCAAAAAATAGAGATAAATTAAGAGAATTGTGCAGACTTCGAGAAGTATTAAGTGATTATTTTATGTATGATAATATTTACCAATCAACTGATAATTTATGGCATAATTACTTTTTCCCTTTTGAGTACGCCTCCAGAATAAAGAAGGTAAATTTATCTATTGAAGATCCTAAGTAGTTTTCATTCCTGAAATCAACTATTAGGGAATCCACAGTATCTGTCATCCTCGATTCCTTTTGTTATCCACAAAAACCACCCCACTGTCATCCCCAAAAACACACCCACTCTCATCCCCGAAATCTTTTATCAGGAATTAAAAGTAAATGTCATCCCCAACTTGATTGGGGATCCAGATTCCTTTCTTCTTCTTTAATGCCAAAAGAAAGGGAATATACCTTGGATCCTGTATCAAGTACAGAATTACAACAAATACTTCCTGGATTCCCGCTTTCGCGGGAATGACCACCACTGTCATCCCCGAAAACTACCCCTACTGTCATCCTCGAAATCTTCTATCGAGGATCCATGTACCTTGTCATCACCAACTTGATTGGGGATCCAGATTCTTTTAATCCTGGATTCCCGCAATCGCTTCGAATGACAAAAATGATTCTGCATTAAGTGCGGAATGACAGAAGAGGAACTGCGAAACGACAAAGAGGGTGTGTGCGGAGTGACAGAAAGGTTTCTGTGTCAAGCACAGAATAGCAAAAGAATTTTTGCGTCAAGGATAGAATGACAAAGGGAGTGCACAAGGAACGACAGTGTGTGGAACGACATGAACATATATTCTATCTCATAGAGGAGTGCTTCTTTTATTATCTTTATTTGGCTATGAAAATTCTTGAGCTAATTCCAAGTGTTTGGAACTATAATTTCTAATAATCCATAAAATCTAAGATAATAATTATTTCTAATATAGTAAATTTGATCCAATGGATTATAATATTTTTGGAGGTTCAACTTGCTAACACAAAATATTAAAGAAACTATAAAAAGAGCTAAAATTATATTTAGTAAAAGCGACAAAGGAGGTTTAAATTGAATACTAAAAATCTTTCTATTCCGGAAGATACAATAATAAATATGTTAAAAAGATTACCAAAAGATGTTTTAGTAGATATATTTTGGAAAACTCTTGTTGAATCTGATGCTACTCCTCTAACATTGGAAGAAAAAGAAGATATTGAGAAAGGTATTAAAGAATTTCAAAATAGAAATACAATCAAATGGAAAGATATAACATAGAGTTAACTAAAAATGCTTTAAAATCTTATAAAAAATTACCTAAAGAATATAAAACTCTTGTAGACTTAGCTTTATTCAAATTATCTGAAGATCTACCATTAGATATTGTTTCTATAAAAGGCGAAAAAAATATATATAGAATTAGGATAGGTAAGTACAGAATTCTCTTCATAAAGTTAAATAACACCATTCTCATTATAAATATAGGCACAAGAGGAGATATTTATTGATATTGCTGATTTTCTCTATTTCCTTCTTAGCTTGACAGTATCTGTCATTCCCACCCCTTTTTTTGTCATCCTCGAAATCTTTTATCAGGAATTAAAAGTAAATGTCATCCCCGAAAACTACCCCCACTGTCATCCCCGAAAACTACCCCCACTGTCATCCCCAACTTGATTGGGGATCCAGACTTTTTTTTTATTCTTCTTTAATACTAAAAGAAAGGAATATACCTTGGATTTTGCATCAAGTCCAGAATTACAAGAAATACTTCCTGGATTCCCGCTTTCGCGGGAATGACAGAAATAGGTCGCTTGAATGACATTACTACTGTCATCCCTAACTTGATTGGGGATCCAGATTCTTTTTATTCTTCTTTAATACAAATAGAAAGGT
>ERZ795060.3187-NODE-3187-length-15394-cov-8.255362_pt1 | contig 15394 bp, 12 predicted proteins | sample MGYA00375144_ERZ795060 | MGnify/ENA primary metagenome ERZ795060 (study PRJEB30189, sample SAMN05720157) | activated sludge metagenome | isolation source: anaerobic digester from wastewater treatment plant | place: Japan | collected 2015-05-15 ...
CATAGTTACCAATAAAACACTCTATATGGAAAATGTCTCCAATCAAACCATTGTTCACTATATTCTTTATGGCGATGTAATCCCCATCCCATCTTCTATTGTGGAATACGCTGAGCATTAACTTGTTTTTTCTTGCCGTTTCAATCATTTTGTCTGCCTCTTCCACGCTGATACAGAACGGCTTTTCAAGAATTACATGTTTCCCGTAAGCAAAACCTTTCAATGCGACCTCGCAGTGCACATTGTGCGGAACAATGCCCACAACCAGGTCTATTTCTTTCATTTTCAGCATTTCTTCAGTACTGGTGAAATATCCCAGCAAATCAGGCAATTCCTGTCTGGCTGCCTCTACCCTTTCAGGGTTTGTGTCGCATACAGCCACAGTTTTCATTCCAGTTGTTGCATTAATCCAGCTTGCGTGTCCCTTTCCCATGCCAAACATGGGTCCATAACCGATAAGTCCGCAATGAATTGTTTTTTCTTTTTGTTTTTCTCCAAGCATCCAGGCAATGCATCTGATAACAATTTTCCTGAAATCAAAGTTGTACCATGTCTGCGTGGTGTTACCAGCAAATACACAGGAAAATTTTCCTTTACCACATTCTCGGACAGAAACAACAGGAATCTTCTTGTTTCCGATATACGTTGAAAAAATGATTGTCGAGTGTAATGGTTCAACATCAAAAAGTAAATCATTAATTTGAAATTCAGCAGGAAACCTCTGGGTAATATAATGATTTTTTTCTTCTGCAAAAACAGTAAATTGTTGAAGTCCTTTATCCTGCAAGACATTGCAACCTGTGATTTCTTTTAATGCGCTTACACTTCCGGCAGGGGGACATATCAATAATAAATTCCCGCCTGCTTTTGCATAATCGTCAAGTTTTTTCAATTCATCTGGTAAGATTTTTTTCAGAAAAACAATGACCGCATCATAATCCTTTATTTTTTTGCTGTCTGTTTCTGAAGTCAAAGAAAATCTTCCATCACCTTCAAACAATTTTTCAATTTCTGATTTTGCCCATACGGAAATATGGGATTCATCCCGGTCATGAAGATACAGAACTTTTTTCATCATAGCCCCCTTTTCCTTTATGATTTTCTGTAAATTTTGATTGCAAAATCCCTGTTTGTTTCAGGGAGTAAAAAACTCATACTGCCTTCATTTTTTTCAATTTTTGTCTGTACAATTTTGCCAGCGTATGTATCCCAGAATTCTATCACATAATCGCCAGGAATCAAGCCCTCAATCAAACATTGATTGTTCTTTGTCAAAACCGGGTCAGAATCAGATGGTGGTTTGTTCAACCTATCCTTGCCATACACCCATATCAGTGCTTTTTCCTGGTTTGCAAGACACAGTGATTTAATATTGGTTTCATTTTCGCCTGTGATTTTCACCTGTTTCGGATCAAGTTTTTCCTTAAGTCTGTCCTGACCTGCCATGTATTCTGCAAGGGCTTTGTAATGAAAGTAGAGATTTTTATCCTCAATAAAATTGTGCCACCAGAACAGTGGAGTGGCTGCAAACGAAAGATGACATCCTGCCCATATTCCATTATGCAGGTCTGCCTCAATCAGTGCTTCTGGTCCTGCGTTCCAGTTTCCACCATATTCAGAAACAAAATGTGGTTTGTTAAACCTTGCATTAAAGTTTGCCACCACCTTGAGATAATCAACGATATTACCTCCCCTCACATCATAATAAGCATTTGTAAGAACATAATCAACCTGCGGAAGTTTGAAAACATCGCTATCATACAAAATCGTATAATGCCCTGTAATCATGTGGTCATTCGGGTCAATCTGTGAAAGATATTCTCCAATTTCTTTATACCATGCAGCAAGCACAGGAGTTTTATAAAAATTTCCACTTGCGCCTATCAAATTCATTTCATTGACAAGTTCCCATGAAAAAATATTTGGACTGTATGACCATCGTGCAACAATGTATCTGAGCCGTTTTTTGAATAAGTCCTTTGCCTGTTGGCTGGTAAAAAATTCTTCAGGTGAATTCAAAAATCCGCCGTTTTTGATATTGTAGGGGCTGTCCTGCCATTCCTGATCACAATAAGTACTCACTGAACCATGATTAACAATCAACAATTGAATATAAATCCCTTTTTTTGAGGCAAGGTCAAGAATCCAGTCAAGTTTCCAGGCATTTCTTAAATCATACCTGCCAAGACCTTCATAAAAACCGTATCCCTTTTTCCATTCAATTGCTATCCACCATGCTGCCATCCATGTTTCGAAAAAGTTTTCTTTGTTTTTTTCCATATCATTAAGCCAGGTGTCAAAATTGATTGTCCCATCCTGGGCAGCAAGTGGACGATGAAATAGTTGAGAGTATCTATTGTCATTGAGAGACCGTATGTTATGCCCGATTGGGTAAAAAAACTCACCATTATCAAATTCAAAGTATCTGTTGTCTTTTTTGCTTACACGAACAAATCCTGAACTTTTTGAATCAATCGCCCTGAAGGTCATAGTGTGAGTAGAAAACGTTTCTTCACCCTTGTTTATGGATGCCACTATTTTATACTTATAGGTCCCTTTTTCCAGAGGAGAAAACCGTATTCTCCATTCAGGCAATCCCTGTGGCTGAAGGTTATCCTGCCCTTTGGTGCCAGGACCCGCGAAATAAAAATCCTGATAAAAAAAACCAGGTACCACTATTTCCTTTCCTGATGGCGAGACAAAATATCCGTCAATGGCAATACAATCAGGGTCAAAAGGATTTGAAAAATAAACTGGTGTTTTGAACGATATTTCAAACTTTTCATAAACAGGCACTTCTGTCCTGTTAACCTTCAAAGAAGAAAACAATACTGGAGAAAGTCTGACATTGTCAATATAAAATGACTGGGTAATCTTTGCGTCAGATAAAAACTTTATACCGATTTCCCTGACCTGGTCAGTACTGTACTGGTTCCAGGGTTTTTTATGCCCGGCAGGAATTAAATCAAGACTTGAACCAGAAATATTGATTGCAACTTTTGTCGTACCATATTTAACAGGTTGTGGTTTTGTCTGGTACCATAACCACTCTTTATCTTTGATATAAACAAAAAATTTTATCTGCTCAATTGGTGTTTCAGTGACAATCATATCAAACATCAGGGATTGATAACCGGTCCAGTTTTCGTTCAGAAGCATTTTTATTCCTGTTTCACCAGGAAAATTTACCGTACATTTAAGGCATCCGTAACCTTCTGTTGCATTCTGACTGGATTGTTCCATAAGACAAACGGCTGTAGAACCTTCAATAACACTCCAGGAGCCAGTGTTTTCTTCAAAATTGGAAAGAATTCTCTGCGGCAGGCCATAAGAAAGTATGCCTGAAAAAAGCACTGGCAATAAAAAAATTATTTTTTTCACTGTGAATTACCCTGAATCAAAATCCTGAATAAGAAATGGTTGCACCTGCGATATTGGTATAAACCATTGTTACTTCAATTCCATCGCAGATACTGGTACCAGATGTTTTTGCTGTAAACCCATCTGCGTCTGCATGTGTTATTTCAAAATCCCTGAAATATTTGTTTCCTGCTAAATCAATCATAAGCACATTTTCATCTGAAGTATAAATATTGTGCTCTGAATAATGAACCTTCTGGGCTGTGAGTATTGTGCCAAGAAGTGCTGCACCTTCGCTTGAAGCAACCTTTTTGATATTTACCCTGTATATCGGTATTGCAATTGCTGCAAGCAGTCCCACAATAATCACCACCATTAAAAGTTCAATCAGGGTAAATCCCTTTGTGCCTGAAATCAGGCTCCCCATACCCTTGGCATCCATAGTGGCTCCTTTTCCCATTCAGCAAAAAGAAGTTTTTTTATCAACTGGTTCTTTCGTTCTCTGTATTCAGGTTCGTTCCACAAATTATTATACTCATGCGGGTCATTTTCAAGGTCAAAAAGTTCTCCGTAGTCCTTTCTGAAATATACTGTAATCTTGTATCGTTTCTCAATATATGTTTTCAGAAAAATCGTTGTTGGTTCATGCCTGTTTTCAACAAGAACCCAGTTTCTTAAAGATTCCACTTTGTCGCAAAAAACAGAACTCTGGTCAATACCACTCATGGTGCGCGGAATTTTGAGTCCGCATAAAGAAAGAATTGTCGGCGCAAAATCAACAAATGAAATCAAAGCATCAGAAATTTTGTTTTCAGGAACACGGCCTGGCCATCTTACAATAAATGGAACACGCAACAAATCTTCATAATGAAACGCTCCTTTTGCAGCAAGATTGTGCTGACCGATGAGATGACCGTGGTCAGTAGTAAATATCACAATGGTATCTTCAGAAAGTCCCAGTTTATCAAGTTCATCAATTATTAATCCGATGTATTTATCCATCATAGAAATCATACCATAATAAATAGCAATGTCTTTTTTCAATGTTTTCAGCAAATGAAGGTGAGAATGAAAACCATGCAGTCCCATACCTGATTCTCTCCATGGAGAAAAATCAGGATTCTCCAGTTGCGTGAGATGAAAATGCGGAGGGTTTTTCCTGTGTTCATCTGGTTTCCCAAACGGAACTGTCAATTTTTCAGGGTCATACATGGTATCCCATGGCGATGGAACAAGATACGGAGGATGCGGGTCAAGAAAACTTGCCCACAGGAAAAATCGCTGGTTTTTCCTGTGATATTGCCTGAGAAATTTGATTGTGCGTTCAGCAATCCAGGTATCATAGTGAAACTTTTCAGGAAGCGCCCAGTGCCAGCGCTGCTGGTGTCGCACAGTACCTGCAGGCGCTCTGAAATACTTTCTCCAGTCCTTCAGCCCCTTTTTCTCCATCCATATCGCATAATGTTGACCCACATGATATTCATCTGTATGGTTTCTTGCAAGTTCTGCCCTTTGAAACCCATAAAAAGGACCATGAAACTTTCTCCAGAAATCAAGATCTTGCATAAAAGGATTTGATTCTATTGAAGGATATTCAGGAGTATCTTTCAACTGCTGGAAGTGTGCCTTGCCAATCAGGGTGGTTCTATAACCTGCTTGAGAAAGATATTGACCAAGGGTTGGTTCTGTCTCAGGTAATTTTGTTCCGAGCGCCCAGGCACCATGCTGACCAGGATATTTTCCTGTGATCAATGATGCCCTTGAAGGAGTACAGGTGGGATTCGTACAATAAGCCCTTGTAAATCTTATGCCCTGCTTCGCCAGTTTATCAAGATTCGGGGTTTTTATTTCAGGATTGGTACAGCCAAGGGTATTATAGTGCTGCTGGTCACTTGTAATAAATAGTATATTTGGCATCTTTTTCATTTTTTCTCCATAAGCGGCTGAGTTATAATACATTATTATGAAACAATTTTCATTGCTTATCAAGCCATCGTCATCAACATGTAATTCAGATTGCGAATACTGTTTTTATAAGAATCTTTCTGTCTACAAGAATAGGCAGTCCACATTCATGACCCACCAGGTACTTGAAACACTGATTGCAAAGTACCTATCAACACAGCAAAATCAATACATTTTCTCCTGGCAGGGAGGAGAACCCCTACTTCTGGGACTTGATTTTTATAAAACCGTTGTGCAACTTCAAAAAACACTTGCAAAAGCGGGCTCTATCATTGGCAATGGCATTCAAACAAATGGTTATCTCATTGATGACGCTTATGCTGAGTTCTTTTCAGTTTCAAATTTCCTTGTCGGCATCAGTTGTGATGGTCCAGAACAGCTGCACAACACATTCAGAAAAATCCCTGACAACAGCAATGCTTTCAATCTTGTTATCAAAAGTATTAAAACTTTGCAAAAGCACGATGTTGCCTTTAACACCCTGACAGTTGTCACTTCTCAACATGCGGGAAAAGGAAAACTCGTATATCAATTTTTGAAAGACACTGGTTCTGACTATCACCAGTATATTCCCTGCGTTGAATATGATAAAAATGGTAAAAAACTGCCATGGACAATAGAAGGGATAGAATGGGGAAAATTTTTGATTGAAATCTTCCAGCAGTGGTTGCTTGACAGTCAAAAAGTTTCAATACGGCTTTTTGATTCAATCATTCTTGTTTTACTGGGACAGAAACCCGGTATCTGTCAGATGGAAAAAAACTGCTGTCAGTATTTTGTCATTGAACACAATGGAGATGTTTTTCCATGTGATTTCTTTGTAAAAAATCACACACTGCTTGGAAACATTACAAATGATACGTGGGAAAACCTGTTGAATTCTGAAAAATACAGGGGCTTCGGAGCAAGAAAATCGCTGTGGCATTCAGATTGTGATAGATGCTATTACCTGAAGTTTTGCGCGGGTGATTGCCAGAAGCACAGAATCGGGAAAAACAAATCAGAAAGAACGAAAAGTGTCCTTTGTGATGGATGGAAATTGTTTTATAAAGAAACATTAACTGAATTCAAAAAACTTGCTCAATTGTACAAGCAGCATTATTTGACAAGAATGTCAATAGAATTTTGAACCTGATATGTCTCAATCAGTTTTTTTACAACTGCCTTCACATTTTCACAGGCTGTCTTTTCATCAATTTTTATTCCTTCCTCATATGCCTGTCTTATTTCTGTCCCTATATTAATTTTGGCAATGCCTGTTTTTATTGCCTTTTTGAAGCATTCTTCATCTATACCTGATCCTCCATGAAGAACCAGCGGAATTCCAGTAGCATTTTTTATTTTCTCAAGATGCTCAATGTCAAGACGTGCCCTGATTTTCTTTTCATGTTTTGCAGCGCCAGAAATTGCTCCATGAATTGAACCAGCAGAAACTGAAAGCCAATCAACCCCTGTCATCTTTACAAATTTCTGCGCTGCTTCAGGGTCAGTGAAACCGATTTTTTTTTCAAAGATTTCTTCGTATGGTGGGAGCGGAAATGGTTCATGTCCCATGACAGAACCAAGTTCTGCCTCAACACATATATTTTTTTCATGCGCCATTTCAACAACTTTTTTTGTAATACTGACATTGTCTGCAAATGGAAGCCGTGAACCATCTATCATTACAGAATCGTATCCAAGTTCAATGGCTTCATCAATCATTGCAAGCCAGTTCACAGGTAAAAAATGTTCATCAATTACAGGTACATGGTCAAGATGCAAAAATGTAAATTTCTGATCAGCGTCAGTTGTGTACTGCTGGAAAACATGTCTGATGCTTTTCGCACCAAAATTTTCTATATCAGGCCTTGAAACTTCAATAATACCAATTGTTCTGGATTCAACCAGTGCATCAGAAATTGGCTTTACCATTGGAAGATACGCAACATTGAATGCAGGAATAATAACATGATTGTCGTATGCTGCCCTCATTATTTTTCCAATGTTCATATACGGGTTCATTTTTTTACCTCAACCAGATAATCTTGCCTGTTTCAATTGATTTTTCGCCACCTGCGCAGATGGCAATACTTTCCCTTCCAGCAATCCCATCAGCAAGAACATTTTTTCGAGTAATACAGCCATTCAAAAAATCATCAATCAATCCAGGGTCTCCACCACCATGACCACCTGGAGCAAGTGTAACAGGAATAATTTCTTTTTCTCGTGTATGCCTGTAAACGATTTCCATGTATGGTTTTTTATTATCCTGTGAAGCAACGATATACGGATCAATTCCATACAATCTTCCTTTATCCCCGATAAACCAGAATTCACGTTTGTAATCAGGCGTGAACTGGCTTTCAACAAAAAATGCTTTTACATTATTCTCATAGTTGATTGTTAAAATTTCATGGTCATACACATCAATTTCTTTTGCAAAAACACATTTGTCTTCAACTTCCATGGTAATACTGGCTTCACCATAATCCCAGGCAATGTTTTTTTCAAGCAATGCCTCAGGGCAATTGAATCTTTTTGAACAACTGGAACATACCTTATCATCTGGCTCTTTTCCACCAAACACTGCCAGACCACCTTCTCCATAAACCCTTGTCGCCTTACTGCCAATAATCCAGTTGAGAATATCAACAGAATGGGTTGCCTTCTGAACAAGAAGGCCACCGCTATTTTTTCTCAACCGCCACCAGCCATGGAAGAAGTACTGGGAACCTGTTGATACTGAATCAAATCCACCTGCCACAATGAGTTTTCCTATTTTTTTCTCAACATTAACAATCTCATACATTTTCCTGTAAAAGTTGTTATATCTAAGGACAAAGCCAACACACAGAATTTTTCCTGATTTCTCCTGGGCTTTCAAAATTTCATCACAGTCATCCACTGTTAATGCCAATGGTTTTTCACACAGAACATCAAGCCCTCTTTCAAAAGCAGCAATTGCAATATCCCTGTGCGTGTAGTCAGGGCTGGTAATAATTACTGCATTCAAATCCTTTTTATCAAGCATTTTTCTGGTATCAGTAAATATATCATCATTATCCAGATGAAGAACCTGCTTTGCGACAGCAAGCCGTTTTTCATCAGGATCTGAGATCGCAACAATCCTTGCGATATCCTTTTTTTCTTTCATAATATGTATGCCATAGCATCTGATTCCGCGATTGCCAGCACCAACAATTCCTATGTTCAACATTGTTCCTCCAGAGTCAAATGTTCTAAAAGAGATTGTGGATTATTTCAAGGGTTTTTTCAACAAGTTGTTTTCCACCCTCAGGACCAACAAGGCAGGATGGTCCTATTGCACCATAACTTTTTCCTTTCACTGCCCTTTCTGTGGGAAGATAGGTTCCGCCTCCTGCCAGTTGCACAATGAACGATTGAATTGCTTTACTCTGTGCCTTTATCCTGATTCCATAATCAAGAAATAATTCAAAGGGATTGGTGGCAAACACAATGTCGCCCACCCTCACAACGTGTACTTCAATTTGAACACTGCTGTTTTTTTTGTTTTTAGCTCTCTCCACGCATCTTTGAAACCACCTGTATTTTCTAAAATGATATGTAATATCCCTGTACCATCTCGATTGTTTCATTATTTCAGGATTATTTTCAATTTCTTTTTTCAACCTTTCGTATTCATTTCGAGCTTTTTCTGCTTCTTTTGAAAATTGTTTCACTTCTTTCAAAGAAACCGTGTATCCTTCAAGTCGTATTTTTTTTGAAGTAATGGTAAATTCAGGTTGCCATTTAATGTCCCTTTCGATATCACCAAGCACCCTTTGAATGCCATCTGCAATTCTGACAGCAATATCCTGTCTTTCAGTTCTTCCGGATAGTTCCCACATTCTTTGATATGCCTGTTTACACAACAGCACATGCGGAGATTGATCTCCTGCGGCACTGCACTGAGCAAGAATGCAAATGTGTTCGCCGAATCTTCTTCTCAATTCTTTACGAACCTGATGCCAGTAATCAGCACTGATTTCAAAAAGAATCTCATCAACCTGACTCGGGCATGCAATATTTACGATCAATCCTGTAAGGTTTTTCTGGGTATCCCAGGTTCCCATGATGTTAAGTGTATGGTCTTCATACCCCTCAATATGGCTGAATTGAGTATCACTGGTGTTTCCATACATCGCTGAAGAACCATCATAATAGGAAACCCTTCTGTTGAAACCCACAACCGCATAACCCAGTCCATAACCTATACCAGTTTCTTGTCTTTTTTCCCAGGCACCCTGAATGCCACGCGCAATCTTTGAAGCAGCAAATTCAATATACTGCGTGATTTTCATCACCGGTAATTCCACCCCATAAATATCTTTGATTTCCAGTCCGGCTGTGCCACGAAGAATATCTCCTCCCACCTCAGGAGCAGTGTGCGTGTGGGTCGCATTCATAATAATTTTTGTTCCATCAATCTCAGGAACAAGCGTTTTTGTCTTTGCCACAACTGCCTTTTTGAACTCTGCCGGGATTGCCACAAAGTCGCAACTGACCATTACAGCATGCTCACGACCGTTTTTCCCTGTTGCTTCAAGAACAAGTATCGTTGCACTAATAGGATCCCTTACGCCTTCAGAAACCCTTGCGTAGAATTGACCGCACAAACACACAGGCATATCTGGCGTAATATCAACTTCAGCCCATCCAGCGAGAAGTTTTTCTGTGTTCATATTTCCCCTCCATATTCAACCGGTTAATTTTCGCATTTCCTGGCAATAATATACAACAAGTTCCCACTTTGCATCAGGAGGAATTCTGTGGTCAGGGCATGGAATATAACCACCAAGCTCCACAAGTTCCAGTAGTCGCCTTATTTCATTATAAACTGCCTTTTTATCTTTTGAGAAAACAACCTTGTTCATTCCACCCACACCCCTGATGCTTTTACCAAATTTTTTTCTCCACGGCTTGATGTTTCCATTCCATGTTCCAACCTCAATGGGAAACATGGTGTTTACTCCATTATCCAGCCATACAGGAACAAGGGCATCAATCCATCCATCACAATCAACACTGACAATATCTATACCATACTTATTCAACAAATCACAGATTCTTCTGTAATGGGGCCCAATTTTCTTTCTGAAAACATCTGGCGAAATTAACGGTCCATTTTTGAAACAGATATCTTCCCAGAAATGTCCAAAGTCAAATTGTACACCTGTTTCAAGGGTTGTTTTTACTGCCTGATAACATATTTCAGCGTTTGTTTCCACAATTTCGTCAAAAAGTGCTTCGTCGTCCACAAGAAGATAACAGGCGCCTTCCATTGTCAACCAGTTTCTAATCCTTCCGTAGAGACTTCCACAATAAATTCCTAATGGCTTGGTTCTTTCCTGTGTCAAAAGATAATTCAATCCACCCTGTTCAAAGGTCAATACGTCTCTGCCAGCAATGACAGGCGCTTTTAATACTCTTTCTTTTGACCACTGTAATTTCGGCAGGTACAATTTTTCCCAGGAAGTCCTGTCTTTCAGCAGATGGTCAACATCAGCAGGAATAGAACCAGCACCTGGTTTGTGGAGGGTGACCACCCCATCTCTATTTAGAATTTTCTTTGTTCCATCAGGAAGTTCTTCAATGACCTTTGATTCAAAAGCAGGCCAGAGACCAAGTATTGGTTTGAACACATTGTACCAGTTGAAATCAAATCCAATAATTTCTGCAATTTCGCTATCTGCATAATTTCCATCAGCCCAGTTTTTTGCAATTTCTTCAGGGATATGTCCCTCACAAGCCCATAAATTTAAGGTTTCATTCCAGAAACCAAAGTGTACCAGTGGCATCCTGTCATAATTTTCATAGTGAAGAATTCTTTTTACTCTTTCTCTGTCAGTCAATTTTTTCTCCTTTTGAAAGTAAATTTATGCAGTCCTGATTTTAATATCATCTTTTTCCTTGGACCGAAACCAGGAGGTGGAACAAGTACTCCTGTTGTTGATTCAGGCACCTTCACAGATATTTCAAAAACCTTCTGTTTTTTCATGTTCCATGATACAGAAATAATCCCGTATGGCGTTGGTACATCTGCCTTTACCCATTCAAAATCGCATAAAACAACTTCAACCAGAAATTTCTTAAAACCTGGTTCTATTGGTCTGATACCGCCAGCATAAGCAGGAAGTATCATGCCTGGAGCAGCGCTCCAGCCATGGCAAAAAGAGGTGTGCCTATCCCACATTTCCCAGCAACCTGTCGCATCAAATTCAAGCATAATACCCCAGCATGTGCGAATATAATTCAGTGCTTCTTTGTATTTTTTTGCCTTTATCAAAGACAAAAGAGCATAGAAAGACCAGAAAGGGCTTCCAATTTTTATCACTTCTTCACCCACATAATTTCCGTGGTGTTCAGGAATGAAAGCACTCTGGTAATCACCAAGATTTGGAAGATACATCCCGCAAACTCCAGCAATGTTGTTCATTGCAAGTTTTCTCTGGTCTTCTGAACCTATTTCAAGCAGATTAAACAGGAAATTTTCGTGTTGACCAATGATATTTTCTGATGCAGCCAGTGGTTTCGCGGAACTATTTTTTCTATACTTTTTGAATGCCTGTTTTTCTTTACTCCAGTAAAACGTTGCTATCTTTTTTTTCAGTGAATCTGCGTATTTTCTATACTGGTGTGCCTGCTGCCTGTCTCCAAGCGCACTGGCAATTTTTTCCGAATAAATCAATGATTCGTAAAACCAGCCCTGGACAGCGCCATCAGCAAACCTGTCATCAAGAGATGTCCAGTCAACAAAGTTCCATCCTGTCTTTATATCAAAGAAACCATCGCTATCAGTATGTTTCAAAAGCCATTCCATTTGTTTTTTTACCCCTGGATATGCATTTTTCAGTGTTTCAAAGTCCCCTGTAAAAAGATAATATTCCCACACAATTACAGGAATTCTCATCCCCCAGGTTGGAAGATTTGACGCCCTTTTCCCAGGACACACCCCTGGAATCCAGCCGTCCTGTGTATTTCCTGATGTAAACTCCAATACTGCCTTTTTTGATAGTTCCCAGGCACCAAAACAATAATAATTAACGATGGCTTCTGGCTGGGCATCTCCAACCCATTGAGAGCGTTCCCTCCAGGGACAATCAGTATACGTATCTTCCATACACAAATTGACAGTCCTGGCTGAAAGATTGTAAATCTGCTCAAAAAGTTTATCAGAACACTGGAAACAACCCTGCTTTTTTACAGGATATATTGCTTCATAGCCGACGATTGAATGAAGTGTGACATTTATCTTTGTATCAGCAGGATTGAAAATTCTTACAACCATATATCTGAATCCACGCTGCTGATTTGTACGATGACACACCTTTCCATTTCCGAGGATAATTCTTTGCGCCTGCTTCAACGAAGGTGATTGCCATAGCGTTGCAACTTTGTTATTCCAGAGGCACTCGCTGTGAGCAAAATCAATCATTGTTCCTGAAGGACCTTCAGCACATATTTCAATAAATGCATGCGTCTCAAATCCAAAATCCACAATAACACATATTGCCTGTTGTCCTTCAAGCGTAAAAGCAAGATTTTTTTTCCAACGACATGGAATTTTTATTTCTGGCTCAACAGAAACTTTTGTTTCAAGTTTTTTTGCACTCCAGAGTGTCTCGGCAATTTTTTCTTTATCAAGAAAATCTTGAATGTTTTCAGTGGGACATTCATAAATATCAAGTATTCGCTGTGGCACAACGACCTTTTCTTTGATCAATGGAATGGGTCTTGGAAGAAAATTTTCGGGTTTCGGTAGATCAGAAAATTCTTTTTCAATAGCATTTTTCCATTCAGAATCATCAAAGGACAGTTGCTGCCAGTTTTTCTGTTCAAGCCGTGCGTCAAAACATTCAGGAAAAAAAATGCCAGGCACACAACTATAGGATTTTGCAACACACGCCTTCCATGAAGAATCAGACACAAGTATTGTGTTTCCTTCTGATTCAATCTGACAGATAAGTCCTGGTTCAATGGATTCAAAAATCTTTGTGGGCTGGCAATAATACTGAACAGAAAATGCAATCACATTTTCACCCTCTTTGAGGTTTATCCTGTAAGTATCATAATATGGACGGTACGCCTTTCCCCTTGCAGGACCAAAACCAATGTATTTTCCATTAATCCAGAGTCTGTATTTTGAATCAGCAAAGCAGTGAATCAGGTAGCTTCCCTTTTTTCCCACTATAAATTTTTTTCTAAAATAACATATCTGAAATGCATCAACTGGGTTTTCATCAATCCATATCCATTTTGCAGACTCAAACATTTTTATTCCTCCTCTTATGATTTTTTTTGTATTATTCTAATCGCCTCTGGCAGAAAATCAATGATGTCTCCTGCAATAAGCGAATACTCGCCAATTTTTCGTGCCGCGAGGTCTCCTGCAAGACCGTGAAGAAATGTTCCGATGACAGCACTATCCCACAAAGAAAATCCCTGAACAACAAGTGCGCCAATAATACCAGAAAGAACATCTCCGCTTCCCGCAGTTGCCATACCAGGATTTCCTGTCAGATTGATGTATATTCTTTCTCCATCAGAAATGACTGTTCTGTATCCTTTAAGGACAACAACGACACCATATTTTTTTGCAAAGTCCTTTGCAACCTTTTCTCTATTTTTTTGAATTTCACTGATTGGCATTTTTGTAAGATGAGACATTTCGCCTGGATGGGGAGTGAGAATAATTGTTTTCTGTTTATCAAGGATTTTTAAATTTTTTGCAAGAAGTTTCAAACCATCGGCGTCAACGACAATCGGCTTATCAATCTGTGGCAGGAAATTTTTAAAAAACTCTTCTGTGGCAAAATCTGTGGAAATTCCAGGTCCTATCACAATACCATCTGCAACTTTGGTAGCAAAATCAACACATTTTTCAACTGCAAGCATACTGATTGTTCTTCTTCCAGATTCAGGCAGGGGTTTTGTCATTACCTCTGTAAGTTTTATTTCAAAGATGTCATTGAGGGATTCTGGTATTCCAGCAGTTACCATTCCACAACCTGTTCTTAAAGCAGCAAGACAACTGAGACACACTGCGCCTGTTAGCCCGGGCGAACCACCAATAACAAACAGATGTCCGTAAGTTCCCTTATGAGAATCTTTTTTTCTTTCTGGCAGAAAAATGTTTTCCATCTGTTATTACGCAGAGTGCCACTGCAACTGTTTTTGTATGGGATATTGATAGTGAAATTGTAAAATTGTGATTTTTAGATACACTGACAAATGGTTTGCCAGAATTTGCATGCCTGATCTCAACATCAGAGAAATCAAAATTCGAAAAAGGGGAAATTGCTTTCAGAAAAGCAAATTTTGCAGCAAGACAGCCAGCAAGGTGTATATACATGTCTTTATACCTGCGGCAGTAGTCAACATCAGAAGGGGTAAAATATTTTTTATATTCTGCGCTTTTTAAAAGAACTGCTATTTTTTTTACATCAATGGTTTCAATACCAGACGACATCATGAAGTAGATGGACTGATGACACTGACAAGTTTTTTACCCCTGCTTGTGCCATAAACAACCATGCCTTCTCTTGCAGCATGAATTGTACAGTCAGAGCCGATATATGTCCCTGGACCAGGAACAAAATGAGTCCCCTTCTGGCGGACAATAATATTGCCTGCCTTCACAATCTGGCCCTCAAATACTTTAACACCCCGCATTTTGGGATTTGAATCCCTTCCATTACCCTGTTTTTTTCTTCCCATAGTCCAATAATCTTAACATAATTTTTTATACAAGTCAACGGAATTTTTTCATAGGTTGAAAAAATTGTTATACTGCCTCACTAAGGGGAGATAGAAAATAAGGTAGAATAGTGTGTTCTGAAATACGGGGCAGTACAACAAAATCACACTTTTCTTTGCAAAATCAACTCATACTGCCTCCCATCTTTATAAAATCATTTCTTATTATTTCCCTTCTTTGTAAAATTATCTCATATACCATTCCCATCTTTATAAAATCACCTCATACTACCCCCCTCTTTATAAAAGAGGGGTTGGGGGAGATTTCAAAAAATCCCCCTTAGTCCCCCTTTTGAAAAGGGGAGACCTG
>ERZ795060.3191-NODE-3191-length-15388-cov-4.817909_pt1 | contig 15388 bp, 13 predicted proteins | sample MGYA00375144_ERZ795060 | MGnify/ENA primary metagenome ERZ795060 (study PRJEB30189, sample SAMN05720157) | activated sludge metagenome | isolation source: anaerobic digester from wastewater treatment plant | place: Japan | collected 2015-05-15 ...
AACACCGCTGGGCTTTGTGCCGGCTCCCGGCGAAATTAACCTGGAGGGCCTGGAGCTGCAACCTTCCGCCATGGAACAGCTACTGGCCGTGGACCGGGAGCTATGGCTTGAAGAACTGGCCGACCACCGCCGCTTCTTCCAGCAGTTCGGCTCCCGCCTGCCCCAGGAGCTGCTCGAAGAATGCGACGCCCTGGAGAAAAGGCTGAAAAAACCTTATTAGAGCCTTCCTGTGCAGATAAGCTAAAAAGCGCCCTTCCTTGCCTGGGAGGGCGCTTTAATTATAGCTGCCTCGCTCACCTGCAAATCCCCCCCGCCGGGGGACCGGGCAATTTAGCGGCCCGCCTTCATAAACTACGATTACAGCGATACGATGAATACAAGGTAATGAGTGGACAAGATGCCGGCAGTATCTTTACTGGTTAACGTCCGGGAGCAAGGTGGGCGGTTGCTTCGTCAAACAGCCGTGCCATATTCTTCGGTAATGGCAATACTTTGTCCGACGGCGAATAAAAGATAAGAACCATTATGCTTCACAGGCCGGCAAGATGACTTTCAGCCGCCGGCCGTATTACTGTTACCGGCCAAGCTCTTTTTGTTGTTCAGGTGCCGGGGTTGCCTTTTGCGGTGCATACCTGGAGATATGCACCAGTAGCACCCCACCCAGAATAACAAGCGCCGCCACGATACTCTGCATGGTCAAATTTTCCTTCAAAATCAAAACGCCCAGGATCATGGCCACCAGCGGATTGATGTAAGCATAAGTGCCTGCTTTGGCCGGAGGGGTTACTTTAATCATGTAATAAAAAGAACTGTAAGCCAGAATGGAGCCGAAAAAAATTAAATACAAAAGCGCGGCCAGCCCGCTGGCGGACATATCACTTAAGGTGAAATTTCCGGAAAATGCAGACAGCAATAAAAAAACAACCCCGGCTGAGAGCATCTGTATACCCACACCCGGGATCATGGCCCCCCGGATCGGGTTTCTGTTCAGGTAGATGGAGCCGGCCGCCCAGATCACTGAAGAGCACAGCACTCCTACAATGGCCGGCCAGGTGTTCCCTTTCAGCCTGAACTGCGGGCTGACCAGGACAGCTACCCCGCCGAAACCGATGAACAGGCCAACCCAGTTTAGCAGGCCGGTACGCTGTTCCCGGGGCAGCAGATTTTCTATGGCCGCCGTGAACAGCGGCAAGGAAGCGCCCAGTAAAGCAGTGAGGCTTGAGTCCAGGTACTGTTCGGCCCAGCAGGTTAAACCGTTGCAGACGAACAGAAGCAGCATCCCGATCAGGATATGGGCCCGGTAATCCCGCCAGCCCGGCGGGAAAGCCCATCCTTTTAAGCGGGAGATAATTAGAAGCAGTATCCCGGCGGCGCTGAAGCGGATTCCGGCAAAAATCAAGAAAGGCATATCGGTAACCCCGACCCGTATGGCCAGGTATGTAGAGCCCCAGACAATGCAGACAGTCAGGTAAGACAACAATGCCAGGTGCTTGCTGTTGAACATGGTTTATTCCCTCGTTTGCGCGAAAGTAATGCCAATTTATAAATTATAAACCAAACCGCAATAATCAGGAAGTATTATGAAACGGACTATACAACCGCCCTGTATATTCATAAAAAATTCGTTTCAGGTATAAACATTAACAAATAAACTAAGCCAGGAAACAAAACCGAAAAGAAGAAAGCCCAAGCAATCTTAAAGCGTAGCGGCTGCAAGGGGGGTGAGGCGAGGGGGATACAATCCGTGCAAAGAAGCCTATGGACAAGTAGAGTTAAAACAAGGAGGTGTAATGGAGAACGGTAACAAATCACCTTTTTTAGCTGTATTCTATTTTTAAGAAATCCGGAGGAGGGAACCATTATTAAATAACGCTGCCGCCCCTCGGCTGCGGGAAGCAATGTTATTCAAAAACCTGGGAGGAAAGACGAGTGAAGAACAGCAGAAAAAGGCTTATTTTTGTGTCAGTTTTGGTTTTAGCTATGCTTATTGCCGCTGGTTTGCCGGCCGGTGCGGCAACTTTACCGCCGCAGGCAAAGGCGGCACACAAACAATTACCTCAGCAATTTACCGGTGAAACTGCTTACGCGCATGTGTACAACCTCTCCGAGGGAATTGGGCCCCGGGTAGCCGGCACAGAGGCCGAGCATGAGGCTGCACTATATATCAAGCAGGCATTTGAGGATTTAGGCTATGAAACGGAACTGCAACCATTTACATATCAAAGGTACGGAACTACCTATAGCTCTCAAAATGTAATAGCAACAAAACCGGGCCGCAGTTCTGAAACCATTGTAGTCGGTGCCCATTATGACTCGGTCAGCCGCGGCAAGGGTGCCGGTGACAACGCCTCAGGTGTAGGAGTAATGCTGGAAGCAGCAGCTTTGCTTAAGAGTTATCCTACCTGGGCAACCGTCGTTTTTATTGCTTTTGGAGCTGAAGAAGTAGGGTTGCGGGGTTCAAATTTCTACGTCAGTCAATTGTCCGACGAAGAGATAGCCAATACCATCGCCATGATTAACATGGACATGGTAGGAATCGGAGATTACCTGAATGTTTATTCAGGAAGCAATAACGGCCCCACCTGGGTTCGCGAAATGGCTATGGACATCGCCCGGAACCAGGGGATCGACATTCACACCACCGGACCCGATACCTGGAACGGCGCCACCGGTGACTGGAGCGACCACGTTGCTTTCCGTCTCGCCGGTATTCCCATCGCTTACTTTGAATACTGGAACTGGTACGCCCTGCCTGGTAATATGGACGGCATCGAAATAGCCGGTGTCGGCAATATTTATCATACAAACAACGACACTATCGCCATGGTCAAGCAGGAAAAGCTTCGCAACTGCGGCAAAGTAGTCACACCGCTAATCTACGAACTGGCCAAAACACCGCTGCCCCCGATCCATTCGCAAGGCCGGGGCAAGAACGTCGCTCGCTATAAAGCCGTCGAATACGAGGTACTGGTGAAGTAGATTTTTCAAACCCCCTCATTTTTCTCGCATCAATAAACAAATGGAAAGGAGACCTGGTGGTCTCTTTTCCTTTAAAGGATCGCATATATTTTTTATAACCGCTTTGCCACTGTTAATCGGCCCTTGCCCCGGCAGAATTCGAAGAGAGATCTCCCAACAAGCCTTACTGCCAATTAAATAAAGGGAGCAGCATTGCTACCGTGCTGCCACCTTTTCCGCGCCCGCTCATTAAGAAACGCCGCTGTTTCCCGGAAAAGCGATACATTTAAATAGTGAAGATGATCCAATATTGCCATTTTTAGAGGAATAAGATCAATTCTTGTAGAATGATGATTACATTATTATGAATTAACAAAAAATTATCCTCTTAACGGTGGTGATTCCCGTGGCTTTCCCGGCAACCGGCTCTACGCGCCCGCCCATGTACCGTATCTTCTATATTGATAAAAAGATTAAAGCCGGACAGTACCCCAACTGCCGCAACCTGGCGCAAGAGCTGGAAGTACATCCGCGCACAATTTTACGGGACATCGGGTTAATGAAAGACAGCTTAGGCGCCCCCCTGGAATATGATCCGAAAAAAAGGGGCTTCTATTACACCGAGGCGGATTATTCGCTGGGGTTGCTTAAATTAACGGAAGGCGAACTGCTGGCCTTATGTCTCGGGCATAACCTGCTCGCCAAATGTAAAGGCACACCCTACGCGAAACCGGTCGCCGACGCCTTCAATAAAATATGTGCTTACCTGCAGGATACCGTGGACATTGATTTCGGCCACCTGGCCGATGTGATCGCCTTTGATCTTGAACCGTTTCGCGGCGAAGAAAAGCAGGTGGCCGGCCATTTCTCCGCCATCGGGAAAGCGATCAAGCAAAAAGTATCAATTAAATTATCGCATTACTCCATCGCTAAAGATATCTGCCGGGAACGGCTCGTTGACCCCTACCAGCTTCGCTATTTCCAGGGCGCCTGGTACCTGGTCGGCTTCTGCCACCTCCGCCGGGAGGTGCGTATCTTCGCCCTTGATCGCATCCGCAAACTGCACCTGACCACAACGCCGTTCAAATTACCAGCAGACTTTAGCCCCGAAAACTACTTTCGCGATGCCTTCCAGTTGTATAAAGGAAGCGACACCCACCGGATCAGGATATGGTTTAGCCACGGCCAGGCCCGCTACATCAGGGAAAAAACATGGCACCCCACCCAGGAGATCAGCGAAAACCCCGACGGTTCCCTGGTGCTCTCCTTCCAAACCAGCGGCCTCTACCAGGTCAAAAGATGGGTGCTGAGCTTCGGCTCACAGGCCAAAGTCCTGGAACCACCCGAACTTGTCTCGGCCGTGGCCCAGGAGGTGGCTGTAACTTCCCAGTTATATTTCAATAAATAATTTTGCTCAATATGCCTGGTATGTCAATAGATGGCACACCAGCTTTGCTATAATTAAAAACACTTAACCTATTAGAAGAAAGAAATACGCATCAAAGAAGCGGAAACAACCACAAGCGTTTTAAAAAAACAAGGGAGCAATAACATGTTTGATCACTTTCGCTTGGCCCGCTACCGTATCACCATAGCCGCCGGCAAATACGGATTAACCCTGCCGCCGCACAAGGGTTCCACTTTCCGCGGCGGTTTTGGCCGGGTCTTCCGCCGGGTCACCTGTGCCCTCCACCAGAAAGAATGCTGCGGTTGCCTCCTGCGCGAGCAGTGCCCTTATGCCTATATTTTTGAAACGGCACCGCCCAGGGATACCCGGGCTCTCAGCAAGTATGAAAGCGTGCCGCGTCCTTTTGTGATTGAGCCTCCCGAAGAACTGAAGACTGAATATGCACCCGGAGAGACCCTGGCTTTTCATCTCTTATTAATTGGACGGGCTATTGACTACCTTCCTTATTTTATCGTCGCCTTCCGTGAATTAGAGGAAGTAGGCATCGGCCGCGGCCTACGCCCTTTTCAAGTGCTGGATATTACTGCAATCGGCCTTGACCGGAGTGAAACCATTTATATATCCGGTGCAAATACAGTGCGAGGTGTAGATTTGACCTATACCGGCGGCGAGGTTCTTCAAAAGATACCGGCAAGGGCGTCTAAAATATCGATTAAGTTTGAAACCCCTTTCTGGCTTAAAGATCAGGGACGCCTGGCGCCTGTGCCCGAATTTCACATCTTCTTCCGCCAGGCCATGCGGCGCATCTCGGCCCTGTCTTATTTCCATCACGGCCAGCCTCTACTTGCCGATTATGCCGGCCTTACTTCCCGTTCCCGCCAGGTGAGATTGACCGAAAACAACACCCACTGGCAGGACTGGGAACGCTACTCGCGCCGCCAGAAACAGCGTATTACGTTGGGCGGGCTGTTGGGAGAAGTTATCTACGAAGGCGACCTTACCGAATTTCTACCCTGGCTGGCCATCGGCGAGCAGGTCCATGTGGGGAAAAATACGGTATTCGGGTTGGGGAAGTATTTATTAACAGTTAACAAGTAGTATTTTGTAAAACCGATTTTATTTTTTAAGCCTTATGTTCCTTATTCGATTTGACATACTATTAGCAGGAAAATAAAATAGAACAGAAGCCATCTGAGAATAAGGGACTGGAAAAAGGTGATTTTTAGTTTACCTTTTCTTTCCCTGCAGGATGGCTTTTTTAATAGCCGGACAAAAATTTTAATATTGACAGTTAACGAAAAAGTTTTTATAATTTAACATATATAAAGGATAACTTTAAAAACCTTAGGATTGATTGCCCATAATTTTTATTCGTTATTATCTGGAGGTATTATGCTAAGCAATAACATCAAGCTGCAAACGGAATTAAATAAACTTTTCGGTTTGCTTACGTCTGATGCAAAGATTACTCTCTATCCTTACCAGAATAAAGTTGTTTCCGAAGTTATTGCCAGAAAAAATATTCTGTTGCGCGCCCCCACTGGGGCCGGAAAATCGTGGGCAGCGTTGCTCCCTTTCATTTTTGGATGTCTTAGAGGGCAACCGTTGTTTGATAGGGCTTTTTATATTCTGCCTTTACGTTCCTTAGCGGCCCAGTTATATCAAATCACAAAAGAGGCATGTCAAAGGATCGCAGGAATTAATGGAATCAAACCGATCGAAGTAACTATTCAAACCGGCGAACAGCAAAAAGATCCATTTTTTCAGGGGGATATTATTTTTACAACCATTGATCAACTCCTATCTTCATATCTCATGAATCCTATTTCACTGCCTCCCCGAATGGCTAATATAAACGCCGGGGCACTCATAGGAAGCTTATTTATTTTTGACGAATTCCACCTGCTTGATCCTGAGCGGTCAATGGGTACAACTATAGAAATGCTGGACCGGTTAAACGGTTATTGCAGCTTTATTTTAATGACTGCCACATTATCCGACAATGCAATTAATGAGCTACAGCAAAGATTTGACAATACCTTAATTATTGATTTGCTTTCGGAAGAAATTGATTTTATTGAAAGTAAAAAATCAACACCTACTAGAAGAAGATGGATATATAGTAAAGAAGAATTATCTACACGGTTAATTTTAGATAACCACAAAAACAGGACAATGGTCATTGCCAATTCCGTCTCCAGAGCTCAGGAGATATATAAAAAGTTACGGGATGCTTGTCGCCATAAATCAAAAAAAACTGATATTCGTTTACTACATTCCCGTTTTTTCTCCGAAGACAGAAGCAGAATTGAATATGAATTGATCACCCGGCTCGGTAAAGCGAACAAAGATAACCCGGAAGACTTTATTTTTGTCGGTACGCAAGTTGTTGAAGCGGGAATGGACTTTACTGTAGACCAGCTTTATTCTGAACTGGCGCCTATAAACAGCTTAATTCAGCGGGCTGGTCGTTGTGCCCGCTATGGTGGTGAGGGCACAGTCACTATTTGCCCTGTTTCGTCGTATCCTCCATACAGCAAGGAAGATATGGATGCAACTGCCGCTTTATTGAGCAGATTATCTGGGAAGGTTTTCGATTGGCAACAGGAACGAGATGCAGTAAATGCAGTATTGGGTGCAAAAGAAGCCGGGATTTTATCATCATACCGGAATCTATATAGACGTAGAGGAAAAGTAAACCAGGCCTTGGATGGAGAACTATCGAGCGCACGCGAAGAATTGATCCGAGATGTTCATAGCGTAAATGTTGTATTGACTGATAAACCAGAAAAAATCCAGCTTGCACACGGCTCTTGGCCTGAAACGTTATCTGTGCCGGTTTCCAGTATGCATTCATTTTACAAAAAGATGTCTGGTACCGGTGCAGGAGAATGGATCATCAAAGTACCATATGTAAATGAATCTAGCGGGGAAGAGGATTATACGGTTCGGTTTAACTGGCGAGAAATCAACGAGCAAGCCATGCTCTCAAGCTGGTTGTTGGCGGTTAATCCCAAATATGCTTGTTATTCGGATGAGCTTGGCCTGGTGCTGGGTAAGCCCGGCTGCGGCATGGCAGTCCGTTACCGCTATTTGGAGAAGCGCACTCGATACTGCTACCGCGTGGAAACATACCTTGAACATATGCGTCATGTTTTAGAACAATATGAAAGCCAAGAAGAAAAGTATCTATGCTCTATACTCCTGTTGGCGCGCCAACTGGCAATTTCGGAAAACACTTTAAAAAAAGCCATTAAAATCGCATTAATTATGCACGACACAGGAAAGCTGACCTTAGATTGGCAAAATAAAGCTAGAAAATGGCAGGAGCAAAAAACGCCTGGCCGGCTGCCTGTTACACCGCTGGCCCATACTGATTACGACCCCTCAATAGACCGGTACAGCCCCAAGTTTTCAAACCATGCGGTGGAAGGGGCGTATGCTGTAAGCGATTACCTGTTCGATCTATTTTGCGGTTTGGAGGAGGGGATAGCAGCTTGCATTCTAACGGCTATTGCCAGACACCATACCGGGCACGCTTCGAAATTGGATCATTTTATTCTCGATAACGCGGCTGTAGAGACATTAAACAGGTGCCTTATTCAAGAAGGGTTCCCGGCGGTGAAAAACTTACTGGACAAGCCTGATGAGGTTGCCAGGGGTGGTGAATTTAGCCGGTTGTTTATCTCCGCTTGTAATGAAGACGATAGCAAATGGCTGCCGTTTTACTGGTACATCGTTCGCCGGTTGCGCCTGGCAGACCAGGCCGGAACGGCGAAAGGGGGGAAAAAATGAGATACCAAGTCCCAAAACGGACCAATACTTATGCAGAAGTTATAGAAACAGTAGGTTTGGCCAGTCTCTTGGAAGAATTAACCGCTTCTGATGTACGGATACTTGAGCAAGGTGATCACTTTATTATTGAAGCCCAGGAACTTCCACCTATGGAACAATGGCCTGTGGTTGAACCCGGATACCCTTTTATTTATCTAAAAAAAGACGGTAATATTCCCAAGGGATGGGTACTTGACTATGACCGGGAGAAACAAAAAGCCGAACTTCTTCGGGCATTCCGGAATGCTGCCGCTAAAAAAAGAGACAAAATGTTGCAAACACTGAGGGAACAAGGCCTGGAGGAGCCTCCAAGTCCGGTGCCTGAATATCAAATGGCACTGTTCCTGGAGATGATGCGTAAAGGTTGGGCTTCAGATAAACAAACTTTTCTCTGGCTGCAAGAAGATAGTTCAAGAGCGGTTTCCTGGATTAAGGCCAACCTGGAAAACAGTATTGAAATAAAGGAATCACCTCCGATTAGTAATAGTCAGGTTTTTAATCCAGTTTCCGGTAAAGGAGTGCATCGGCCAAAGCCAGATTCGACAACGCCAGGCAGTATAGCCGGTGAAATGATTAACCCGTTTTCAGAATGGTTGAAATACCGCGGCGCTTACCTGGCTATGCTTCCTTACCGGGTTGACAAGGACTTTAAAGTTTTTGTAATTGAACCGGCTGATATAACCCTTTCCGGCTTGGTAAAGCTGCATCATGAACTGCGCAGCTTTGGGCACTGGAGAAGGTTGCGCCTGGATATCGAAACCCCTTTACGCCTGACAGAATTATTGATACAGCATTCTGATGTATTGGGGAATGAGATCAGGTTGCGGCGTAGACGGCCCCGTGATACAATTCGCGGCCTGCACCAGGCCTATTTCCACAGCCTGGGGAATGCCGCGGCGCTAATGAATTATTCGTTCACTGCTCTTCCGTCCTGGTTTGTGATCAATGACCGTGAAGACGCCAACGCGTATATAAGGCTCATTCATGCATTTGTCGGTAGGAAAGAGAAGGACGGGGTGACAGGCTGTCTCCTTTCATTGAATGAAGATCATTCCGGTGATATTCCTGTGCTGCAACAGTTTCGCCGGTGGCTTTCCAACGGAGATTTAAAAGACTTTTTATTATTTTGTTATTGTTTTGCCCTCCATGTTATGGAGCGCATGGGTAAAGATGAATGGGTAAAGAGGTTGTCAACCGTTAATCTTGATACCATATTGATAAGGGGGTATAACATGCAGGCCATTGTTGAAGGGAAAGGTTTTAAAAGTATCGCCAAGGCTATAAGAGAAGCCACTATTTATGCATTGCAGGCGCAAAAACAAAAGAGATACGAACGGGAAGTGCGTTTCGGGCTAGCTCAAAAATGGAAACAAAAGATCAAAGGTGGAAACTCAAAATTTATAGCTGAGCTTTCGGAATTTGTGCAACAGTACAATTGGGAAAGTGAAAATCTCGATCTTAAATCACCGGGTGATGGTTGGAAACACCATAAAGTAAACGCCAGTGATTTAGATGAAGTAATTGCGCTGGTGAACCAGTATGGCGTTGAACTGGTTGGGATGCTGCTTTTGGCTTACGGATATGCCAGGGTGCCGAAGGCTGCCAATGAGGAACCGGAGCACAATCATAATGAGGAGGTAGAATAGGATGAAATTACATTCTCTTGCCATATCGGGCTTGGTAACGATGAACCTTCATGCCTTAAACAATGAGGGCGCGGAAGGCAACACGATGATGACCAGAATGGTAGAAATTGTTGATGATAAAGGTAATCTGCATACAGTAAACGCTGTTTCCGGGGACATGTTTAAACATATTCAGGCGGAACATCTCTTCCTGGAAGCCAGGCAATCAGGCTTGCCACTTTGCGGCGGGTGCGCCCAGTTTGATGCCAACCGTATTGCCCGGGATCAGGCGCTGGCTGCTGAAGTGGAAAATAGCCCGGGATATGAACAGGCAGTAAAGAATAACATGGTAGACTCATATAATCTTAGCAGGGTCATAGAGGCCTGTGTCCTTGACGATTGTGAAGGAATTCTACTCACAGGCTGGGCCGGCTCTAGGTCGTTGGCCAGGAAATCATGCATTGAATTCGGTTGGGTTGTAGGCCGCCCCGATACTACGCGTACAGAATCATACCTGCATGCCAAGTATGTTCCCGAAGGACGCGGCGCCGGTTCCGGTTCGGAACAAAACCTCGGCCAAAATATATTTCACCGGCCTGCCTCCAGCGGGCAGTATGCCGTAGTATTAAATGTGGATCTTTACCGGATCGGTCGTAACGACATCACTTTAAACTATGTTCTTGACCCTGATGAACGGCAAAAACGAATCCGCGCCATGCTCAAAAGCATTCTTTACACCTTTGTAAAAATTACTGGAGCCCATAGGAACACCCAGAATCCGCATATTCTCGATTTTAGTGGTGTTGTCACCACTTCACTCAATTCACTTCCCGCACCGTCGGTCAGCGCTTTAAGGGATGATTACTTGTCAGAGATTGAAATTATTACTAATAATCTCAATGCAATTGATGGCAGCAATGTCCTGAAAGCTATGCCGTTTAAAGGTCTTGGAGAATTCAGTGGGGTCATGGAAAAGATCATCAACTCTGTTCAACCCTGGAGTGAGTAATATGCCGGGCATTAACAGTACAGAGGAACTATGGCTAATTTTATTGTATCGGCCGGTCAGCCTCTTTTCGTTACGCATGACCCATGCGACCAGTAAAGGCGGCAAGACGCTGTTGGTACCGACACCCTATGCGGTAAAACTGGCCCTGATCGATGCCTGTTTCCGTTGCTTTTCCAGTGAACAAGCTACTCAACGAGCCCGGCAGGTTTACGAATTGATTAAAGGAATGGAAATCCGTTTTCGTCCGCCTGCGCACTGTGTTGTCCAGAACACTTTCATTAAAATAAAGCAACAAGAAAGAAATGCACCCACAGGAATTTACAACCCCACTATCGCTTATCGTGAATTTTGTTATTTTAATGGTGAATTGGCTATTGCGCTAAATACCACCGGCTTGGACGAATTTGCCAGGCAGCTCTTGACTACAGTGGCTACTCGTGTAACTTATCTGGGAAAACGTGGCTCATTTATGCAATTTATTTCAGCCCAAACCTGTATGGGGCCTCTATCTCAAGGTTACACTTGCCCTGAAGAAAAGGCTGACATTGTCAACGGGGGTTATGGGACGACCCATTACCTTGACGACTTCGGTGAAGCGTTGATAGATGATACAGACGGTTTCAACAGAATTAACTCCTACAGCCAGAAACCCTCTTCCCTTGGCAAGTACCGGATACTAATCCGGACGCTGTTGCCTTACCGGTATGTGAGTAGCGGTAAGCATTACACTTACTATAAACGACTTTAGACGAGGCCCGGGCCATGTTCAGTCTAATACAGGAGCCACAATGTAGGAGGTGTCTGGATGATTCCCGAACTTCATGACGTGGGAAAGCTGCTTGGCCTAGATAAGCATTGGTTTGAAGACATGGAGAAGCCAGCTCTAGTGGATGGCAGTAATGAAGACACCTGGTTGGCAATCAGGTTCCACGGCCATAAGAAAAGCCTATCTCCAGGGGATAAGATAGCCTTTAACGAGCTTCGTAGGCTTGATAGCGGGGCGGCTTACTCCTCAGGTATACGGCGCGCTATGGTGCTACTTACATTGGCAGATGGTGCATCTGCTTCATCGCGGATTTTGCCTGAGCAAGCAAAGAATAAGGTAAAAGGATACTTCAAGCCCGGCACCCCTCCACAATGCCTTTGGAAGGTTTCAGAACCTCCAGCCATGACTATGGCAGAGCAGCATGGTAATCCTTCAGAGGGGGAAATAAAGAGTATTATTTTCGATGCTCTCTCTGTGGATTCGTGGAAAGATTTTAAACAAAAATATAAGCGTACACTGAGTCTAACCCCTGAGGATAAACACCCGCTTCGCGCAATGACTTCACTGGGTAATCATTGTGAACTGGTCGGTAAGTTGTTTCGAATACTCGACGATGCTGTAACACCCCGCTCAGACAAACTCGGAGGCAAGCTCTTCCTGGGGGAGTCAGAGATAGCGAATATGGCTGAGGCGTTGAAGCATTGGGGCATCCGTATTCTTCGCGCCGATATCACCATCCCCCAGCGAGTGGTTCATGCAGGCGATGTACATATATTTTCCCTCGTTGAGGATGCTCTGAGACAAATAGATATGGGCGGGCATCGTGATCATGTGATTTTCACGGCGAGTCAAAACATTTGGCTAGTACTGCTGCCAGGCCAGAAAGATAAACTCTGTGAAATCCTCAAACCCCTTATCGATCTGGGGGTGGTTGTTTCTACAGTTGAAAGGGAAAGCAATTTCAAAAAAGTCGAATTTCCGCTAAGTGACGAGTTGGAGGCGGCCAAAGATGAAAGCCACAGATTCCAGATGTTACCGGACCTTCCTTCGCAAACTGACGAGCAGATCTGCGAGCTCTGCCAGATTCGCGAGGGCAAGACTCAGAACCCGGATCCGGAGTCCGGAGTAGTTGAAGTTCTCTGCTGCAAGTGTTTAAATATCCGAAAGCAAGGACGCGGCTTTCATAACCTGAAGAAGTGGGACGAAGGCCCTGTCCTCTGGTGCAGGGTCGCGTTGGATGGGCAAAAATTACCTGACCACTTGACTCATCTGTACATAAACTACCTCCAGAAGCTAAAGTATGAAAATGGCTGCAAGGTGATTCCGGATACTGCGATAATTGAGGAACTTGCTAAGGATCTCCAGCCTGCCTCACTTTTGGCCGAGTACGCCAGGGATTATCGAAAATTCATCTCCGATTTTTGGAAGCGGGTAGAAGAAGGTTTCGACTCACTTGGATTGAATAGGAGTTCATCCCTGGAGCGGATTACACATTTGCCGGAGGAAGCCAGCGATCTCTTCGCTGTTAGGCTGGACGTGCCCGGTATTCCTGACATGATTATCGATGCTTTCCACGACATTCTTAACGATGCGTTCCCTGTATCTGTGCAGCAGGATGATTGCCCCATTCGGCTTGGCCTCAGCCTGGCCCATGCCAAACATCCCTTCTTCCTCCACTGGGATCGCCTCAAGGAGTTAAAGAAGACAGTAAACCTGTTTCCCCCGGGCCGCCGCTCCGTTTGTTTGCATCTGAATGATTTCAAGGCTGTTAGAGAGGTTGCAGGCCGGTTGGGTAACACATACTTACACAAGCTTGTTGAAATAGAAAACCGGACCCAAAGCAGGTTGATGGTAGAAGTCAAGCTGATTGAGGACAAAAAATCCCACCTGCTTGAGGTAGCCCGAAACGTAGGCCTGGAAAATGTATTGGGCTATCAGGTCATTGCCAGCGCAGGAGGTGAGTAAGTTTGCCGAAGTTTTGGGAGTACAAGCTGACTGCAGATATCCTGTGCATCGGTGAACGATTCAAGAAAGGACTGGTCCGCCCTTGTGTGAAGACGATTCCATACTCGACTATTACCGGTGCACTCAGGCAGGAGGTACTCGGTGTTCCAAGCTGGGACGATAAAGGTCATGCTTGCGGTTGCCTGGATAAATATAAGGAAATTATGTTGGTCGGCGGCCCCAGAGATACCATCACCGGTGTTTCGAAGCTTCCTCTAACTACACAGGCGCTCGTGGAGGTGAAGGGCAGGGTCTATATAGTCTTTGATGAGGTTACGAAAGATCTGCCATTCCGGCTTGACTTCAGCATGGGTGCGCTCAAGTCTAAAGGTTTCGGGCGAGTGTCCTTGATCCGCGAAACAAATGAGCCAATTGAAAGCAGGGAACCGTGTATCGGCCATCTAAACACGCGGATACCGGAGGATCTGCTGGGTGTCTTTGGGATAACGCAGGTTAAAAAACCGGTATATGGTTATCTTTTTAAACCGACGAGTGACAACGGAGGAGTCTGGGTCAGGGCTTTGTTTGATGGCTCGATTGTGGAAGGATCGTCACATATAATCAAAAAGGAGGGGTAACGAGGAAAGATGACACTCGAGAAACTGTTTGAAATGTTGCGAACGGATCAGGACATATGGATCGAACGTATAGGGAGTCAAAATCAGCCACCAAAACAGATTTATTACTCGAATAGCTTCTTGAATGACATTGCAGAAATATTCGAATGCAGAGGTCTCGAGCAGGCCCGGTTGTTCGCATTAAGTAAACTGCATGATAGAGATAGAGGAGCAGCCCGCGGCATATTGAAGGTACTCGATTATATCGCTGACTGCCCTGCTGCCAGAGATGATGCACCCGTAGGCCGTACTATAATAAAGACTTTACCTTCATTTAAACCTGCAAAGAATAAATAAGGAGGAATCATCGATGTCAAAAGATAAGCGCGTAAAGTGTTTTGAGGTGAGTTTATGCAATCTGACTCCGCTTAGGATCGGCGGCAAAGACGATCTACTGAGCGGTAGAGAAAACAGCACAGTAAGTTTCGGAAGTCTGCCTATAGTTCCCGGTCCTTCCTTGAAAGGCGCTCTTCGTGCCACTATGGAGAGATATCTTATCTCCAAGTTTTACGATGCCGAAAAAAGAAAATGGAAGGATGGATACGAGGAACTACGCCCATGTATACCTAACCCTAAGCGCTCTGCGGAAGAAGAGGCGCTCGTGAAAGCGGGACGTTACCGGAGCGCTACCTGTGCTTATTCGGCCCAACCCGGAGATAGAATCTGTCCGGTATGTTATCTCCTTGGAGCGCAGGGTCTTGTGGGCTTTGTAAACGTTCCGTTCCTGGTAGCAGAAAGCAGCCAGGTGCAAAGTCTTTATAGTTTACGTATTGACCGAGGCACCGGCACCGGGCCAGCCAGAAAGGGCGAAGGCGGCAACCGACCCTACGAAGTCGTACGCCCAAAAGTTAATTTTACAGGCAAACTTACTGTGCTAATGGATGATCCTGCACGCGGCTGGGAGTTCGGAAAGCCCCGGCGCTTAGGCGATAACATCCGGCCGGACGAGTGGCTTGAGAAGGAACTATGGCCTGACGAAAGTTTAAAGGGTCCGGATGGTTTGCTGAACTTTCTTAAACAACAGCTTGAATCCATAGACATCATCGGTGGGTACAAATCAAAAGGCTGCGGCAGGGTGAAAATAGAGGTTTCTGAAGTCAAATAATTAATTAGATATAAACGCTACAATAAAAGTGATCCAAAATTAATTGAAACGCCAGGAAAAAA
>ERZ795060.3196-NODE-3196-length-15362-cov-5.241197_pt1 | contig 15362 bp, 17 predicted proteins | sample MGYA00375144_ERZ795060 | MGnify/ENA primary metagenome ERZ795060 (study PRJEB30189, sample SAMN05720157) | activated sludge metagenome | isolation source: anaerobic digester from wastewater treatment plant | place: Japan | collected 2015-05-15 ...
TTTCTTAATTTTTAGTTTTATAGTCCTTTAGATTTAACCTGGTCTCAGCGCCACTCTTTTTCCCTCCAAATAAATTACAGCTATATAAGCGAGAAAAAATATATACGATATGGCGTAAATCCCAGTTAGAAAAATATAGTCAAAAGGAATATTCCTGCGCGCTGCAACAGCATCTGCAAGCCAGAATAATTGCCAGTTGGGCAAAATTGCATAAAATAATGCGGAAAGGGAAAATGTTCCCGCTGACGACGCAAAAAAATAATCAGATACAAGGCCAAGAAAAAAAATCACCGAAACTATTGTAAGGTTAGAAACAATATCAATACGCGTAGAAAGACTTACTGTTAATGCTGACATTATCCATATTGCAAACATTAGAATAACAAAAACGGGTGTTGTAATAGAGAGTGCTATTACAGGTTCATCAATAGCTGTAGAACCAGGATATTTTATACAAACAATTATAGCGAGGATTGTGGATAAAAGAAAGAGGGCTGATACTGAAGATGATGCAAATGGTTTTCTCTGAAGGTAATTTCTCAACGCCCCAAATATAGATGAAGCCAATAAAAGACCTAAGTAACTATAAAATAAAAGCCAATCGAGATCAAATTGATCCTTTGCTACACGTATCGTAATGAGCATCGCAGCCTCACAACAAAAAACAAAAATTGTCATTGCAAGTATAACCCCTGCGATTTTTGCACTAATAAAGATGTATTTAGGTACCGGTTTCGAAAGTAACAACAGGACTGTTCCATTCTTCATCTCTCTGGTTACTGTATGGCTTGCACAAAGGATAGAACATACCATTCCAAATACGAGTGTTGTAGCAAGTCCTGTGTCAAAAACCAGTTTTGATTGATCTCTAAAGACGAAAAGCGCCATCATAGGCGAAAATGCAATAATTAATAATGCAGTAATTAGCAGAAGATAATAAATAGGTTCGCGCAATGATTCACGCAAGGTATTTTTGGCTATTTGATAAAATATCATTTTTATATTACTTTATATCTTTCTTAACTATTTCCCCGGGGACTGTATTCATATTTGGCCAGATTTTTCTACCGGGATATATGCTGGTGTGAATACCGGTGTGAACATTATCTCCAATTATCGCCCCAAATTTTCTTCTTCCTGTGTCTATAAGTTTTCCATCACAATCTGATTTATGATTTTTTCCATCATGCCGTAGATTAGCTGTGATGGTTCCAGCTCCTATATTTGTATTGAAACATATTACTGTATCGCCGATATAACTTAAATGACCTACAGATACGTTTTCCATTAAAATGGAATTTTTAATTTCCACAGCTTGTCCAATATGACAATTATTTCCTATATATGAGCACCCTCTTATATAACAGTTGGGGCCGATTTTGCAATTTTCACCAATAATAACATTTCCTTCTATATATACTCCGGGAAGAATTTTAGCCGTTGAGGCGATTTTTACTTTACCGTCAATATTTACTCCACCTGGAATTTCACATAGTATTTGATTTTTCTCAAGTTTTGAGATTAGTTTTTCATTAATGTTCAGTAGATCCCATGGATATCTTATTACAATACTCTCAGAGTCGCAAGTTATTTCTTCTGCTCCCGGATATGGATTGTTTGAATCTCCATGTGACGACCAGCATACAGGTAAGCCTTCCAGAGGACAGAGTACTACAAAATTTTTGAGTTTTGCAATTTTTGAAATTAGTTCATTTGAAGGGAAAAAATCTTCCCTTACACAGATAGTATCGCAGGAAAGATTTTGAAGGAGAATTTTTAATATATCGGAATATTTTTCACCTGCAATTTTTAATTCTGATATTTTTCTGCCTATTCCAACAGGATGAAGAGTCTTTTTTTCTCCTGTATTTATTACCTTTACCTTCATTATGTCAGTCCTTTTCTTATTGTATTACCTATTTTTTCTGTCCATTCATTGACTTTTTTCTCTGAAGAAGCTTCGATAAGTATTCTGATTTTATTTTCAGTGCCTGAATAACGAACTATTACTCTCCCCTCTGAACTTAAATCCTCTTCGCATTTTTTTATAATATCTAACAATCCGGGCACATTTTCAAATGGTACTTTTTCTTTTACATTTATATTTGTTAATTTTTGCGGATACTCTGTCATAAAATCTGCAAGTTCTGTTAAAGATTTTCCTGTTGATGCCATTAAATTAAGAACATGCAAAGAAGAGATTATCCCATCACCCGTTGTTGCATAATCCATAAATATTAAATGTCCTGACTGTTCACCTCCAAGATTAAGCCCTAAACTACGCATACGATCTATTACATATCTATCTCCAACATCTGTAACCTCAACATTAATTCCATTTTTTTTCAGAGCATCACTCAGACCAAGATTACTCATAGTTGTTATTACCACAGTATTTTTTGAAAGTCTCTTCTTCCTAGCAAAATCCAAAGCACATAGACCAATAATCCTATCACCATTTATGATATTTCCTTTTGAATCACAAAATATAACTCTGTCAGCATCACCGTCGAGGGCTATTCCAATATCAGCTTTAGTTTTCAGAACTTCACTTTTCATAGTATCGGTATAGGTAGCTCCACATTTTTCGTTAATGTTAAATCCATCTGGATTTATAGCAATTGGATAGACAGTAGCTCCTAACTCTCTAAATATTAATGGAGCCAGAAAGTAAGCAGCACCATTTGCACAATCAAGAACAATTTTCAATCCTTTCAGGCTTTGATTTTTAATAGAACTTTTTGCAAATTCTATATATCTACCACGAGCATCTTCTATTCTGTAGGCTTTACCCAGCAAATGAGTACTTATGTGAGCGCTGGTTATCTCCCCACCGAGCACGTGTGTCTCAATATCAAGTTCTATATCATCAGGAAGTTTAAATCCATCTGAGGAAAAAATTTTAATCCCATTATCATCACTCGGATTGTGTGATGCGGTAATCATAATTCCACAACTTGCACACATGGATTTTGTAAGATGTGCTACGGCAGGCGTTGGCATTGGTCCTACCAAAAACACATCCATTCCCATGCTTACTATTCCACTGGTAAGAGCAGTTTCAATCATATAGCCTGACAGGCGAGTATCCTTCCCTATCACAGCTTTAGCAGAACCGTGTCCTTCAGCTTTGAATACATGGGCTATTGCCTTGCCAACTTGTAAAGCTATTTCAGGAGTTATAGGATATGTATTTGCTTTTCCTCTTATGCCATCAGTACCAAAAAGTTCACGCATATTTTCTCCATTCTTTTATCTTAATTTTTTTCATTTGAGTTGCTTATATAGATTTTACTGTTAGTTATATGTATTAAAACTTCAATAAAGAGAAATTTTTTTCTAAGAAACAAAGCTAAAACAAAAGATTAATTAAATTAATAATATAACCTTTTTTTATGTCAAATACAACTCTACTTTGTACGTTCAGAAAACGAAACTGTAATTCTTCAGTCAAAAATCCTTTTATGCATAATAAATCTCGCGTAATTTTTATTTTTAATTCCTGTATTTCTGGCATTCTTATGATTCTCTTAATACTGCCTTAACAAGCAGTTGGAAGTTAAAAGAAGGAGGATCTGGTTTTCGTCTGATGCTGTGGGAACTGCATTTTCCTGTAGAATTTTCTGAAAGTTTGCGCAAGGATTTTTGCCCATCTGGCTTCTTGAGTCAACTGTGCGAAATAGAAAAATTCCCAGTCCAGAAATCAATTTGGTGAGCACTCGATTTTCTACATCTCTTTTATTATAATGCTATTATGATGTTGCGGGAACGTCAACAGCGCCGCATAAAGTCATATTTTTGAAAAATTCAGGAACTCTTATAGGGCGTTTGCTTTTTATATTCACGCAGGCATGAATTGTCCATCCTTCTGCAAGCAATTGTTCTTCTTTGCGAACTTCGCAAAAGATTTTTATTTTTGCTCCTTTTATTTCGGCGATCCAACCTCTTATTGTAAGTAAATCATCATATTTTGCAGGATAATGATAATTGCAATGCGCTTCAATGACAGGGAGAATGATACCTTCGGCTTCAATTTGAGGGTAAGCTTTTCCTGCTTCTCTGAGTAGTTCATTACGCAATCTTTCAAAATATACCAGATAATTGGCATAATACACTACTCCCATCTGGTCTGTATCGGCATAAGGGACTCTATATTTTATTTCTGTTTTTTGCATTTTTATATATTCTATTTTGAATCTATCAAAATTTTGAAGAGAATTTCTATTAAAAAATTACGGGGAAATTTTATTCTTCGAGACTTTTTAATGCCTTTTTTGCTTCTTCATCAAGGCCTGCATAAGGATCTGAAATATCTGTTTCCGGGGGCAATTTATATTTTTCCAGGTAAACAACTCTTACTTCATCAACAGGATAAATAATAACCTTTCCCGTATCATCAAGTTGAATCGAAACTTTTCTTGTCAAAAGATTTCTGTCAATAATCTTTCCCCTTCCTTCACCACAATCGCATAAAGAGCCTATTCGCGGCATACCTTTTTCCATTTCAAGATAACCTTCGTGTTCATATTTTAAACAGCATTTCAGGCGGTTACAATTTCCCGAAATATTATTGGGATTTAAAGGTAGATCCTGTTCTTTTGCCATTCGCACATTTATCGAGGCAAATTCACGAATATATCTTGCGCAACAAAGGCATTGTCCGCAAACACCAAAGCCTCCAAAAAGCGCGGCTTCATCCCGAACTCCAATTTGTCTTAATTCAATTCTTGTATTTAATCCGTGTGAGAGTTGTTTTACAAGTTCTCTGAAATCCACTCTTCCTGGGGCGGTGAACTGGAAAGTTACAAGCTTCATATCGAGAGTGTAATGAGCGTTAAGCAATTTCATAGGAAGATTTAAATTCTGAATGTATTGTATAGCGGTGCGCATTGCAGACTTTGCTCTCATTTGATTTTCATTAGCCTTTCCCTGATCTTGCATAGTTGCCTTGCGCTCAATTACCGGGAAATTATCATCGATAGGCTGCTTAATTTTTGGAAGATAACCAACTGGAAAAATTTTTACCAGCTGTCCATAATCAAGTAAACGTTCTTTGCGAATTACGCAAAATTCTTTTTCCCTGATATTAATATTTAATGGTAAAATTGCGTAATATTTCACCCCGGTATCAAGCTTAATTTCACAAAAAAGATTAGAGTTAGGAGTGTCTTTCAAATCTTTATCAGCCTCTTTATCAGGTTGATTTGGTAATTCGATTTTTTGAGAAGCGTTATCTTGATTTTCCATCTTCATATACATATTTTGCAAGTTAAAAATGGTGCCGACGGAGGGATTTGAACCCACACTTCCTCGCGGAAACTGCGCCCTGAACGCAGCGCGTCTGCCAGTTCCGCCACGTCGGCTTAGGAAAAATAATATACAACTAATATATTAAAAAACAAAACTTGTTTTAGTTGGAAATAAAACTATCTTATTCAAAAAATCAAACAAAGGTGGAGTGCTTTATGGCCGGACATAGCAAATGGGCAAATATAAAACATAAAAAAGCAGCGGCAGATAAGAAAAAAGGAAAAATTTTTTCACGTATTACTAAAGAAATAATAGTTGCTGCAAAAAAAGGAACAGACCCTGCATCAAATTCGAGGCTCAGACACGCAATTCTCGCGGCAAAAGAAGTAAATATGCCAAATGCTAACATTGAGAGGGCAATCAAAAAGGCAAGTGGCGAAGATGGCAGCGCAAATTATGAGGATATCGTTTATGAAGGTTATGCGCCGGGCGGGGTGGCTATTCTGGTAGAATGTCTTACTGATAATAGAAATAGGACTGCCTCAGAAGTGCGTTCTACCTTTGAAAAAGGGCATGGGAATCTTGCTGGTTCCGGAGCTGTTGCGTGGATTTTCAAAAAAAAATCTCATTTTCTAATAACAGGAGAAAATGCAAATGAAGATAAATTGATGGAAATTACTCTTGATGCTGGGGCCGAAGATATTGAATGTTCCGATAATTCTGCGCACATTTATGCTCCTCCAGAGGCTTATGAGGCTATTTCTAAAGCTCTTTCTGATGCAAAAATTCCTGTTACCGAATCAGGTATCACACAAATTCCAGAAAACTATTGTGAAATTAAAGATATATCTACTGCAAGACAAGTGTTAAATCTCATAGAAAATCTTGAAGAATTAGAAGATGTTCAGGCTGTTTACTCCAATTTTGATGCGCCACAGGAAATAATTGAACAATTGAATTCCGAAAGACAATGAGAGTCTTAGGCATAGATACAGCCATTAGATGCACCGGTTATGGGCTTGTTGATTGCAATAATGGAAGAATTGATATAGTAGACTGCGGAATTATACAAAACAAACATAATGTCCCACATAGCGAATGTCTCAGGAGGCTTGGCTGTGGAATTAGAGAGTTAATACATAAATTTAATCCCGATGTTGCTGCACTTGAAAGTGCTTTTTATTCTAAAAATGTTAAAACTGCAATGATACTAAGTTATGCACGTGGGGCAATTATGTTTGTGCTCGCTGAAAACAAAATCCCTATTTATGCATATGCTCCAAAGAAGGCAAAAATGGCAATTGGAGGAAGTGGTTCTTCAAGTAAATTAATGATAGCTCAAATACTTTCGTCAATGTTATCAATAGATATTAATCAGATTAATCTTGATGCCACCGATGCTCTCGCGATCGCAATTTGCCACGGGCAACTGGCAAGCAGACCAGGTTCAGAATTTTTCATAGAAAAGCCATTATAATATAGTTTTATTGCGAGTTTTTGAGAATATACAGTTTATCTCCTTTGCGTACTTTTTCCGATACAGGAAAGGTTACAGTTTCTCCTTTTTTTGCTTTAGAAAAATTTATATTATCAATTCTAAGAGACTTCACTTCTAATTCATAACAACCTGTCGTTGGGCCTATTATCATTATGAGATCACCAATTTTCAAGCCTTCACTTTGCAAATTAGCCTCAGCACAAGAGGCCTTTGGAAAATAATTCAGAATTTTTCCTGCGAAAACTTTTTTGAGAACATTCTTACCTCCAGAGATAGCACTCCATTCCCCACTCCTATCACCAAGATAGTATCCTCCATGCCAAAAACCACGATTGTAAACAAAAGAGAGTTCTTTTTCAGCTTCTTTTATAAATTCCACATCAAAACTCTTATTCTTTATCCTTCTTAAGGCTTCAGAATAAACTTTTGTTGTTTTATAAACATAATCTGGCGAACGCCCTCTTCCTTCAATTTTTAATATTGACACCCCACTTTCAATAATTTTATCCAGAATCCTTATACAACATAAATCTTTTGGAGACATAATATACTGGTTGTCTACCACAAACTCATTTCCAGTCTCATCATCATAAACCCTATATCGCCTGCGGCAATTTTGATAACATTCTCCGCGCATAGACGATTTGCCATATGTAAACAAACTCATACCACAGGTTCCAGCAACAGCTACACATAGCGCTCCGTGAATAAAAAGCTCCAATCTTACTTTTTCTCCTGAAGGGCCTTTTAGTTCTTCGCTCTCAATTCGACTCGCTATATTTGAAACTTGTCTGAGACTTAATTCTCTCGCTAAAACAAATACATCTGCATAACGGCTAAGATACTTTAACGTTGCGAAATTCGCAACATTCATTTGAACTGAAACATGAACAGATATTCCGATAGAATGAGCGTATTCCATCAGTCCAAGGTCAGATAAAATAACTGCAGAAACTCCAAGTTCCTTTGCTATATTAATGAATGAACAGGCCTCTTCATATTCGTCATCATAAATGATAGAATTGAGCGCAAGGTAGGATTTGACGTTTGCTTTCCGGCATTTTGACAACACCCTTGGAATATCTTTTTTTGCGAAGTTCGCAGAACTATGCGATCGCATATTAAGCTTACCAGCTCCAAAATATATAGAATTAGCTCCTCCATTTATTGCTGCCGCTAATGATTCCAAAGAACCAACCGGAGCACATATTTCAACTTTAGATAGAGAATGACTCATAAAAAACGAATATTTTACGGGTATTTCTCGATTAATTTACGGATTTCTTCACAAAGTTTATCGAGGTTTTTGTTTTGTAGTGCGCTTACTGGGATTATAGTTATGTTATTGACTTTTTTTTGAAAAATTTTTAGATTTTTCTTTGCTACTTCAATGTCTATTTTATTTGCGGCAATGATGGATTTTCTTTTTGAGAGTCCTTTCATATAGAGTTCAAGTTCTTTTTGAAGGGAGAGGTAATCAGAATATGGGTCTCTTCCATCTACTCCTGCCATATCGATTACATAAACTAAAACAGAGGTTCTTTCTATATGACGAAGAAATTTATGTCCAAGTCCGATATTATTGTGTGCGCCATCGATAAGGCCTGGAATATCTGCTAAGGTTATTCTTGTATAATCTTTAAAAGATACGACACCGACGGATGGATACAGAGTAGTAAAAGGGTAAGGGGCTACTTTTGGGTGGGCATCTGATATGGCATTTAGTATTGAGGATTTTCCTGCATTTGGATAACCTACGAGGCCGGCATCTGCAATGGTTTTCAATTCGAGTTCAAGCTGTTTTTCTTCCCCGCATTCTCCTTTTTCATGTTGGGTAGGAGCTCGATTTTTATTAGAGAGAAAGCTGGCATTTCCCCTTCCTCCTTTTCCTCCTTTTGCTGCAATAAACTCCTTTTCAGGGGAGTCCATATCGGCAATTATTATATTTTGCTTTAAATCTTTTATGATAGTTCCAACGGGAACTTTAAGTATAAGATCTTTTCCTCTTGCTCCTGTTTGGTCTTTTCCTTTTCCATGCCCACCGCGACCTGCTTCAAAGTGGGTATTGTAGAAGTACTCAACTAAACTCTGTTCTCCACTTTCTGCCCTTATGATTACATTTCCGCCATCTCCGCCATCTCCGCCATCTGGCCCACCTCTTGGAACATAAATTTCTCGTCTGAAACTGCAAGCCCCATTTCCCCCTCTTCCTCCCTTAACTTTAATAACAACCCTATCGACAAACATAAATTATTTTAAGGGAGAAGCCTTGATTTTAATTTATTGTTGTAGAGGTAGGACATTTACTCTTTTTCCGCCATTTGAAAACTCTACTGTCCCATCAACGAGAGCAAATAGCGTAAAATCCCTGCCACAACCTACATTTTTACCTGGAACAAACTTCGACCCCCTTTGCCTTACAATTATCGATCCGGCACTTACAAATTGTCCACCGTAGGCTTTTGTCCCAAGCATTTTCGGATTGGAATCCCTGCCGTTCTTACTACTTGATTGTCCTTTCTTATGAGCCATTTTATAATCCTCCAAAATAATTTTTATTTTCTTTTAATTTTATAAAAAAAAGGGGTTTAAATATATGGCATAAAATGGATATTTCAAGAAAGGATGATATTCTTTTTGTATATTTTTTGAAAAATTTTCAATTCAGAGTATATTCGCTTAATTTTATTTTGTTAAGGGAAGAACTATGAGCCTCGATAAATTACGCGCACAAGTTGACCGTATTGATCAGCAAATAGTCAATTTGCTAAACAAACGGTGTATGGTTGTTGCCAAAATAGGCAAAGCAAAAATAAAAGGAGGAAAAAAAATATACGTTCCAGAAAGAGAAAAACAACTCCTCTCCAGACTTGAAAAAATTAATAAAAATGGATTTTTGCCCCAAAAATCCCTTCGAGCAATTTATAGGGAAATTATGTCTGCTGCAATTTCCATAGAAAAACCTCTTGAAATTGCTTATTTTGGACAGGAAGCATCTTTTACTCATCTTGCTGCTTATTCGAAATTTGGGCATGCTCCTAAATATTCAGCAAAAACTACAATTTCAGATGTATTTAATGATGTTGATGCAGAAAGATATGATTATGGAGTTGTTCCCATAGAAAATTCTACAGAGGGAGTTGTAAATCACACTCTTGATATGTTGGTAAACTCATCAGTAAAAATTTGCGCCGAAATAAATATGAGGATTCATCAAAATCTTCTTGCAAATTGTGAAATGAAGAAGATTAAGAAAATTTATGCTCATGCTCAATGTTTTGGACAATGTCGTTTGTGGTTGCAAGAGAATATGTCTGGAGTTGAAATTATTGAAGTTTCAAGCACATCAAAGGCTGCAGAACTTGCTGCTCGCGAAGATAAAAGTGCCGCTATTGCAAGTTCTATGTCGGCAAAAGTTTATAAATTAAAGTTGATCGCAGAAAAAATTGAAGACAATCCCTATAACACTACGAGATTTCTGGTAATAGGAAAGCAGGAACCAAATGCCACAGGAGATGATAAAACTTCGATTTGTTATGCAGTAAAGGATAGAGTTGGCGCCTTATATGACAGTTTAGTTCCTTTCAAAAAACACGGAATTACTCTCTCAATGATTGAAAGTAGGCCGTCGCGAAGAAAAAACTGGGAATATTTCTTTTTTGTAGACGTGAAAGGGCATATAAGCGATGGAAATATTAGAAATGCGATCGAAGAACTCACTGAAATATGCCAGTTTGTAAAAATTCTCGGAAGTTACCCTCAATCAGTAAATGATTTATGATCAGACTAAGAAACCTATTATTGGTAAACTAAAAGAATGATTGTTAACTTGTTTGTCACATGAAGTTTTTTAAAACTTAATTTTCAAGAAAGTCAGAAATTGAATTAGTTCTTTGCATTCAAGACAATAAAATCTGTACCACCAAAATTTCTATGTAATTTCAAAGCAAGGTATTGAGAGTTTGCAAAAATGGACAAATCAAATTTTTCCGGTATTTTTACTATTACATCAGCATTTTTTGCGAATTTCGCAAAAATAGAATTATTTACATGCTTTTCAAGAAAATACTTTGTTTTTTCATACGGTGGATCTAAAAAAATTACATTCGCATTAATATCTTCATAGGACTTAATAAAAGTCTCCGCATTAGTTTTAAAAACACTAAATTTTGTCAAAATACTGCCATTTTTAAGTCTATTGATATTGTTTGAAATTACGTTCACGGCAATTTGTGATTTTTCAACGAATATAACCTCTGATGCTCCCCGACTTGCGGCTTCGAGGCCGAAAGCACCTGAGCCAGCAAAGATATCAATCACTTTAAGTCCATCAAAGGGACCCAAACTTGAAAACAGAGATATTCTTGAGCGCTCAAGAATAGGACGTGCAGTTCCCTTTGGAGAGAAAAATTCAATTCCGGAAACAATACCACCAGTTATTCTCATTATCTTAGTTCTGAACTGAAATTTCTTTTATTCAAAAACATCTTTTTCTTCTTCTTTATTTTGATTATCCTGGTTCATTTGTCGTCTTGGTGGTCGAGGTGGCTCTCTAAAATGAGGAGGATGCTCTTCCTGTAAAGCAGGTTGAGAAAAAAATTTATTTTCTTCAAGGTTTATCCCAATACCTTTTTCTATTTCGGGATTTTTTACCCTATAATATGCAGGGTCTTTTGAATTATTATTTCCAAAAAAGTCAATTTTTTCAACTTTATTTTCTTCCTGTAAATTAATAGAAATGACTTTTTTAATATCCTTTAGTTCCTGAATAACCAGGTTATTATTTCTGTCGTTTTGATAACTTGAAACAAAGCCAAGTCCATTTTCTCCAAACATTATGCAATTTTTTAATATTAATTTAGCTTTGATAGATCTTCCAGTAATAGAGAATAAAAACACATATGGCTCGCCATATATTATGCTGTTTTGAATTTCTACAATACAACGTTGAGATATTCGTATAGCAGCATTTCTTCCTTCCAATAGTGGAATTTGTGGCAGAGGAATTTGTAAATCATAAGGTTTAAATCTAATCACACAGTTTTTTATAAAAATATCCCATTCTTTATCATGAGAATAAGTATTAATAAACCCTATTGCAGTATTATATACAATTAAAGAATTTTTCTTTTCATTTTGCTCTTCAAGATGAATTGAGTCTATAGAACTATTTATTATAGTTAAATTTTGTGTAGTTCGAACTTGCTCTCCTACGAAATCCTTTAATATACAGTTTTTCCCTGATAAAACTATTGAAAGCCTTCTGGGTATCTTGCCCTCAGTGGAAATTATCAATGAATCTTGATTTATAACTAATTCTTCATAGGAACCAGGCTCTATAATAAGCATGTCGCCTTTTGATACTTTTGCTAAGGCTTGTGCGGGAGGTAAAGTATCTCCTTCAGCTGATTTTCCACAACGAATTATATTTTTAGGTTTCAGTTCGATTGCTTTCTTTATTTCTGATTCTTCAGAACCAGAAAAAAGATTCTGCAAACAAAAAAAGAAGAAGCAGTAGAATAATAATAGATGCAAAAAATTGTTTCTCATACTTATAGTGGATTTAAAAATTATTTTATATACATTTTGCAGTTGACCATTGTTAATACAGAAGCCAAGCCAGAAAAGACATGAATGCCACCATAAGTCACGCTCGTACTTGCCAGCATAGGTATCTCCCCGAAAAGATAAACTCCAATCTTGCCCTACAAGAGTATACTCATGTTCTGGCATATCTGCACCACAATATTGCCTTTATTTATTGAATTAACATGATTTAACATGCAAAATTTAGATTTAATATATTACATTTAGTAATGTTTGCAAATTTTCACAAAATTTAACAATCTAATTTTGATTATTCTTGTTTACTCTCAACTTGAAATCATTGACTTACACAGTTTTTATAGAAAATTATAATACCTCTATTATCTGCGACTTTCGCATTTTTCAGGAAATAAACAAAATGATAAAGGAGCCATTTCAAGCAGAGAAGATCCTGGAATACACTATCAGCAATAAGATAATATTAAAGGGGGTATCAGGAGGAGCAAATTATCATCAATTTTTCACAGAAAAGTTAAAAAATTGTAAAAACCTCATATTGTTTTTTTGTAAGTTATTGCAAGGAGTAGTATAATAAATTTAGAAGAATTAAAAACAAAATTTTATAAAAAAAATTGACACAAATGAAATCTTTAAGATTAATCACAAGAGGTGATGATGCTGCTTCATCAAAAAGTGCAAATTATGCAATAAAAGAAAGCTTTGAAAAAGGAATTTTGAAAAATTGTTCAATATTGGCATGTACAGATCTGCTTGATCACGCCTACGAAACCTTAGGGAACCTAAAAGGTTTATGTTTCGGCCTTCATGCCACTATTGCTTGTGAGTGGCTTAATGTAAAATGGAAACCTATAATACAAGTAGATAAAGCATTGGGATTCACAGATAATGAAGGATATTTTCTCCCATTCCCAAATGCAGTCCATAAAGCAGTTGTTCCTCTCGAAGTCATAATGAAGGAAATCTCTGCTCAACTTGACAGGCTTACTCGTATTGGTTTTAGACTCTCATATATAGACCTCCATATGTGTTTTGGTTGGATAGAGGGGGTTGGTAACGCCGTAAATGAACTCTGCCTAAAAAAAGGACTTATAAATGGTTTTTCAGGCTATAAATATTTCCCCAAAACTGATGATAAAAAGAATCTTGTTGAGTCATTTTTACAAGCAATAAAAACAGTAGAACCTGACACTTATCTTCTAATTGGACATCCAGCTTATGATGATGAGGAAATGTCAAAATATGTTATCTACGGAAATCTTACCCCTGTGTCTCGTGAAAGAGATGAACAGAGAAGACTTTTCCTCGATAAAAAAGTTATGAACCTTGCCAGATCAGGTTTTATAAAACCTATAAGATATGATGAGCTTTTATAATTTTTCTAAAAAAATATTTTTTATATTTTCTTGCGGAGTGGTAGTGTTTTTCCTTCGTGCCATTTAGGAGTTAAATTTATGTGCATGATATTTTTTGGCATGCCTTGAATTCTATTTCTAACCTCCTGATCAAGAATTGAAATAGTTGTTTCTGCTACTTCTTTTTCCTGGTATATAACTCCACTTATCGGGTTAGACCACTCATCAATTGGATTAACTATTAGCGAACAAAAACCGAGTTTAGAGAAAATATTTTCAGGAAGATTTTCTTTCAATATGTAATATTGTCCTATGTGAAAACCTATGATTGCATCAGGTTGCCATTTATTAACCCATTCCAGAAAAAGTTTTTGCGCCCCAGTTTCCCCTTGAAATGGCGGAATAATTTCCACCTTGCCTTCATAATGTCTTTGTCTTTCCAGAACCGCAGCAAGTCGCAAATCATCATCAGGTACACTTGGATTATGCCTACAAGGAGCGGCCCCTATTCTCACGTAACCAGCTTCTACGCATTTATCCCAGGCCATTTGAAGAGCTTTAAACACATCCCCTGAAACACGATGAAAATTATATCTCCATAAAGTATTTGTATTTGAAGCAACAGAAAAATCCTTTAACTTGAGATCATATGCTACTGAATCTCTATTTATTATCCTGCCTATAATGATTGCTACATATCCTCTGTGATATAAGACCTTTTCCACATCTTCAGCCGAATTAAATTCTCTCAAATTAAAAGGCTCTATAATATATCCATATCTTAATGCTATTTCAGGCAAATAGGCAAAATCAGGTAATCTTTCTCTCGTAAGATTTACTTTATCATCGTATAAAAAGGCAATAGGGAGAGATTCTATTTTCTTTTTTTTTTAATCTATTCCCAGAGCCCATTATAGAAAATAACATATTAGGACGATATCGCAATTTTTTAGCAATTTCTTGAACACGTTTTAGTGTTTTCCTTGCAAGTAGAGGACTATTTTTCATTGCCAAACTAACAGTTGATTTGCTTACACCTGCTTTGCGGGCAACGTCAATAATAGTTGCACGTTTTTTCCCTTTTATCCTTATTTTCATACAAAATCTTTAGATAAAATCGCAATATATACAAGTACAAATCTACATTAATTCCATTTTAATTATTTTCAAACCGTTCCAAAAATAAAATTCTTGATTTTTTAATAGTTTTCTGTTATATTAGTTTTTAAAAAATCAAAGATTGTAATTATGCACAGAAAAAATGAATTAATTTTCTTTACGCTAATTGAGTTGCTCGTAGTAATAGCTATTATTGCGATTTTAGCAGCCTTATTATTACCATCTCTTCAAGAGGCAAAAAAAGTTGCTAGAAGTTCTTTGTGCAAAAGTAATCTTAAACAAATTGCATTGGCTAGCCTTGCTTATGAATCTGATTGGAAAGTCTTACCTCACAATGGAAATCCTGCAGATTGGGCTTCATGGCATGAGTTATCTACTAATGATTGGATGTATAAACTTGAGGATGCTGGCTTATATAAACCCGGAAGCCGAGGCGGAACAGCAATGCATTGTCCCGAAGCAACGCTAATGGTCAAACCACGTTGGTACTACGTGGCTCGTTCTGATAATGATTATACTTGTAATTATAATATAGCAATGAAGATTTTGCTCACAATTTATGCGGCTATAAACCT
>ERZ795060.3198-NODE-3198-length-15354-cov-18.188313_pt1 | contig 15354 bp, 9 predicted proteins | sample MGYA00375144_ERZ795060 | MGnify/ENA primary metagenome ERZ795060 (study PRJEB30189, sample SAMN05720157) | activated sludge metagenome | isolation source: anaerobic digester from wastewater treatment plant | place: Japan | collected 2015-05-15 ...
TATAACGCTGTGTTGAAATTCCGCAGTCGCGTCCAGGCAAATCATGTTTTCTGTCTCATTGGCGCAGGCCAGTACTCAACACATTTCAGTTATACCGACGATTTGAAATGGTTCCCGTACTGTGACACATTTGAATTTGATTGTTATAACTACATGTATGCGCATTTTGCTGGCGCCGAAAAGGCAAAATTTCATCAGTTCCATTTTGCCTTCGCACGATATAGAAACCTTGCTTCCTATTATAAGAAACAAATTGGATTTTTTGTCCAGCTTGATGACAGGGACTATCCCCATGATATTGAGCCAATCAAAGCGCCATGTGAAATTCTATACACTGCAATCGGTCATGGAGCAAAGACATTTCACCTGATGTACAAACCAACATTTTCCAATGTGTTTGGTCTGAGACAACAACGGTGGGAATTATTCGGAAAGGAACTTAAGAAAATAAGAAATGCATCGCCTCTATTGAAAAAGGTTAACAAGCCAAACTCGTCTGTTGCAATGGTATTTCCATACACCAACTGGGTAATCAATCCACAGCCAAAAAGATTGCCTCCAGGATATGTGGGAATTGGTTTCTATCATAAAGAAGAAAGACCTTTCAATAAGTGGTATCCAACCGGTTATACTCCTTTTAATGCGTATGAATTTATTTACAGGTACTTTGGAGAATGTGATGTTGTTGAAGAACGGCTTGTTGCAAAGGGAGAAATAAAGAATTACAAATTGCTGGCGCTTCTTGCGACTGATTTTATCCATAGCAAGGCAGCAGAAAACATCGAGCAGTTTGTGAAGGATGGTGGCATTTTATTGATAGATAAATTTCCTTCATTCAATCAAAATGGAGAAAGAATTGATTTTATGAAAAGTTGCGAGTTTTCATCTGAAACAGTGTTTGATGGCGTGGAGATAAAAACAGCAAGTTACGGAAAAGGAAGGATTTATTTTTTGACTGCAGATCTTGATGAACTTTATACCGATATTCTGGTTTCAGATGACAGAAGAAGAGAACAAATATTGAGAGAAAAATTTCAAAAGATTATGTTTGAGCGCGAAAAGATATTTCCTGATTGTCTCAGTACAAATCCCATTGTAGAAGCAAGCATACTGAAAAATGATGAGTTTACCTGTATTACAGTAGTTAACCATTCTCAGGAGAAAGAGAAGACCACAGTAGTTGTTTATCGGTTAGACGGCCAGGTTAATGTTGCAATTGACCTGATTACATTTGAAAAGTTACCATTGAGGAAAAATGGCTCTTTCATAGAAGTTGATTGTGAACTTGAATCACTGTCAGGAAGATTTATTGGGTTGTATCAAAATTTTCCAGATCGTGTACAATTTGAAGGCAAATCAAGTTATCGTACAGGTGAAAATTTTTACCTGAAAATCCTGCCTGTTTCAGATGGGGAACCAGTAAAGGGCGAATTCCTTGCCCGTTTGAAATGTATAAATCCTGAAGGATGCATTGATTGTGATAAAATTATCAGTATCAATAGTTCCGGCTATATCATAGGACGAAATATTCCTGAAAATGAAATTACTGGAACCTGGATGATTGAAGTGGAACTTCTTCATTCTGGAACAACAGAAAAATTTATGTGGAACATTACTTAGGAGGGTGTATGATTACTGTTGAGCAGGCATATATCAGAGGAAGAAAAGCAGGTGAGTCAGCAGCAAAAGATCCACAATGGCGCTTGATGGCAGAAAGTGTGATGGAATGGGCAAAAAAAAGTTATCCCGCCTCTGGCGAACTTGATTACAAACATGAGGTTTTGAAACTTGAGAAAGAAAGATTAAACGCTTCGCTTGACCTGACAAAATTCCCTGAATGCAAAGAGTGGATGGACGTTGTCAGGGCAGAACATAAGGGATTTTATGATGGATGCAAGGATGAATGGATGACTGCTCACCATTTTAACTGGTACTGGTTTGTCAGCAGACGATTGAACACAAGATATGTGAGAAAAGCCGCACCAAAAGGAAAATGCACAGGTGTCTGGTTTGGACATGGAAAAGAAGGTCCTATGGCAGGACAGAATCTTGACGACCTTATCAGACCTTTTCAAAAATTCAATCCACCAGAAAAAGGACCATCAGGGAAACCCTTTGAAAAAATTACTCTTGTTGGAAGCGCTTCTTCTGCTGTATTGTGTGATGAAGAACCAGAAAACATTTTTCCTGTTGATGTTTTTGAAATTATGCCAGAAGATATCAACAAACTTCCTGATTTTGTTGACTTCCTTTACAGATACAGAGAGTTTTTTGGACCAGGAAACATGGTATTTGCAGATACTGAAATGAACTCAGTAGCAATAGAAAAATCAAATTGCAGGATGGGTGTCAGGTGGCAGAAAAACGGTGCCTCTGCAGTAACTGCTTGTGCCTATCTTACACCGGAGATGAATGCTTTCAAGAAAGAAAGAGACAGAATTTCTTTTGAATTGAGGGGATTTGACCCTGTTGATAATCCTGATTATGTGTTCTGGGCTGGCTGTGAAAAACGCTACAGACGACTTTTGGAACTTGTGGAGAAAGAAGCATCAGGCATGCCAACTCTTCAGGGACTTGCAGACATTATGCTTGACCATGCAGTACCATTTCCAGATAGAATCTGTCTTGCTGGAGAAAAAGGACATCGGCTTGACTGGGATGCCAACTGGACACTTGTCAGCAGCAGTTCTGTTCTGTTTGGTCCAACAAGAAGGACTCTGTGGTGGAGGAAAGAAGGAGACAAACCTATTTATGAAACAAAACCATTTCTTATTTTAGGAGAGGGTGTTGAAATCAGGCCAGAATGGATAAAAGGAACACGACTTGAAGATGGGGGTAGGATATGTTAAAGAGAAAGCTCGGCAGTTCTGATATGGAAATTACAATTATTGGACTTGGTACATGGGCAATTGGTGGGACTGGCTACAATTATTCCTGGGGTTCTCAGGATGACAGAGATTCCATAGAAACCATTAAAACTGCGATAAATCTTGGAATTAACTGGGTTGATACAGCACCTGCTTATGGACTGGGTCATTCTGAAAAAATTGTTGGTATTGCGACGAAAGATTTCAGAAATCATGTATTCATTTTTACAAAACTTGGGAAAAGCTGGGATGAAAAAGGTGTTCTTGGAGATGGGCTATCAGGAAAAACCGTAAGGCAGGAAACACTTCAAAGCATGAAGCGTCTTGGAGTAGGAAGAATTGATTTGATGCAAATACACTGGCCAAGGCCTGACACAGAGGTTGAACCTGCCTGGACAGAGATGTGCAAACTTGTTGACGAAGGAAAAATTCGAGCCATTGGAGTTTCAAACTTTAATATTGAACAACTTGAAAGAATCAAAAAAATAAGAATTCCTGCGTCCCTTCAGCCGCCATACTGCATTTTCAGAAGAGAAATTGAAAAGGAAATACTTCCCTGGTGCAGGGAAAACAATGTGGGGGTGATCTGCTATAGTCCAATGTATTATGGGCTTCTTGCTGAAAAGTTTGACGAACAAAGAATTTCAAAAATGTCTGTTGATGACTGGAGAAGAAAACTGCCAGAATTAAGCACAAATCACAAAATTTACTGTGAATTTTATGACCAGTTCAAAAAAATTGCTGACCAGTGTCATATGACAACAGGTCAACTGGCGATTGCATGGGTCCTTGCACACCCAGCAGTCACAGGTGCAATTGTTGGAGCAAGAAAACCAGACCAGATTAAAGAAATCATGAGCAATTGCACTTTTGAGATTTCAGCCAGTGTGAAAGAAGAAATTGATAGCTTATCAGAACAATATTCAACCCTTATCAGAAGGTGAGAAATGAAAAATGACATTTCTTTTGATATTTTCAGAAATGCGCCTGTGGAATACAGGCCTGTGCCATTTTTGTTTTTGAATCATGAACTTGATGATGATGAACTTACCTGGCAGATAAAACAAATAAAGGAAAAAGGACTCCGTGGATTTTTTATGCATCCAAGACCAGGCCTGCTTACTCCATACATGTCAGTTAAGTTCAGAGAAAAGATCACATTGATGGTGGAACAAGCAGCAAAACTTGGCATAGAGGCATGGCTTTATGATGAAGATCCGTATCCCAGTGGTGCTGCTGGTGGAAAGGTTTTTTACCAGCATCCTGAATTCATGTCGAGAACATTGATTCCTGTGGTTGCAACAACAAGTGGTAAAAAGGAATTCAAACTGGATATGCCCATTGGCCATGTCGTTGCGGCATTTGCCATTAAACTTGGCAAACAGGATGGGTCTGATATTGAACAGGTCATTGACATTGCAGGACACATAGGACCAATAAGGGATAAATGGGGACACATCAGAAGATACAATACCTATTATGGTTCAATGAGAGCCGATACTTTTCCTCACTGGCGGTCTGATGCCACAGGAATCAAGAATTGTCTATCGTGGAATGTCCCTGAAGGAAATTGGAAAATTATTGCATTTGTGGAAACATTTGAGAAAAGTTACTGGGGTCCATGGGGTGGCTATGTTGACCTTCTTAATAAGGACGCAGTTGATGATTTCATTAACAAGACCCACCAGATTTATAAAAAAGATCTGGGCAAATATTTTGGAAATACAATTCCTGGAATTTTTACAGATGAACCAAAGTGGATTGGATGGTTGCCATGGTCTAACAAATTTCCTGAATTCTTCAAAAAAGTAAAGGGATATGACATAGTCCCGCTTCTTCATTTACTTTTTGAAGGCAAAACCAAAAAGGCGAAAAAAATCAGGTTTGACTACTGGGATGTTCTTACAAAAATGTTAAAGCAGGCATTTTTTGACAACATTTCACGCTGGTGCGAAAACAATAACATTTCCTTCACAGGCCATGTGAGTCCTGAAGAAGAACCAGACCTTGGAGTTGTGTATCTTGGTGATTTAATGCAACATGCAAAGGCGTTTCAGATACCAGGCACAGACATTATCACTTCAAGATTGGGAACAAATGAATTTCCTGTTGTTAATGTTGGACCGAAACTTATCAGTTCTGTCGCAAGACAGATGGGCAGAGAGCGTGTTCTTTCAGAATGTTTTGCCCTTGAAGATTGGGATTTTACGCTTGAAAAGATGAAAAAAATTGCTGACTATATGATGGCGCTGGGAGTAAATTTCATTAACCCGCATGGTTTTTATTATTCAATAGATGGTCATAGAAAAAAAGAAGCAAATCCATCTCAATTTTATCAAACAACATACTGGCAGTATTATGAACAGTTCAGCAAATATATTGGAAGAGTTTGTTATATGCTGACAAGGTTTGATTATCCAGTTGAGTTTGCCCTTTTATATCCAACAAGTTCTTTATGGCAACTGCTTCCTGCTGATAGAAAAAAGGCAAAAGAGCTGAGTGATACCTTTGTCTTTATAAACAATGTTTTTGTGCACACTGGCAGGCAATTTGATTTTGTTGATGATATTGACTTTGCAAATGCAAAGATTGAAAACAGTGCCTTCAAGATCGGTAAAATGAAGTATCAGTACCTCATTATTCCTCCTGTGGTTGATGCGCCAGAAGAATTGGTAAGCAGGGCCAGGGAATTTTCAGAAAAGGGTGGCAAAATTCTGTTCCTTGGCGAAAAATTTGAACGAATCAACAATGCAATTGAGTGCAAAATTCCTTATAATGCTGCACATCTTGATGAATGTGAGAGGAAAAAAATCGCAGAGGAAATAAAAAAACAGGCAGAAAAATTTGTTGAGCCAATTGTAAAAATTGAGGGCAACGAAGAAGTGTTTGTGTCTGTGAGAAAAGGAAAACAATCCTCAATATACTTTTTCACCAACATTGGAGAAGAAAAGGCAAGTATTTCTGTGAAACTTCAGGATGAGAGAGAAAAGGAAATATGGGATCCGACAACAGCTTCAGTGTATTGCATTGCAGAAAATAATGGGTGTTTCAATCTCACTGTTGAACCAGCTCAATCAATATTTGTCGTTAGTGGCAAAAGAACCAGTAATATTCCTTACCCTGGTGATGTAAAAAAAGAACTGGTATGTAAACTTGACCGATGGGATTTTCAAATATGCGATGACAATGTTTTGTATTTAGGGCTATGGAATGTGGAAATGAAATCAGTTGAAGAATTTTTCAATCGTGGTGAAAACTATAAAGAAATTAATCACCCTGTTGTTCCGCCAATGCCTGCTGGTAAAATCAAGACTTTTTCAAAGCCAGATGTGAGGTGGCTGGGAGAGCTGGATATTAAATGGCCGTCAACACTGTGCTATAAAATCAACTTTTTCTGCTATGGCGAACCAGAAAAGATAACTCTTGTTTGGGAACAATCAGCCATGAAAGGAAATTACAGGATATTTATTGACACACATGAGTTACCCGAAGAAAAAATCAAAAAGGTGAGAAAATATGATGCAATGAATTTATCAGCAGACATTACAGAGTACTTCAGAAAGAACAAGTCCTTTTATACTCCGCATGTAAGAACAATTTCTGTTTTTGTTGATGTTGAGACAGAAGAAGATGGGTTGATTGAACCACTGAGAATTTTCGGTGATTTTGTCGTTTTGAAAACAGGTGATTCTGGAATGGGTGCTGAAATTAAGGCAAACAGACATCCTGAAAATATGTCGTGTATCAGCTGGACAGATATCGGATATCCATTTTATTCTGGAAGTGCCATTTACAAAACCATCTTCCACATTCCTGAAATTGAGCAGAAAACACGTTATTTTATTTCCTTTGAAAAACTATTTGACATCGCTGAAATTGAAATCAATGGTAAAAATATTGGCAATGTGTTATGGAATCCAAAGGAACTTGAAATTACAGGTGCTATTAAAAAGGGAGAAAATCAAATTTCAATTAAGGTGACAAATTCAATTTACAATATGCTTGAAGGAAAAATAAAAACATCTGGCATTCTTGAACCTGTTAAAATCCTGAAGGGAAAATAATATGTCATGGGAAAGACCAAAGACAATCAAACTATATATTCATCCGCCAGAAGCCCTTCGGCTTATCACCATATGGCCTGATTTTAAGATTGTTTCTGCGCATACAGATCCGAAAAAGGACTCCAGGTTTTTTGATTCTTTTGGCATGAGGTTTCTTTTTGGAAGTTGCGCGAAGGCGCCAAACTGGAAGGATGCAGAATTTATTGTAAGAAGCGATGGAATTCCAGTGCACTGTTTAAAAATCAAAATCGATGAAATGGAATATCTGGTGGAGGTATTCGCCAGCTGGAAGGAAATACCAGAAACATTTGTTAGATTAACGATTACCAATGATTCTGGAACAAAAAAAGAGTCAATTGTTGGCATAATGCCGCGCGATGGAGAGGATGGGCTTCTTTACGGCATAACAGGCGATTTTTACGCAAGTTACAATGGACTTCTTGAACACTGGGATATGGTTGAAAATCATTTTTCCCTTGAGGGTAATTCCATCACAAACAAAAGACACACGATTTTCTTTAATCCAGAAAAAGCCAGCATAAAATGGGTTTCAATAAATCCACACAATATCTTTGCAAAAAACTACCTTCAATTCAGTCAACATCTTGAGCCATTTGAAACAGTATCTTATTACTTTGTGATGTCTGAAAATTCTGAGAATATTGAGCCATCTTCCTCTGAACACAGTTTTCAGAGAAAACAGGTTGTTTCACAATGGGAAGCAGAACTGAAAAAGGTGCAATTCATTCCTGATATCAAAAATCAGGACTGGTTGAGGCCAATCCTGTGGTCAATGATATGCCAGTGTTTGCAGATGTTTGTAAAGGATGATGGTGTGGCGGCAAGACCCAGACAGGGTGGAAGATGGGCAGGTGTCTGGCCAGTTGAAGCAATGGAATTTCTTATTGCATTTGATATGCTGGGACTATTTGAATGGGCAGAAAAAGGATACAGGTTTTTCCTGAAACATCAGGAAAAAGATGGAGAAAATAAAGGAAGATTTAATTCATATCTTTCTGCTCAATGGGAAAATATTACAGGCGGAGTGTTATACGCGCTTTCTAAACATCTTTTGATGCACAGAGACAGAGATTGTTTTGATGAATTCCGTCAGGCAATGATTGATGGTTTTAACTGGATCGTCCAGATGCGAAAAAAAAGTGAGAATGGTCTTTTTCCTGCAGGAAGACCTCATGATTGGCCATTGACTGTTCAATCCTGGTGTTTTACTGACGCAGTAAATGTGATGGGCATCAGTGAAATGGCAAAAGCATTTTCATTGTTTAATGATTCAGCTGCTGACGAAATCAAAAAACAGGCAGAAGATTACAGAACCTGTTTGAAAAAAATTTTAGATGATATTGTCCAGCACCAGAAAAACCGACAAGAAATTTTTATCCCAAATTATCTTGGCATTCCGGAAAAATATCCACCTATTGGTCCATATTTTACCGATGGACCAACAATGTTAATCAGAGCAGGCATCATCGAGCCAGAAAGTGAAATTTTTGAAAAGGTGGAAAAATATTTCAGAAACAGACACTGGATGAAAAATGGTCTTACAGGACTGATGACAGATGGACTTATAGGTCATTATGCTTCTGACCCATGGGCTGGACATACCTGGTATGTTTCTTTTTCTGATTTTTGTTGGTTTGAAGGATGGTTGAAAAGGGGTGAAAAAGATAAGGCGTTTGAAACAATGTGGGCGCAGGTAAGATACGGGATGAGTGAGCATTATTACATGCTTGAAAGATTTGCAGACAATGACCCGAGTTTTTGTCCATGGCAGCCAAATGCCAGCGCAAATGGAAGGTTTATTCAGATGTTGTTTGAATTCTTTGGAGAAAGGAAAAGATCGCGCTAAACAGTTTTAAAAGTGTCTTTTATGGCTTTTTTGTAGAAATTCTCATACTCTTTTTTTGTGACAAGGTGAATCTGGAATGGATGGAAAGAAGGCAGGAAACTTTTAATTTTATTTCTTATTATCCTTCTTTTTTCCCATGCATCTGGCATATTTTCTGATATGATAAGTAAATCAATATCACTGTTTAATGGGTGCCAGTCGCCTCTTACGACTGACCCAAAAACAATAACCTCCACATCCTTTAGAATTTTTTTTGCCTCCTTTTTAATTCTAGAAGCATAATCTAAATAATTTTCAAAGAAGTGTTTCCTTTCGTCTTTTATATCTTTTAAGATCTGGATGTGACTTTTGTTCACGGAAATTTCTCACCAATTGCTTTCTCTAAAAGGTGTAAAAATTTTTCACAATTTTTCACAATATTTTTAATATGATTTTCACTGAATTGTTTTGGTAAATATCTTGATGTGAAATAGGCATCTTCAAGGTCACTGAAGAAAATTTCATTTTCATTATAAAATTTTGTGATTTCATCATTGTCATAAGAATTAGCCAGTTCCTTGATAAGGATAGAAAAGTAATGGGTCCTGGGCCAATCTCCAACTTTTTTTCCGATGAGATATTTGACCCACATCTGAATTGCCTGTTCAAAATCGAAAGCCGAGAGATTGAATCTTTTTTTCACTAAATCCTCAAAACCTCTTTCCCAGAACTCTCTTGCTCTTTCCTTCATAAATTCAAAGTTTTCCATATTTATATTATACCACGGCAGATTTTAATGGTTTAACAACTGACGACAAAGAAAATATTTTCAGAGTAAGTACCACAGATATAAGTTTGCCTTATCACCAGGTATTTAGTAAAATAGTCGTAATTCAATGCATAAAAAACAAATCACGAAAAGGAGAGTACATGGAAGAAAAACTTGCGATTGAAGGTGGCCCAAAGGCAAAAACAAAAGAAACACAGGGGATTCCAAAATATGGAATTGAAGAATTGATGGAACTGGTGAAATTATGGGGACTGAAGCCAGGCACAGAACAACTGGTAAGAAATACCCTTGAAAAGGCGTGGACAGGAAAATCTCCACATTTGTTCAGGTATTATCATCCTGATGGAGATTCCATGACAAGAAGGTTTGAGATGGAATGCTCAAAGTTTTTTGATGTGCCATATGTCCTTGCGACAAATTCGTGTACATCAGCGCTTATCGCAGCGCTTGTTGCAGCAGGTGTTGGACCTGGGACAGAGGTAATTGTTCCTTCCCATACATTTTTTGCATCAGCGTCAGCGATTGTTGTGGCAAAGGCAATCCCTGTCATTGCAGAAATTGATGATTCTCATACAATAGATGTGCAGGATGTGGAAAGAAAAATAACTCCCTATACGAAGGCAATCATTGTTGTCCACATGAAAGGGCTCCCCTGTGATATGGATGCCATCATGAACATTGCCAAAAAACACAATCTTGTTGTCATTGAGGATGTTGCCCAGGCAGCAGGTGGTTGGTATAAGGGAAAAAGATTGGGTACAATTGGAGATATTGGATGTTTCAGTTTAGACCATTACAAGGTGATTGCAAGCGGTGAGGGCGGAATTATGACATTCAAGGATGAATGGCTTTATACAAGGGCTCAGAGTTATCACGACACTGCTGCATGCTGGAGACCAAACAGATATGAAAGAGAAAGAAAAGAAGGAGAACTATTTGCGGGAGAAAATTACAGAATGAGTGAACTTCAGGCAGCCGTTGCATTCGCACAAATTCAAAAACTGGATCGCATCGTTAACACGTTGAGGAAAAACTATAAAAAAATCATATCAAAACTTGATTTACCTGAAACAGTAAGAACTTTGAAGGACAATGATCCTGATGGTGGATGCAGATATGTGCTGGGGCTTCTGTGGAAAGATAAAGAAATGGCTCTTGCCGCAAGGAAGGCACTTGAAGCAGAAGGAATATGGGGAAGTACCCATGATACTGATGTAAGGGACTGGCATGTTTATAAGTACTGGGAACACATTCTTGAGAAAAAGACAGCGACAAAAGAAGGTTGCCCTTACACCTGTCCATATTACAAAGGAAAACTTCCTGATTATTCACCTGATATGTGTCCAGATACCCTTGATTATCTTGGTAGAAGTTTGTTCATTGGCATCAGCCAGAATTACACTGATGAAGATTGCGAGCAGATTGCATATGGCATTAACAAAGTTGCAAAAGTTCTTTCAGAAAGGAAAACGAAAAACCAACCACTTCTTAATGTGTAATGACCCAAAATTGTTATATGAAAAAGCGTGTCTCAATCATCTGGAAGAATGGAAAACATGCTGGTACGATTGAAGTAAAACATGGCATTTTATCAGAGATACAAGTTGATGGCAAAGGAATTGAGGGAAAAAATTTTTCTTTTGATGCTGATGGAAAAATCCGTCTTGATGTTACTGTTGAATGGCAGAAAAAGCCAGGGCATCCTGGACCACTTGTCCATGTTTTTAGTGTGAGTAACCCTTTCAGTTTTTTTGTTGCAGATGTCAATGAAAATTTCCCTGTTTTTGTTCCAGAATACAATGTGATTGTGACAACTGACGAAGATAGAAGAACCTATAATGAGATTGAGCATGATATTAGAAAGAAAAATGGATTGAGCAAATTAAAGCAGATGGAACTTGAAGATGAGCAGGATTATGAAACAGCAGAAGAAAAGGCAAGAAAACTCAGGGGATATGTCTGGCTTGGAATCAGTAGAGACATCAGAATTTTTGAGATTATTTTCCCTGACCCTGATAGAACCACTTTGAACATTGTACCAAAGTATCATGGATATGGGGTAAAACTGCCAGAATTTGAAAAACTTGATGAAAACACCAGAAGATGGACAGGCAATGAAATTTCGTACTCAATCAATTTTGGAAGAGGCAGTGGTTGCAGTCAGGAACTTAAAAGATACCTTGAAGATAGAAGAATTCCAATTTTGTGCGGGGACCTTTATGACCAGGATGTCGTGTATCACTTTACCATGTTTGTTACGACAGAAAAAAAGCCGCTGACTTTGAAAAATCTCAGAGGTAGCCAATTTCTTGTTGCTGATGGATTTGGCGCAGGACACATGTTTACTGAAAAGCAGCAAAAGTTGTTTGATAACCTTGTTGATGGTGAAATTAACAGGCAGGAAGAGACAGTGTTGTATTTGAAAATCACCGCCATCAATAAAAAACAATCACCTGCATATGGTTTTTTTAAAACAGTTTCACCGAATCTTCCAGATTATTCTTTTAGAGATGGTATGACCTTTTTATCCAGGGACAGGGTTTGCGCTGTTTCAATGCTTGATGGAATTGCTTTATCTCAGGAAGAATTCACAGTCCTGCTTCAGCCGGGTCAAAGCGCAGAGTTTGAAATAAGAATTCCTCACAAGCCAGTGTCAGAAAACAGGGCAAAGAAATTGATGCAGCAATCATTTGAAGAGAAATTAGTACAGTGCAGAAATTTCTGGAATGAAAAACTCAAGCAGTGTTCACAGATTAAACTTCCTCAGAAGCGTATTGAAGATATGATTTATGCCGGAATTTTGCATCTCGACCTTGTATCATATGGCATTGAGCCAGATAGCCCGGTCAGTGCCTGTATTGGAAGATATTGCCCGATTGGTTCTGAAAGCGCTCCAATTATTCAGTTTTTCGATACAATGTCATGGCACAAACTTGCTGAACGATCCCTTTTGTATTTTGTGGAAAAACAACATGAAGATGGATTTATGCAGAATTTTGGCGGATATATGCTTGAGACAGGCGCAGCATTGTGGTGTATGGGTGAGCATTTCAGGTATACATACGACAAAAACTGGGTAAAAAAAATCAAGCCATGCCTTCTGAAAGCAGTTGACTATATTGGAAAATGGATCGCGAGAAACAGGGATGAAAAATTCAAAGGCATCTGTTACGGAATGATTGATGGAAAAGTCGCTGACCCAGAAGACAACTATCATATTTTTATGCTCAATGGATATGCGTATCTCGGCTTGAAAAGAGTAGCAGAAATGTTTTCAGCAATTGGAGAAGCAAAGGCAAAAGAAATCCAGGATATGGCAGAGCAACTGAAGAACAATATCAGGGAATTATTTTTTTCTGCAATGGCTCGTTCGCCAGTTGTTCCACTTGGAGACGGCACATGGGTTCCCACAGCATCACCATGGCCAGAGCATGATGGTCTACTGGTTCATTACCTTGATAGTGCAAAATGGTATACTCACGGCACATTTCTTGGAAGGGATAGTATGCTTGGACCTCTGTATCTGATTTTTCAGGAGGTTCTTGACCCACATGAGCAGGCATCTGATTTCCTTGTGAAATACCATACTGAACATTTTTATAAAAGAAATGTTGCATTCAGCCAGCCATATTACAGCAGGCATCCTGAAATTCACCTGATGAGAGGAGAAATTCACAGTTTTTTGAAAGCATACTACAATTGTTTTCCAGCATTGATTGACAGAGAAACAGGAACTTTCTGGGAACACTTTTTTTATGCAAGCCCCCACAAAACTCATGAAGAGGCATGGTTTTTGATGGAAACAAGGTGGATGCTGTGCATGGAAAAACAAAATACATTGCTACTTCTTCCAGGAATTCCAAGAAAGTGGATGGAAAACGGAAATTCAATTGTCATTAAGAATCTTGCCACATACTTTGGAAAGTTATCTATTGAAGTTGTTTCAGATTTAAAAAATCATAAAATCACTGCACAAATTTCCTGTGAGAGAAAACCAGAGAGAGTGGAAATCAGAATTCCACATCCAGAAAAAATGTTGCCAGAAAGAGTGATAGGCGGGAAATACATCAAAGAAAAAGAAACAGTTGTTGTTGAACAATTCAAAGGCAAGGCAGAAATTGTTTTATTCTTTTAAACACTAAATTTTTGCAATCCTCTCGTTTTTCCATTCCACCCTCACCCTCTACCTCCTCTTCGAGATTCCTTCTTCATCTTCCCCTTTATAAATTTCCACTCTCTATGTGCCCCCTTTACAAAACTTCTCCTTTTATTTTCCCCCTTTTCAAAAGGGGGATTGAGGGGGATTTATCTCCTCCCTTTATAAAAGGGAGACGCAAGAGGGATTTCAAAAGAGTTTCTGATTTCTCCTGACTCCATCCCATCCTTCCTTTTGTAAAGGAAGGAGAAGGATTGTAAAAAAATTTTCTTTGGGGGTTTAGAGTTTTAGGTGGAGTGGAATCAGGATAGTGGTCTTGACAAAATTTGCAGGGGGGGGGTATAATCTCATTGCAAGGTATACAACGATTGATGTATAACGGTGCAAGATTATGAATTTAACAGGAACAAAAGAAAGAAAAGAATCTGCTGTAAAAGTCATAGCGAGGCAATTAAACCTTTCTGTTTCCACAGTTTATGCGATTTTGAATGACAGGAAAACATGTTTTGCTGGCAAAGAAACAAAAGAAAAGGTAAAAGAACTTGCTCAAAAGATTGGATATAAACCCAATTTCATAGCCAGAAGTTTAAAGCACGGAAAAACAGGCACAATTGGTTTGATAGTCAGTCGTATTGATGACCACACGACATTAACCCGTCTTGATATTCTCACAAAACAGGCAGAAGAAAAGGGATATCACATTTTTGTTGGATGTTCATATGGTAGTACTGTGAGGGAAGAAGAACTTTTTGAAGAATTTTGTTGCAGGCAGGTAGAAGGGATCATTGTTGTTCCTGCAAGGCATGAAACCGAAAACAAATTTTTAAAGTCACTGATAGAAAATAATTTTCCTGTTGTCAGCTATACAGAAATTCCAGGAGTTGATGTTGACTTTGTTTCCACTGATTATTTTATGGGTGGTTATCTTGCAGGTCAGTGCCTGGTAAAAAACGGTTACAGGAAAATAGGTTTTTTATCTCCTGTAATAAACACAATATCTGTAAAGAGAAGATTTGAGGGATTCAAAAGGGCTTTAGAAGACAATGGTGTAGAGTTTTCTGAGGAAAGGTGGGTAACTTTTGCAAAAGAAGATTTCGAAGGAATACAGGCAAGCTGTCAATTGATGCTTGATAAGGATATTGATGCAGTGTTCTGCACCAATGACCATATTGCATTAATTTTTATGCGTGTGGCAATGGATAGAGGAAAAAAGATTCCCCAGGAATTAGGAGTAATTGGTTTTGATGACATTGAATATGGAAGGTTATTTCCTGTCACATTGACAACTATAAGCCAGCCACTGGAACAGGCAAGTAAAGAAATTTTCGCGTTACTTTTTGAAAAAATCAATGATGGGCATATTGAAAAACATAAAGTTTTCCTGAAACCAGAACTGATTGAAAGAGAATCAACAAAAAGGAGGTGAGGCAGATGGAGAAAATGAAATTGTATTTATTTGAAAAAAATAAACACAGGAGGTGCAAGATGAGAAAGAAGGGATTTACTCTCATTGAACTGCTGGTGGTGATTGCAATCATTGCAATACTTGCTGCGATGTTGCTTCCTGCATTGAGCAAGGCAAGGGAAAGAGCAAGAGCAGCAGTATGCATGAACAACCTAAAACAGATTGC
>ERZ795060.3210-NODE-3210-length-15307-cov-4.233084_pt1 | contig 15307 bp, 12 predicted proteins | sample MGYA00375144_ERZ795060 | MGnify/ENA primary metagenome ERZ795060 (study PRJEB30189, sample SAMN05720157) | activated sludge metagenome | isolation source: anaerobic digester from wastewater treatment plant | place: Japan | collected 2015-05-15 ...
CTCGCCGCTCCTGGAGGGGCACCTGGAAAGCGTTAAAAACACCCTCTTCTTCCGGCTCACCGGCGATTACTCGCCGGAGCAGGCGGCCGCAGCAATCCTGCGCGCGGTGGCCAAAAAAAAGCGGGAGCTGGTCATCCCGCCTTTTACCCGCCTGACCGTACCACTATACGGTCTCTTCCCGGGACTGGTGGAAACGCTAATCGGAAAGCTTTGCGGCGGCTGGCCGTCCTACGACGAACCGGCCTCCGCGCCGCCCAGGGCCTGAATAATGGCGCGGCAAAAATACGGCAGGTCGGAAGGGACGCGGGAGGTGATGATATTGCCATCCCTGACCACCGCTTCATCCACGTACTCAGCCCCCGCGTTCAACAGGTCATCCTTGATGGAAAAAAAGGCGGTGGCTTTTCGTTTCTTTAAAGCCCCGATCGATGCCAGCATCCACGGTCCGTGGCAAATGGCGGCCACAATTTTACCGAGGCGGTGCGCTTCCCTGACGAAGTTGACCATTTCCGGCGAGCGGCGCATATGATCGGGCGAGTAGCCACCGGGAATAATCACCGCGTCAAACTGCTCCGCCCGGGCTTCACCGGCCGCCAGGTCCGCTGTGGCAGGGTAGCCATGCTTGCTTAAGTATTCTCCCACAACCGGGGCGACAACGCTCACCCTGGCCCCGGCTTCCTGAAACCGGTAATAAGGGTACCAGAACTCGGGGTCCTCGTATAGCTTTTCCAATAAGATGGCGATATGTTTGCCCTTCAGATTCATCACTTCATCTCCTTTGATTATTGCTTTTTCCAGCCCGGTGCACATAGACTCGCCCCTCCCTGCGGGTGACTTCAACCGGGAGGTCCAGAAAGTCGGACAGGTTGCCCGGGCTAAGCAGCTCCGCCGTGCGGCCGGCAGAATGCACCCGGCCTTTTTTCAACAGCAGCACGCGGCTAAATACCGGCGGCACCTCCTCAAAACGATGGGTCACGTAAATCATGGTCGGCCCGGCGGGGTCCCGGCCCAGATGCTGCAGGGTGTCCAGGTAATTTTCCCGGGCCGGCCAGTCCAGCCCCGTGCAGGGTTCATCCAGGATCAACAGCGGGGGCGAGTTGAACATGGCCCGGGCAATGAGCACCCGCTGCCGCTCCCCTTCGGAGAGTGTACGGTAGGCCCTGGAGCTTAGCGCTCCGCAGCCCAGCCTGGTTAAAATTTCACGGGCCCGCTGCAGGTCGGCTTCCGGGGGGGGACGATCCAGCCCGATGATCGCCTCCTTTCCCCCGGCGACAATATGCTCGGCCGCTTCACCCTGGTAGAGCCGGTCTCGCAGGGCGGCGCTGACCCAGCCGATGGATTTGCGCAGCTCCCGCAGGTCGCAGGTGCCGAATTGCCGTCCTAAAACTGTGGCCCGGCCTGAAGACGGCTGCACGTACCCGGCGGCGATGTTGAGCAGGCTGGTTTTGCCCGAACCGTTCAGGCCGACCACGGCCCAGTGTTCTCCCGGATTTACCGTCCAGTCGATCTCTTTTAAAATCACTTTGCCGTCGCGCACCCATGAGACCTTTTCCAGTTTGATAACCGGATCCGGTGCCATCTTAAAGACTCCTCCGGCTCTACTTAATATCCCCATTATACCAGATGAAGAAGGCCTTCCGGGAAAAGACTTAAAATGCCTGCGGAAATCAACTGCACCTTTTAAAAAGGCATGCATATTAATATATCAGGTGAATATATAATTTTTGTTTCCCTTGAAAGGAGTATTGGAGTATGGCTTCCGAACACAACACCCATTACCACGGCAACATCACCGGCAACGGTAACGGCAATCCGGCAGAACTGACCCATAATCATCGCCACCCCTGTCCCCAGACGCGCGGAACGCTGTTTCGCATCTTTATCCCGGCCGGGACGGTTATTAATCTGCTCAATGTCCTGGAACTGACTTCTCCGTCCGGTATCTGCCTGATCCTGCGAATACCGCTGCTTCAGGATAAACATGCGGCGGTGCAAGCCCTGTTTGACGCCGTTAAACAGGCCGGCGGCACTGTCGAAGCAGTATAGGTAAATGCCTAGTAAAGCCTGCACCAGAAGCGGCAGGGACACCTTATCCCTGCCGCTTCTTTATCCGCCAGCCCTCAAGGCCAGGGCGGCCACCCTGTGGTGGTATTACCCCTGCAGCAAGACCCGGGCCGCGTTTTGCCCCGCGATCAGCTCCACCTCTGCCTCGCTCAGGCCGGTCTGCGCCATCTCCTTGAAGTAACGGGAGGGCGAAAGAAGAGGATAATCGCTGCCAAGCATCACTTTGGGAATGATCTCTGCCAGCCGCGCCGCCTCGTAGACGCGGGGCTGGTAAAGATAAGGAGAGGCCGCGGTGTCGTAGTAGACATGGGCCAGGCCTTTTTTCAACTCCGGCATGAATTCGTAGAAACACAGCCCGCCTCCCCAGTGGGCAAAAATAATGGTTAACCCGGGATTGTTGACCGCGAAAGCGTAGGCCCTGGCCGGGCCGGTTCCCCCTTTACCGGGATAATAATGGCCCACCTGCTCATTGGTATGCATGAGCACCGGCAAGCCCCTTTCCCTGCAGACGCCTGCCAGCTCTTTCATTTGCTTTTGATCGGCAATGTCAAAGCGCCCGGCATCAGGGATCAACTCCCCTACCCCTTTCAGCCCCTTGTCGTGGCAGCGGGCGATTTCCTTTTCAAAGCCGGGATTCAGGGGCGGCGCCAGGGCGAAACCGATTAGCCTGTCCTGGTATTTCTGGCAGGACTCGATGATATAATCATTGGCTTCACGGCAGAGCCCCAGGTCGTTGAAAGGAAAGCCAAAAACCACGGATTTATCCACCCCGCACCTGTCCATGCTGGCGATAAGGTCTTCGGCCGTGGCATACTTGACCTTGGGGCCGCTGTGAATCAGCTTGAAGTGGGCTTCCCGCTCTTTGTATAGATCAACCGCTTTGATAAAATCCGGCGATAATATGTGGACATGCACATCGATAATCATAATCCTTCGCCTCCTGCGCTCGCGCCTTTGCTATATATGTTCCATTTTTTTTGGCCATTCCCTTTTCCTGCTGCTGATACTTTAGTGGCGCCGCCCAGGCCTGGCCACCAGGCCGGCCGGAACATAATAAATTGATAAAAACAATAGTTTGCCTTGCCATACAGGCCAGCCCATGCTAATATAAAAATATACCCTGGGGGGGTATAATAAATAGGAAACCGGGAAGGGGATGAGGCAACGTGAACGAAAAAGCCGTTTTGCTTATATCAGGCATGAGCTGCGCCGCCTGCGCGCAGCGTATTGAAAAGGCTTTGTCCGGCACGGCGGGAGTGATCACGGCGCGGGTAAATTTCGCCGCCTCCAAGGCTTACGTCGAGTATGAGCCAACCAGAATAACGCTGCCAGAGCTTATAGCCGTAGTGGAGTCGGCCGGCTACCGGGCCGAGGCAGAGCGGGAAAATATCAAGACAGCCGAGCTAAAAATCAAAGGGATGAGTTGCGCCGCCTGCGCCCGCAAAATTGAACGCAACCTCTTAGCGCTGGAAGGGGTGCAGGAAGCGCAGGTCAATCTGGCCACGGATAAAGCGGTTCTGCGCTACGACCCGGCTCTAATCAAGCTGGAGAAACTTAAGCAAGCAGTGCGTGACAGAGGTTACGATATTGTCGAAACCGAAGTGCCGGTTGGCGGCCGGGAACCTGCCGGGCGCGCGGAGGAAAAAGTTAGCCGGGCCGCCCGCCGGCTGAAGCTTGCCGCCGCCTTCGCCGTCCCCCTCATGGCGCTGATGATCGTGCATATGCTGGGGGTCGCCATCCCCGGCCATTTGATTATTGAAGCCTTGCTGGCCTTTCCGGTAGTCTTTATCGCCGGCGCGGAAACCCATAAAGCCACCTGGAACGCCCTCAGGCACGGCAGTGCCACCATGGACACCCTGATCACGCTGGGCTCCCTGGTGCCGTACCTGCTCAGCCTGCTGGCTTTCTGGTTCCCCGTTACCACCTTTTTTGAAATGTCCTCCTCTATCCTGACCCTGCACCTGGTGGGGAGCTATCTTGAAGCGAGAGCGATGGGCCGGGCTTCCCAGGCCATAAAAAAACTTCTTTCCCTGGAAGCAAAACGGGCGCGCATTTTGGATGGAGGCGTGGAAAAGGAAATACCGGTGGAGGAGCTTTCCGCCGGTGATATCATGATCATCAAGCCGGGAGAGAAAATCCCTACTGACGGGATCGTTGTCGGTGGAGAAAGCACGGTCGATGAGTCCATGGCCACCGGCGAATCGCTGCCGGTAACCCGGCGCCCGGGCGACGAGGTCATCGGCGCCACGGTAAATTTGCAGGGGCTTTTGAAAGTAAAAGCAACCAGGGTTGGCGCCGATACTTTTCTGGCCCAAATGATTAGACTGGTGGAAGAATGCCAGGGATCCAAGGTGCCGATCCAGGAGTTTGCCGATCGCGTGACCGGTTATTTTGTTCCGGCAGTGCTCTTGCTTGCCGCCGGCGCCTTTGTTTCCTGGATGGTTTTCCCCCAATTTCATACGGGCATTGTCGAGCTTTTGAACCTGCCCTGGAGCAATACTGGCGCGCCGCTATTGACCCAGGCTTTCCTGGCCATGACTGCTGTCCTGGTCATCTCCTGCCCCTGCGCCCTGGGCCTGGCTACCCCCACTGCCCTGATGGTGGGCAGCGGTATGGGCGCGGAAAAAGGCGTTTTAATTAGAAGCGGTGATGCTATTCAAACCTTAAAAGAAATCAGGCTGGTGGCCTTTGATAAAACCGGCACCATCACCCGGGGTAAACCGGCGGTAACCGATATTATTCCCCTGTCCGGATACAAAGAAGAAGAAATCCTGTTCTATGCCGGCAGCCTGGAAGCCGCTTCCGAGCACCCCCTTGGCGCCGCGGTAGTGGAAAAGGCCAAAGAGGCGGGGGTGGCCCTGCAAGCGGTGGAGCATTTTACGGCCATCAGCGGCAAGGGAGTAGAAGGCACGGTAAACGGGAAAAAGGTGCTTCTGGGCAGCCGCAGGCTGATGGAGGAACACGGCCTGGCCATGGAAGACAGCCTGCCGCTGCTGGACGCCCTGCAAGATGAAGCTAAAACGGCGGTTATTCTTGCCGTAGAGGGCAAACCGGCCGCGCTCATCGCCATCGCCGATACGATCAAGGAAGACTCCGCTGCCGCCATCGCTGAAATTCAGAAAATGGGCTTAAAAACAGCCATGATCACCGGCGACAACGAGCGCACCGCCCGGGCCATCGCCGCCAGGGCCGGCATCGACATGGTCGTTGCCGGAGTTCTGCCTGAAGGCAAGGTCGAGACCATTAAAAAATTGCAGGAAGAATACGGCCTGGTGGCCATGGTCGGCGACGGCATCAATGACGCCCCGGCGCTGAAGCAGGCCAATGTGGGTATCGCCATCGGCAGCGGCACCGATGTGGCCATTGAAGCAGCCGATATCACCCTGGTCCGGGGAGAGCTGGGAGGCGTGGTTACGGCCATCAAGCTGTCACAGGCCACCTTTGGAAAAATCAAGCAAAATTATTTCTGGGCCTGGTTTTATAATGCCCTGGCCATTCCGGCCGCCTTTTTCGGCCTGCTGCACCCGATGATCGGCGCCGCGGCCATGGCGCTCAGCTCTCTGAACGTGGTTTTAAACTCGCTGCGGCTGCGCCGGGCCAGGGTAGATTTTTTACCCGGCAGCCACCCTGTGCCACAGAGTTAACCTTCACGGAACAGGCAACCCTTTAAGGAGGCGATCACCATGGATCACGGGCCCGGCGGCTCAAACGGCGGCGGGGCGCCCCAGCCTGGCTGCGGGCACTGCCACCACCGCGGCGGCAGCTACGGCAAAGACCGGGATAAAATACTGCACGGCCTCAGGCGGGTGGAAGGCCAGGTGCGGGGCATCCAGAAAATGGTTGAGAGCGACCGCTATTGCGTCGATGTGCTCAACCAGATCGCTGCCGCCCGCATGGCCCTGGCCAGGCTGGCCCTGATTGTTTTGGAAGATCACACCAGGGGCTGCGTCAGCCGGGCCATGGCGGAGCAGAAAGAGCAGGATGAGATCATCGAGGAGCTGCTGCAGGTTATTAAAAGACTAATCTAATTTGATCGGACGCACAACAGGATTGGCCTTAAACTCCAGCTTATACTGACGGCTATATCCCATGTCACAACATCTGAAAATATTGAATAGTATACCACGGGCAGTCAGTGCTGATGGATCATGTTAGCGCTTTTCACTGTCCCGGGCCGGATTTTGGACCGGCGCAGCGGATCAATAACAAAGGAGAACTGCAGGCCATGAAAGTAGACGAGATCAAGAACATTTGTGTAGTCGGCACCGGAACCATGGGCCACCAGCTCAGTGTCTTGTGCGCCCTATCCGGGTATCAGACGACCTGTGTCAGCAGAAGCGAAGCAGGGCTGGAGAGGGTGCGGCAGTTTATGCAAACGTACCTGGCCGGGCGGGTAGCCAAGGGGAAGTTGACTGAAGAGCAGGCCGGCCAGGCGCGAGAAAATTTAAAGTTAACAACCAGCCTGGAAGAGGCGGCCCGGGAGGCCGATTTTGTCATCGAAGCGGTGGTTGAGATCCTCGACGTAAAAAGAGAACTGTTTCAAAAGCTTGACCGTTTCTGCCCGCCGCATACCATTCTCACCACTAACAGCTCTTACCTGGCCAGTTCCCGCATCGCCGGCGCCACGGCCCGGCCGGAAAAAGTGTGCAATATGCACTTCTTCAACCCCGCCCTGGTGATGAAGTGCGTCGAAGTAGTGAAGGGGCCCCATACCGCTGAAGAAACCATTACGGTGACCATGGAGTTGGCCCGCCGCCTGAATAAAGCACCGGTCCTGCTGCACAAAGAAATATACGGCTTTGTGGTCAACCGCATTTTCAGGGCGCTGGTACAGGAGGCCCTCTTTCTGCTCGATACCGGTGTGGCCTCAGTGGAAGACATCGACAGCGCCGTGGTTAACGCCCTGGGCCATCCCATGGGCCCGTTCAGGCTCCTTGACCTGACGGGCATCGATCTTGGCTACCACGCCCGCATGGAGCGCTACCGCGAGACCATGGACCCCGCCGAAAAGCCTTCACCGGTCCTGGTCGAAAAATACGCCCGCGGCGAATGGGGCCGTAAAACCGGCAAGGGTTTCTATGAGTACGACTAGCCGCCGTTTTTTTACTCATGCAAGCGGGCCGGCGGCAATTCTGCCGGCCCGCTTGCATGTGAAAGCTGCACCGGCCTGCTAACGGCTTAGCCTGCCGCCGCTCTACCCGTGGTCAAAGGGAATATCCTGTAGTAAAGAGACGGTTTGATCCGGTCAAAATGTTCTGGTGGCGGTTCCCCTGTTGGCCTGGTATCCAAACATAAAGCCACCGGATGATATGATATAATTCAATTAGCAAACCGGAGCTTATGAATACAGGGGTGTCTTGAGACTGGACCGGGCTGACCTTTTTATCACGGTATAAACATTTTCCAGGGGGAAATGGTAATGTAGATTTTAGCGGTTGTAGCCGTAATTATAGGGGCGCTGGGTGTGATGATCAGGTACTTTAAATGGTACTGGCTGATTGCCGGTTACAACACCATGACCAGGGAAAGGAAACGCCAGGTCGACATTGAAGGGTTGGGCAAATTTTTAGGCAACATGTTCTTTGGCCTCGCCGCTGTTATGGCCGCAGGCAGCGTGCTGGCCTATTTTGCAGTACCCGGAGTGTCTATTGCCGTTCCGGTGATCATGGTCATTTTAATTGTCTATATGCTGATTAAAGCCCGGTATTTTGACGCCGGTGCGTGCAATCCGGACGGTACGCTGCGCCGCTCAACGAAAATTATTATTGGCTTAATTATCGCTTTACTGGCGGCCATTGTGGTCTTAACTTATACCGGCACGTTTCCTTCCAGGGTAATCGTTGATCCTGAATCGGTGCAAATCAAAGGGATGTACTCTGTAACAATCCGGAGAGACGAGATACACAATATAACCCTGGAAGACTCCCTGCCGCAGATATTAAGAAGGACAAACGGGTTCAGTGCCGGCGGGGTGTTAAAGGGCCACTTTGAGCTAAAGGATTTAGGCCGGGCCAGGCTCTACGTTGACGCGAATAAACCGCCATTTATCTATATCAATACCGCCGATGGGCTGGTTATTGTCAACCAGGGGGACCGGCAAAACACAGAGAAACTTTACCAGACCCTTACCGGCAGCACCCGGCCATAAGACGGTTAAAAACCGCGGCTTTACCGGTGCCAGCGCTGCTGCTGCCCGCTCTTGATGCATTGGAGGTTTAAAGTCTGTGGCTGTTTTCTACTGGATTATAGACTTGCAAATTCCGCTGGCCATGATTGTTATCGGCCTGCTCTTTCGCCAATGGATTCCCAAAAAGATCAATCATGTTATCGGTTATCGAACCAAAAGATCCATGAGCTCTCAAGAGGCCTGGGAATACGCCAACCGCCGCTTTGCCGGGCTGTGGCTAAAACTAGGCTGCTTCCTGCTTCCGCTGATTATATTAATTAAACTGCTGCTTCCCTTTAAACCAGAATACCTGACTTTCGTCAACACCTCACTGGCGCTTGCCGCCATGCTGCTCAGCATCCCCATCGTGGAAAAAGAGCTAAAGCAAAAATTTAATCTGTAAATCTACCGCCCGGCGAACGTTTTCTGTTGCTTGCGGGGCTGTTCCTGGGGCGAGCGATAAATACTCCATGGGAAAAGTTCTGCGAAAAAACCGAAAAAACAAGAGAAGAAAAAAAGAAGCAATGCATATGTACATAAAAATTGGCTCCCCAGGCAGGACTCGAACCTGCAACCTACCGGTTAACAGCCGGCCGCTCTGCCATTGAGCTACTGAGGAACCTTCGTTAGACGTTAATTATTATATCCAAGTGGTATCAGTTAGTCAAGAGTTTTGAGCAGGCAATTATTACGTAAAAATTAATTTTAAAATCCTGCTTTCCGGCTATTCAAGGTAGTCTTTAAGCCGCTTGCTGCGCATGGGATGGCGCAGTTTGCGCAGGGCCTTGGCTTCGATCTGGCGGATCCGTTCGCGGGTGACGCCGAAATGCTGGCCCACCTCTTCCAGGGTGCGGGTGCGGCCGTCATCGAGGCCGAAGCGCAGGCGCAGCACTTTCTCCTCGCGGGGCGTTAGCGTGTCAAGGACATCTTCCAACTGCTCTTTGAGCAGTTCGAAAGCGGCTGCCTCAGCAGGAGCCTGGGCATCCTGGTCCTCGATGAAATCTCCAAGATGGCTGTCATCCTCCTCGCCGATGGGCGTTTCCAGGGATACAGGCTCCTGGGCGATTTTTAAAATCTCCCTGACGCGCTCTTCACTGACGTTCATTTCCCGGGCAATTTCTTCGGGCAGCGGTTCGCGCCCCAGTTCCTGGACTAGCTGGCGGGAAACACGGATTAACTTGTTGATCGTTTCCACCATGTGCACCGGGATACGAATGGTGCGGGCCTGATCGGCGATGGCCCGGGTTATGGCCTGGCGGATCCACCAGGTGGCATAGGTGCTGAATTTGTAGCCTTTGCGGTAGTCAAACTTTTCTACGGCTTTGATCAGCCCCAGGTTTCCTTCCTGGATCAGATCCAGGAACAGCATGCCCCGGCCCACATACTTCTTGGCAATACTGACCACCAGGCGCAGGTTAGCCTCCGCCAGGCGGCGGCGGGCCTCTTCATCGTTTTGTTCAATGGCCCGGGCCAGGTCTATCTCTTCTTCCGAGGTGAGCAGGGGTATTTTCCCGATCTCTTTTAGATACATGCGCACCGGATCGTTAATGGCCACGCCTTCCGGCAGGTCTAAATCATCATCCGCCTTTAGATCGTCCTCGTCCAGCTTGATCTCTTCTTCGCCGTCTACTGAAACATCTACCGGTCCGGCAACGGAATCATCAACAATATCAATGCCATCCTGGGCCAACTTATCATAAAAATTGTCAAGAGCATCCACCGAGAGTTCGTAAGGCTGCAAGGTATCGATGATCTCTTTATAAGTGAGCGAACCCTTCTTTTTGCCACGATCCAGTAAGTCCTGCTGGACTTCTTCCAGAGAAACGGTTTTTTCTATTTCTTTAGCCATTAAAATTCTCTCCTCCCCCGGAACGATAAGGGCTGCGACCTGCTTTCACAATCATCTGCAACTTCTCCCGAAGTAAATTCCTGGCCTGTTCTTCGAGGCCTTGTTTTTCCATTGCTTTTATTTTTGCTTGAATCTCTTGCCACTGCCGCTCCTGCATTCTCTCTTTAATCCGGGTGATGCAATCGGCAGCCATTTTTTCTATCGTTTCCCACGGTAAATCCTGCAGGCTGGGCTCCGTTGCTGCCGCGACGATTAAAGCATGCGCCTGCGGGTCTGAAAAACGATCGATCAGTCCTTCTTCTGTTAACGTTAAACCTGCCTCTTTTATCTTCAAGATTTCTTCCAGCACCTGTCTGGCCACCGGATGTTCTAAATCATCTATATTCAGTTCATCTTGCAGCCGGGTAGCCAGCTCTTCGTATTGTATAATTAAGGAAAGAAGCAGCTTCTCTGCCGCGTTAATCCTTATTTGATTATTATTATTAGTTTGGTCTTTTAACACCAGATTATTTACATCGTTTCCCTTGCCCGGGTATTTCTTTAATTCGCCCCGCAGGGCTTCCTCTGAGACCCCTATTTCTTCCGCTACCTGCTTCAGGTAATAGTCACGCTCCACCAGGTTGTTTATCTGTCTCAGCAGGGCCAGCGCCTCTGACATGTAGCGCAGCCGCCCTTCGGCCTGGTCCACCCTGTTTCGCTCTTTGAGCCTGGAAAGCTGGTATTCCACCAGGGGAGCGGCGCTCCGGATGATTTTAAGAAATTCCTCCGCCCCTTTTTCCCTGATCAGGCTGTCCGGATCGCTGCCGGCGGGCAGCACCGCCACCTTAACCGTGCAACCAGCATCCTTTAGAATTTTCAACCCACGCCAGGTGGCGGCTTCGCCGGCGCTATCCGCATCATAGGCGATGGTTACTGTGTTCGCCTGGGAGCGGAGCAGCCGGGCCTGGGCCGGAGTCAGGGCGGTTCCCTGGGAAGCGATCACATTTTTCACGCCGGCCTGGTGGGCGGCGATAACATCGGTATAGCCTTCCACCATAATGGCCTCGTTTTCCCTGCGTATGGCCTCCCGGGCCAGGTGCAAACCATAGAGGACGGTCCCTTTTTGAAAAACAACCGTCTCCGGAGAATTTAAATATTTCGGCCCGGACTGCTTTCCTTCTTGCAGGGCCCGTCCACCAAAGCCGACTACTTTCCCGTTTATATGAAAGATCGGAAAGATCACCCGGTGTCGAAAACGATCATAAACGCCGCCGCTTTTATCCCGGGTTAAAACCAGTCCCGCCTGGAGCAGCAGCTCTTCCGAATAGCCTTTACTGAGGGCAAAACGGGTAAAGTTGTCCCATCCGCCCGGTGCATAACCTAACTTGAATAATTCGATGGAGCTCTGGTCAATTCCTCTATCTTGCAAATACTGCGCCGCTACTTTACCCATGGCGGGTTCTTTCAGGCATGAACAAAAAAAATGAAGCGCCAGCCGGTTCAGGGCATAAATTTGCTCGCGCAGCAGATCCTGTTTGCGGTTAGCCGCTTTTGGCTCCGGAATTTTCACCCCGGCCCGGCGGGCCAGCATGCGGGCAGCCTCGGTAAAGCTAAGGTTGTCCATTTTCATGATGAAACTGAACACATTTCCTGAAGCCCCGCAGCCGAAACAATAAAATAGCTGTTTTTCCGGGGAAACACTGAAGGAAGGTGTTTTTTCACTGTGAAAGGGACATAATCCGACCATATTTTTGCCCCGCTTTTCCAGGGTTAAATATTCCTCCACCAGACTGACCAGGTCAGTGCGCTGCCTGATTTCGTCAATAATAGCTTCCGGTATCCCCTGGAGCACAGCTAACACCCGCCATTTATTTCTTTACGCCGCCAAGAAGGATAACAAAAACCTCATCCCGAATCTTGAGACGAGGCACCCTGGATAACGACTCGACTTACGGCTATCCGACAAATTTGCGGGATTAATCCTCCCCTCGGCAATGTTGATCATTTTTTTCTGTTACACTATATTCTACAGCCTCCTATCGATTCCTGCCGCATAAAAAATTTTCTTTATAGTATTATTGTATATCTCTATTATTGTCAGATAATAGCAGATTGATTCTAAAAAAGTAATAGCCCCAATCGGGCAGAAAGGCGCACGCACTATTAATCCGCCGAACCGGTTCCATGGCAGGCGCAGCAAAATTAAAGCCGGGCTTTCGCCCGGCTTTTGATCTGGCCCCGGTTTACTTCACCGGGCTGGCGCCCAGTTCTTTCACCTTGGCCGTGGCTTCAGCCACCGCTTTATTAAACTCTTCTTTATCAAGGCCGGACATTTCGGCATAGAAGATGCGCTCGCCGTTTAAGCCCACTTCGTCCAGCATTTTGCGGGCCCGCCCCACTCTCTGTTTAATCCAGTAAGCCACATTTTTATAGGGGCAGCTCGCATTACCCTCTTCAGTGCAACCCACGACCACTACGCCGTCCAGGCCCAGCTCAAATGCTTTGAGCAGGTGCAGAGAATCCAGCTTGGCCACACAGGGGAAGCGCACTACAGCCGCATGCTCAGGCTTGTTATTGATAAATTCGGGCAGAGCAAATCCGCCGTAGGCACAGGTTAAGGCCAAAATAGCCGGCTCGCCATTTTTGGCGGACAGAAGCTCTTTCGCCGCAGGTTCGATACTATTGACCGCCTGCTCCACGTAAGGCGAGCGGAACTTAATGGCATAAGCCGGGCAGATGGAGAGACACAGGCCGCAAGACTGGCACTGTTTGCTGCGGATGGAGACCTGGCCGTCCTCGCCGATTACCGGGACGTTATAGGGGCAGATGCGCACGCAGGTGAGGCAATTGGCGCAAAGTTCTTCAATGCGCTGGGCGCCGGCGTAGCAGGTAAGGCAGCGGCGTGCCTCGCATACCGCGGTAACGGTGTCATAGCCAAGTTCCGCCTGCTTGAAATGCTTGACCCGCTCTTCCGGGGTAAGCATGGGGATCACATTGCGGGGTACTTTTTTGACTTCGGCTAAAACGGCCTGATCAAGTTGTTCGATGGCCGGCACCTCTTCCAGGGCGGCGCTGTCGAAGGATTTTCCTTCAAGGTAGCTAAGGATGGCCTGAGCAGCCAGTCGCCCGTTGGCCATGGACTGAACGGCAGTGCCGGGACCGGTTACCACTTCACCGCAGGCAAAGACTCCCTCCCTGCTGGTGGTCATGGTACGGTTATTAAAAACGATGCGGCCGCGCTCGTCCACTTCGATTTCTTTGCGCACCGGTTCAGGATCTCCGCCCTGGCCGATGGCAAAGATGACTACATCGCCTTCGATGAACTGTTTGCAGTCCTGGTTAAAGGAGGGGTTGAAACGACCTTCAGGGTCAAATACACAGGTGCATTCCACTGCTTCCAGGCCGGTAATTTTGCCGTTTTCGCGGAGAATGGCATTGGGACCCCAGGAGCAGAACATTTCCACCCCTTCTTCTTTCGCTTCTTCAATTTCCCAGTCAAAGGCGGGCATTTCTTCCGCCGATTCAAGGCAGGCCAGCTTTACTTTACCCGCCCCGCAGCGCAGCGCGGAGCGGGCCACGTCCATGGCCACGTTGCCGCCGCCGATAACGATGACCGTGGGGCTTCCGGTAAATTTGAATCCTTCCCGCTTAACCTGTTTCAGGAAAGGCAGGGCGTAATAAACTCCTTCTCCTTCGACGCCGGGAATATTGAGGCCGCGGCTGACGGGCAGCCCCAGGGCCAGCAGGACGGCGTTATAACCTTCTTTTTGCAACTGCTCAATGGTCAAGTCGCGCCCCAGTTCCACGCCAAATTTAAATTCCACGCCCTGGGCGGCAATTTCTTCAATATCCTGATCGATGACTTCATCGGGGAGGCGGTAGAGGGGGATATAGTGGCGCACGGCGCCGCCGGCGGACTGTTCCCTGTCGAAAACAGTTACCGCCACACCCAGGCGGGCCAGGTCGTAGGCAGCGGTGAGGCCGCTGGGACCGGCGCCGATGATGGCTACCCGGCCTTTAGAACCTTTGGACGCCGCCGGGGGCGGCACGGCAGCCTTACCATTTTCCACAGCGAAACGCTTCAGCCCGCGAATGGAAAGGGGTTGATCCACGTTATTACGGCGGCATTCGTCTTCACAGTGGTGAGCGCAGATAGTGCCACAGACAAAGGGTAGAGGGTTGGTTTCTTTAATTATCGCCAACGCCTGATCAAAGTTGCCGGTGGCGATAGCCAGCAAGTAGTCACGTACTCCCTGATGCAACGGGCAGGCAGCCTGGCAGGGGGGATAAGCATTTGCTGCTGCGCTGACCTGGTTTTGGTGCTCAGTCACTAATATCACTCCTCACTACAAATTTAACGTAAAATTAGACTAGTTTTTATAATTCGCTGTAAAACTAAATATTCCTGTTAATTTAATACGATTTATTTCACGAAGCAGGTATTATTTTCATAAAGGAGTCCCGGCCCACCTGTCGAATACTGTCGAAGATCATTCGATGATTATCATTTCAGCATCAGTCCTTTCCTGAAATTTACCAAAAATTAACCAACTTTAGACCCGACAGCTAGGAGGTACACATGTGAACACCCTCAAGAAGATTTTAGCCGGCATATTAATCATATGCTTTTGCGCAGCCGTTTTCAACCCGGCGGCGGTTTCAGCAGAGGAGGAACTGGAGCTGTCCGCCAAAGCGGCGGTGTTGATCGAAGCACAAACCGGCAAGATCCTTTACGAAAAAAACGCCACGGAGCCTTTGCCGCCGGCCAGCCTGACCAAAATCATGACTTTGCTGGTAGCCATGGAAGCGCTAAAAAGTGGCCGGGTCAACTGGGACACTCCCATCACCGCCAGCCAGAAAGCCTGGGAGGTCAGCGATTACGGCAATACTTCGACCATGTTTTTAAATATCGGCCAGCAGGCCACTTTTCGGGAGATGATCAAGGGCATCGCCATTGTCTCGGCCAACGATGCCTGCGTGGCGGTGGCCGAGCACCTGTACGGTTCGGAAGCCGCCTTTGTGCAGCAAATGAACCGGAGAGCGGCAGAGTTGGGGCTGGAAAATACCCATTTTGTCAATTCGCACGGGCTGGATGATCCCGATCAATATATGAGCGCTTTAGATATTGCGCGCCTGGCCGCTTACTTTATTCAAACCCAGCCCGAGGCCGCCGCTTTCCAGGCGGAGCGGGAATTTACGTTCAACGGTATCCGGCAGTTCAACCGCAACCCCCTATTGGGAAGCTATCC
>ERZ795060.3216-NODE-3216-length-15294-cov-5.073627_pt1 | contig 15294 bp, 15 predicted proteins | sample MGYA00375144_ERZ795060 | MGnify/ENA primary metagenome ERZ795060 (study PRJEB30189, sample SAMN05720157) | activated sludge metagenome | isolation source: anaerobic digester from wastewater treatment plant | place: Japan | collected 2015-05-15 ...
CGCCCGACGCGGCGCGCCGTGCTCGGCGCCGGCGACGACTGCGCGCTGCTGGCACCGGCGCCGGGCATGCAGTTGTGCGTGTCCAGCGACATGCTGGTCGAAGGCCGGCATTTCCTCGGCACGGTGGCGCCGCAACGCCTGGGCCACAAGGCGCTGGCGGTCAACCTGAGCGACCTGGCCGCCTGCGGCGCCGAGCCGATGGGCTTCGTGCTGGCGCTGGCGCTGCCGCGCGCCGACGCCGCCTTCCTCGCCGGCTTTGCCGACGGCCTGTACCGGCTGGCCGAGCACCACGCCATCGAACTGGTGGGCGGCGATACCACCGCGGGGCCGCTGAACATCTGCATCACCGTGTTCGGCCAGGTGCCGGCGGGCACGGCGCTGCTGCGCAGCGGCGCACGCGCCGGCGACGAGCTGTGGGTCAGCGGCAGCCTGGGCGACGCGCGTGCCGCGCTGGAGGTCTTCCGCGGCACGCTGGCAGCGGACGCTGCGGCTTTCGACCACTGGCGCCGCGCGATGGAATTGCCCGAGCCGCGCGTCGCGCTCGGCCAGCGGCTGCGCGGCATCGCCAGCAGTGCCATCGACATCAGCGACGGCCTGCTCGGCGACCTGGGCCACCTGCTGCGCCGCTCGGGCGTGGGCGCGCGGCTGGACGCCGATGCGCTGCCGGCCAGCGCGGCGCTGGCCGCGCTGCCGCCGGCGCTGCGCCGCGAGCTGCAGCTGCACGGCGGCGACGACTACGAGCTGTTGTTCAGCGCCGCGCCCGCGCAGCGCGGCGCGGTGCTCGCCGCGGCAAGCGACGCCGGCGTGGCGGTGAGCTGCATCGGCCGCATCGAGCCCGGCGCCGCGCTGACGGTGACCGACGGCGCCGGCCAGCCGCTGGCTGTGCGCCGCGGCGGTTTCGACCACTTCAAGACATGAGCGCCAGCCCGTGAGTGCGATCCGATGAGCGCGAGCTCGGCGGCCACGCTGCGCTTCATGCTGCGCCATCCGGCGCATCTGATCGCGCTGGGTTTCGGCAGCGGCCTGGCGCCGCGTGCGCCGGGCACCGCCGGCACGCTCGCCGCCTGGGCCGCGTTCGTGCTGCTGGAACACGCCTTCGGCCCGCTGCCGTGGCTGCCGCTGCTGGCCGCCGCGTTGCTGCTCGGGGTGTGGGCCTGCACCGTTTGCGCGCGCCACCTCGGCGTGGCCGACCCGGGCGCGATCGTGTGGGACGAGGTCATCGCCTTCTGGGCCGTGCTGTGGCTGATCGCGCCGGCGCCGTGGCTGGCGCAGGGGCTGGCCTTTGCGCTGTTCCGCTTGTTCGACGCCGTCAAACCCGGCCCGGTGGGCTGGGCCGACCGGCTGTTCAAGCCGGCGCCGGGCGGCACGCTGGGCTGGGCGCAGGGCTTCGGCATCCTCTTCGACGACCTGGTCGCCGCGGCGTGCACGCTGGCGCTGCTGCTTCCCACCCGCGCGTTGTGGAGCTGAGCGAACTGCAAGCGGGGCTGCAAGCCGAGGTGCTGGCGCTGGGCGACGCGCTGCGCCGGCGCGGCTGGCACCTGGCCACCGCCGAAAGCTGCACCGGCGGCCTGATCGCCGCGGCCTGCACCTCGGTGGCGGGCTCCAGCGACTGGTTCGAGCGCGGCTTCGTCAGCTACAGCAACCTGGCCAAGACGCAGATGCTGGGCGTCGACGCCGCGCTGATCGCCGCGCATGGCGCGGTCAGCGAGGCGGTGGCGCGCGCCATGGCGGAGGGCGCCGCCGAGCGCGCCGGCGTGGAGCTGGCGCTGGCCGTGACCGGCGTCGCCGGGCCCGGTGGCGCGACCCCGGGCAAGCCGGTGGGCACCGTGTGGCTGGCACTGGCCGTGCGCGGCCCCGGCGGGGTGCGGGCGCAGGCGCAGCGCTTGCAGTTGCCGGGCAACCGCGCCGCGGTGCGCGAGCACACGCTGCGCGCGGCGCTGCGCCAGCTGCTTGCCGCAGCCGGCTGAGAGCCTGCGCTACGCTCGCGCCGCATGAACATCCTGCTGTGCGGTGATTTCGACGCGGCCGAGCTTCGGGCCTGGCACCACCACCTGCAAGCCGCCTTGCCGCAGGCGCAATGGCTGGACCGCGAACAGGCGCTGGCCGCGGCCGACACCGTGCAGGTGGCGGTGGTCGCCAACCCGCCGCCGGGCAGCCTGCAGGGGCTGCCGCGGCTGCGGCTGATCCAGTCGCTGTGGGCCGGGGTCGAGGGTTTGCTGCAGGACCGAAGCGTGCCGCAGGGCGTGCCGCTGGCGCGCATGGTCGATCCGGCGATGAACGCATCGATGGCCGAAACCGCGCTGTGGGCCACGCTGGGGCTGCACCGCGGCGCCTTCGATTACGCCCGCGACCAGCAGCAGCGGCGCTGGTCGCCGCGGCCGTCGCGCCGTGCCGATCAAGTGCAGGTGCTGGTGCTGGGCCTGGGGCAGATGGGGCGCACCGCGGCCGAGCGCATCGCGCAGCAGGGTTATCGCGTCAGCGGCTGGCGGCTGCGCCCGGCGGCGCCCGCGGCCGCCATGCCGGGAATCGAAGACCACGCCGGCGCCGCGGCGCTGCCGGCGCTGCTGCTGCGCAGCGACATCGTGATCAACCTGCTGCCGCTGACGCCGGCCACCACCGGCTTGCTGGACGCACGCTTCTTCGCGGCGCTGCCGCGCGGCGCGAGCATCGTCAACCTGGCGCGCGGCGCGCACCTGGTCGAAGCCGACCTGCTGGCAGCCTTGGCCAGCGGCAGGGTCGCGCGTGCGGTGCTCGACGTGTTCCACACCGAGCCGCTGCCGCAGGCACACGCGTTCTGGTCGCACCCGCAGGTGACGGTGCTGCCGCACGTGGCCGGGCAGACCGATGCGGCCAGCGCGTCGCAGGTGGTCGCCGCCAACGTGCGTGCACTGCTCGAAGGCCGGCCGCTGCAGCATCTGGTGGAGCGCGAGCGCGGTTATTGAACGCCCCCAGGGCCGGGGCGTACCCGGCCCACTCGCGGGGGACAAGACCCCTCGGGGCGGCCCGGCCTTCCCTCGAAGACGCGGCGCCGCTGCGCCGATGGCGGCGGCGCGCCGCGGCTCAGCCCTGCAGCGCCAGCTTCGCTGTGCCCGTGCTCAGCGGCTGCAGCAGCAACAACACCAACCGGCGCAGGCCGTCCCAAGCGTCGTCGGGCCAATCGGGCTGGCGCAGGCCCTTGACCAGCCCGTCGCACACGCTGGCCGCCTGCACCAGCTGCTGCAGCGCGGCGGCCGACAACATCGGCAGCGCGCGCTCGAACAGCTTCTCGCGCTGGCCCCACACGCGCGCTTCGCGCAGCGCCAGCGGCAGCGGCTGGCCCTCGGCCACGGCCGCATGCACGCGCGCCAGCGCGCGGATGTCCTCGGCCAGCGTCCAGTGCACCAGCACCGGCGCCTCGCCTTCGGCACGCAGGCCGTCGAGCATGCGCAAGGCGCGCGCGACGCGCCCCGACAGCACCGCCTCGCCGAGCTTGAAGACGTCGTAGCGCGCGACGTCGAGCACCGCGGCCTCCACCTGCGCGAAGCTCAGCACGCCGCCGGGATACAGCAACGCCAGCTTGCTCAGCTCCTGGTGTGCTGCCAGCAGGTTGCCTTCGACGCGGTCGGCGAAGAAGCCCAGCGTGCGCTGGCCTTCGTCGCCATCGCTCACGCGCTGGCCCTGCCGAGCCAGCCGCTGCGCGATCCAGCCGGGCAACGCGGCGCGCGCCACTGGCTCGACGCGCAGCGTGACGCCGGCGCCGTCGAGTGCGGCGAACCAGGCGCTCTTCAGCTGCTGTGCATCCAGCCGCGGCAGCTGCAGCAGCGTCAGCACGTCGTCCGACAGGTGCTGCACATAACGCTGCAGCGCCTCGGAGCCGTCCTTGCCCGGCTTGCCCGAGGGGATGCGCACCTCGATCAGCTGGCGCGGCGCGAACAGGCTCATCTCCTGCGCCGCGCCGAGCAGCCCGCTCCAGTCGAAGTGCGCGCCGCTGACGTCGAACACCCGGCGCTCGGCGTAGCCGGCGGCGCGCGCCGCGGCGCGGATGGCGTCGGCCGCCTCCTGCGCCAGCAGCGGCTCGTCGCCGTGCACCAGGTACAGAGGTTTCAGCCCGCGCTGCAGCGCGGCGCTCAGTTGGTCGGCGCGGATCTGCATTTCAGCCGTATCCAGGGCCGCAGCGCCGAAGGCGCCTGGGGGGAGTCATAGCCTGATGCTCGACAGCCGCAGCAGCACCTGCTGCACGATGTCCGAACGCATCTCGCGGAACAGGTCCTCCTCCTCCTGCTGCTTGCCCAGCGCCGCGGACTCGATGAAGGTCATCTCGCGCACCAGCTCGATGCGCGCGTCGGGGATCAGCTCGCGCTCGCTGGGCGTTTGCGCGCGGTAGCGGAAGATCTTGCGCAGCTGGATGTCGCGCACCTGGCCCGACGCGGTGAAGGCCACCACGCGGCGCACGCGCTGCTCCTGCAGCGCCTGCAGCACCACCTGCGCCTGCGTCGGCGCCTCCTTCACCGCGATGCTGCGCTCGAGCGCGGCGCGCAGTTCGCGCTCCAGCGCCGAGCGCGGCGCAAAACCGGCCAGCGCGATGCTGTCGAAGTGCAGCTCGGCCGCGCGCCGCAGCTCGAAGCCGCAGCCCGCCACCGCCCATGCCGGCGCCGCCAGCAGCAGCGCGCGCCGCCGCAGCGCCGCTTCAGACAACGACGTTCACCAGCCGGCCCGGCACGATGATCACCTTCTTCGGCGCACGCCCGTCGGCAAACTTGATGAAATCCGGGCTCGCCGCCGCAGCCGCCTCGATCGCCGCACGCTCGGCCATCGCCGGCACGCGCAAGGCGCCGCGCAGCTTGCCGTTGACCTGCAGCACGAGTTCGATCTCGTCTTGCTGCAGCGCCGCCGCGTCGACCTGCGGCCAGGGCGCGTCGAGCAGATCGCCGGCGGCGCGCGCGAAGCCCAGCTCGCGCCACAGCACGAAGGCGATGTGCGGGCACGCCGGGTACAGCGCGCGCAGCAGCACCGAAGTGCCTTCGCACAGCACGGCGGCATCGCCGTCGCTGCCATCGGGCGCGAAGCCCTCGAGCGCGTTGAGCAGCTTCATGCAGCCCGACACCACGGTGTTGTATTGCATGCGCTCGTAGTCGTAGCTGGTCTGGCGCAGCACCAGGTGCACTTCGCGGCGCAGCGCCTTGGCTTCGGTGCGCAAGGCGGCGGCGCCGAGCCCGCCGGCGCTCGCGCGGCGCAGGCTGTCGGCGTGCTTTGCGGCGAAGGCCCACACGCGCTTGAGGAAGCGGTGCGCGCCTTCGACGCCGGCGTCGTTCCATTCCAGCGTCTGCTCGGGCGGGCTGGCGAACATCGTGAACAGCCGTGCGGTGTCGGCGCCGTAGCGGTCGATCAGCTGCTGCGGGTCGACGCCGTTGTTCTTCGACTTGGACATGGTGCCCACGCCCTCGTAGTCGACCGCGCTGCCGTCGCTGCCGAGCCTGGCGCCGACGATCTTGCCGTCGGCATCGAAGACGTTTTCGACATCGTGCGGCCAGAAATACTCGATGCCGCCGGCCGCACCGCGGCGGCTGTAGATGTGGTTGAGCACCATGCCCTGGGTGAGCAGCCGGGTGAAGGGCTCGTCCACCGACACCAGCTTCAGGTCGCGCATCACCTTGGTCCAAAAGCGCGCGTACAGCAGGTGCAGGATCGCGTGTTCGATGCCGCCGATGTACTGGTCCATCGGCATCCAGTACTGCAGCCTGTCGTCGACCATGGTGTCGGCCGGCTTCGGGTCGCCCCCGCCGCTGCGCGGCGGCACGCAGCAATAGCGCATGAAGTACCACGACGAGTCGACGAAGGTGTCCATCGTGTCGGTCTCGCGCCGCGCTTGTCCACCGCACGACGGGCAACTGCACTTCAGGAAGGCCTCGCACTTGTTCAGCGGGTTGCCCGAGCCGTCGGGGATCAGGTCTTCGGGCAGCACCACCGGCAGGTCCTTCTCGGGCACCGGCACCACGCCACAGGCGTCGCAGTGGATGATCGGGATCGGCGTGCCCCAGTAGCGCTGGCGGCTCACGCCCCAGTCGCGCAGCCGCCAGGTGGTCTGCTTTTCGCCCAACCCCTTGGCGCCGAGCAGTTCGGCCACCTTGTCCACCGCCGCCTGGTAGCCCAGGCCGTCGAGCACGCCGGAGTTCACGCAGCGGCCGCGCTGCTTGTCGGCGTAGTGCTCGGCCCAGGCGCCGGTGCCGAAGGGCTGGCCTTCGATGTCGATCACCTGCTTGACGGCCAAGCCGTATTTCTTCGCGAAGGCGAAGTCGCGTTCGTCGTGCGCCGGCACGCCCATCACCGCGCCGTCGCCGTAGCCCATCAGCACGTAGTTGCCGACCCACAGCGGCAGCGGCTGGCCGGTCAGCGGGTGCGTGACCGTCAAGCCGGTGGGCACGCCTTCCTTGTCCCTGGCCGCCAGCTCGGCTTCGGTGGTGCCGCCGGCCGCACAGGCCTCGACGAAAGCCGCCACCTTGGCGTCGCGCCGCGCCGCGTGCGCGGCCAGCGGGTGCTCGGGCGCGACCGCGCAGAAGGTCACGCCCATGAGCGTGTCGGCGCGTGTGGTGAACACGTACAAACGCCCGCCCTGGATCAACTCGCCGTGCGAGCCTTCGCGGTCGGCGCGGATGTCGTGCGTGAAAGCGAAGCGCAGGCCCTCGCTCTTGCCGATCCAGTTTTCCTGCATCAGCTTGACGCGCTCGGGCCAGCCGGGCAGATGCTTTTCGGTGTAGTCCAGCAGCTCGTCGGCGTACTGCGTGATCTTCAGGTAGTAGCCCGGGATCTCGCGCTTTTCGACCACGGCGCCGCTGCGCCAGCCGCGCCCGTCGATCACCTGCTCGTTGGCCAGCACGGTCTGGTCCACCGGGTCCCAGTTGACCACCTGCGTGCGGCGTTCGGCGATGCCGGCTTGCAGCATCTTCAGGAACAGCCACTGGTTCCACTTGTAATAGGCCGGGTCGCAGGTGGCGACTTCGCGCGACCAGTCGATGGCCAAGCCCATCGCCTGCATCTGCGCCTTCATGTGCGCGATGTTGTCGTAGGTCCACTTGGCCGGCGGCACCTTGTTCTTCATCGCCGCGTTCTCGGCCGGCAACCCGAAGGCGTCCCAGCCCATCGGCATCAGCACGTTCATGCCCTTCATGCGCAGCTGGCGCGCGAGCATGTCGTTGATGGTGTAGTTGCGCACGTGCCCCATGTGCAGCTTGCCGCTGGGGTAGGGCAGCATCGAGCAGGCGTAGAACTTGGGGCGGCTCGCGTCTTCGGTGACGCGGTAGGCATCGGCCTGGTCCCAGGCCTGCTGGGCGCGGCTTTCGACCTCGCCCGGGATGTACTTTTCGTTCATCCGGGCGATTGTAGGAGCCGCTATTTCGCGGCTGCTGCGCGGCTGACGAGCGGCTGCCGAGCGACTATTTGGCGGCCGCGGGCGCCGCCGCCTCGGTGACGAAGCCCACGCGCGACAGCCCGGCCTGCTGCACCAGCCCGATCACTTCGGCCACACGGCCGTAGGGCACACGCTGGTCGGCGCGCAGGTGCACCTCGGTGGCCGGGTCGCGCTGCGCGGCTTCGCGCGCGCGCTGCAGCAGTTGCTCGGCATCGACCTTGTCGTCGCCGACGAACAGCTGGCCTTGCTCGTCGATCGCCAGCGCGATGAAGCGCGGCGAGTCGGACGGCTGCGCGCCTTCGGTCTTGGGCAGGTCGAGCTTCAGGCTGCTGGTCATCAGCGGTGCGGTGATCATGAAGATCACCAGCAGCACCAACATCACGTCGATCAGCGGCGTCATGTTGATGTCGCTCATCGGCCGCGGCGCGGCGCTGCGTTCGAGACGGCCGAAGGCCATGACTTCAGGCGGCGGTGCGCTGCTGGTCCAGCACCATCTCGCGCAGGTCGTGCGCGAAGCCTTCGAGATCGGCCTCGCAGGCGCCGACCCTTTTGCCGAACACGTTGTAGGCCAGCACCGCCGGAATCGCCACCGCCAGGCCGGCGGCGGTCATGATCAGCGCCTCGCCGACCGGGCCCGCGACCTTCTCGATGGTGATGCTGCCGGCCAGCGAGATGCCCACCAGCGCGTGATAGATGCCCCACACGGTGCCGAACAGCCCGACGAAGGGCGCGGTCGCGCCCACCGACGCCAGCACCACCTGGCCGAACTGCAGGTGCGCCAGCCCGCGGTGCAGCGCATCGCGCAGCCGCCGCGTGAGCTGCGAATCGAGCCGGCCGGCGCCCTGCAAGGTGCCCTGGCCGGGCTGCACGGTGGCCGCATCCAGCAGCGGCAGCAGCAGCGCTTCGCGGTCGAGCCGGCTCAAGCGCGTGCGGCCCTCGTCCACGTTGCCGGCCTCCCAGAACGCCGGCACCGCGCGCGACAGGTCGGTGAGCGCACGCCTGAGCACCCAGCCCTTCCAGAAGATCAGCACCCAGGCGCTGATCGACATCAGCAGCAGCAGCGCGGCCACCGCGCGGCCGATGGCGTCGGCCTGGCCCCAGAAATCGTTGAACTGCTGCATCTACAGGCCGAGCACCGCATCCATGCCGTACAGGCCCGGCGCGCGCTGGGCGACGAAACGCGCGGCACGCAGGCTGCCGCGCGCGTAGTTGGCGCGGCTCGAGCTCTTGTGTGAGATCTCGATGCGCTCGCCGTCGCCGGCGAACAGCACGGTGTGGTCGCCGACGATGTCGCCGCCGCGGATCACCGAAAAGCCGATCGCCGTGGCGTCGCGCGCGCCGGTGATGCCGTGGCGCGCCCAGACCGCGCAGTCGTCGAGCTTGCGGCCGCTGGCACGCGCCAGCACCTCGCCCATCGCCAACGCGGTGCCGCTGGGCGCGTCGACCTTGTGGCGGTGGTGCGCCTCGATGACCTCGATGTCGCAGCCGTCGGCCAGCGCGCGCGCGGCCACGTCCAGCAGCTTCAGCATCACGTTCACGCCCAGGCTCATGTTGGGCGCCATCACGATCGCGATGTGCTGCGCGTGCTCGGCGATCTGCGCCTTTTGCGCCTCGCTGAAGCCGGTGGTGCCGATCACCGCGCGCACGCCGAGTTGCCGGCACACCGCCAGGTGCGCCAGCGTGCCTTCGGGGCGGGTGAAGTCGATCAGCACGTCGGCGCCGGCCAGGCCCGCAGCGAGGTCGGCGCTGACGCGCACCGCGCTGCGGCGCCCCAGCCGCGCCAGCGGGTCGCTGCCCAGCGCGGGGCTGCCGGCGATGTCCAGCGCGCCCGACAGCGCGCAGTCGGGGGCCGCCGCCACCGCGTCGATCAGCATCTGCCCCATGCGCCCGCCGGCACCGGCGATGGCGATATTCAGCGGTGTGCTCAAGTGGGCTCCAGCGGCGGGTACAGGCGCGGCGGGGCGCTCGGCGCCACCTCGGCCGCGGGGGCCGATGCGCTCGGCGCCGGCGGCGGCAGCGCCTGGATCTGCTCGGGCGTCAGCTCCAGCGCCGCGGCGGCCAGCCCACGGTCGGCGCGCGCGATCGAGTCGATGAACTCGCGCTCGGTGGGCAATTCGGGCGCGGTGACGGTCTTCAGCAGGTCGCCTTCGAACACCAGCACCACGCTGCGCCGCTGCAGCGGCCGCCCCGGCTGGCGCAGCGTGAACACGTAGTCCCAGCGGTCGGCGTGGAAGGCATCGGTCAGCAGCGGCGTGCCCAGCACGTCGCGCACCTGCAGCCGGTGCATGCCCGGCTTGATGCGCTCGATCTGGTCCTGCGTGACGACGTTGCCCTGCTGGATGTCGACGCGGTACGGCGACAGCACCCCGAACACGGTGTCATCGGTATTCCAGGAGCTGCAGCCGGCGGCCAGCAATGCGGCCAGCAACGCGGCGGCGCTGCGCAAAGCAGGGGGACGTCGCAAGGTCATCGGCGGGTCGTGGGGGTCGCACCAAAGGGGCTGGCTATGATCGAAGATTCTAGCGGGCGGCCCGTCCGCTGCTGCCCCTGCGGTGCCTTGCAATGACCCACACCGACGAGTTGAAGAACAGCGGGCTGAAGGCCACGCTGCCGCGCATCAAGATCCTCGACGTCTTCCAGCGCTCGGCGCAGCGCCACATGACGGCCGAGGACGTGTTCAAGGTGCTGCTGGCCGAAGGCGCCGACGTCGGGCTGGCCACGGTGTATCGCGTGCTGATGCAGTTCGAGCAGGCCGGGCTGCTGCTGCGCAGCAACTTCGAGTCGGGCAAGTCGGTGTTCGAGCTGAACGAAGGCCAGCACCACGACCATCTGGTGTGCCTGACCTGCGGGCGCGTCGAGGAATTCTTCGACGCGCAGATCGAGCAGCGCCAGCGAGCGATCGCGCTGGAGCGCGGCTTCGAGCTGCACGAGCACGCGCTGGCCTTGTACGCGGCCTGCACCAAGCCGAATTGCGCGCACCGCACGCGATAGCCGCACTGGCGCTGGCGGCCGCAGCGGTGCTGGGCGCGGCCCGAGCCGGCGCGGCGCCGGCCTTCGAGGACACGATGGCGCAGCGGCTGCTGGCCTGCACCGGCTGCCATGGCAAGGACGGCCGCGCGGCCCCCGATGGCTACTACCCGCGCATCGCCGGCAAACCGGCCGGTTACCTGTTTCGCCAGTTGCGCGCGTTCCGCGACGGGCAGCGCCGCTACGCGCCGATGGGCCAGCTGCTGGCGCCGCTGGACGACGCCTACCTGCAACAGATCGCCAGCCATTTCGCGACGCTGCAACTGCCCTACCCCCGCCCGCCGCCCAGCCGCGCCGATGCCGCGACGCTGGCGCGCGGCCAGGCGCTGGCGCAGCACGGCGACGCGGCACGCGACATCCCCGCGTGCCGCGCCTGCCACGGCGGCGCCCTCGGCGGCGCCGGCGCCGACGTGCCCGGGCTGCTGGGGCTGCCGCTGGACTACCTGAACGCACAGCTCGGCGCCTGGCGCACCGGCGCGCGCCACGCCGAGGCGCCCGACTGCATGGCGCAGATCGCGCAGCGGCTGCAGCCCCAGGATGTGAACGCACTGGCGCACTGGCTGGCGGCGCAGCCGGTGCCCGCCGCCACGCCTGCCGTCGCAGCGGCCGGCGCCCAGGCCGACGCCGCGCGCGCACCAGACCCGCCAGGCCCGGCAGCCCCGCCACCGCTGCGCTGCGGCAGCATGAGCGTCGGCGCCGGCGTGCGATGAAAGCGGCCGCCGCCGTCGCGCTGGGCCTGCTGCTGGCGCTGGCCGCGGCGATGGGCTGGCTCGAGTTGCGCGGCGAGGCCGACCGCGGCGCGGCAGCGGCGCCGACGCACGATGCCGCGCTCGTGGCCCGCGGCGCCTATCTGGCGCGCGCCGGCAACTGCCAGGGCTGCCACACGCCGCGCGGCGCCGCGCCGTATTCCGGCGGGCGCGGCATCCCCACGCCCTTCGGCACGGTCTACAGCTCGAACCTGACGCCCGACGCGCGCACCGGCCTCGGCGGCTGGACGCCAGCGGACTTTCGCCGTGCGTTGCACAACGGCCGCTCGCGCGACGGCCGGCTGCTGGTCCCGGCCTTTCCCTACGACAGCTACACGCTGATCAGCGCCGGCGATGCCGATGCCTTGTTCGCCTACCTGCGCAGCCTGCCGGCCGTCGAGCGTGCAAACCGGCCGCATGCGCTGCGCTTTCCCTACGGCCAGAGCTGGGCCTTGGCCGTGTGGCGCGCGCTGTACTTCAGGCCCGGGCGTTTCACCCCCGATGCCGCGCGCTCGGCGCAGTGGAACCGCGGCGCCTATCTGGTGCAAGGCCTGGGCCACTGCAGCGCCTGCCACGCGCCGCGCAACCTGCTGGGCGCCGCGCGCGATCCCTTGGCGCTGGGCGGCGGCTTGATGCCCATGCAGAACTGGCTGGCACCGCCGCTGGCCGGCGCCGCGGCGCCGCCGGTGGCCTCCCTGCTGCAGCGCGGCGTGTCGGGCGATGCCGCGCTGCTCGGGCCGATGGCCGAGGTGGTGCTGCACAGCACACAGCATCTGCAGCCGGCCGACCTGCAGGCGATGGCGGTCTACCTGGCGTCGCTGCCGCCGCCCCCCGCGCCGCGCGGCGGCGACGCTGCGACCGGCCCGTCGCGCAGCGGCGGCGGCGCGCCCGATGCGGCCCAGCTCGAGCGCGGCGAGAAGATCTACGCCGAGCGCTGCGCACGCTGCCACGGCGACGACGGCCGCGGCCGCGAGCGCGCCTATGTGCCGCTGGCCGGCAACCGCGCGCTGCTGCGCGAGCCGCCGGCCAACCCGGTGCAAGTGGTGCTGGGCGGCGCCTTTGCGGCGAGCACCGCGCTGAACCCGCGGCCCTTCGGCATGCCGCCCTTCGCCAACGAGCTGAGCGACGACGACATCGCCGCCGTGCTGAGCTACGTGCGCACGGCCTGGGGCAACCAGGCGGGCGCGGTGCGGGCGCTGGACGTGCAGCGCTGGCGCGGCAGCGTGCGGCCCTGAAACGGCGTGCCGGAACGCGCGGTCTAGAACGGGATGTCGTCGTCCATGTCGTCGAAGCCGGTGCTCGGCTTGGCCGCCGGCTTGGGCGTCGTCGCGGGCGGCGCGGCGGCCGCCGGGCGCGCTGCGGGGCGGCTGTAGCCGCCACCGCCACCGCCGCCGCCGTCATCGCCTGCGCCCGTGCCCTCGCGGCTGCCCAGCAGCTGCATCTGGTCGGCGATGACCTCGGTGGTGTACTTCTCCACGCCGTCCTTGTCGGTCCACTTGCGGGTCTTCAGCCGCCCTTCGACGTAGACCGGGCGCCCCTTCTTCAGGTATTCGCCGGCGATCTCGGCCAGCCGGTCGTAGAACACCACGCGGTGCCATTCGGTTTCTTCCTGGCGCTCGCCGCTGTTCTTGTCCTTCCACTGGCGGCTGGTGGCCAAGGTGACGTTGCAGATGGCCGAGCCGCTGGGGGCGTAGCGCACCTCCGGGTCGCGGCCCAGGTTGCCGATGAGGATGACTTTGTTGACCGAGGCCATGGACGCGCTCCCGCGGGTGAATGCAGGCCATTATCGGCTCGGGCGGCGGGCCGGCGGCACGGGGCGACGACAATCCGCGTTTCGCCCCTGCCTTGCATCTTGAGCACCGCCACCGACGCCCCGACCCTGCTGCACGAAGTCTTCGGCTACGCCGCGTTTCGCGGCGAGCAGCAGCCCATCGTCGAGCACGTGGCCGGCGGCGGCGACGCGCTGGTGCTGATGCCCACCGGCGGCGGCAAGAGCCTTTGTTACCAGCTGCCGGCGATCGCGCGCCACCGCGCCGGGCGCGGCGTGACCATCGTGGTGTCGCCGCTGATCGCGCTGATGCACGACCAGGTCGGCGCGCTCGAGGAGCTGGGCGTGCACGCCGGCTTCCTCAACAGCACGCTGGACGGCCAGGAAGCCGCGGCCATGGAGCGCGAGCTGCGCTCGGGCCGGCTGGTGCTGCTGTACGCGGCGCCCGAGCGCATCCTCACCGCCCGTTTCCTGGCGATGCTCGATGCACTGCACGCCCAGGGGCGCCTGGGCCTGTTCGCGATCGACGAGGCGCACTGCGTCAGCCAGTGGGGCCACGACTTCCGCGAGGAATACCTGGGCCTGAGCGTGTTGCCCGAGCGCTATGCCGGCGTGCCGCGCATCGCGCTGACCGCCACCGCCGACGCGCACACCCGCGCCGACATCATCGAGCGGCTGCAATTGCACCGGGCGCGCGGCTTCGTCAGCAGCTTCGACCGGCCCAACATCCGCTACACCATCGTCGAGAAGGACGAGCCGAAGCGCCAGCTGCTGCGCTTCCTGCGCGACGAGCACGAAGGCCCGGATGGACACGACAGCGGCATCGTCTACTGCCAGACGCGCAAGAAGGTCGACGACACCGCCGCCTGGCTGGCGGCCGAGGGCTTCGACGCCTTGCCCTACCACGCCGGGCTCGACGCCGCCGTGCGCCGGCGCCACCAGGACCGCTTCCTGCGTGAGGATGGCGTCGTCATGGTGGCGACCATCGCCTTCGGCATGGGCATCGACAAACCCGACGTGCGCTTCGTCGCGCACCTGGACCTGCCGAAGAACATCGAGGGCTACTACCAGGAAACCGGCCGCGCCGGGCGCGACGGCGCGCCGGCCGACGCCTGGATGGCCTACGGCCTGGCCGACGTGGTCAACCAGCGGCGCATGATCGACGACAGCGAGGCCGGCGAGGACTTCAAGCGGCTGCAGCGCGGCAAGCTCGATGCGCTGCTGGCGCTGGCCGAGGCGCACGACTGCCGCCGCGTGCGGCTGCTCGAATATTTCGGCGAGGACTACGCGGGCGCGGGCGAGACCGCCGCGGCGGCGTCGCCGGCCGCGGCCGAGTGCACGGCGGCAGCGCCGGCCGCGGCCGAGTCCAAGGCGGCTTCGCCGGGCGCGGCCGGCGATGCCCCGCGGCCAACGCTGCGCTGCCACAACTGCGACAACTGCCTGCACCCTCCCGCCACCTGGGACGCCACCGAAGCCGCGCGCAAGGCGCTGAGCTGCGTCTACCGCTTCCAGCAGCACGGCGGCATGGGTTTCGGCGCGGTGCACCTGATCGACGTGCTGCGCGGCAAACCCACCGACAAGGTGGCGCAGCACCACCACGAGCGGCTGTCCACCTTCGGCATCGGCGCCGACATCGCCGAGGCGCAGTGGCGCTCGGTGCTGCGCCAGCTGATCGCGCTGGGCCACCTGCACACCGAAGGCGAGTTCAATACGCTGGCGCTGAGCCCCAGTGCGCGCGAGGTGCTGCGCGGCCAGGTGCGGCTGCTGCTGCGCGTGCCGGCGGCCGCGCCCGCACGCGGCGAGAAGTCCGCACGCACCAAGGCCGACGGCGCGCGCAAGGACAAGGCGCCGCCGCTGCCGCTGGACGCCGCCGCGCTGCGGCGCTTCGAGGCGCTGAAGGCCTGGCGCGGCGAGGTCGCGCGCGAGCACAACCTGCCGGCCTACATCGTGTTCCACGATGCCGCGCTGGCGCAGATGGCGCGCGAGCAGCCCGGCTCGCTGCAGGCGCTGGCCGGCGTCGGCGGCGTGGGCGCGAAGAAACTCGAGGCCTACGGCGCCGAGATCCTGCGCGTGCTGCAGGCCGCGCCATGAGCACCGAGCCGCCTCGGGACGCACCCCGCGACCCGTCCCGCGACCGGCCCGCGCTGCGCATCCGCGGCGCGCGCACGCACAACCTGAAGAACATCGACCTCGACATCCCCAAGCACGCGCTGGTGGTGATCACCGGGCTGTCGGGCTCGGGCAAGTCGAGCCTGGCCTTCGACACCCTGTACGCCGAGGGGCAGCGCCGATACGTGGAGAGCCTCTCGACCTATGCGCGGCAGTTCCTGCAGTTGATGGACAAGCCCGATGTGGATGTGATCGAGGGC